>Ga0209640_10006734_pt1 | contig 10046 bp, 10 predicted proteins | sample RifCSP10_1_FD_184018 | JGI IMG/M metagenome (GOLD analysis project Ga0209640, IMG submission 184018) | Soil microbial communities from Rifle, Colorado - Rifle CSP2_sed 10_1 (SPAdes) (version 2) | ecosystem: Environmental > Terrestrial > Deep subsurface > Rock core/Sediment | place: Rifle... | reverse complement strand
CTCCTCCACCATCTCGGCGGGGATCCGGAGCGGGACGAGGTCCGGGTCCGGAAAGTAGCGGTAGTCATGCGCCTCTTCCTTGCTGCGCATCACCGCCGTTTCGCCCTTTTCCGTGTCCCACAGGCGCGTCTCCTGAGCGATCTTCCCGCCCTCATCCAGGACCCTCGCCTGCCGCTTGATCTCGTATTCCATCGCCGCCTTCGCGAACCTGAAGGAGTTGATGTTCTTGAGCTCGACCTTGGTCCCGAATTCCTTCGCGCCCGCCGGCCGGAGCGAGAGATTGGGCTCACACCGGAGACTCCCCTCCTCCATGTTGCCGTCGCAGACACCCAGGTAGACCAGAATGTCGCGCAGCGTCTTGAGGTAGGCGACCGCCTCGTCCGGGGATTCCATGTCCGGCTCGGTCACGATCTCCAGCAGCGGCGTGCCGGCCCGGTTCAGGTCCACGTGCGACGACCCCGCGATCCCCGCATGGAGGTTCTTGCCCGCGTCCTCCTCCAGATGGGCCCGCCGGATGCGGATCCGCTTGGCGGTCCCGTTCTGCCCGATCTCCACCCATCCGTGCTCGCAGATCGGCAGCTCGTACTGCGAGATCTGATAGCCCTTCGGCAGGTCCGGATAGAAATAATTCTTCCGGGCGAACCGGTTCATCGGCGCGATCGTGCAGTTCAGGGCCAGGCCCGTCCGGATCGCAAATTCGACGGCCTTGCGGTTGATGACCGGCAGCACCCCCGGCATGCCGAGGCACACCGGGCAGGTCTGGGTGTTGGGGGCCGCGCCGAACGTCGTGCCGCAGCCGCAGAACATCTTCGACTGCGTCAGGAGCTGGGCGTGGACCTCCAGCCCGATGACGACGTCATATTTCACGAGGCTTGATGCTCACGCTGTTATCCACGCTCCTTCCTCATGGCCTCTTTGCCGGCCTCGAAGGCCGACGCCAGGACCGACTTCTTCTCCTTGATGAATTCCTTCCCCTGCTCGATGGCCGTGTCCAGTGTGGCCCTGGCCTCCTTGGCCTTCTCCCGCACTTCCTCCTCGGCCTTCTTGGCATAGCCCCTGAGCAATTCGCGCGTCTCCGCCCCCGTCTGGGGCGCCAAGATCAACGCGGCACCGGCGCCGATGATGGCCCCGGCCAAGAACGCGAACGCCACTGCACCTGATGAAAACCCGTTGTCTTCAGCCGCCATTGGTATGACCTCCTTGATGATGAGATTGAGACCTTTGCTTGAGCACCTCATACGCCGCACGAAACCCGGCGAGCAACCCGCTCAGGTTCATCGCCAGAGCGCCCGTCCCGCCCCGAACCAATCCATTCACGCGGTTGACCGCCTGTCCGATCTCGCCCATCGCCTCGCCCAGGACCCGTATGCCCGCGACACCCTCCCGCATGTCGGTGGCCACCAGGTTCATGCTCTGGGCTGCCTGCAAGGCTTCCCGGAACAGGACGGGCAGATCCTCGTTCATGCGCTGGAGCAGGCGCTCCGTCTCCTCGGCCGTCTTCCGGACCTGGATGAACATCGGAATCAGAAAAGCCACCAACGCCACCACCGCCACCGCCATGACCCCCACCGCAAGATCAATCACCATGCTCCCTCCAGTCGCTGCGTTATTCGTTATACGTTAATCGTTATTCGTTCAGCCGAGACAACCCCGTTTAACGTTTAACGATTAACGGGGAAGCCTCCTATAGCGGAGGCTTCCTCAAGTGCCAGTCCGTCGCCTGCTCGTACGCATACGCCGCGCGGATGATTTTGTCCTCCTCGAAGGGACGGCCGATGATCTGCAGGCCGATCGGCAGCTTCGCGGCGCTCATCCCACACGGAACCACGATGGCCGGCACCCCGGCCAGATTCACCGAGATCGTGAAGATGTCCGACAGGTACATCTGCAAGGGGTCCTGGATTTTCTCGCCCAGCTTGAAGGCGGGCGTCGGCATCGTGGGCGTGACGATCACGTCCACTTCCTTGAACGCCTCGTCGAAGTCCCGCTTGATCAAGGTGCGGACGGATTGCGCCTTGCCGTAGTAGGCGTCGTAGTACCCGGCCGACAGCGCGTAGGTCCCCAGCATGATGCGGCGCTTCACTTCGGGCCCGAAGCCCTCCTGCCGGGTCTTCAGGTACATCTCGAGCAGGCCCTTCTCCTTGGCCGCCCGGTAGCCGTACCGGACGCCGTCGTAGCGGGCGAGGTTGGAGGACGCCTCCGCCGTGGCGATCAGGTAGTACGCGGCGATGGCGTACTCCGTCATCGGCAGGGAGATCTCCCGCACCTCGGCCTTGAGGGCCTGCATCTGCCCGACCGCCGCCCGCACCGCCTGCTCCACCTCCGGGTCCATGCCCTCGGTGAAGAATTCCTTCGGGACGCCGACCTTCATGCCCCGCATGTTTTCTTTCAGCGCCTTCATATAATCGGGCACCGGCACGTCCGCCGAGGTCGAGTCCAGCGGATCGTGCCCCGCGATGATCTTGAGCAGCACCGCCGCGTCCCGCACGTCCTTGGTGATCGGCCCGATCTGGTCCAGCGAGGAGGCAAAGGCGACCAGCCCGTAGCGCGACACCCGCCCGTAGGTGGGCTTGAGCCCGACCACGCCGCAGCAGGCCGCCGGCTGCCGGATCGAGCCGCCGGTGTCCGACCCCAACGCGGCCGCGCAGAGGTCGGCCGCCACGGCCGCGGCCGACCCGCCGCTGGACCCGCCCGGGATGCACGCCAGGTTCCACGGATTGCGCGTCGGCCCGAAGGCCGAGTTCTCGGTCGAGGACCCCATGGCGAACTCGTCCATGTTCGTCTTCCCGATCAGGGCGTACCCCTGGCTCCGCAAGCGGGCGACCACCGTGGCATCATACGGGGGCACGAAGTTCTCCAGCATGCGGGAGCCACAGGTCGTTTTCACGCCCTCGGTGCAGATGTTGTCCTTGACGGCGATCGGCATGGCCGTGAGCGGCTGCGTCTTCCGCCAGCCGCGCAATTTGTGGTCGAGGATGGCGGCTTCGGCCAGCAGCCCCTCTTTCTTCGTGGTGGTGAGGTAGGCCTTGACCTTCGGCTCGACGGCCATGAGGCGCTGGGTGTAGGCCGTGGCGATCTCGATGGCCGAGACTTCTCCCTTGGTGAAATTCTCCTGTAATTCGAACAGCGTCAGCTTCCGTATCGACATTTACGAGACCATCCGGTTCTTGCCATCCACGTTGATGATGCGCGGCGCGTGGCGCTTGATCTCATCCTCGTTGTAGAACTCGTAGCAGAAGATGATGATCTGGTCTCCTACGGCGCCCTTGCGGGCCGTGGGGCCGTTCAAGGAAATCGTGCCGGACCCCCGCGGGCCGGGAATCACGTAGGTCGTGAACCGTTCCCCGTTGTGGAGGTTGGAGATGACCACGGCCTCATAGGGCAGGATCCCAGCCGCCTCCAGCAGCGTTTCGTCCACAGTCAGGCTCCCCTCGTATTCGAGGCAGGCGTCGGTGACCGTCGCCCGATGGATCTTGGCGCGGAGCATCTGTCTGAACATCGCTGAAGCCTCGTTATTCGTTATACGTTATTCGTTAATCGTGAATCCGATCGAACTTGGTACTTTCTTCCTCCGTTTAACGATTAACGTTTAACGATCTTCCAAAATCTTGGGCACCCGGAAGAATCCGTCCGCCTGGTCGGGGGCGTTGGCCAGCGCCTGCTCGCGCGGCAACGAGGGCCGCGCCACGTCGTCGCGAAAGACGTTGTCGGTGGGCAGGACGGTCGCGGTCGGCTCCACCCCCGCGGTGTCCACCTGCTTGAGCTGATCGATATGGGTCAGGATGGCGCTGAGTTGCCGGGCGAAGGTCGCCTGCTCCTCCTCGCTCACCTCCAGCCGGGCGAGTTTGGCCACGTGCGCGACGTCCTCTCTGCTGATCTCCATGCTCTGGTTCCTCTCGGTTCTCTGGTTTGTTTGGTTTATCTGGTTCAGCCAAAGAAACGAAACAAACCAGACAAACCAAATAACCGGTCTTGTCTATTCCACCGTCACGCTCTTGGCCAGGTTCCGCGGCTGATCCACGTCGGTCCCCCGCAGCACCGCAATGTGGTACGCCAAAAGCTGCAGCGGCACGGTGAACAGGATCGGCGCCATGAGCGGATGCACGTCCGGCACCGGGAACACCGCGTCGGCCGTCTTGCCCAGCTCCCGCTCGCCCTCGGTGACGAAGGCGATGACCGGCGCGCCCCGGGCCTTGACTTCCATCAGGTTGCTCACCGTCTTCTCGTACAGCCGGTCCCGCGGCGCCAGGACCACTACCGGCATGTCCTTGTCGATGAGCGCGATCGGCCCGTGCTTCATCTCGCCGGCCGCGTAGCCCTCGGCGTGGATGTACGAGATCTCCTTCAGCTTCAGCGCGCCTTCCAGCGCGATCGGATAGTTGATGCCCCGCCCCAGGTACAGGAAGTGACGCTTCGTATGGTACCGCTTGGCGATCGCCACCAGTTCGGCCTCGCGCCCGAGGAGATGCTCCACGTGGGTCGGCAGCGTGACGAAGCGATCGAGCCAGGCCCGCCCGTCCGCCTCCGAGACCACGCCCCGGACCCGGCCCAGGTGCAGGGCCAGGAGGTAGAGCGCCGTGAGCTGCGCCGTGAAGGCCTTCGTGGAAGCCACGCCGATCTCGGGCCCGGCGTGCGTGTAGAGGACCCCGTCCGACTCGCGGGCCAGGGTGCTCCCCACCACGTTGCAGATGGACACCACGCGGGCGCCCTGCCGCTTGGCCTCGCGGACGGCCGCCAGCGTGTCGGCCGTCTCCCCTGATTGCGAGATCGCGAGCAGGAGGTCGCCTTTGTGGACCAGCGGATTGCGATAGCGGAACTCCGACCCGATGTCCACCTGGACCGGCGCGCGCACCATCTCCTCGATGAGGTATTTCCCCACCAGGCCCGCGTGCCAGGACGTCCCGCAGGCCACGATCCAGATCCGGCCGGTCTCGGCAACCTCCGCCGGCGTGAGCCCGAGGTCGGGCAGGTCCGCCTCCCCCCGCTCGTAGGTATAGCGCCCGCGCATCGTGTCCAGGATCGCCTGGGGCTGCTCGTGGATCTCCTTCAGCATGAAGTGCGGGAAGCCCCCCTTCTCGGCCGCGGCCGCGTCCCAGGCGATCCGGGTCGCCGCCCGGGTCACCGGCTTGCCGTCCGCATCCTTCACCACCAGCCCGTTCCCGGAGAGGACCGCCACCTCGCCGTCCTCCAGAAAGAGGACATCGCGGGTGTGCGTCAGGATCGCCGTCACATCCGAAGCCAGAAACGCCCCATGCTCGTTGAAGCCGACCACGAGCGGGCAGCCCGAGCGTGCCGCCACGAGGGTGCGCGGGTCCTGCTCGCACAGGACCGCGATCGCGTAGCTGCCGCGGACCTCTTTGGTCGCCGCGCGGACCGCCTCCTCCAGGCCCAGGCCGGCCTTCATCTGGCGCGCGATCAAATGGGCCACCACCTCGGTGTCGGTCTCGGATTCGAACCGGTAGCCGTCCTTCCGCAACTGCTCCCGCAAGGCCACGTAGTTCTCGATGATCCCGTTGTGGACGAGCGCCAGCGAGCCCGACCGGTGCGGGTGGGCGTTCTGCTCCGACGGCTTGCCGTGGGTCGCCCATCGGGTGTGCCCGATGCCGACGGTCCCGCTGAGGGCTTTCCCGGCCAGGGATTTCTCCAGATTGGCCAGCTTGCCGACGCTGCGGCGGACCTCGATCTTCCCATTGAGCAGGACGGCGACCCCGGCCGAATCGTAGCCCCGGTACTCCAGGCGCTTGAGGCCGTCCAGCAGCAGGGGCACGGCGTCATGGCTTCCGATGTATCCGACAATGCCGCACATGGCTAGTGCTTAGGCCCCTTTCCCGCCTTCTCCCGCCGGGCCTTCGCCCAGCCCGGCTTGACCACCTGCCGCGCCCGCCCGAGCGCCAGCGCGTCGGCGGGGACGTCCTGGGTCACAACCGAGCCCGCGCCGATCACGGCGCCCTTGCCCACCCGCACCGGCGCGACCAGCGACACATCGCTCCCGATGAAGACATCGTCCGCGATCACGGTCCGGTGCTTGGCGACCCCGTCATAGTTGCACGTGATCGTGCCCGCGCCGACGTTCACGCGCTTTCCGATCCGGGCGTCGCCCAGGTAGGTCAGGTGATTGGCCTTGGCGCCCACCCCGAGCTCCGTCTTCTTCAGCTCGACGAAGTTCCCCACCTTCGCCGCCCGCCTGATCACCGTCCCTTGCCTGAGGTGAGCGAAGGGTCCCACCGTGGCCCGCTCCTCCAACCGGCTTCCCTCGATCACGCAGCCGTCCAGCACCGTCACGCCGTCGCCGAGCACGCTGTCGGCGATCCGGGTGTGGGAGCGGATCACGCAGTCCTCGCCGATCGTGGTCCGGCCTTCCAGCGTGGTATGCGGGTGAATGACGGAGTCGCGTCCGATCCGTACCGTCGCGTCCACAAAGCTGGTCTCCGGGGCCAGGAAGGTGACTCCCGCGTCCATCAAGCGATGGCGCACCCGAGCACGGAGCACGTGTTCTGCCTCGGCCAGCTCCCGGCGAGTATTGATCCCCATCGCTTCCACCGGATTCGGCGCCACATACGCGGCCACCCGCTTTCCCTGGCCCACGGCGGCACCGACGATATCTGTGAGGTAATATTCCTTCTGGGCATTCGCGTTCCGGAGGCGGGCCAGGGCCGGAAACAGGAACTCGCCTTCGACCACGTAGGTACCGGCGTTGACCTCGTTGAGGCGACGCTCGGCCGGCGTGGCGTCCCGGTCTTCCACGATCCGCGACACCAACCCCTCCCGGTCTCTTAAGACTCGTCCGTATCCGGCCGGCCGCTCGAGGCGCGCGGTGAGGAGCGTCACCGTGGCCCGTTCCCGCTCATGGAGGTCGAGCAGGGCCCGCACCGTCGCCTCGGTCAACAGCGGGGTGTCCCCGCTCAGGATCACGAACCGCCCCCGGGTCCAGTCGTTGCCGCCGCGCCCCTGAAAGACCTCCTGCGCCTGGGCCACCGCGTGGCCGGTCCCGAGCCGGCGCGTCTGCACGACGAGGGCCGCTTTCCGGTCGGCGAGGAGGTCCTTGACCTGCTCGGCCTGGTAGCCCACCACCACGGCCACGCGGCCCCTGGCCAGCGTCTCGGCCAGATCGACGGCGTACAGCGCCATGGGGCGCCCGCCGACCGGGTGGAGCACCTTCGCGCGCTTCGACCGCATGCGGGTCCCGTGCCCGGCCGCCAACACGATGACCCCAAGCCGCTTCATCTGATCCTGCCGCTCCCGCCCGTCCCGACCGTCTCGGACGTCGGCGGGGTGTACATCCCGCCGGAGAACATCATCTTGAGGGCTTCGTCCACGCTCATGCTCACGGGAATCAATTCGCTCTCCGGCACAAACAACAGGTACCCGGAAGTCGGGTTGGGAGAAGTCGGCACATACACGTTGATCACCCGCTCCGTGCTGATGTCCTGCACCTCTCCGGGAGTGATCCCCGTCACGAGGGCCAAAGCGTACTGGCCCTTCCGGGGGAATTCGATCATGACCACCCGGCTGTACTTCGCTTTTTCCTTGTCGCGGTCCTGAAAGGCGAAGACGTCCATCATGGACTTGATGGTGGCGTAGATTCCGCGCACCAGGGGAACCTGCTTGAGGAGGTCCTCCCACATCACCACGATGCGCCGCCCCATGATGTTGGTGGCCAGAAGGCCCGCCAGCAGGATCACGACGACGATCAATAAGATTCCGACCCCCGGAACGTACCGCTGGGTCAGATATTTCTCAGGGAGATCCCCGAGAAGGCCGTCGAAGGTGGCGAACAGGGTCTTGAGGACCAGGACCGTTCCCCAGATCGGAACGACCACCAGAAGGCCGGTGATAAAGTAGCGTTTCAATGAGACTTTCAGCATGGGTACGACCGACGGCGCTCAATCAAATCATCATACAAAGTTTCCCCCGGCCGCGCAAGCCATTTATTGCTATTTTCAATGAGTTAAACTATCATCGCGCTATTGGATTTTGCCTAGGCGAGGAGGAGGAACGGACGTGCCCCGCGGCGGTCTGAAGCAAGGGTTTTTACTTGTCTTCGAAGGCATCGAAGGCTGCGGAAAGACCACCCAACTGCGCCGTCTGGCCCGCCGCCTCCGAGCGCGCGGATACCTCGTCGTGGAGACCCGCGAACCCGGTGGCGCCCCGATCAGCGAACAGATCCGAACGGTCCTGCTGGACCCCTCCAACCGGGGGATGGACGCCCGCTGCGAGCTGTTGCTGGTGCTGGCCAGCCGCGCCCAGCACCTCGCGGACACCCTCCGGCCTGCGCTGGAAAAAGGGGCGGTGGTGCTCTGCGACCGCTTCGCCGATGCCACCATGGCCTATCAGGGCTATGGCCGGGGGTTAGGGCCCCGTACCGTCGCCCGCTTGAACCGATTCGCCACCTCCGGCCTCACCCCGCACCTGACCCTCGTCCTGGACGTCCCCGTGGCGGTGGGCCTCGCGCGCAAGCGACGCGTGGGGGCTCTCGATCGCCTGGACCTGGAACGCGCGGCGTTCCACGAAAAAGTCCGGAAGGGCTATCTCCGCATCGCCAAGGAGGACCCGCGTCGCGTGCGGGTCGTGGACGGCACGGACTCCGTGGACGAGGCGGCCCGGGCGATTGAGCGGATCGTGGACCCCCGCCTGCGCGCCCGCACATCGGCCCTGACGCGGGTTGAACCCCATGCCCTTTGACGCGATCCTCGGCCACGACCAGCCGAAGCAGTTCATACGATCCGCGCTCCGGGCGGATCGGCTGGCCCACGCGCTGCTGTTCCACGGGGAGGAGCAGATCGGCAAGAGGCTCATGGCCCGGGTGCTCGCGCAGGCCGTCAACTGCGAGGCAGAGCCGCCGTGCGATCCCCCGGACGCCTGCGGGGTGTGCCGGTCCTGCCGCCAGATCGAGACCGGATCTCATCCCGACGTGACGATTCTGGAGGCCACTAGCGGCAAGGGCGAAACCGAGCAAGTCCGCGAGATCGAGTCGCGGTTCATCTACCGCCCCCTGATCGGGCGGCGCAAGATCGTCATCCTGGACAATGCGGATCTGTTACGGCAGGAGGGGGCCAATGCCCTGCTCAAGACGATCGAGGAACCGCCCCCCGACAGCCTGATCATTCTGGTTTCGGCGCGGCCCGAATCCCTGCTGCCTACCATCAGGTCGCGGTGTCAGGAGCTCAAGTTCTCGCCCCCCGGCCTCGGGTTGGTCATCGAGGCGGTGCGCCGGCGCCGCGGGCTATCGGAGACGGACGCGAGGTTCCTCGCGATGGTGTCGGGAGGGCGGCTTGGGCTCGCGCTGGAGGCCGATCCCGCGGCCCTCCGGGCCCAGCGCGCCGAGTTTCTCAGGCTCGTAACCCCGGACTCGGTCGCGAGCGTCGGCGCGCTCCTGGCCGTCTGCGAGTCCGTCGGCAGGTCCGAGCAGAGCGAGGCGGCGCTGGGCTGGCTCGCCGCCTGGTTCCGGGATCTCGTCATCGTGAAGGTCGGGGGCGACCGCGACCGGCTGCTGAACGGCGATTGCCTGGCCGAGCTGGACGCCCTCGCGGCCCGCCTCACGGTCGAAGCGATTCTGGACCTCGCCGCCTATGTGGAGTCCATGGAGCGCGGGCTGGAACGCAACCTCAACAAGCAACTGATGCTGGAGGGACTGCTGCTCCGGTTGCGCGCCGCCCTCCGGCCCCGCGCCGCGTAGCGCATCGGAGGCCGCGTGGTCAAGACGTTCTACATCACGACCCCCATTTATTACGTCAACGATGTGCCGCACATCGGCCATGCCTACACCACCATTGCGGCCGACGTGCTGGCGAGATACCACCGGCAATGGGGCCACGACGTGTTCTTCCTCACCGGCCTCGACGAGCACGGGCAAAAAGTCCAGCAGGCCGCCGAGAAGGCGGGGATCGCTCCGCAGACGTACTGTAACCAGCTCGCGCCGAAGTTTCAGAATCTTTGGAAGCGGCTGAATATCTCGAACGACGCCTTCATCCGCACCACAGACCCCAAACATAAGGCCTACGTTCAGAAGACGCTCCAGACCCTCTACGACAAGGACTTGATCTATC
>Ga0209640_10006732_pt1 | contig 10047 bp, 6 predicted proteins | sample RifCSP10_1_FD_184018 | JGI IMG/M metagenome (GOLD analysis project Ga0209640, IMG submission 184018) | Soil microbial communities from Rifle, Colorado - Rifle CSP2_sed 10_1 (SPAdes) (version 2) | ecosystem: Environmental > Terrestrial > Deep subsurface > Rock core/Sediment | place: Rifle... | reverse complement strand
CGAGGGCGTGCCACCGCTCCGCGACCTCGATCGCCTTCGCCGGCCGGTCCAGATCCAGGTGGCAGCGAGCGAGTCCGGCGAGCGCCCTCCGCCGCATGTCAGCCTCGTCGAGGCCGACGCTCTCGGGCTCCGCCAGGTGGTCGAGCTCCGACAGCACGCTCTCGAATCGTTCAATCGCCTCGCCGGAGGCTCCGCTCGCGGCGTGTATCTCGCCCTGCAGCAGACTCACCTCCAGACGGTTCGCGCCCGATCCCGAAGCTCGCTGGACCGCCGACATGGCCTCGGCATACCGTCCTTCCACGAGATTCGACCTCGCCGCGGCCAGCCACTCGATCGATGCCGCCGTCGACGGGTGCGGCGGTGACCATTCGGGGCGCGCCTCGACCCGCGGTTCCGGCAAAATCTCTTCCAGGTCTTCTGCGTCGAAATCGAACTCCTCGATCGTCGCCCCGCTCGCCAGCCGCGACGGCGAATCGAGATCCGGCGCCGCGATCGGCGCATCCTCGAACTGGAGGTCGATCAGCAGACGGTACCGTGGCACGGTGATGTAGGGGTTCAGCTCGAGGGCCCGACTGGTTTCGCGCAGGGCGCCCGGGTAGTCGCCGGAGGCGGAGAGGGCAAAGGCCAGGTGGTAGTGCGCTTCCGGCATCCTCGGGTCGCACTCGACCGCCCGCGCCAGGGTCCTCGCCGCAACACCGGGCTGTCCGCGCTCCAGCTGGATCATGCCCAACCCCGCCCACGCCAGCGCGAGCCGTGGATCCGCATCGAGCGCCCGGCGATAGGCCCGCTCCGCCTCAACCCATTCCCGCCGGACATGACGGTACCAGCCGAGGTTGCGGGCGATCTCCGCCGACGACCGCCCCGCCTGCAGCGCTGAAGCGAACGCCTCGACCACACCTCCCTCGCCGCGGTGGTGCCGCACGATCGCGAGGTTGTTCCAGGCCAGGGCGTATTTCCCGTCCAGGCCCAGCGACCGCCCGTACATCTCCTCAGCCTCTCGCAACTCGCCGATCCGGTGATGGGCCACGCCCATCTCGTTCCAGAGCTTCGGACTCGCCGGCTCCTGCTCGATCAGTTCGGTGTAGCGCTGGATCGCTTCCTCTCCGTCGCCCTTCAGAAGAACCGTCTCGGCCTGCGCCTGCTGCACGAGGAACCGATCCTCGCCGTGCTCGATCGCCTGCCGGAATTCGCGCATGGCATCGTCGTAAAGCGACTTCTGGCGCAGGGCCAGGCCGAGATTGTAGCGGATCAGGCCACCGCGCTCCGTCAGCACCGGCCGGTCTGCGCGGTCACCGATCAACTCCATGTAACGCGCCTCGTTGTAACCATCGAGCGAAAGGCCGCGATCCGTATTCGCGTAGGCAGGGTTCAACTGGCTGGACCTCGCCGCATGGCGCTGCGCCGTTTCGTCTTCGCCCAGCTCGCCGCACACGAAGGCCAGCAGGTGGTGAGCTTCCGCGTTGGAATCGTCCAGGCGGATGGACCGCTCCAGCCAGTTCCGTGCTTCGCCGGCCATGCCGCGCAGATACATGACTTCGCCGATCAGCAGCGGAAGCTCGGGATCCGCGGTGCCGATCGGCACCGCATCCATCAGCGTGGCCAGCGCGGTATCGAGGTCGCCCATCCGCACCTGCGCCCGCGCGATCCAGCGACAGGTCGCCACGTCGCGCGGGTTTCGGTCCCGCAGCCGTTCGAATTCACGGAGTGCGGCCGCAGCGTCACCGCCGAACAGGAACATCTTCGCGAGCCTCGACCGCGCGACGCTGTCCTCGGGCGAAGCCTCGAGCGTGCGCTGAAGCAGGGCGAGCGTCTCGTCGAAATGCGGTGTCCCGAAATACACGATCTGGAGGTTGCGCTCGGCCACGTGCATGCGGTGGTCCAGCTCGAGCGCGTGCTCGAACCGGGCCGCTGCGTCCGCGAACATGCCTTTGTTGTAGAACACGACGCCGAGGTTGTTGTGCGCGCCTGCGTCGTTCGCGGGAATACGGTGGACGAGAGACCGGAGAATCTCCGCATCGCGCTCGGACCGCGGCGAGGCCGGGCCCGTCGCGTGCGTGTCGGGTCGATCCGTCCACGGGAAGGCCGCCGTCGCGTCCGGCATCGGCTCCGCGGTCATCACGCTACACGAAGAGCCTGCAGGATCCGGAAAAGCGAATCCTCTTCGGGAATGAACAGGAAGTGAGCGCGCAGCTCGTCGATTCCGTCGATGGCGAGGCGAGTCCCGATCGACAGGACGTAATCTTCCTCGTTGCCGAAGTTGAGGTAGCTCGTCATCAGTATGGCGGCCGCCATGTCCACGGCGAACGCCGGAATCGACATTGACATCGTCATCCCCGTGAATGCGGCGAGCGCATTCAGGTACGCGCCCACGATGACGTTGCCGATTTCCTTGACCGCAGACTTCTCCAGTGCGCCGAAGCCGCCGGGGAACTCGGGCTCACGCACGTTCAGCAGGAGCGAGACGAGCCGGGCGGCGGTCGGGCCTTCGAAAATCTGCAGTGTCCTCCCCGTGACGTCGCCGGAGACCGTGACGACGACGGCGGATACGACCTGTTCGGGATCCCCGAGCAGCGTGCCGACCTCCTCAAGAGGCAGCACGCTGACTTCCGGCACGCTCACCATGACGACGCGGCCCGTGAGGCTCGACAACGCGGTCGCGGCGTGGCCGGCGCCGATGTTCGCCGTTTCGCGCAGGGCGTCGGTGTGTCGGGCGTCGAGCCTTCGCGGATCCATGGCTGTCAGAGAACGCTGAGGGGATCGATCAGGAGCGCCGGTCTCCCGTCGGGCAGCAACGTCGCGCCGGAAAAGACCGGCAGCATGCGCGCCGGCGCATCGAACGCCTTCACGAGAATCTGCTCGTGTCCGAGGACCCGGTCCACACCGAGTGCGATTCGCCGTTCTCCGAAACCGGCGATGATCACGGCCGTGGGCGGACCGCCGCCGCAGCCCAGCACCCGTCCCAGATCGACCAGGGGAATGCTCTCGCCGCGGATGCGCACCGCGCCGTCGGCCGTCGCGCGCTCGTCGAGAGTCGCGACTTCGGCGACGTGCGTGATGGGAAGCCCGTACTCCTCCTCGCCGAGCCGGATGCGGAGCGCGTGTGTGAGCGCCAGTGTGATCGGAACCCTGAGTGTGAACGTCGTGCCGGCGCCTTCTTTCGTCGTCATCTCGATCGCTCCGCCCAAGCCGCGCACGCGCGCGCCCACGACATCCAGGCCGACGCCTCGACCTGACAGCTCCGATACCTCGTCGGCCGTCGAGAATCCCGGCTGGAACATCAGGCGGAACACCTCCTCATCGGTCGGCTCCGGACCATCAGGCGCCAACAGCTTCAGCTCCAACGCGCGGCGCGCTACCCTCTCCCGCGAAACACCGGCCCCGTCATCACTCACGCGGATCCGAACGCTGTTCCGCTCCCGCGTGGCCTCGAGCCGCAGAACTCCACGACGGGGCTTGCCGCTCGCGATCCGGGACTCCGCGGGTTCGATCCCGTGATCCACGGCGTTACGCAACAGGTGGATCAGCGGGTCAATCAACGCATCCAGCACCGCCTGGTCCAGCTCGATGTCACCGCCGCCGAGTTCGAAGTCGACTTCCCTGCCCGCAATGCGGGCCGTATCGCGGACCAGGCGGGGAAAACGCTCGAACGCCGTCGACACGGGGACCATTCGCATGTCGAGAACCGATCGCTGAAGCGCCGCCAGCAGGCCGGCCGCCCGGTTTCCGGCCAGGCTCTCGCCCGATTGCGCTGCTCTCGCGTACAGCACCGACAGCTCCGCGATACCTTCTGCCAGTTCATCGAGCCGGCTGCGATCCACACGGACGGTAGCGCTCGTCTGCGGGGAGGCGACCGGGTCATGGGCCCGCCGTGCGACACGCGAGACCGCGGTGCCCGCGACCCGGACGTGCACGTCCTCGACATCGCCGCACGCCCGGACGGCTTGCTCGATCGCGTTCCGGTCGGCCTGGTCGTCGAGGTACACGCGGACCTCGCGATCCACCGGCTCGCCGGGCCCGGGCCACATCCCCCTCACGCCCGGCCGGTCGCCTGTCGATTTTCGGATGAGCGCGGCCCTCGCCGCCGGTAGTGCCGCTTCCGCCGAGATCCGGACCACCATCTCCCAGACGGCACCTTCCGGCACGGCCACCTGAATCGCCGGCGACGCCGCAGGCGGCTCCAGCGAGGCCGCGGGCGGCGCGACTGGGGCGGGCGCCCCGGCCAGCGCATCGCGAATCGCCTGGCCCAGTCGGTCCGCAGCGTCCAGCAATTCGTCGATCAGCGCCGTCGTCACTTCCGCGGAGCTATCGCGCACGGCGGACAACCGGTCCTCCAGGCGGTGCGCGATGTCGGCCACGATGTCGTGCGACATCGCGGCGGCCAGCCCTTTCACGGTGTGGGCCGCCCTGAACGCTTCCTCCACGCCCGGCTCCCCACGCTCCATGCGCAGGAGGCTGCGGGTCAGCAGCTCGATGTGCTCGCGGGATTCGCTGGCGTACAGCTCGACGAACCGCTCGCCGCGAACATCCACCATTTCGTCAACCCAGAACCCGTCGAACCGCTTCCAGCACGCGGGCCGGCTGGAACGGCTTGACCACGAAATCCCGCGCCCCCGCCTGAATCGCCTCGATCACCAGCGCCTGCTGGCCCATGGCGCTGCACATGACGATGTTCGCGTCGGGGAACTCGCGGATGATCGACTTGACCGCCTCGATCCCTCCCATGTCGGGCATGATGATGTCCATGGTGACGAGATCCGGCCGCAACCTGCGATACAGTTCGACGGCCTCCGCTCCCGTGGCCGCCTGCCCTGCGACTTCGAATCCCGCTTGCTCCATGATTTCCGCGAGCATCGTCCGCATGAAGAGTGCGTCGTCGCAGATCAGTACGGTACGGGGCATGGTTTCCTCGCTCACCTCTCGCCTCACGCGAGCAACGGATCGAACAGCTGATCCGTGTCCAGGATGCTGAATGTACGGCCGCCCGTAAGGAGCGTACCGTCCGCCCGCGCTTCATGCGGGCCTCGTGTGTTTTCGTCCGGCGAAGCGATCGTCACGATCTCATCCACGGCCAAGCCGATCACCCGGTCGCCTCGCCAGACCAGGACCAACCGGTGCGATGGCTTCGACGACGCCGCGGTGTCGCCGTACAGAACGCCCAGATCGAAGACCGTGACCACCCGCCCCCGCAAGCCGATCAGACCGCACACTTCCGGACCACAGCCCGGCAGTCGGGTCAGCGGCTGGGGCGGCACGATCTCGTGAACACGGGCCAGAGGCACCGCGAAGCCCCGGCCACCGCAGGCGAAGAACGCCCATGGCGGCATGTGCGCGGATTCGACGGCTCCGCTCGAAGCCACGTCAGCTTCCATCGCACGGTCGATTGTCCGGGGAGATCCGCTTCGGGAGGTCGGTTCCAGAATAGCGCGCCTTCCTCTGCCTGGTCAACGGGAACTCGTCCCTCTTGCCCACTCCGCGGCCGCCGCCAGATCCGCGGGCAGCGGGGACCGGATCACGATCGGTTCCCCCGTTCGCGGATGACGGAAGGCCAGCTCGGCCGAGTGGAGGAACTGGCGGCTCAGCATTGCGGCGAACTGCCGGGCCCACAGCCGTTGCGGGCCGCTGGTCCCGCGCTCAGCGCCGGCTCCGTACTCCCGGTCGCCGACGACGGCGTGGCCCAACGAGGCGAGGTGCACACGAATCTGGTGGGTCCTCCCCGTTTCGAGACGCGCCTCCAGGTAATCTGCCGCCCGCCAGCGCTCGAGCCGCCGCAGATGCGTGACGGCCCGGCGGCCTTCCTGCACGATGGCCATGCGCTTGCGGTTCGAGGGCGACCGGCCGATCGGCCGGTCTACGGTGAACGCCTCCGCATCCACGTGACCCCACGCCGCGCACAGGTAGAGCCGCCTGATCTCCCGCCGCTTCAACGCCGCGGACAGGCCGCGGTGGGCTGCTTCCGTCTTGGCCACGATCATGAGGCCGGAGGTGTCGCGATCCAGACGGTGCACGAGGCCCGGCCGTCGGACGCCGCCGATCCCGCCCAGATCCGGGACATGGTGGAGCAGCGCGTTCACGAGCGTGCCGCGGGCATGACCCGGCGCGGGATGGACCACCAGTCCCGCCGGCTTGTCCACGACCAGCAGATCCTCGTCCTCGAACGCGATCGCGAGCGGGATCGCCTCCGCCTCGAGATGCGACGGCTCCGCCGGCGGCACGTCCATCTCGATCACATCGCCCGCCGCCGGCCGATCGCGCTTGCGCGGGACCTTGCCGTTCAGCCGGACGTGGCCGGTCTCGATGAGCTGCGCGATGCGGGTGCGCGAATAGCCGGGCAGCCGCTCCGCCATGTACGCGTCCAGCCGGTCGGCCGTCGCCTCATCGACGCGAAGTCGAACGGTCGCTGCTTCACTCACCCGGCTCAATGCGCTTGTCCTCCCGCCAGAGCGAGAGCGCCAGGACGACCGCGCCCGTGGTCACGGCCATGTCCGCCACGTTGAAGACCGGCCAGCGCATGTCGCCGAGTCCGACATCCACGAAATCGATGACGCCGTTCGTCGAGCGCAGGCGGTCGATGAGGTTGCCGAGCGCACCCGAGCAGATCAGTGCAATGGCCACCAGCCGGATGCGATCGCCAGCCGGCGTGTACTTGTACATCGCCGCCAGCACCACGATCGCCAGCACGGAAAGGCCCAGAAAAATGAGGCGCGATGACGGCCCGAGGTAGATGCCGAAGGCCGCGCCCGGATTCCTGATGTAGGTCAGCCGCACGAAACTTCCCAGCACATCGACCTGCTCGAGCGGATGGAACGTGCGCTGCACGATCACCTTGGTGATCAGGTCGAGCACGACCACGCCGCCGAGGATGATGCCGAACATCGTGAGCTTCCTGCGGCCGTTACTCATTTCACGCGCACCAGACCCAGCCATACGGCTCCACTGTCCAGCTCGACTTCGCCGCTGTGTTCCCAGCCGTCGGCCGAGGGTGAGGCGTCGAAGGAGAGATTGACGGCAAGCGTCTCGCTCGCGATCCAGTCGCCATGGGCGGTGCAGGCTTCGCGGATGTCATGGCCGCCGCCGATGCCGAGCCGGACACGATCGCTCACGTCGAAGCCGGCGTCGCGACGCATGCGCTGGATGCGGTTGATCAGCTCGCGAGCAACGCCCTCGACGCGAAGCGGATCATCGATCGTCGTGTCGAGCGCCACCGTGAAACCCGCGTCGGACTCGATCACCAGATCGCCGCGCGGCTCCTCGCGCAGCTCGATCTCCTCAGCGCTGATGTCGAAACGCTCGCCATCCAGCTCGATGAACAGCGGCCCGCCTGCCTTGAAGGCCGCGATCCGGTGCGAATCCAGCTCGCGAATCCGGTCGGCCGCGTGTTGCGTCCGGCCGCCGAAGCGTTTGCCGATGACGCGGAAGTTGGGCGACGCCCGGTACGAGAGCAGGTCCTCCGCCCGTTCGGGGAAGCGCACGGACTTGATGTTCAGCTCATCGCGCAGCACTTCGAGGAGGTGCTCGTCCAGGCGTCTGCCTTCAGGAATCACGGCATACAGCGTTCGCAGAGGCTGGCGGACACGGATCCTGACCTTGTCCCTCGCGGCCCGGCCGAGGCGGACCAGCTCGCGGACGGACTGCATGCCATCCTCGAGCCCGGGTTCGCGCTCGCCCTGCACCGCTCCGCCGGCATCATGCGCGGGAAACCGCTCGAGGTGCACGCTTCGGCCTTCGCACAGGGCGCGGTGCAGCCAGTCGGCGTGGAACGGCGTCACCGGTGCCTGCATGCGGCTCACCGAGACGAGCACCTCGTGCAGCGTCGCGAAAGCGGCCCGCGTCTGCGCCGGATCGGAGCGGCCGGCTCGGCCGTAGAAACGGTCGCGGCTGCGGCGCACGTACCAGTTCGACAGGTCGTCGACGACGAATTCGCCGATCGCCCTCGCCGCCCGCGTGATGTCATACGCCGCGAAATCCGCGTGCACGGCTTCCGCGAGAGTCGCCGTACGAGAGAGGATCCAGCGGTCGAGCGGGCCCCTGCGGGCAGGCGCGGGATCCTCATCCGACGGAAGCCACGCCTCCTTGTTCGCGTACATCGCGAAGAACCGGTACGTGTGTGCCAGCGTGTCGAACGTGCGGCGCGCCCCTTCGCCGAGCGCGGCCGGGTCGAATCGCTTCGGCACCCACGGATGGCTGACCGTTACGAAATACCAGCGGATCGCGTCCACGCCGAACTGTTCGATGGCCGCCCACGGATCGACGACGTTGCCTCGCGACTTCGACATCTTCTGGCCTTCGGCGTCCAGGACCAGATCGTTCACGACGACGTTACGGTACGCGGGTCCGAGTCCGAGCATCGTCGAGATGGCCATCAGCGAATAAAACCAGCCGCGCGTCTGGTCCACGCCTTCGCAGATGAAGTCCGCGGGGAAATGCCGCTCGAATTCCTCTCGGTTCTCGAACGGATAGTGCCACTGGGCATACGGCATCGAGCCCGAGTCGAACCAGACGTCGATCACCTCCGGCGTCCGCCGCATGGAGCCGTTGCAGCGCGTGCACGGCCACACGACTTCATCGATGTACGGCTTGTGCGGATCGAAGCCGTCCGGCAGCGGCCCGGCTTTCGCGCTCAACGCGGCGAAAGAGTCGATGAAATCGACGTGCGCCGCATCGGCGTCGCAGACCCAGGCGGGCAGCGGCGTGCCCCAGTATCGCTCACGCGACAGCGCCCAGTCCACATTGCCTTCCAGCCATTCGCCGAAGCGGCCCGTTCCGACCTCGGGCGGATGCCAGCCCACGCTTGCGTTGTTGTCCAGCAGGTTCTGCCTGAGCGCCGTGGTGCGGATGTACCAGGAATCGCGGGCCATGTAGATCAGCGGACTGCGACAGCGCCAGCAATGCGGGTACGTGTGCACCTCGAAGCTGTGCCGGAACAGCCGCCCGCGACGATCGAGGTCAGCGACGAGAATCGGATCGGCGTCCTTCACGAACTTGCCACCCACGAGGGGGATGCCGGCCTCGAAGCATCCCGCGTCATCGACCGGACGCAGAAACGGCAGGCCGTAGCGCTGGCCCGATGCGTAGTCGTCCGCTCCGAAGGCCGGCGCGAGGTGGACGATGCCCGTGCCGTCGTCCGCCGTCACGAATGTCTCGAGCACGACGCGCCCGCCGGTGTCGCCCGCAGGCACCCCGAGTATGTCGAAGGGCCGCGCATACCGCTGTCCCTCGAGTTCCCGCGCACCATAGCGCCTCAGAACCCGGACATCAGCGCCGCCGAGCGCCGCGACCCGTGATTCCGCGAGCACGACCTTGCGGCCTTTCAGCTCGACCTCGACGTACTCCAGCCCGGGGTGGATCGCGAGCGCGACGTTGGCCGGCAGCGTCCACGGTGTCGTCGTCCAGACCAGGAACGCGCGACCTTCCGGGTCCGCTTCACCTCCAGCCGTGAGCCACGGACAGAGGAAATAGAGTGACGGGTCCGGCACGTCCTCGTAGCCGAGCGAGACTTCGTGCGAGCTCAGCGCCGTGCCGCAACGCGGACAGTACGGCACGCTCTTGTGACCCCGATAGATCAGGCCGTCGTTCCAGAAGCGGCCGAGGATGTGCCAGACGCTCTCGATGTACGGCGAGGTGAAGGTGACGTAAGCCCGCGAATAGTCGAGCCAGTAGCCGATACGCTCGGACAGGCGCTCCCATTCCTCCTTGTACGTGAACACGCTCTCGCGGCAGACCTCGTTGAAGCGCGCCACGCCGATACGCTCGATATCGCGCTTGCCGTTGATTCCGAGTTTCTTCTCCGCTTCGATCTCGACCGGCAGGCCGTGCGTGTCCCAGCCCGCGATGCGCGTGACGTGACGCCCGCGCATCGTCTGGAAGCGGCAGACCAGGTCCTTGATCGTACGGCTGATGACGTGATGGATGCCCGGCCGGCCGTTCGCGGTCGGCGGGCCCTCGTGGAAAACGAATTCCTGTCCGTCTGCGGTCGCCTCGAGTGTGCGATGGAACAGATCCTCCTCGCGCCACAGCGCGAGAACCCGCTCCTCCAGATCCGTGGCGGAC
>Ga0209640_10006731_pt1 | contig 10048 bp, 9 predicted proteins | sample RifCSP10_1_FD_184018 | JGI IMG/M metagenome (GOLD analysis project Ga0209640, IMG submission 184018) | Soil microbial communities from Rifle, Colorado - Rifle CSP2_sed 10_1 (SPAdes) (version 2) | ecosystem: Environmental > Terrestrial > Deep subsurface > Rock core/Sediment | place: Rifle... | reverse complement strand
GAGGATCCTTTCGACGGCCGGTCCGACCTCGGCCGCGGCGTGCTGCGTGCCGTGGACCTCGAGACGTTCGGCGACGACAGCCTGCGTGTTCTGCGAGCCGTCCAGTTCGCCGGCCGGTTCAATTTCACGCTCGACGAGGCCACGGCCGCCCTCTGCCGCCGCATCCCGCTGGACGACCTGCCGGCCGAACGCATCTGGGGCGAGATCGAAAAGCTCCTCCTGCAGTCGGCACAGCCGTCCATCGGTTTCACCCTCGCCCTCGACATCGGCGTCGTCGAACGCGTGCTGCCCGAGATGGCGCCGCTCGTCGGCTGTCCGCAGGAACCCGAGTGGCATCCCGAAGGCGACGTGTGGACGCACACGCTGATGGTGATCGACCGCGCGCGCTAGCTGAACGGCGACCTCGACCGCCCGCGGCTGCTGACGGTGATGCTGGGCGCCGTCTGCCACGACCTCGGCAAGCCGGCCACAACCGCTTTCGTGGATGGCCGCCTTCGATCACTCGATCACGAAGCGGCCGGAGTCGAGCCGGCGATCCGTCTACTGGATCGGCTCAACGTCCACACCATCGGCGGTTTCGACGCGCGTCGACAGGTCCTGGGACTGGTGGCGCACCACTTGAAGCCCGGCATGCTGCACAAGGCCGCCAGCGTCGGCGACGGCGCCTTTCGCCGTCTCGCGCAGAAAGTGGACCTCGAGCTGCTCGCTCGCCTGGCGCGCGCCGACTGCCTCGGACGGACGGGAGACTTCGACTGCTCCGCGATGGACTGGTTCCTCGACCGCGCACGCCGCCTCGGCGTCGAACACCGCCCTCCGGCGCCGATTCTGCTCGGCCGTCATCTGCTCGCGCTCGGCCTTGCGCCCGGTCCGCGCGTCGGTCAGATTCTGACGCAGGTGTACGAGAAGCAGCTCGATGGAGCGATCGGCACCGTCGAAGAGGGGTTGGCGGAGGCAAAGCGCATTCTGACGCAGTAGTTCACACTTCTCGCTTCTCCGTTCTCGGTTCGTGTTCACGTTCACGTTCGTGTTCACGTTCAGGTTCAGGTTCAGGTTCGGAAACGGGCTCGAACGGCGCCAGCGCAAGACCGGCGCGGGGGGACAGCCCGAGCGGCGGGTACCCCAGGTCGCGTGCCGCGGCGTCGCCGAAGAGCGCGGCAATCACCGTCGCGCGATCGGTGCGCGACGCGTAGTCGGCGAGAACCTGACGCGTGTACTCGAGGTCGTCCTCCTCCAGCCTCGGGGTCGTCGATCCCGACGCGCGCATGACGTGACCCTCCTGCGCCAGCATCTCACCCAGCGTGTGCGCCGCGCCGTGGCACTGCACGTAGGCCGCCCGATGCACGCACTGAAGCACCTCCTCCCGCACGGCAGCGGCGTCGTACACCTCGCTCGTCCAGAGGATCGCCGCAATCCATCCGCGACGATAGTACGCGCGCTGCTCGAACCTGTAGCTGAACTCGCTGGTGTACCGGTTGGTCCAGCCACCCTTGAGATCGTCGCTCACGACGAGGCACGCGCGGTACTCGCCCGGTTCACCGGCCAGCGCAGCCGACGCTTCTTCGAGCGCCCGACTCCCCACGCCGTCCGCATCGATTGCGAGGAGATGGTCGAGAAACGGCGGCAGGTGGTCCTTCCCCATCGGGTTCATCGCGACGAGCGGCACGTTCAGGTCGCCCGTCTCCGGATCGATCATCGTCTTCAGGTACTCGCGAAACCGCTCGAAGCCGCGCGGCAACTCGTACAGCTCGCGCTGCACCTTCAGGAGGGGAACGTATTCGAGATTCATGACCCACTTCCCGTACCGAACATGAACCTGAACCCGAACAGAGAAGAGAGAAGCGAGAAGTGCGAACGAACGTGGGCTATTGACGCTGTCGGCTCAGATACGCGGCCAGGCCGGCCAACCCGCCGACGATCACCACGGCGCGAATCACCCGGAACAGGCTGAACACCCAGGCGATGCCGATGCCGAGCGCGGGCCACTGCACCCACCAGTGGCCCGGCGAGGTCATCAGGTTGATGAGGAAGAGGAACGCCAGGATGATCGGCCCCTTGACGAGAAAGCCCAGCGAGTGAATCGTGCGTCTCATGATCTCAACTCCATGTGACGAGCCCACGAGCCCGGCAGTTCCGGGCTGAGGTCAGGGCCCGCCAAAGGTCTCTCCTGCCGTGACTTGACGGATGTCCTCGTCGGTCACCGTGACGATCCCGTCCACCAGCGCCTGCACGTGCGCGAACGTCAGGTCGCCCGGGCGCAGCGTGAGCAGACCATCTGCGATGCTGGCCGACTTGTCAAGCGTCACCGGATGACCGGCGCGAAGCGACGCCGCCATCCGTGAGGCGTCCACCGGCTCGACGCCGATGACGCGCACCGTCCCCCGCATTCGCTTGACGCGGCGCTGATGCCACTGATCTGACCACCTCCGCCGACCGGGACGTAGATCGCCCGCGCCTGCGGCCGCTGCTCGAGGATCTCCAGACCGGTCGGTCCCTGACCCGCGATGATCCACGGGTGATCGAAGGCGGGACGATGGTGAGGCCGCGTACGGCGGCCAGTTCCTCCGCGTCGAGCGAAACGAGGTCCGCCGCTCGTTGGGAGTTGGTCACGCGTCAGCAGTTGGCAGTTGGCAGTTGGCAGTTGGCAGTTGGCAGTTGGCAGTTGGACGTTGGACGTTGGGAGTTGGAGATTGGGAGTTGATAGTTTGTCGGTATAGTGTGCAGCATGCCGTCACGCAGATGGGCCGCCTCATGCGCGCTCGCATTGGCGATCGCGTTCGCGGCCTGCGCACCGCCATCCTCTGACGCCGTCGGGTCGACGCGGCGGCTGTCGATCGCCACGGGAGGAACCGGAGGTGTCTTCTACCCGTACGGGGGCGGCATCGCGAAGGTCATCACCGAACACCTCGAGAACGTCGAGGCGACGGCCGAGGTGACGGCGGCGTCGGTGGATAACCTCAAGTTCCTCGAGCAGGGCGCGTCCGACCTCGCGTTCACGATGGCGGACATGGCCCAGGACGCGCTGCTCGCCCGCGACGTCTTCACCGACTTCGGAGCCGTGCGCGTCCGCACGCTGGCGGTCCTCTACTCGAGCTATGCGCACCTGGTCACCTCGGCCGACTCGGGGATTTCGGAGCTCGCCGATCTGCGCGGCCGCGTGATCTCGACGGGCGCGGCCGGTTCGGGCACCACGGTGCTGGCCCGCCGGATGCTTCGGGTCGCGGGGCTCGACCCGAGTCGAGACATCCGTGAACAGAGCCTCGGCGTGGCGCAGTCGGTCGACGCGCTCAAGGACGGCAAGATCGACGCGTTCTTCTGGAACGGCGGACTGCCCACGGGCGCCATCCTCGACCTGGTCCACACGCCGGGCGTCAAGGCCCGCTTCGTGCCGACGGCCGGTCTGCTGCCGGCGCTCGAACGAACGTTCGGGCCCTCGCTGTACTACCGCGAGATCATCCCCAAGGCGACCTACGACACCGACGCGGATGTCCCGGTCCTCGGCGTGGCGAATCTGCTCGTCGCTTCCGAGACGATGCCCGAGGAGCTGGCGCACGACATCACCGAGCTGCTCTTCGATCGCCAGGCAGAGCTCGCGGCGATCCACCCGCAAGCCCGCACGCTCTCGCTGGCCACGGCGCTCACCGGCTCCCCGGTGCCCTTCCATCCCGGCGCGATCCGCTTCTACCGCGAACGACAGGTGTGGACGGGACCGTGACGGGCGGCCCGGCGGGCCCGGAGACCCGCCGCGATGGGCCAACGAGCGGGCGCGGTGATCTGCGCCGGCAGATCGCCGACACGCTCGGGTTTCTCCTGGCGGCCTACGGGCTGTACTGGGTCGTCTGGATCGTCGATCCGCACATCTACCGCATTAGCTTCCTGCTCGTCACGCTCGTGCTGACCTTCGTGGCGCATCCCGGCGGCAGGGCCCGGATCCGGCATCAGTTTCGAGTCCCGAGTCCCCAGTCCCCAGTCCCCAGTCCCGAGTCCCCAGTCCCGAGTCCCGAGTCCCCAGTCCCGAGTCCCCAGTCCCCAGTCCCCAGTCCCCAGTCCCCAGTCCCGAGCCACAGGACGTCGGTCTCTGACGTGCTGTGGATCGTGCTCTCCATCGCCGTCTTCGCGTGGCCGCTGGTCGACATCGATGCCTTCGTGAACCGGGCCGCCACGCCGGGCGCGACCGACATCGTGGCCGGCTGTCTGGCGCTGCTCGTCGTGCTCGAAGCGACGCGACGCACGACGGGATGGGTGCTGCCGGCGACGGCGATCGTGTTCCTCGCCTACGCGGTCGGCGGGCCGCTGCTCGACCGGATCGGTCTGTCGCTCATCGCCCATCGCGGCTACGGCGTGGAGCGGCTCATCGGAACGCTGTTCATGACGCTCGAGGGCCTCTTTGGCGTGCCGCTCGACGTCGCCACGACCTACATCGTGCTCTTCACCATCTACGGCGCGGTGCTCGAGCACAGCGGCGCCGGCCGCTTCTTCGTGAACTGGGCGACGGCCGCCATCGGCCGGTCGGGTCGCGGCGCCGGACCGGGACGGACCGTGACCGCGGCGGGCTATCTGCTCGGAGCGGTGTCGGGCAGCGGCGTCGCGAATACGGTCATGCTGGGCGCGATTACCTGGCCGTTGATGCGGCGTGCGGGGTACCCGGCCGACGCGGCCGGTGCGATCCTCGCGGCCGCGGGGATCGGAGCCATCCTGGCGCCGCCGGTCATGGGCGCGGCGGCGTTTCTCATCGCCGAGTTCCTGCACATCTCCTATCTGCAGGTCATCGCCACGGCGGCGATTCCGGCCGCGTTGTACTACCTGTCGATCTTCCTGATGGTCGAGGCCGATTCCCGCCGGTTGTCCCTTCGTCCCATCGACACGGACCTTCCATCGCTCGGCACGATCACGAGGCGAGGCTGGTACCACTTCGCCTCGATGGCCTCGATCGTGGTGCTGATGATGCAGGGGTTCACCACGTTTCGCGCGGTGTACTGGGCCACGCTGCTGGCCATCGTGCTGAGCTTCCTCGACCGCGACAACGCTCTCGGTCCGCGCCGTCTGGCAGCCGCTCTCGCCTCGGGCGGGCGAGCCGTCCTGCCGGTCGCCGCCACCACTGCGACAGCGGGCATCGTCGTGGGCGTCGTCACGTTGACGGGCCTCGGGCTGAAGGTCGCCGGCCTCATCGTGGCGTTGTCGGGCGGCAGTCTGCTGGCCACGATCGTCTGTTCGGCCATCGCGGTCTGGATGCTCGGTCTGGCAGTGCCGGTCACCGCCTCCTACATCATCGCGGCCGTGATGGTCGTCCCGGCGCTCGTCCAGGTCGGGGTGGCCGAGATCGCCGCGCACATGTTCGTCTTCTACTACGCGGTGCTGTCAGAGGTGAGCCCGCCCACGGCGCTCTCGCCGTTTGCAGCCGCGGCGATCACCGGTGGAAGCCCGCTGCGCACGACCATGCTGTCGTGGAAGTACGCGGCGCCCGCGTTCGTGGTGCCGATTGCGTTCACCATCGACCCTCAGGGGCTGGGCCTGCTGCTGCAGTCGACGGCTGGAATCGCTCTCCAGTCGACAGCGACGGCAGTACTGGGTGTACTGGCGCTTGTTGCGGCGTCCAGCGGATGGATGCGCCGCGCCATCACGCTCACCGAGCGTGGCGCCGCCCTTCTGGCCGCCGTGCTGCTGTTTGTGCCGTCCATCACCTCAGCCCTCGCTGGGGCGTCGCTGCTTGCCCTGGTGGTCCTCCTCCACTGGCGCAGGCATCAGGAACCGGGAACCGTGAACCGTGAACCTTGAGCATTGCGCATTGCGCATTGAGCATTGGGCATTGAGCCTCATTGGGCATTGCGCATTGAGCATTGAGCATTGAGCATTGAGCATTGGACGTCGGTGAGATAGCGTGTGCGGCTATGGCCCGATACACGCTGGTCTACGGGATCCGCCTGGTCCAGGAAGGAACGCTCGTCGGCGCCGATGAGGTCCGGCTGACCCTGCACGGCAAGGAGACGGCGGGTCTCACCCTGCACACCATCGACGGCACGATTCCCCAACTGCGGCGGGCTCTCGACAGGAGCCTGGACGCCTTCTTCGATCTGCTGCCCGGCGCGACCGACGAAGACAAGCAGGACTTCGACGATAACTGACACTCGAGTTCACGCTTCTTCGGCTCAGGTACACGTTCGCCGCGCACGCTGAAGCGTGCGCTCTACGTTCGTAGAGTTCGTAGAGTTCGTAGAGCGGCGGCTTCAGCCGCCGCGGAACCACGAACCCCGGAACCCATCAACTCCAAACCCTGAACACGAACCTGAATGTGAACACGAACGGAGAAGGTGAGAACCGAGAAGTGTGAACGACAGCGCTCTCCTACGCTGCCGCTTCCCGCGCGGATCGAAACTCCTCGAGGAGTCGAGCCACGTTGCCGCCCACGGAGTGGAGTGTCGGCGCCCAGCCCAGCGCTCGCGCCCGCGGGCTCCGGACGATCTGGTCGAGCGCCAGCGCTTCGGCGTAGGGCCCCATCTTTGTCCGGGCCTCCTCGATCGGCACGTGACGGACATCCTGGTGCGCCATGGCGTGGGCCGCGATCGCCTCGACGATGTCACTGACACGCTCGTCGGCCTCGTCAGTGGCGTGAAACACCCCGGAGGCCTCTTCGTGCGTTGCGAGGCGGAGATAGAGGTCGCCCAGGTCCCGGTCGTAGATGCACGGCCAATGGTTGCTCCCATCACCCACCACGCGGACGAGGCCGTTTCTTGCGTCCTTCAGCAGATCGCTGATGATGCCGCGGGCGCCGCCGTACACGATGCCTGGCCGCACAATCACGGCGCGAATCCGGCCTCCTTGCGAAAGCTTGCGCACGAGCGCCTCATGCTCGGGCCGCCAGGCCACAAGGGGAGTCGGTTTGAGAGGGGCGTCTTCGGCGGCTGGCCCGTCGGTGTTGCCGAGCACCCAGGTCCCCGACGTGTAGACCACGCTCGCCGGCACGCCTGCGTCGACCCGGCGCGCTGCCGCGCCAAACAGCGTCTCGATGGCCAGGCGATCGAGGGCAACCCCCTGCTTCGAGCTGTCGTACGCGGTGTGAACGATGGCGTCGCATTCCTCCGCGGCCGCGGCATAGGCGGGCTTCGCCAGCTCGGCGACGATCGGATGACCGCCGCGAAGCGCGACCTGCTCGGCCTTCTCCGGATCGCGGACGAGCGCGGTGACATGGTGGCCCGCGCGAAGCGACGCCTCGAGAATCGCCGACCCGATGTACCCGGTCGCGCCGGTCAGGAAGATGCGCATGGCAGAGCTGCTTATTCTAGCTCGTAGCTGGTCGCTCGTAGCGAGGAGCAGGTTCTTTGGTCGGCGTTCTCGCTACCGGCTACCGGCTACCGGCTACCAGCTACCAGCTACCCGCTAAATATCCCACACGCGTTCGCCATCGAAGAAGGTGATGACGCCGTCCTCGCTGACCTTGAGCACGGGACCGAATCGGCTCGCGGCGAGCGCGGCCGTCGTGCGCGCGCCCTCGACGATGCCGGCGGCCTCGGCTTCTTCCGTCGCCGGGTGGCGGAGAATGGCGCCAGCCGCCAGCAGGCGCCCGCTCGTGTCCACGACAATGGCGCCGTCGAGCGAGGCCAGCGCGGCCAGCACGTTGGGATCGAGATCGGTGATCGAGCGCCCCTCGAGCAGGTGCAGCAGATCGCGGCGCGACGGCGCGCCGGCGGCAGATGACGCACCCGTGAGCGACCGATCGAGACGATCGCCAGGCGCCACGAGCTGCGACACGGCGCCCTGAGCGTCTCGGGCGACGACGAAGAGGGCGCCCTCGCGCGCGTCAGCCAGGTCGAGCGCCGTCTGAAAGAGTCGCATCGCCAGCGCGTCCTCCCCCACGGCCTCCGCCCAGAGCCGATACTTGGCCTGCAGGTCGAGCAGGTGCCAGGCCGCCCCGCGGAACGTGAACAGCTCGGCGCCCTCGGCGAAGACCTTGATCTCCCGCGACGGACTCAGCACCGCGCAGATATGACCGTGCTGGAGCGTGGCCCTGGCGTGTGGCTGAAAGGCCTTCGCGCAGGGCACCTGCAGCGTCTGCTGCCGGCACGCCTGGTTGCCCCACCGCTCGATGTCGATGATGTCGAGCAGGCGGCCGTCGGCGTTGGCCAGGAACACGGTCCGCACGCCGTCGGCCAGCCGGTAGAAGCTCTTGATCGAGGTCAGCGACTCCGTGTACGCGGGCGCCGAAGCAGGGAGTGGCACACCGGGCCGGCAGGGATCCTCGGAGGTGCCGAGCAGCAGCACGCCCGTCGAGATCGGCCGGTTCTCGTAGCTCGACAGCGCCGCGACCCTGAGCAGCTCGAGGACCGAGGCGACCCGATCCGCGCGCGCCTCGCGGCTCTCGATGGCGTACGAGCGCGGGTCGAGGAACGCCCCCACGTACCGATCTTCGATCGCGCCCCGGAACAGATCGCCGCGCTCCGCCATGATGCGCGGGTTGTGGACGGCGCTGAATCGCGCGGCCAGCACGGCGCCGATCGCCTGGGCGAGCCGGATCTCATGGGCCGTGAACATCCATCGGCCGGGCACCCGCAGCGTATACCGCGTGCCGAACCATCGGACGATGAGCGCCGCGGGGTTGGCGGACGGCTCGATTGCGAGGCGCCCATCCGAGGACACCGAGGGCGTCAGCTCCGTATCGAGCGCGGCGCGCTCGAAGAACTGGCGCAGCGCCGACTGCAGCAGGCTGTCGTAGAGCGCACCGACGAGAAGTGAGGATGGGGATGACATGGCCTCGAGCCATCCGGATCATAATTCACACGTGCACCGGGACACCCTCATCGACTTCTTTCGCGACCTGGTCGAGATCACGGGCGACTCTCTCGTCTACGACGACGGTTACCGGCGGCGGGTGCACACCTACGCGGATGTCGGACGGGCCTCCCGCGCCTTTGCGGCCAGACTCGGCGCCGCCGGCCTGGGAAAAGGCGACAAGGTCGTCTTCTGGGGCGAGAACCGGCCCGAATGGGTGGTCTGCTACTGGGGCTGCCTGCTCGCCGGCGTGGTCGTCGTCCCCATCGACTACCGATCCTCGATCGATTTTATGCTCAAAGTGCGCCGACTCGTGCGGGCGCGTGTGGTCCTGGTTGGCGACGACGTGGAACCGCCGGCCGCGAGCCAGGTGGACGGCGCCGCCGTCTGGCGGTTCGCCGACCTGGACTGGCATGCCGACAGTCCCATGCCCGCCGTGCCCGTCTCGCGCGACGACGTCATGCAGGTCATCTTCACCTCCGGGGCGACCGCCGAGCCCAAGGGCGTCGTGATCCGTCACCGCAACGTGATGGCCAACATCGTGCCGGTGGAACGGGAGGTGATGAAGTACCGGAAATACGCCAGACCCTTTCACCCCCTGCGCTTCCTGAACCTGCTGCCCCTCAGCCACATGTTCGGGCAGTCGATGGCGAGCAGCGTCCCGCCGATGGTTCGCGGCACGGTGATCTTCACGCGAAGCTTCAACCCGCACGACCTGTTGAGCCTGATCCACTCGCGCCGGGTGTCCGTCCTCGTCTGCGTCCCCAAGATCCTCGGCGTGCTGCGCGACCACGTGGTTCACGCGTTTCCCGAAGCGGCCGATCCTCCCCCGCCGGGTATCTCGATCCCCGGTCGCTGGTGGAAATATCGGCGCGTGCACAGGGCGTTCGGCCTCAAGTTCTGGGCGTTCGTCGTGGGAGCGGCCCCGCTCCCCCTCGACATCGAGGAGTTCTGGCGGCGACTTGGATTCGCCGTCGTTCAGGGGTACGGCCTCACCGAGACGGCGCCCATCGTCACGCTGAACCACCCGTTCAAGACCAGCAAGGGCTCGGTGGGCACGCCGATCGCGGGCGTCGAGATTCGCATCGCCGAGGACGGCGAGATCCTCGTCCGAGGAGAGAACGTCACGAGCGGATACTTTGATCCGGGATCCGGGATCGGGGATCCGGGATCCGGGGTGTCCCCAGTCCCGAGTCCCCAGTCCCCAGTCCCGAGTCCCCAGTCCCCAGTCCCCAGTCCCCAGTCCCCAGTCCCCAGTCCCCAGTCCCCAGTCCCCAGTCCCCAGTCC
>Ga0209640_10006730_pt1 | contig 10048 bp, 12 predicted proteins | sample RifCSP10_1_FD_184018 | JGI IMG/M metagenome (GOLD analysis project Ga0209640, IMG submission 184018) | Soil microbial communities from Rifle, Colorado - Rifle CSP2_sed 10_1 (SPAdes) (version 2) | ecosystem: Environmental > Terrestrial > Deep subsurface > Rock core/Sediment | place: Rifle... | reverse complement strand
ACCTCTGTGCCGCCGTGGCCCGCCGTGTCGATGGCGACGACTTTGTAGCCGAGCGCGACCAGCCGGTTGAGGGTCTGCGCATACATGAACCCCTCGGCCATGAACCCGTGGACCACGACGAATGGGATGCCGTGCCCGGCCACGGCGACCGTCACCTCGTGGCCGTCGTCAAGGGTGACGACATGACGGGAGAGCCGGGGGCTCGCGGGTCGCCCGGTCGCGGCGGTGATCGCCGACCCGGTCGCGGCGACCGCGGCCTGATACTCGGGAAGCGGAGCGGCTCGCTCCTGCTCAGGATCCCGGCCGGTCATCGGCGGCATCATGGGCGGCGATGGTCACGGATGCAAGCGCGGCGGGGCAGATACCCACCGCGCCGATCAGCCGAGAGCGCCGTAGATCGTGCCCGGATCGTTCGTGATGATGCCATCCACGCCGTACCCGGCGAGCGTGGCGGCCCGAACGGGGTTGTCGACGGTCCATGGCACGACGTCGCGGCCGAGGGCGTGAGCGAGCATCACGGATTCGGCGCTGAGGTCGAGGGTCGCCTCGTCGGGTGACGAGACCTCGTAGCCGCGGGCGGTGGCGAACGCGGCGTTCTCGCCGAGGGTGAATCCAGCACCAGGAGGCGCTCCCGGGAGTTGTGATGTCGTCAGGAGCACCGTTGCGATCTCCGGGTTGCCGAGTTCGATCTGGTCGAGGGACGTCGGGAAGAACGACTGGACGAGCAGCCGGCTGGTCGGGAACCCGGTCTCCTCCACGAGCGCGAGCAGCTCCGCGGCCGACGCCGTCCCCATGGGGTCGAAGTCGGGCTCACCCGGAATGTTCTTCAGCTCGACCATGAGCCGCCAACCCGCACCGTTGCCCTCGTTGAACACCTGGCGCAGCGACGGGACCGGCTCGAAGGATCCCCAACCCGGAAAGATTTCGCTGGCGTCGCACGCTTGGACCTCGGCGAGGGTGTAGTCGATGACATCGCCAACGCAGGTCGTCGTGCGGTCGAGCGTGGCGTCGTGGATGATGGCGAGTTCGCCATCCTTGGTTCGCACGGCGTCCATTTCGAGCCACACGCCCCGGCTCCCGAAGAGGTCGTGCGCCTGCCGGAAGGCGCCCAGGGTGTTCTCGGGGCCGATGGTCGCTCCACCCCGGTGGGCGTACACCACGGGCGTTGCCGCCGCAGGCTCGACCGCGCCGCCCCCAATCGCGACGAGGAGCACGATGATGGCGAGGATGCGCTGCATGCCCCTCTTACGGCTGAGGGCGGGCGAGGGCGCGTTTGCGCGGGTTGGGCGAGCTCGCACATTCGGCGAACGCACATGCCTTGAGCGACCCCGGCGCGTTGGGCCGTCGCTGCCATCGACGTGTGTGAGTGCCTGCCCGGCTCACGCCGGGCAGGCACTCACACACAAGAAGGGGGGCGCTAGCCGCGGGCTTTGAGCGCCTCGATGAGCTTGGGGACGACCTTGTGCACGTCACCCACGATGCCGAGGTCGGCGATCCCGAAGATGGGCGCGTCCGGGTCCTTGTTGATCGCCACGATGTTGTCGGAGTTCTTCATGCCGACGAGATGCTGGGTGGCCCCGGAGATCCCGCACGCGATGTAAACCTTCGGCTTCACCGTCTTGCCGGTCTGGCCGACCTGGTGCGAGTAGGGCACCCACCCCGCGTCGACGATGGCTCGCGACGCACCTGCCGCGCCCTTGAGGAGCTTCGCGAGGTCCTCCACGAGCGCGTAGTTCTCGGCGGCGCCGAGCCCGCGCCCGCCGGACACCACGACCGCGGCGTCCTCGAGCTTGGGTCCGATCTGCTCTTCGACGTGGCGGTCGGTGACCTTGGCGTTGCCGGCGCGCCCGACGTCGACCGACGGCGCCGCGACCACCTCGGCCGCTCCGCCGCCAGACGCCTCGGCGGTAAACGACTTGGGACGGATGCCGGCGAGGGCGGGCTTGTCGCCCGTGAACGACGTCGTCACGATCTTGGTGCCGCCGAAGATGCCCTTGATCACGTTGACGGTGTCGCCGGCCCCTTCGTCGGAAACCGTGATGTCGATGCCATCGGTGACGGTGGGACGATCAATGCGGGCGGAGAGACGGCCCATCACGTCGCGGCCGTCGTAGGTCATCGGGAAAATGATGAGATCGGGCGACTCCGCCTCGACGAGTTGGGCGAGGGACGCCGCGCCCGCAGCGCCCACGAGGGTGCCGTCGGTGGCGAAGGCGTAGATCTTGGTCGCGCCGTATTCACCCAAGGCGGCCGCGACCTCGGCGCCGTCGCCCGGGAGGAACGCTTCGACCGCGCCGCCGAACTGGCGGGCCTTGGTCAGCAACTCGAGCGTGAGGGAGGTGGGCTTGCCCTCCGCGGCCTCGGCAAACACCCAGACCTTCGACAATGCCATGTCCGTGTCTCCTGCTTCCGTAGGTGCGTCGTCCGACTCGCGGTCGGCCGCTAGATGACCTTGAGCTGCTCGAGGAAAGCGACGACGCGCTCGTGCGCGTCACCTTCGTCCTCGATCTTCTCGCCCGCCTGGCGCTCGGGTGCCGGCTCGATCGACGTGATGTCCTGGCGGGCGCCGGCCCAACCCACCGACGCGGCGTCGAGCCCGAGGTCGCCGGCCTTCACCGTGTCGACCGGCTTGTTCTTCGCCGCCATGATCCCCTTGAACGAGGGATAGCGGGGTTCGACCACGCCTGCGGTGACCGACACGACCGCCGGAAGGTCGGACGTCACCACGTCGTACCCGGCTTCGGTCTGGCGCTGGATGGTGACCGAACCGTCGCCCACCTCGATGTGCTTGGCGAACGTGAGCGACGGCCACCCGAGCAGCTCGGCGACCTGAGCAGGGATGGTGCCGGTGTAACCGTCGGTGGATTCGGTCGCCGTCATGACGAGGTCGACCGCACCGGCGCGCTCCACTGCCTTGGCGATGACCTTGGCGGTGCTGAGCGCATCGGAACCGTGCAACGCTTCGTCGGAGACGAGGATCGCCTTCTCCGCACCCATGGCGAGCGCCGTCCGCAAGCCAGACGTCTCATCATTTGGAGCCATCGAGAACAGCGTGACCTCGCCGCCGCCCGCCGCTTCGACGAGTTGGAGCGCCATCTCGACGCCGTAGCTGTCGGACTCGTCGAGGATCAGCTTGCCGTCGCGCTTGAGGGTCTTGGTCGACTCGTCGAGCTCGCCGGGCGTGGCCGGATCGGGGATCTGCTTGACGCAGACGAGGATGTTCATGTCGCTCCCGGGGTGTCGAGGCGCGAACCGCGCGCCTTGGGGGCTGCGCCCGATGAACGGGCAGGAACTGCGGTGATGCGGCGGCGATTCTGTCCGAGGCCTTTTCTCCCTGTCGAAATCACGGTCGAAGGTCACACGGCGGAGTCGCGGTGGGTGATTTCGGGGACCTACCCTCATCGTGCGTGAACGAACTCGATGTGCTCGTGATCGGCGGGGGGCCGGCCGGCGCCGCCGCGGCCGCCGCCGCGGGGCGCGCCGGGCTGTCGGTGGCACTCCACGACCGCGCGGCGTTCCCCCGGGACAAGACGTGCGGAGACGGACTCACCGCCGATGCGTTGCGGCGTCTCGAAGCTCTCGGCCTCGACCCTTCCGTCGTCGAGGGGTGGGAGCGGGTCGCCGAGGTCGTCCTGCACTCTCCGAGTGGACGCGAGGTGCCCCTCCCGATTCCCGCGGACGGCCAGTTCATCGCCGTCGCCCCGAGGCTGACGCTCGACGCCGCCGTGCTCGACCTTGCACGAGCGGCCGGGGTCAAGGTGTGCGAGGGGAGCGCGCTCACCGACCTCCACCACGAGGCCGACGCGGTCGTCGCGCGCTTTGGCGACGGCGACATGGTGCGCGCGCGATGGGTGGTCGCCGCCGACGGCGCGTACTCCCCCGCCCGCCGCATGCTGACCCCCGGTCGGGAACCGCAGATGGGGCGGTTCCACGCCTTCCGGCAGTACTTCTCCGGCGTCGACGACCGCCGCCTCCATGTCATCTTCGAGCCCGATCTCCTGCCCGGGTACATCTGGGTGTTCCCCCTCGCCGGCGGCCGGGCCAACGTGGGCTTCGGCGTCGTGCGCGAGCCCGGCGTGCGGACGCGCTATCTCGCGCAGCTCTGGCGGGAGATCCTCGAGCGGCCCCGCGTGCGGGCGATCCTCGGTGACGCGGTCGCCGATGGCAAACACACGGCGTGGCCGATTCCGGCCGCGCTCGCGCCGGGCGATCTCGCGTACGGGCGGGTGCTGTTCGCCGGAGACGCTGCCGCGGTGACCGACCCCATGACGGGCGAGGGGATCGCGCAGGCGCTCGCCACGGGAGAGGCCGCGGCCCGGTCGATCGCACTCGGACTCCGCCGGCACCAGGGCGACGACCCCGTCGCAGTGCGGTGCGACTACACCGCGGCCGTCGAAATGGAACTAGGTGCGGATCACCGCTTCGCCGCTGTGCTGGGCGGCCTCCTCTCCACGCCGCTCGGCGCTCGGGGCTGCGTGCGGGCCGCGGGCCTGTCGGACTGGACACGACGCAACTTCGCCCGCTGGCTCTTCGAGGACTATCCGAGGGCGCTCATCCTCACGCCGCGGCGTTGGCATCGTGGGATGTTCACCGGCCGCGGCGCGTACCGCGCCTAACGGTCACGTTCTCCCTTCACAGACCGGTGGAACTTGACCGTTAGGGCTGGGGGTGACCGGCGATCTGGGTCATGGCGTCGAGCGTGAGCGTCAGAGAGGCCTTCCAGTCGCCGCCCACCGGGAACGGCGCGTACACGACCTCGTCCGCGCCCGCCTCGAGGTACTCCGCCACCCGCGCGCCCAGCGCCTCCTCGCCGCCGTACGGGATGACCGCGTCGATCAGGTCGTCGTTCCAGCCCGCAGTCAGCGCGTCGGCCGCTCCGGGCAGTCCTGCCTTCTGCATCATGGCGTTGTAGAACGGCAGCATCGGGTAGATGCCGAACAACCGCCGCACTGTCTTGCGGACGGCCTCGGCGTCCGCCTCCGCCGTCGCGGGCACCTGGCAAACGACGGGCGGCGGCTCTCGTCCCGCGGCGTCCGCCCCCTTGCGAATCAACGGCACGATGGTCGACGCGATATACGACGGCGGGGCAAGCCACGTGATGCCGCCATCGGCATAGCGGCCGGCGGTGCGGGTCATCTGCTCCGAGAGGACCGAGACCATCACGGGCATGCGCTCGTCGGGGATCGCGACCCCGGCGGCGACGCGGTACTGCTCTCCCACGAAGTTCACCGCGCCGGTCGTCGCGAGCGACTTCACGATCTGCACGTACTCGGCAATGTGGCGGATGGGCCGTTCGAACGGGATGCCGTACGAGCCCTCGATCACGGGCACGTGGCTCGTGCCGATCCCGAGATCGAAGCGACCGTCCGACAACTGGCTGACGGTCAGCGCTTGCTGGGCGATCGCGACCGGGTGGCGGGGCCAGGTCGGCACGACGCTGGTGCCCAAGCGGATGCGCTCGGTCTTCGTGGCCGCCAGCGCGAGCACGGTCATGGCGTCGAACCCGGCGATCTGGGGCATCCACGCGGCGTGGAACCCGCGCGCCTCGGCGTCCACCACTTGGTCGACGGCGCGATCGACGCGCTTGGTCTCGTTGACGAACAGGCTGAGCTTCACCGGCAGCACGATACCGATCCGCGGCGACTCGGTCCGGCCCGCGATACTCATTGACGTGGGCGACGCCTCCACTCTTGCCGAGACCATCCGGGGGGTCCCAGCGCGCGTAGCGTCCGCCGTCGCGGGCGCGAACGACGATGCGCTGCGCCGCCGGCCCGCTCGCGGCGAGTGGTCGCCGATCGAGGTGGTGGGGCATCTCGCCGACAAGTTCGAGATCTGGCTCGCACGAGCGGCGGCGGTCGTCGCCACGGTGGGCGGGACGATCGACCCCTACGACCAGGACGCGGTCGTCCGCGATCGCGGCCACCAGGGCGCCGACGTCGGCGCCCTCCTCGACAAGGTCCGAGCGTCATGTGATGCCTTCGCCGACGCGATCGCAACATGGAACGAGGCCGCCTTGGCCCACACCGCCTTTCACCCCGAGTACGGAATGATCACCGCTCGCGAGTGCATCGAGCTGCCTCTCGCATCGGTCCACGACCACCTTCGCCAGATCGAGGAGGCACTCGGTGCCGCCTGATGGGCGGCGTTCCCCCCGGCAGGGCATGGAGCCAAGCCTCCGCGCCGCCGCCGAGGCAGCCCGCGGGTTCATGCCGCCCGACGAGGGCCTCGCGCTCTATGACGCGGCCATGGGCGCGGCCACCGGGCCGTTCCTCGAGATCGGCACCTACTGCGGCAAGTCAGCCGTCTACTTCGGGGCCGCCGCTCGCGAGCGCGGGACCGTCCTGTTCACGGTCGACCACCACCGCGGGTCGGAGGAGAACCAAGCCGGGTGGGAGCATCACGACGTTGAGATGGTGGATGCCCGGAGCGGGCGGATGGACACGCTGCCGTTCTTTCGGCGCACCATCGAGGAGGCGGGCCTCGAGGGATCGGTCGTCGCCGTCGTCGGCGACTCCCCCGTCGTGGCCGCGCACTGGTCGATCCCGGTCGGGCTGTTGTTCATCGACGGCGGGCACGGTCCCGAGCCGGCCACGGCCGACTACGAGGGTTGGGTCCCCCACCTCGCGGTTGGAGGCCTCCTTCTCATCCACGACGTGTTCCCGGATCCTGCCGACGGCGGCCGGCCGCCTTACGACCTGTACTGCCGCGCCCTCGACTCGGGAGGCTTCGTCGAGCGCTCGGCGACCGGATCGCTTCGAGTTCTCGAACGCGTCGGCCACGAGTTCTAACGCCGGGTGCCGACGACCGCCGTCGTCAGCTCGCCGCCGACTTCGGACTGGTGAAGGCGAACGCCGGTGAATCCCACCTGGGCGAGGAGTCGCTCGACCAGGGCGATCTGATCGGGGGTCGAGCCATAGGCACGCCGATCGGTGCTCTTCACGCCGTCGACTTTCATTCGCAGCGCGAGGGCGATCCGGCCTCCCGTGTCGAGGACGCGGTGGATCTCGCGCACGCCGGCCTCGGGGTCGGGCCAGAACCCGATTGAGTTGACGCTCATCACGACGGTGAAGGCGCGGTCAGGAAACGGAAGAGCGTCGACCCGCGCGCACTCGACCACCCCATCAGGGTTTCGCGTGCGGGCGGTGGCGACCGCGAGGGGGGAGACATCGACGCCGGCGGCCGACGCGGCCCGACTCGCCGCGATGGCAAGGCCCACACCCGGCCCGCATCCGACGTCGAGCACGCGGTCGCCCGGACCGACGGCGGCCACGTCGACCACCCACGCATTGACCGCGCGATTGGCCTTTGCCATCGACCGCAGGGCGACGCGCCCGAGCCAACCCTTGGGCCCCCCGAACTGGCGGAAGAACGGGAGCAACAACCGCGGCGGAACCTTGTTGGCGACCCGCCCCGACTCCGAGGAAGGCTGACCGGGCCGGTCAGTCGACGAGCTTGCTGCGGAGCTCATCGTCCCTCCTCATGTGATGCCGGTAGTGCGCCCCATGGAAGTAAAGGCCGATCCCCCACCCGGCGATCGGATAGAGCGGCCACGGGTGCGACCCCACCCCCGTCGTCGTCAACCAGATCACGACGAGCAGCGCGTTGACGAGTAGGTACACGGTGCGGTGCGAACGCCACGCGTAGGCCACGTGACGCGTGACGCGCTCTCGCTGCTCGAGTTCTTCGCGCGCGACGGCGCGCTCGAAGGGGTCGGTCATCGCTCGTTCTCCCTCTGGTTCGCATGCCGCTCGTGGCCCTCATTGCCCTCGTGGCTCTTGTGCTTGGCGGCGAGAGCCTCGACGTGGTCGCCGGTCTCGTCGAGGATCTGCTCAACCTCGACGTGATCCACCATGGACGCCACCGACCGCACCCGGGCCACGAGCCGAGAGAGCGCGGGCTCGAGTGCGCCGCCGCTCAGTCGGGCTCCCGTCCGGGCCTCGACTTCGGCGAGCATCCGATCGCGGTCGAGCAACGCCTTCTTGCCGACGCCGGTGACCGAATAGACCTTCCGGTCGCCCTGCTCCTGGGCCTCGACGAGCTTCTCGGCCTCGAGGGCGCTCAGCGCGGGATAGATGCTCCCCGGCGATGGCGTGTACACGGGCCCGAACCGCGTCTGCAGCTCGTTCATGAGGTCGTAGCCGTGTTGAGGCCGTTGCGCGAGCAGGGCGAGAAGCACCAGATGGAGCTCGCCCGATCGAAAGAACCGGCGGCTCCCCGGACCCCGCAGGCCGCGGCCGGCGTCATGGGCATGGGGCCCGAACGGCCCGTGGTCGTGCATGTGGCGTCCCATATCGATCGCCTACGTTATATATCGAATCCTTACGAAATGGCAAGGCCACTTCCGTCTGGCGACGCCCCGCCCGAGGATTGCGCGCGGCCGTACAGTGCTCCATGGAGTTCGGCACCTACGACATCACCGAGCACGCCGATGAGCTGGCCGGCGCGGCGGCCAACCACGAGGTGGGCACCAAGCTCCTGTTCGAGAACGACCGGGTGAAGGTCTGGGAGATCGACTTGGCGCCCGGGGAGCGGGCGCCGTTTCACACCCACGCCCACCCCTACTTCTTCGTGTGCGTCGAGGCCGGTCGGTCGTGCAGCCGCTTCCCCGACGGGAACCAGGTGACGAACGACAACGCCGTCGGCGACACGTGGTTCGACGAGGTCGGTGACGGGCCCCACGTGCACGACCTCGAGAACGTCGGGGGCACGCGCCTGCGGTTCACCACCGTCGAGCTTCTGGCGGCGAGCGCTCATCAGCCGCATCCGGGCGAAACAACTCGGTGACCAAGTGCCGGCGTCCTTCGCCGCATTCGAGCGCGCCGCGTCGAGGCGTCGGGTCGCGGCGTCGGGTCTGGCCGGAGGGTCTGGCCGGAAAGCGGGTCAGTCGCTCCGGAGCGCGGGGTCGACGTCGAAGGCGTCGTCGGGATGAATGCCGGCCGGCAGCTCGTCACCCCGGAAGAGGTTCCACGCCGGTGAGGTGCGCGTGAGGGCGTCGTTGGCGAGAAGCACCGCGCCGGCAGTCCACGGCGGACGGCGACCAGGCCAGTACACGTCGTCGGGGAACACCCACCCCTCCTGATACGACCCGTCCTCTTGGCGCAGGAACTTCACGTCGTCGAACACCCGCCGGGCGGTGTCGACGTCGCCGACGGCGTCGAGGGCGAGGACCAGCTCGCAGGTCTCGGCGGTCGTCACCCACGGCTGGTCGACCACGCATCGACAGCCCCGACCCTCGACCATCCAACGGTCCCAACCGGTCTTGAGCCGCAGGATCGCCTCTTCCCCACGCAGGGCGCCGCCGAGCACGGGGTAGTACCAGTCCATCGACCAGCGGGGCTTGGGCCAGAAGGCGTCGGCCTCCCGATACCTGATGGCGTGGGCGATCATGCCGATCGACAGCTCCCAGTCGGGGCGCTCCTCGCCCATCTCCTCGGCGACAGCGACGGCACACCGCAGCGCCATGTGGATGCTGGAACAGGCCGTCAGCAGCGCCCGCCGGTCGATCGAACCATCGGAGTGGCGCATCCACGCAACCTCGCCGCTCGGCGATTGCACGTCGAGCACGTAGTCGATCGCGCGCTCGACGACCGGCCACATCTCGTGCAGGAACCCAAGGTCGCTCGTCAAGAGATAGTGGTGCCAGGTGCCGACGGCGACGTACGCGCACATGTTGGTGTCGGCGTCGGGGTTCTCGATCCGGCCGTCCCAGTCGTATTTCTCGGCCCACGAACCGTCGGCGCGCTGCGCGGCCACGAGCCACTCGTAGGCGCGCTCGGCCGCCCGCCATTCACCGGCGAGGGCGAGCCCCATCGCACCCTCGACGTGGTTCCACGCGTCGGTGTGCTGATCGTCGTGCCACGGAAGCCGGCCGTCGGGACGCTGCATGGCGGCGACCGCCTCACCCGTCTGCCTCACCTCGTCGGGCGTGAGCGTCACGGGTGGATCTCCTGCTCTCTGACGGGCGGTCGGATCTCCTGCTCTCTGCCCGGCTCGTGGACGTCGCCGGGACGGAGATCCCCTTGCCGGAGGCTGACGGCCGGTCGGATCT
>Ga0209640_10006729_pt1 | contig 10049 bp, 7 predicted proteins | sample RifCSP10_1_FD_184018 | JGI IMG/M metagenome (GOLD analysis project Ga0209640, IMG submission 184018) | Soil microbial communities from Rifle, Colorado - Rifle CSP2_sed 10_1 (SPAdes) (version 2) | ecosystem: Environmental > Terrestrial > Deep subsurface > Rock core/Sediment | place: Rifle... | reverse complement strand
GCCCCGTTGGAGCGCCTCTTGATCTTCCCAGGAATACGAATTGAGGAGTTCTTCGCCTGCGCGCACGGCATCTTGCGAGGTTGCCTCGTAGTGCAGCGGCAGGAAACCGCGCGGGATCGTGCCGGGAACGGGTGGCTGAAGGGTTTTTCCGTCCTGGAAATTGGGATTCGGCGAAAACGAATCATACGGAATCGAACGAACCATTTCCGGCAGAAATTCCAGGTTGGGCCGTGAGAAATCCCTCCGAATCATCCAGTTCAAAGCGCCCAGGATGGCAATGCCGATTAACAAGAGAAGATTGAGGGAGCGGGGACGCATCAGCGTGCTTCCTCCTCCGATTCCACTCGTTCTTCCACCCGGACGACGTGAAACCTTTTCAGCAACTCGTGCACTTTGATCGGGTCAAATACAGCATCGGCCTGCTCGATCACTAAAACGAAGCGGTGATCAGTAACGCCCGGATCGGCCAGTACCGCTTGCTTTCCCGGCCACAGTCGAGATACGAACAGGAAAGCGATGACCACGCTGACCCCGGCACACAGCACCATGACTTCGAACGTCACGGGGACGAAGGCCGGCAAGGAATTCCACGGTTTTCCACCCACGTTGATGGGCCAATCCACCGCTGTTGTCCAGAACTCGAACCATACCTTTAACGCAGCTCCCAACAGGCCGAGGAGGAAACACACCACGGGCAGTTTGGAAGGCGCGAGACCCATCGCCTTGTCCAGGCCATGCACTGCGTACGGGGTATAAACATCGGCAATCCGGAAACCAGCCTCCCGCACGGTGCAACTGGCTCCCAGGATGTCCTCTTCGTGGTCAAAAAAACTCACCAGCAGGCGGCGACTCATACGGGCACTCCTTTTTCTTCCAGGACGGCTTGGGCCGACTCCGCGGGTGTCTCCGCAATGGTCAAAGGGAATACCGTGCGTTTTCTCCCTACGCTCAGCACCCCTTTGACCTCACTGATGGCGATGACGGGCACGAAGCGGCAGAACAGGAAAAAGCAGGTGAAAAACAAGCCGAAACTTCCCACCAACGTAGCCACCTCAATGGACGTAGGAACATAGCTGGCCCAGTTGGAGGGGAGATAATCCCGGTGCAAGGAGGTTACGATGATCACAAAACGCTCAAACCACATTCCCACGTTGATCAAAATGGCGATAACGAAAACGGCCGCCGGGTTGGTGCGCACCTTGCGGAACCAGAGCAACTGGGAAATCCCCACGTTGCAAACGACCATGATCCAGTAGCTCCAACTCAGCGGCCCCAGAGCCCGGTTGAGGAAAACAAACTGTTCATACTGATTTCCGGAATAGAGTGCGGTGAAAAATTCGGTCACATAGGCCAGCCCCAGCATGCACCCGGTGGCCAGCGCAACCTTGCACATCTTGTCAATGTGCTGCCTCGTGATGTACTGCTCCAGACCCATCGCCTTGCGGGCCACGATCGTCAGCGTCAACACCATCGCCATTCCGGAGAAAATAGCCCCCGCTACGAAGTAGGGCGGCAGAATCGTCGTGTGCCAGCCCGGAATCACCGAGGTGGCGAAGTCCCAACTGACGATCGTATGCACGGAAACCACCAGCGGGGTGGCCAATCCCGCCAGCATCTTATAAACGGTCTCGTAATGCAGCCAGGTGCGGGCCGAACCATCCCACCCGAGACTGAGAATCCCCAGGAATCGGCGGCGCAGGCCCGGTGGGGTCCGATCGCGAATCGTGGCCAGGTCGGGGACCATTCCCAAATACCAAAACAGCAGGGAGATGGTGAAGTAGGTGAGGATGGCGAAGAAATCCCAGATCAGCGGCGAGCGGAAATTGATCCACAACGAACCCCGCGTGTTGGGATAGGGGATCATCCAGTACGCGAGCCAGGGACGCCCCATATGGATGACCGGAAACAGTCCGGCGCAGATCACGGCGAAGATGGTCATCGCTTCCGCCGAGCGGTTTACGGAGGTCCGCCACGGCTGTCGCAGCAAGAACAAAATGGCGGAAATCAAGGTGCCCGCGTGGCCGATCCCGATCCAGAATACGAAGTTCGTAATGTCGAATGCCCAACCGACCGTATTGTTCAGGCCCCAGGTGCCGATCCCCACGGCAATCTGGTATGTCACAGCGGCAGCGCCGACTACCAACGCCGCGCAGGCGCACAGGAAACCTGTCCACCAGACCCAGGTCGGTTTTCGGTCGAGGACGGCACAGATGTCCCTGGTGACCTGGGCGGGGGTCTTCGCGCCTTCGATGAGCGGAGTGCGCAGGCTGGAGGCGGCGCTAGCCATGGTGCTCCTCCTCCGTTTCCTCCACCCGGTGTCGAACCAATCGGAGGTATGCGATCGAAGGCCGCACGTTCAGCTCCTCCAGGACATGGTAGCGACGAGGGCTGCGCAGCAGTTGGGAAACAAGGCTGTTGGGATCGTTCATGTCGCCGAAGACGATGGCTCTGGCCGGACAGCTCTGTTGACAGGCTGTTTGCGCGTCGCCGTCGCGCAATGGCGCCCCGTTTCGCTTCGCCTCGATTTTGGCCTCCTGGATTCGCTGCACGCAGAAACTGCACTTTTCCATCACCCCGCGCGAGCGCACGGTCACGTCGGGGTTGAGAGCCATGTTTTCCAAGCGGTCTTCATGGGGGTAATCGAACCAGTTGAACCGTCGCACCTTGTACGGACAATTGTTCGCGCAATAACGGGTCCCCACGCAGCGGTTGTAAATCTGCTGACTCAGACCCTCGGCGCTGTGCACCGTGGCCAGGACCGGACAGACCGTCTCGCAGGGCGCGTTTTCGCAATGCTGACATAGCATCGGTTGATGGGCTACTTCGACGTCCGCGCCGTCCCCGGCGTAATAACGATCCAGGCGGAGCCAATGCATCGCGCGCCGCCTGCGCACTTCGTCTTTGCCCACCACCGGAACGTTGTTTTCCGCCTGGCAAGCGATCACACAAGCCGAGCAGCCCGTGCAGGCGTTCAGGTCAATCACCATCGCCCAGCGACGTCCGGTGTAGAGGTGATCCGGGGGCCAGAGATCCTCGTGCTCCATCTCCTCCCATTGTTTGCCCGACGAGACATCCTCGAGGTAAGCCTGCAACGAGGTTTCCTGAATGACGGGGCGGCGCTCCGTGCCCGGAGTAGCCAGGTGATGGGGAACCTCGATCCGGTGGTGAGTCTGCGTGGCAGCGAGAGCCAGATGCTTTCCCGCCGGTTGCAGTTTCACGGGCGCCTGCCCGTATTGGAGCGCGCCATCGGCAAACCGGAGCAACGGCGCCGCGCTGACTCCCACGCGACCGGTTTCCCCGACCGTTGGCTTCCTCTCCCACCACTGCGGGCCCATTCCCGCAAAGCGTTCCGTGGCTTTGCTTCCGTATCCCAGAGCCACCGCGACGACTTGATCGTGCTGGCCCGGCTGAACCACCACCGGCAGCTCCAGTCCGGTTGGGTCGTTTCCCGGCACAAGACGCACGACGTCTCCATCTCCGACCCCAAGCGCCGTAGCGGCAGCCGGGGAGAGGCAAGCGTAGTTGTCCCACGTCACCTTGGTAATGGGGTCCGGCAGCTCCTGGAGCCAGGGGTTGTCCGCGTGCCGGCCGTCGAGGATGCCCACCTTGGGGTACAGCACCAGCGCAAATTCGTCTTCCGCCAGGATTTTTGCGGAAAGGATCGGATGCACAGAACCCATCGCAAACGTACGCACCGCTACGGGTGGTGTTTTGTCCAGTTCGACAAAACCGTCATGGACGGCATGATCCCAAAAAGCCTGAAAGGAGATCTCCCTCGTTTGGCGGGGGAAGATGCGGGCCTGCCAATTCTCCCGGAGAATGTCATAGGCGGGTTTTGGCGTTCCCATCCATGCCGCGAGGCTTTCCAGGAGCGCGCGGGTATTTCCCAGGGGCTGGATGCAAGGTTGCATCAGGCTGACGATGCCGTTGACAGGCTCCTGATCGCCCCACGATTCCAGAGAGTGAGGATTGGGGCATACATAAGGAGCCAATTCCGTCGTCTCGTTTCGTTTCCCGTCCAGGCTGACTACCAGAGAGACCTGCCGGAGAAGAGAGGCGAGTTGGCCGCCTTCAGGCAGGTCGTAGACCGGATTGACCCCGGCAATGAACAGAGCGGCGATCTTGCGTTCTTGCAGTTCCTTCAGGAGGGACTGTAACTCCCGATCCTTGCCCCGGCGCTGGTTGGAGGGGAATTCCAGGTCTATCGTGGACCCGTAGCTGTCGAGCAGATGATTGAGGAAGTTGCACAGCACTTGCGTGGCGATGTCCTGACTGCCGCAGACCACCAGGCTGCGGCCCCTCGCCTCCCACAGCCTCTGCGCAATCTCTTGCAAGACCCGCGCTGGAACTGGCGGCTCTTGGATGCCCTCGTTTTCGATGGGGACCCCGGCCTTACTGGCCAACTCCCGAGCCAAATGGGTCGCGACCAGGCCCAATTGTTGCGGCGCGATGCGGATGCGTTGATCCGCCTTGCTCCCCGTGAGAGAGAGCCGTGATTCGAACTGCGCGTGGTAGGAAAATCGGGGAGGGTTGCCTTCCAGGCTTCTTGCCGCCCGAGAGCCGGCCGTGTATTCCACCGGCGAAATCCAGGTGCCCAGAAAATCGGCATCCAAACTGACCACCACCTCCGCTCGGTCGAACCGGAAGCGGGGAAGGAGGCGAACTCCATGGGTCTGTTCGTAGGCGTCCAGAATTGCGGAACCGGAGAGGGGATCGTAAACAATGTGGCGCGCGTTCGGAAAGCGTTCCAGGAACGCCTCGAGGGCGGCGAGCAGGGTGGGGCTGGAGATGGAATCGCTGAGAACCCGTACGGCCCCGCCTTCCCTCCGGATCTGTTCCAGTTTGTCGGTGATCTCCCGGTCCACTTGTTCCCAAGTGGCTTCTTTCCCTTCTCGCAACGGGTGAAGGATTCGTCGGCTGTCGTAAAGACCCAGAATCGAGGCCTGCCCGACCGCGCAGAGACCGCCCCTCGACAAGGGATGTTCCGGGTTTCCCTCCAGCTTGATGGGGCGGCCATCGCGGTTCTTCACGAGCAATCCGCAGCCGGCGCTACAGCCGCCGCAGGTGGAGGCGTAAAAATACGGGCGCCCGGGAATGATCTCTTCCGGCTTGACCAGATACGGGATCGCTTTCTCGACAGGCGCTCGTTGGCAACCCGTCAAGACGGCGCCCGCGAACGCGAATCCCGCCGCCTTCAAGAACTCGCGCCGCGCAATTGGTTCGGCGCCGAATTCCAGGGAGTCGGGGAATTCATTCTCGACCCGGGCCGAAGATTCCTCCCCGGCGTTCCGTTCCTCCAGGTTTTTCCAGTAGCGATTGGAATCGCGCCCGGCCATGCAGTCTCCTTAATGATGGCAGGTGTCACAATCCAGAGAGGCTTCCACCGGTTTACCCGCTATTCCCGTTTGATTCACCTGCCGGTGGCAATTCACACACCACCCCATGCTGAGATCCTCGACCTGCCGTACCCTCTCCATGGTTTCTACAGGCCCGTGACATCGCTGGCACTCCACTCCGGCGTTCCCGTGAGCGCGGTGGTCGAAGTACACGAAATCAGGAAGCTTGTGCACCTGGACCCAGGCCAACGGGTTCATGGGTTGGCTGGGGTCGGGCTGTAATTTGCTATTGAGACCCATCGCTTCATACAGCTTGCGGAGTTCGGGGGAAACGACGGTCTGGGGCTGCCGACTTGCCCGTTGTGCCAGCTCGTGCTCGGCTCGGATCGCCCCGAGGGACGCGATGACAAACCGGTGGCAATTCATGCAGACGCTGGCGGGCGGAATGCCGGCGTGGCGGCTCTTCTCAGCCCCAAAATGACAATACAAGCAACCAATCTGAAGTTCTTGGGCGTGCAATCGGTGCGAATAAGCGATCGGCTGAACCGGCTCATAACTTTGCTGGTTTCCCGGAAAGCGCGGAGATACCGACCGTCCAAAGAAAACCACGGTATAGGCCAGGCCTACCCCGAGGACGACTGTTACCACGCGGCTGCTCACCTCTGTTTTTCCTTTCCAGCAGAGCTGGTCCAGTGGTCCTGCATCACACCCGCGAGCGTTGCCACCGGCGCTGCGGGAGACCGCCCGTACCAGCGGACTACCTGTGGTTTACGCCATAAATACGGGTTGGGCACCACGAGAATGTGGACTAAGCGCGTGAAGGGAAAGAAACCGATCAGCAGGTAGGCGTTCACAATATGTAGCTTGACCGAGAAGGACATGCCGGCGATGGAGCTGAAGTCCGGATGGAGCAGCAGCAGCGAGCGCAGGTAGGGTGTTGCCGTCGCCGCGAACCAACTGATCCCCCAAGAGTGGAAGACCGCCAGGTTCACACCGCTGGTCAATTGGACCAGGAGCATTCCGTACAGGATCCAATCGGAAACGCTGGTTGTCCCCCGAACCTTGGGTTCAATGATTCTCCGCGTCACAGCGACGACCAGGCCTACCAGCGCCAGTAATCCAAAAATCAAGGCGGAAACTTCGAGAATGTAGAGCCGCACGGGACGGCTGTTGAACAACAGCAACTGTCGCGGAAGCAAGAACCCAACCACGTGGCCTGTCAACACCACCAAAATGCCGTAGTGGAACGGGACGGTACTCCAGAAGTGAAGTCTGTTTTCCAGAGTCTGCGAAGAATAGCTGGAGTAGCTGAAGCCGCGTTGCCGATATCGCTGGATCGTGAGCAGAAAGAAACTGAAAAATGCGACATACGGTAATACCGCGAACAGGACCGGATCTAAATAGGACCAAACACTAGCCATGAGGGCCCTCCGCCGAACCGTCTCCCGGACCAGGCGGCAACAACTTCGCAATCGCCAGCAAAAGGTCTCGGTAGGGGTTGTTCTTTTCTTCGAGCGCCGCCAGCATCTTTTTCATGGCCGGCATCAGGAAAGCCTCTGTGAATTCCCGTGCCTCTTCGGGTTCCATGCGATCCAGTAGCGCTAGGGCATGGCTCAGGTGATCGGGAAGTTCGCTGGACTCCGGAATGCGGTGCCGCCGCAACTGCTCCCGCATGGCCACCAAAAAACTCCCGCGGGCATACTCCTCGCCGTACAACTGCCACCCTACTTCCAGCGAGCAGACCGGGTTCAGGTCGAAAGTATGTGTGTAGAGTTCCTGTACTCTCTCCAGGGGAAAACTTTGAATCTGACCCGCAAAGCTCAACAACAGAGAATCCGCTTCCGAATCTCCGAATGGAAAGGAGGCATGGCAGCGCTCCCAGTAGTCGGCCCCCGGGTAGGTTAGCAGCCGGCCAATCCGCTCGAAAACTGCGGCTTCGGTGTGCATCACATTCCCCTGCCCAGGCCCGTTAAGAACCCGAAGCCGACGGAGTTCTGGCGCTCCCTGGGATCTCCCATCATCTCGATCGCTTGCTCCCGATGGGCGGGCGGAATGACGAAACGATCCTCGAACGTGCAGAGGGAGGTCAAGCGATAGATCGCCTCCGCTTCTTCTGGAGAACTGTCCGCTTCCCGCAGCATATGCTCGGCGGTTGCCATTTCCACGTCTCCGACGGTTACCGCCCGGCGGTACCAGCGAACTGCCTTCTGCTTGCGGAGGGCATAGCGCACCTTGCCTTCGTGGCCTGCCCCAAACAGATTGGCCAGAAACTGCATGGGCACCCGTGCTTCGTCAATGTCGTGGAAGAGGTCATCCGACACATGCTCCACGGCTTTCCCGCTGTTCAGCACGGCCATCACGGGAGATAAGGGAGGGACGTAAAACAGCATGGGAAGCGTCCGGTACTCGATGTGGGGCGGCAGCGCGAGCTTCCATTCTTTGACGAATTTGTAGACGGGGGATTTCTGGGCGGCCTCGATCACCGAATCGTGCACGCCGTTCTGGAGCGCCGCTTCGATCACAACCGGATCGCGGGGGTCCAGGATCATTGACCGATGGGCTTCTATCAGTTCCTCGTTTCGGCGCTTGCTGGCTTCTTCGATCCGGTCGGCGTCGTACAGCAGCACTCCCAAATAGCGGATCCGCCCCACACAGGAGTGGAAGCAGGCCGGAGCTTGGCCGGTCTCGAGGCGCGGAAAGCACAGGATGCACTTTTCTGATTTGCAGGCAAACCAGTTGAAAAAGACTTTCTTATACGGGCAGGCGGAGATGCAGAACCGCCAGGCCCGGCAACGGTTTTGATCCACCAACACAATGCCGTCTTCGCCCCGCTTGTGCAGCGCGCCGGAGGGGCAGGCCGCCACGCAAGCCGGATTCAGACAATGGTTGCAGATGCGGGGAAGATAGAAGAAAACCAGTCGCTCGATGGAAGTCAATTGCTGCTTCTGCTCCTCGGTCAGCCCCTCGAGGTTCGGATCATTATTCGCGTAGATCGGCGAGCCTCCCAGGTCATCGTCCCAATTGGGACCGGACTGGATTTGCATGAGTTCGCCGGTCATCATGGAGACGGGACGGGCCGTCGGTTGGTCCGGCCCTTCCGGCGCGGTAAACAGCTCTTGATAGTCGTACGTCCACGGTTCGTAATAATCGTCCAGGCTGGGCAAACGGGGGTTGTGGAAGATGTTGAAAACGGCGCGCGCTTTGCCGGCCGATTTCAGTCGCAGCTTCCCGTTGCGGTTTTCCCAGCCGCCACCGTACTTTTCCTGGTTCTCCCACTGCGTCGGATAGCCGCAACCCGGTTTGGTCTCCACGTTGTTCCACCACATGTACTCGGTGCCCTTGCGGTCCGTCCAGATGTTCTTGCAGGCAACACTGCACGTATGACAGCCGATACACTTGTCGAGGTGAAACACCATCGAGATCTGCGAGCGGACGTTCATCGGGGTTCTCCTGGTCGGGTTTCGCTCACCACTTCAGTTCCGGCAACTTGCGGACTAAAACGTGGGTATCGCGATTGACCCCGGTCGGCCCCCAGTAATTGAAATGGTAGGTAAATTGGCCATATCCGCCCACCATCAGGTTCGGCTTGAGCCGCACGCGGGTCAGGCTGTTGTTGCCTCCGGCCCGCCGGTTTCCGCGCAACGGGGCTTTGGGAACCGAAACCGTGCGTTCCGAAGAGTGATACTGGATGCAGATGCCCCGCGGAAGGCGGGCGCTCACCACCGCTCTCGTGACGACGACCCCATGATCGTTATGGACTTCGATCCAGTCGTTGTCTTGAATCGCCAGTTCGGCGGCATCTTGGGGGTTGATCCAAAGCGGTTCGCATCCCCGGGAGAGAGTCGTCATGCGGTGGTTGTCCGCGTAGGTAGATTGGATGTGCCACTTCCCATGCGGCGTCAGATAGTTCAGCATTTTGCTCGGCCCTGCTTCCTGGCTGAAGCGTAGATCGGCGTACTGAGCGGGCAGCGGCTTTGGCTTGTAGGTAGGGAGGTGCTCGCCAAAGTCGAGGTAGGCCGGATGGTCCAGGTACAAATGTTGGCGGCCGGTAAGCGTCCGCCAGGGGACCAGGCACTCGACGTTGTAGGTAAAGGGAGAGTAGGCGCGTCCGTTCTCTAGCAGCCCGGACCACATGGGACTGTTGATAAAGCGTTGCGGACGCCCCTGCAATTCCTGGTAACTGACGCGCACCGACCGAGTTTTCTCTGCGAGGTGCGCCAGGGGCAAACCGACTCTTGCCTCCATATTCTCGTAAGAGCGATAGGCGAGTTCCCCATTGGTCACGGTGGCGAAGCGGAGGATTACGTTACAGGCATCCGCGTCGTCCGCCAACGACGGGTAGGCCATTCCATTCCAACGGGCCGTGGGCCCCACGAGGACAGCCTCGTCATAGAAGTCCTTTACGTCATAACTGGTGCCATGGGCGCCGAGTCCGTTGGCCCGGACGAGCGGCCCGAAGGAAACGAATTGGTTATAAAGGTTCTTGTAGTCGCGCGATACCACGGTCAGCGCCGGCATGGTTTTGCCCGGAATCGCTTCGACTTCCCCCCGCCTCCAATCTTGCACCTCCGCCTGTGCGATCTCAGCCGGGGTATCGTGCGCCAGAGGGACAGCCACTAAATCCTTTACCGGCTCGGGAAAATGTTTGACCGCCAGCTCGGAAAACTTCTTCGCCAGAGCCTTAAAGATCTGCCAGTCACTTTTTGACTCCCA
>Ga0209640_10006727_pt1 | contig 10050 bp, 8 predicted proteins | sample RifCSP10_1_FD_184018 | JGI IMG/M metagenome (GOLD analysis project Ga0209640, IMG submission 184018) | Soil microbial communities from Rifle, Colorado - Rifle CSP2_sed 10_1 (SPAdes) (version 2) | ecosystem: Environmental > Terrestrial > Deep subsurface > Rock core/Sediment | place: Rifle... | reverse complement strand
CTTACCGCATGGCACAGGCGCTCCGCCACCCGATAGGCCCCCGAGATTTCGGCGTCGGGCAGGACCACCGCAAATCGCGTCGGACCGTAACACGCCAACAAATCCGTTGGGCGCACGCTGTTGATTAGCGTCTGGGCGACGGCATAACGCGCGTGATCGCCCGCCGGCGCGCCGAATTGCGCGCAATAGTCGGCGAAGTCGTCGATCTCGATCAGCAGCAGCGATAGTGGCGCTTTGCTCATCGCGCTGCGCGCGACTTGGCGCGGTAGAATCGAGTCCAACCAATTTCGATTATGCAGACCGGTGCTTTCATCGAGCGTGGTATGGCGCTTGTAGGATGTCCGCAGCTCGGCGCTGGCGGCGATGGTGCCGCCGACACGCGTGCGCTCGACCAAAAGCTTCAGTAGGTTACGCGCGATCGCGTGCGAGCCGTCCACCAAGCCCCACGCCGCCTTGGCATCGATTACCAGCAACCGTGTCGGCGATATCGCCGAAATCGTCCAGGCGAACGCCGCGTCTTGCAGCAAAAACAATTCACCGAGGCTGTCACCGGTTTTTATAAAGGTGTCCGGGACCGTTGAGGCGGGATCTTGCGCGCGCAGGCATCCGCTCAGTACGAGAAAGAGCGCCGCACAGCTTTCTCCGGCGCGAACCAATACGTCGCCGGCGGCAAGTGTGCGCACCGGGCAGTTTTGCAGCAGCACCGCCGCTTCGTCGCGGTCGGCGCCCTTGAGTAAATTGAGTCTCGCGAGATCGTCGATATCCAGCCGCGAGGTTGAGCCCATCGGTGTGGCAACCTGCGCTGTGGTCATGGACTGGGGCATTGGCGTTGTAGCTGTTTGAGTGCTCGAGGTGTTCATCTGAGACAAGCAAGCATGGTGCCAAGGCAACCGCCGGGTCGCGCCGTAAATCCGTCGCAACGAATACTCCTACTGGCTTCTCGCTGCGCCGGCGGACCGGTAGAATCGGCGTCCGCTTTTCCGAAGAAATACCTTGAAGCATCATCTGGAGAGCTTGCTCGCCGAAGCAGTGCGGCATCTGCAATCGGCGGGGCTGCTGCCATCTGCGACGACACCTGCCATCCACCTTGAGCGCACGCGCGCTAAGGAGCATGGCGATTTCGCCACCAACGTCGCCCTAAGCTTGGCGAAAGCGGCGCGCCTGAAGCCCCGTGAGCTGGCGCAACGCATTGTCGATGCCCTACCGCCGTCAGATCGAGTGACACGTGTCGAGATTGCCGGCCCGGGTTTCATCAATTTTTACTTGCGTGCCGACGCGCTCACCGAAATTGTTCCGACGATACTCGCGCAGGCGGCCGCCTACGGTCGCAGTGCCGGCGCAGAGGGGCGCAAGGTCATGGTGGAGTTCGTCTCCGCCAACCCAACCGGCCCGCTGCACGTGGGCCACGGGCGCCAGGCCGCGCTCGGCGATGCGCTCGCGGCCCTGCTCGAAACGCAGGGCTACGCGGTGACGCGCGAGTTCTACTACAACGACGCCGGCGTACAGATTCAGAATCTAGCGCTGTCGGTGCAAGCACGGGCGCGCGGCATGAAGCCGGGCGACGCGGGTTGGCCGGAGGCGGCCTACAACGGCGAATACATCCAGGATATCGCGCGCGACTACCTCGCGAAGAAAACCGTACGCGCCAGCGACGGCGCGCCGGTCGCGGCGAGCGGCAACGTCGACGATCTCGACGCGATTCGCAAATTCGCCGTCACGTATTTGCGCAACGAGCAGGACATCGATCTGCAGAAGTTCGGCGTGAAGTTCGACAACTACTACCTTGAATCCAGCCTGTACACCGAGGGCAAGGTCGAGGCGACGGTGCAGGCGCTGGTCGCAAGCGGCAAGACCTACGAGAAAGACGGCGCGCTGTGGCTGCGCACCACCGAGTACGGCGATGACAAAGATCGTGTCATGCGCAAGTCGGACGGCAGCTACACGTACTTCGTTCCCGACGTCGCCTACCACGTGACCAAGTGGCAGCGCGGCTATCGCAAAGCGATCAACGTGCAAGGCACCGATCATCACAGCACGATTACCCGAGTACGCGCGGCGCTGCAGGCGCTTGGGATGAACATCGCGCCGGGTTATCCGGACTACGTGCTGCACAGTCTGGTACGCGTGACGCGTGGCGGCGAAGAGGTAAAGATCTCTAAGCGTGCCGGTTCCTACGTTACCGTGCGTGACCTAGTTGAATGGGTCGGGCGCGACGCTGTGCGCTTCTTCTTGGTGTCGCGCCGCGCCGATTCCCAGTTTGTATTCGACATCGACCTGGCGCTGGCACAGAACGAAGAGAACCCCGTGTACTATGTGCAGTACGCGCACGCGCGTGTATGCAGCGTATTCAAGCAACTCAACGAGAAGGGACTGGTACACGACCGTGCGAACGGCAACCGTCAGCTCGAGCGTCTCGCGGAAGAACACGAACGTGCGCTCGTGAATCGGCTGGCGCACTATCCGGAAATCTTGCAAAACGCGGTCGCCGACGAAGAACCGCATCAGTTGGCGACCTACCTGCGCGAGCTGGCGCACGATTTTCATACCTACTACAACACCCACACGTTTCTAGTTGACGACGCGAATCTGCGCGACGCGCGTTTGAATTTGATCGCTGCGACGCGCCAGGTGTTGGCGAACGGCCTAGCGCTGCTCGGCGTGTCAGCGCCGCAAAGCATGTAAGCCGATGGCTCACTACCGCCGCCAAGGTCGCAGCACCGCCCGCAGGCGCTTACCCGGCTGGGTCGTGTTGTTGCTCGGCTTGGCACTCGGAGCGGCGGCGGTGCTGCTGGTTCAACTGCTAAGCAAGCGCTCGGGTTCGTCCGATGGTCTCGCCGGCCTGTTTGCAACGTCGGCGAAACCAATTGAACCCGTCACCGTGAAGCGCCCGGAATCGGCGCCGTTAAAACCAAAGCTCGATTTTTATACCGTGCTTCCGGAAATCGAGACCGTGTTGCCGGAGCGCGGTGCCCGCGCCAAACTGAGCAAACTCGATCGCAGCGAAGAAGGCGCGCGCTACATTCTGCAAATCGGTTCGTTTGCGAACTTCGGGGATGCCGATCAGCTCAAGGCGAAGCTCGCGCTCCAGGGGATGCGCGCGCAAATTCAGAAGGTAACGATCGAAGGCAAGGGCGACTACCACCGCGTGCGACTTGGGCCTTACGAAAAACTCGACGATTTAGACAGCGCCAACGAACGGCTGGCGAAACTGGGCATCAAGGCGCTGCGTCTGAAAGTGAAGGTTGGCGATTAGCCGATTCGTCGACGATTGTCGTAAGCGCGGCGCGGCTCAGTCTTCCAAGTAGGTATACCCCTCCAAACCCGCCGCCAGTTCCTTGAGATATTGATCCTTGCGGCTAGGGTCGAGATCGGGCGCCGCGCGCACTTTCTCGCGATAGGCAGCGAGTAGATCTTCCGCGTCGAAGTGGACATAGCGCAGCACCGAATCCACCGTATCGCCGCGCCGGGGCGCCACCAGCTTGTGGCTGCCGTCCGGCAGCAACTCGACATGCACCGAGTCGGTGTCGCCGAAAAGATTGTGCATGTCGCCCAAAATTTCCTGATAGGCACCGACCAAAAATATTCCGAGTAGATACGGTTCGCCCGCGCGCGGCGCATGCACCGGCAAGGTCGTGTCGATTCCTTCGGCGTTCACATAGAGATCGACTCTACCGTCGGAATCGCAAGTAATGTCTTGCAGCACCGCGCGTTGTGTCGGCGCTTCGTCCAGCCGATTCAGCGGAACGACCGGAAACACCTGGTCGATGGCCCAGTGATCGGGCATGGACTGAAACAACGAGAAATTGCAGAAGTATTTATCCGCGAGCTTCTCGTTGAGTTCGTCGACGACTTCGCGATGCGCACGTGCGCCCGGCTCGAGTAGCCCGCGCACTTTCCAACCGATGGCGAAATAAATCTGCTCGGCACGGGCACGCTCGGTGAGCGACAGCACACCGTGATTGAACATTCCCTGCGCTTGGTCGAGATAGTACACCGCGTCGTGATAGGCCTCGATCGCGGAGCGATTCGTTAGCTTGGCATACGTCTGCCACAAATCGCGAATAATGGCCGGTTCCTCAGACCGCGCCGGCGCCGGCGTCTCGCGCCCGGGTGCTTGTTCGCACTCGACCACGTTGGTAATCAGCACCGCATGATGCGCCGCCATCGCGCGGCCGGATTCGGTGACGATTTCCGGATGCGGCAAATTCTTTTCTTCGCAGATTTCGGCGAGCGCATAGACAACATTGTTGGCATACTCGCGCACCGAATAGTTCATGGAGCAGAAACTGCGCGAGCGCGTGCCTTCGTAATCAACACCCAAACCGCCGCCGACATTGACGATCTTGATGTCGGCGCCGATACCTCGCAGCTCGGCGTAGTAGCGTGCCGCCTCGCGCATGCCGGCGAGGATGTGCTGCACGTTGGCGATCTGCGAACCCATGTGGAAGTGGATCATCTGCAGCGCGCCGAGCAGATTCGCTTCGCGCAGTCGGGTGCAGGCGCGCAGTGCCTCGGAAGCGGTCAAGCCGAATTTCGATTTCTCGCCGCCGGTGTTTTGCCATTTGCCGGCGCCGATCGAGGCGAGCCGCACGCGCAAGCCGAGTAGCGGCGTGATGCCGAGGTTCGCGGATTCGCGCAACACCATCTCCAACTCCGAAAGTTTCTCGACCACGATATGCACGCGATGCCCGAGCGCTTTGCCGATCAGCGCAAGCCGCAGGTACTCGCGATCCTTGTAGCCGTTGCAGACGACGATGCCGTTCGCGCGCGAGCGCGCCAGTACGGCCAATAGCTCGGGCTTGGAACCGGCCTCCAGCCCGATCCGCTCGCCACCGTGCGCGAGCAGCGCGTCGACGACGCTACGCTGCTGATTGACCTTAATCGGATAGACCGCTGTGTAGCGGCCTCGATAGCGGCGCTCGGCAGCCGCAGCGTCGAAGGCTTCCCACAATTCGCCCAGCCGGTGCTGCAAGATACCGGAAAAGCGAACCAAAACCGGTAGCGTCAGGTCGTGCGCGGGAAATTCGCGGGTAAGCGCAAACAGGTCGATCGCCTGTTCCGACGCCGGATCCGGGCGCGCGACCAGGTGGCCGAGCTCGTTCACGTCGAAGTAGCCGTTGCTCCAGTAAGCGATGTTGTAGGTGTCGCGGGCTTTTTGTATGGACCAGTCGATCATGGGCGCGAAGTATCAAGTGGCAAGTAACAAGTGGCAAGCGATAGATATTACAATCTTGCAACTTGAAACTTGCTACTTGCTACTCATGACTTTAGATAAGAACTGGTACACCGAACAATGGGCCGAGCAGGGCGCGGCGATATCGCTGAAAATTCGCGACAAAGTCCACGACGAGCAATCGCCGTACCAACGCATTGAGATCTACGAAACCGAGACCTTCGGCACGCTGATGACGCTGGATGGCCTGGTGATGGTTACCGACCGCGACAATTTCATTTACCACGAAATGATGTCGCACCCGGCGCTCTTCACCCATCCGAATCCGCGGCGCGTACTGATCATCGGTGGTGGCGACTGCGGGACGCTGCACCAAGTTTTAAAGCACGGCGCTGTCGCGCTGGCCGAGCAAGTTGAGCTCGACGAACGCGTCACACGCGTCGCGGAAAAATTCTTTCCGACGCTGTGCGAGTCGAATAGCGATTCGCGCGCCCGGCTTCGGTTTGCCGACGGCATTAAATGGGTAGCAGACGCGGCATCCGGGTCGTACGACGTTATTGTTGTCGATTCCACCGACCCAGTCGGACCGGCGGCCGGCCTTTTTTCGGAGGGATTTTATCGCGATTGCTTGCGGGCGCTCGGTGCGAACGGGGTGCTCGTCGGGCAAAGTGAATCGCCGCTGTTTCATGCGGAGCTGATTCATTCGATGCGGCGCGCACTCAAGGCGGCCGGGTTTGCGGATGTCGCGACGCTAAACTTCCCGCAATGCACCTACCCGTCCGGCTGGTGGAGCGCCACCGTCGCCTGCAAGAACGGCTTGGCCTCGCGTTTTCGCGAGAACGAGGCAGCGGCAAAGTCGTTTGCGACGCGCTACTACAACGCCGCGATTCATCGGGCTGCGCTGGCGGAACCGGAGTTTCTGCGGATCGAATCGCGTTAACCGGTGTCGCCCGGTGCCGGTGGAGTTCATGGCGCCACAAAAAATACGGGCGCCCTTGGGCGCCCGCAACGTCGATCACAAGATCCTCTATTATTATTTTATAGGTTATACCCGCGCTCATCGTGCAACGCGAGGTCGAGACCTTCCGTCTCTTGCTCTTCGGTAACGCGCAGCCCGACGATCCAGTCGACCAACTTGATAATGATGAACGTCACCACACCGCAATAGACGATGGTGGTGATGATGCCGATGATTTGCGACCAGACTTGCTTACCCATGGTCACGCCTTCGGCCAATCCAACGCCGCCCAATCCCTTGATGACAAACACACCGGTTAGCAGCGCGCCAATGATGCCGCCGACCGCGTGTACGCCGAACACATCCAGGGAATCGTCGTAACCGAACGCGCGCTTAATCTTGGTTGCCGCGATGTAGCACAGGATTCCGGCCGCTGCGCCGATCACGATAGCGCCCATGGGGCCGACAAATCCGGATGCCGGGGTAATCGCAACCAGGCCCGCAATCGCGCCGGTGGCGATACCGAGGATTGTCGGTTTACCGTGTGCCATCCATTCGGCAAACATCCACGCCAACGCGGCGGCCGCGGTGGCGATTTGGGTGACGGCCATGGCCATGCCGGCCGTGCCGTTCGCCGCCAACGCGCTACCCGCGTTAAAGCCGAACCAGCCGACCCACAGCAGTGACGCACCGATAAGCGTATAGCCGGTGTTATTCGGCGGCATCGCAACCTTGGGGAAACCCTTGCGTGGGCCGAGCGCGAGCGCCACGACCAGTCCCGCGACACCAGCGTTGATATGCACCACCGTACCGCCCGCGAAATCGAGCACGCCGAGACCGCCCAAGAACGAACCCGGACCGCTCCAAACCATGTGCGCGATCGGGGCGTACACAAACGTCACCCACAGGCCCATGAACAGCAACGTCGCCGAGAATTTCATGCGTTCGACAAACGCGCCGACGATGAGCGCCGGGGTGATGATCGCGAACGTCATTTGAAACGCCATGAACACGGTTTCGGGGATCGTGCCTTGCAGACTTTCGACCGTTACCCCCTTTAGAAACGCCTTGTCGAGCGCACCAAAGAACGAGTAGAAGTTAGTCACGCCCTCTTTCATGCCGGTTGTCGAGAACGCTAGGCTGTAGCCATACAGCGCCCACAGCACGGTAACGAGGCAGGTAACGGCGAAACAGTTCATCATTGTCGACAGCACGTTCTTCGAGCGCACCATGCCGCCGTAGAACAATGCCAAGCCGGGGACCGTCATCATCAAGACCAAGGCCATGGATGTAAGCATCCACGCCGTGTCGCCGGCGCTAAGTGTCGGCGGCGCCGGAGCAGCGGCCGCGGCTGCCGGTGCGGCTTCTTCGCCGAAAACGAGCATCGGCAGCAGTGCGAGCCCGACGGTACCGAGGGCCCCGAATAGCAACTTAAGATTGTTTTTCATCGATCGGTTACCCCCGTGACTAGAGTGCGTCTTTGCCGGATTCGCCGGTGCGAATACGGACCACCTGTTCGAGATCGAACACGAAGATCTTGCCGTCGCCGATTTTATCGGTACGCGCGGCCTTGGTGATTGCTTCGATAACGCGATCGAGTTGCTTCGAATCGATCGCGACTTCGATTTTGACCTTCGGTAAGAAATCGACCACGTACTCCGCACCGCGATACAACTCGGTGTGACCCTTTTGCCGTCCGAATCCTTTTACCTCGGTAACGGTGACGCCTTGCACCCCGACTTCCGACAGTGCATCGCGCACATCATCGAGTTTGAACGGCTTGATGATTGCAGTGACGAGTTTCATCTACGCCTCCTCAAATTGGAAATGCGGGGCCGGCGCCGCCGGCCCCGGGTACGACGTTAGAAGCTCTTCAATACCGTCAGGACCACGGTGCCCTCGGTATTACCGACATCAGTCGTGACGTCCGGCGAAATACCGGAGGTATCGATGTAAGACAGATCGAAATTGAAGCCACCGAATCCTTTCGACACACCGACCTTGTAATCGGTGTAATTCTTGACGAAGGTGTCCTTAATTCCACCGCCGCTCGATCTGCCCACCGACAAGTTGAGAGTAACACCGCTGCCCAAATCGACGCCGCCGCTCGCAACTAAGTACGAAGCGGCTTTGGTTGTTGTCCCTGTGTAGTCATCGGTGTAGTAGTACTTAACCGTCACTGGACCGTACGCGCCGCCAATGTAGAGTTCGGTGAACGGCAACTTAAACGAGCTTTCCGAACCCGGATAGGCATAATGGATCAACCCAGCATCCCAATCGACTCCGCCTCCCTTCCACTTAACTCCGCCGTAGAGGTCGACTTCGAGGTCGGCGTCGGCAGCAGAGCCAAAATCAATCGTCGAGCCCCAGATTCCAAGATAAACGCCGCTTTTGTCGGAAAAGTCAGCACCACCCTGGAGTGCAGGATCCTGCGCGTTCTGAGACACGCCACGGAACCGGTAATCCGTCGTAACGCCGGCGTTATACGAAACGTCCGCCGTTGCGACACCGCAGGCCAGGAGTAGGCTACCGGCGACAAACGCTTTACCAAAAGTTTTCATTTGTTAAGTCTCCTCATCTTCATCGATACGTGATCAATAAATGTGAACCGAAAAATTCGTCGGCGCGCCCGCGTTGGGAAATCGCTATTCCATGGCCAGATTGCTTCCGTGCGCGCAGCCACCAGAGCATCTTCTGTGCCACTAACTTTTATTACGTCTAAACAATACATTAGGCCGTATTTCGGCTTTTCAGAGTCGACCGATTGCACCATTCTCGATGCACTGCGAAGCGCACGTGCACCAAACCGGTTCGCCATAGTTTACGGGTCGAACACATCGGTATAATTCATTCCACTTCCGTTTGGACGCAAGTCATGGCATCGAACCCACTCGAACAGATCCTGAGCACCGTGACGCGCCTGCTCCCGAAGACGCCAGAAGATATCCGACTGAACTTACACGCCGCGTTGGGCGACGTGTTGAATCGCCTCGACCTCGTGACCCGCGAGGAACTCGAGGTGCAGGAGGCGGTGTTGCAGCGCACGCGCGGCCGACTCCAGGAATTAGAACAGCGGCTCGCAACACTCGAACGCGAGCCGGCAAAACAAAAGTAACTGCTGGGTCGTTACGTCATGTGAGGGAGGGGTATGGCGCTCGCCGTCGTGCATAGTCGTGCGCAAGTTGGCATTGAGTCACCGGCGGTCACCGTCGAGGTGCACCTGGCCAACGGGCTGCCGAATCTTTCGATCGTCGGCCTGCCGGAGGCGGCGGTAAAGGAAAGTAAGGATCGCGTGCGCGCGGCGCTGCTCAACGCGAATTTCGAATTTCCCGCGCGCCGTATCACCGTCAATCTCGCCCCCGCCGATCTTCCAAAAGAAGGCGGGCGCTTCGACCTTCCGATTGCGCTTGGCATTTTGGCGGCATCGGGGCAGCTTCCCACCGCCGAACTCGACGGTTATGAATTTCTCGGTGAGTTGGCGTTGACCGGAAAACTGCGACCGGTTCGTGGTGCGCTGACGGCTGCGCTTGCGACACGTCTGAGCAAACGTAAACTTCTGGTACCAGCGGTCAATGCTCCGGAGGCGGCGTTGGTTGAGGGCGTCGAAATTCTCGGCGCGCGGCATTTACTCGATGTTACCGCCCACTTCGCGCACGACCGGCGACTGGAACCGATTCCGCTACAGCGTCCCGCTGCAAATCGAACGGACGCGCCGGACCTCGCCGACATAAAAGGTCAGTATCACGCCAAACGCGCGCTCGAGATCGCGGCCGCTGGCGGTCACAGTCTACTTTTGATCGGACCTCCCGGCGCCGGCAAGACCATGCTCGCTACACGACTGCCGGGAATTCTGCCGCCGATGACGGATGACGAAGCGCTCGAAGTCGCGGCGATCGAATCGGCGCATCGCGGTTTCTCG
>Ga0209640_10006726_pt1 | contig 10050 bp, 8 predicted proteins | sample RifCSP10_1_FD_184018 | JGI IMG/M metagenome (GOLD analysis project Ga0209640, IMG submission 184018) | Soil microbial communities from Rifle, Colorado - Rifle CSP2_sed 10_1 (SPAdes) (version 2) | ecosystem: Environmental > Terrestrial > Deep subsurface > Rock core/Sediment | place: Rifle... | reverse complement strand
CGCGCCGCGCCCGCCACGTCCCGCTCCCTGCCCGCGGGCTCCACCGGCGCCCCGTCCCTGGGCCTCCTGTGCGCCCGGCGTGGCCACGGTCGCGGCGAACATCGACGCGACCGCGAGAGCGCCCGCCGTTCTCTTCCATCCTTGGTACATGGTCTACCCCCGTTGGTGCCGCCAGAGAATACCACGCCGGTTTGGCGTGGGCCTTTTGGGCGTTTGGGAGTTGGGAGTTGGGAGTTGATGTAACTACCTCGGTTGAGCCGTTCTCCCCGTGTCGCCGCTCGAACTGCCGCTCGAACTGCCGCTCGAATTCCCGCTCGAAAAGCCCTGGCTGGACACGCTGCCGCCGGAAGAGGATGACGAGGAGCCGCTCGAGGACGACCCGCCCGACGCCGTCGAGCCGTCTGAGGACGAGAAGCCGCCTGGCGAGGCGGTACTCGTGGCCCTGCCTGCGAGCCCGCTGAAGGCGCCCTCGGCTTCACGAGGCCGCACGCGCGTGTAGCCCAGACCATCGACGACGCGGCCGCCTCCGCTCGGCCGGCTCGGCGGTCTCCCGCCTCCATCCTCGATCACGATGAAGGACGTACCGCCACCCAGGTAGGAATAGGTAAAGGGGGAGTAGTAGTACGGCGAGTAATAGTCATAGAAAGGATCGAACCCGTAGTGCGTCGACCAGGTCGGCCCAAACGCCCATCCCCCCCCGAACGGGTCCCGGTCGTATGGGCCCTCGAAGCGATCGGCCCGTGCGCTGCGCTCGACCACGAACTGCTCGGGGTAGGAGAGCGCCACCATCAGGTCGATCACGCTCGACGGAACGCCAGCATCCTGGAGCGCGACGAGGCGCTTTCCGGTCAGGTTGAACGTGGAGTTCGTCTCGACGAGCGCGGCCTCGAGCGCTCCGGCGGACACCTTCCCGCTGGCTTCCTGGACCTCGTCGAGTGAAAGCGACCGCGACCGGGTACGAGTTCCTCGTGAACGTGGCTCTACGCGGCGGTAGCGCCGGACGCGGACATTTTCCTGCTCGTCGATCTGGGCGGCCTGGATGTCGAGCCATGTGTCGCCGGGTCCGACGATCGACAGGCCGGAGACGAGGCGGTCGCCCTTCCCACGCGCGCAGGTCAACGTTGCACGAGCGAAGAGAATCAGTCCGTTCTGCGACCACTCGCTGCGCTGCGCACCGCGGCAGTCTTTGTCGGTGATCGGATGGTCCGCGCCGTCGGCGATCACGGTCTGCTCGAGAGGCGCCTGGGCGTCGACGCTCGTGGTGAACGTGGCGCCGTTCGGGGCTGGCCGGACACACACCTGCCCGCGTGGGGCCGGGTCTCGTTGCGGTGTCACTTCGCGTTGTACCAGGTCGGGCGCTGTCTCAGGCTCGCGAGAGCTTTCGAGGACGAGCTCCCAACACCCAAGCCACGTATTCCACCGCGAGTCGGCGGTGTTCTGGGCGCCGGCGGCGGCGGGGAACAACGACAGCGCTGAGACGAGGGCCAGCCACTTCATCGCGTCGCTCCCTGGCAGGTCGGCTTGACCTGCCGATGACGTCGGACTGAAACGATCTTACGCCGCATGGTCTAGAACGTCACGTTGATCCCGGTGGCCAGCCGCAGACCCGCCAGGTCGAGCGGATCGAAGTCGACCCACTGCGCTCCCAGCTCGCCGGCGGCCCAGAGATAGCGCGCCTCGAGGGTGAGAAACGCCCGGCGATGGACCTTCACATCGACTCCCCCGAACACCATGGCACTGGGCGTCCATCCGCTCGACTCGAAGAGATCGGAAAAGACCGACAGGTCGGCGTAGTCGACGAAGTCGCCGATCTGTCGCAGCCTGAACCAGTAGACCCCGCCTCCGGCGCCGACGTACGGCACCAGGGTCCGCGGCACCCAGGCGAGTCGCCCGACCTCGCGCCCACGCTCGGTCAAGGCGAACTTCAGGCTGCCGCTGATGTTGGCCCCCCGCAACTGCGTGTCCTGGTTGATGGGCAGCCGCTGGGTGTCCACGTACCGGCGATCCTCAGAGTGCACCGTTCTCCTGCTGTAGTCGACCCCCACGACCGCGTCGAGCCGGGGCGAGAGGGAGAGGCCGACGTCGAGTCCGATGGCCGGAGCGTTGAAGTCGCCGTCGCCGATCGTGAGCTGATCGGTGACGAAGTCGTACCAGTCACTCCCCGCTCGAGTGAACACCCAACTGCCGCGGGCGCCGACGGAGCCGATTGGACGGCGGAACAGAAAGTCTGGCGCCTCGCGGGGCGCCCGGAAGGGAGGTGGCGAATCCTGTTCGCCGGCAGGCGCAGCCAGGGCTGCGCCGCCCGTGGTCAGGATGAGCAGTGCCGACAGCCAGATACGCATGACATCTCGCGCTCAGGCAAGTTTCACGCCACGGCGGATCTGAAATATGCAGAGCTAAATGCCGCAGCGCACAGCGTCGCTGTCTGTTCGTGGCGACGCCTGTCCGCCGGGCAGGGCGGGCGAGTGGGGCGAGTGGGGCGAGTGAGGCCTACCCGGTGCGCACCGGCTAGAATCCCTCCGTGTCTCGCTTCATCGAGTTCACGCGCGCCGAATGGGCCAGGCTGCGTGCGTCGACGCCGTTGCCGTTGACCGAGCCGCAGCTTCGGGGCCTCGTCGGCATCAACGAACGGATGTCGCTCGATGAGGTGGCCGAGATCTACCTGCCCCTATCGCGGTTGCTGAACCTCAATGTGGGAGCGGCGCAGGACCTCCAACGCGCCACGGCGGCCTTCCTCGGATCCGACAGCCCGCGCGTGCCCTTCGTGATCGGCGTGGCCGGGAGCGTGGCGGTGGGCAAGAGCACCACGTCACGAGTGCTGCAGGCACTGCTCTCGGCCTGGCCCGGTCATCCCCAGGTGGATCTGGTCACGACCGACGGGTTCCTGCTGCCGCTGTCGGTGCTCGAAGCGCGCGGGATGACACACCGGAAAGGTTTCCCGGAGAGCTACGACCTGCGGCGACTGGTGCGCTTCATGGCGGATGTGAAGGCCGGCGTGCCCGAAGTGCTCGCTCCGGTCTACTCTCACCTTCGCTACGACATCGTGCCCGGTGAGCATCAGGTCGTGCGCCGGCCCGACATCGTGGTCGTCGAAGGACTGAACGTGCTGCAGACGCGGGGCGGGCGGGCCGGGCGTCCGCTGCCGATGTTCGTGTCGGATTTCTTCGACTTCTCGGTCTACGTCGACGCGGCTGAAGACGACATCGAGCAGTGGTACATCGAACGATTCGAAACGTTGCGGGAGACGGTGTTCCAGAACGCCGAGTCCTACTTCCACCGGTACGCCGCGCTCTCACCCGAGCAGGCCGTCGAGACGGCGCGGGACCTCTGGCGGTCGATCAACCTGGTCAACCTCCGCGAGAACGTCCTGCCCACGCGCGAGCGCGCGCATCTGGTGCTCGAGAAGGGACGCGACCACGCGGTGCGGCGTGTTCGCCTGCGGAAGCTGTGATCAGGACGCGGCCGACAAGGCCAACGTGGATTCCTTGGCCAGCAGCGGCACGACGTCACCGGCTGAGAGCGGCGCCGAGAAGAGGTAGCCCTGAGCGTGGGGGCAATCGAGCGCACGGAGCTGCTCCGCGTGCGCGGCCGTTTCCACGCCTTCAGCGATGAGCCCCATGCCGAGCGCGCGCGCCAGCTTCACGATGACGCTTCCCACGTCGTCGGAGCCCGGCGTGCCCATGCGGGCGACGAGAGATTTGTCCAGCTTCAGTGCGTCCACAGGGTACCGCTGCAGGTAGCTCAGCGAGGCATACCCGCTGCCGAAGTTGTCGAGGTGCACGGCCACTTTGATCCGGCGAAGCCGATCGAAGTGCTGGTCCACGCCATCCGAGTGATCAATGAGCACGTCTTCCGGAATCTCGAGCCGGAGTGTTCCCGGCAGGAGGCCGCTGTCCTCGATGGCGCTCGCCACCTGGTCGATGAACTCCGGCCGCGTGAAGAGCTTGGATGAGATGTTCACCGACAGCTCCAGCGGGCGGGAGAACATCTGCTGCCACGCGGCGACCTGATGGCAGGACTCGCGCAGAATCCTGTAGGTCAGCGGCACGATGAGCCCCGTTGCCTCGGCGACGTGGATGAACTCGGAGGGCGGGGCGACTCGTCCATCGGCTCGAACCCATCGCACGAGGGCCTCGAGTCCACAGATTCGCGACGAGGGAAGCTGCACGATCGGCTGGTAGAAGATCGTGAAGTCGTTCTGCTCGACGGCCCGCCGCAGCTCCGTTTCGACCGTCAGTCGCTTGAGGTCCCAGGCGTGCATGGCCGGGTCGAACAGCTCGTAGCCGCCGCGCCCGGCGGCCTTGGCTCGATACATGGCGATGTCGGCGTCGCGCAGGACCGCGTCCACCGACCGCTGCTGTGGATCGCCGATCACGATGCCGATGCTCGCCGCGCCACGCAGGTCGTGCCCGCTCACGTGGAACGGCTCGGCGAGGGCGTGCCGCAGCCGCTCGGCGATGGCGCGCACCTCGCTCGCGTTCGAAAAGCCCTCGGTCAGCACGGCGAACTCGTCTCCGCCGAGGCGAGCCAGGGCGTCGCCGGGCCGCAGGTGCGACTTCAGCCGCTGTCCGATGGCTTTCAGGAACCGGTCGCCAACAACGTGGCCGTGCGTGTCGTTGACGAGTTTGAAGCCGTCGAGGTCGACGAACAGGACCGCATAGCTGTGCGAGGGCATGCGCGTGTTCTGCGCAATGGCGCGCTGCAGCAGCTCGCGGAAGAGGGTGCGGTTCGGCAGATCGGTGAGCGGATCGTGCCGCGCCGCCTGCGCCAGCGAGTCGCGAATCCGCCGCTGCTCGGTGATGTCGGTCTGTGAGCCCGCCAGCCGCCTTGCCTGGCCCGTCTCGTCTCGAACGGCAATCCCGCGGCAGAGCACCCACCGGACGCTCCCGTCGGCGTGCCACATCCGGTATTCGTGCTCGAAGTTGGATCGCTGGCCGGTCAGATGCGCTCGAAGCGCCTCCCAGACGCTCTGCTTGTCTTCCTCGACGACCAGGTTCAACCAGGCGTCGACGCTCGACACGCGGCTGTCGTCGGGCGACAGGCCGATCATGAGCTTCCATCGTTCCGAGCAATACAGCGTGTCGGTCGTCACGTCCCAGTCCCACAAGCCGTCGTTCGAGCCGGCTGCGGCGAGCGCGTAGCGCTGTTCGGACTGGCGTGCCGCTTCGAGCGCCGCCAGCGTGTCTCCGTGCAGCCGCAGGACCTCTTCCTTGTGGCGCTTCTCGGAGGCGAGCCGTTCGACGTACATGCGATAGGACCGGAACGTCAGATATACCGGTGCGGCCGTCATCGGGAGCAGCCACCACTGCCGCGTTTGCAGCAGCACGACGCAGGCCACGGCCGCGCCCGCGCCGACGTAGTAGCTTGGCGCGGTCCAGAGGAAGTTCGACTGCCACACGCTCCAGAACGGCCTGCGGTTCGCCAGCCCGATGGCCACCGCGACGATCGAGGTGTTGACCACGTAGTACACCAGCGCGCTGGCGACGAGCGGCCGCGCGATGTTGTTGAGGTCGATGGATCCCGGGTGGCCGCCCAGATACTCGAACGTGAATCCCGCGGCTTTCACCGTCAGCACGAGCGCGGCGGCATTGAACAGCGTACGGGACACGGGGTTTCGCCGGCCGTGGCCGAACGTCGACTGTATCCACGCGCTGATGCCGGCGACCAGCATCGTCAGCTCGGTGCCGATGAGGAGCAGCGCGGCGAAATCGACGCTGTACGAGATCGAGAGGTTGAACGAATTGGAGCCGAGCGGCAGCCGCAGTTGGAGACTGGACGCCAGTGCCGAGGCCGCCAGCAGCGCCGCGAAGAGCGCCGGATTGGGCACCGCTCTCGGTCCCCACAGCGCCAGCACTGCGCAGGCTGCGGCAATGACCGTCCAGACGAAGAACGTCACAGACAGCGGCTGGCGCTCGCGCCCCGCGTCTGATCCTGATTCCAGGCTCAGCGCGGCGAGATCCTCGCCGGCGTCGACGGGTGAGTCACGCTGGTCCTTCATGACGTGGTGGCTAGTCCCACACCACCTTGCGGCGGATGGCCACAGCGGCTACGTCACCTGGGTACGTGCGTGCACACTTTACCAAATGTGGCATGTCCATCTAGCCAGCAACGGGGAAGCCAAGTGCAGAGAGGAGGATCGCCGGCAAGGGCCATGCGCACCCTCGCCCACAACGGCGCGAAGATGCCACTCGCCCGCCGATCAATCTTGTGATCGCGTGGTCTGAAAATGTCAGAGGTTCTCGTTCGTCTCGGAAGGCTGCTCGTGGCGTGCCTTCGTCGACAGCCACTGCGCGAGCGTGCGGAATGCCTGACCGCGGTGGGCCACCGCGAGCTTGGCGTCCTCCGTCACGTTGCCGAGGGTCGTCCGGTACGGGGGGTAATAGAAGATCGGGTCGTAGCCGAATCCATGGCTTCCGCCCGGGGCGTCGGCGATCAGTCCTTCGATCGTCCCCGTTGCCTCGAAGGCGATTCGATCCCGGTTCGCGACGGCGACAGCACAGATGAACCGTGCCGTTCGGGGACGGTCGGGCACTCGCGCCAGGCGCTCGAAGATCGAGTCGAACCGCTCCGCGTAGGACGCGCCAGGCCGGAGGAACCTCGCCGATCGGACGCCGGGTTCGCCGTCCAGAGCATCGATGACGAGCCCGGAGTCCTCGGCGACGGTCAGCAGACCGGAACGGGCCGCGTAGTAACGGGCTTTCGCGCGCGCGTTCTCCTCGAACGTCTCGCCGGTTTCCTTGGGCTCCTCGATCGGCGCCAGGTCACGCAGGGAAACAATGTCGACCGTGCTCGCCTTCAGCAGCGAGCGGATTTCACGCAGCTTGTCTTCGTTGGTCGTGGCCACGAGAAGACGCATGCGTACCTAAAACCTCTGACCTCACCTTTGACCCTTGACCTTTGACCTACTTGTTGTTCAGGTACTGCCCCACCAGCCCTCGTTGCAGTGCGATGAGCTGACGCACGCCCGTGTCGGCGAGATCGAGCAGGCGATTGAGCGCCTCGCGCCCGAAGGGCAGCGCCTCCGCCGTTCCCTGAAGCTCGATGTAGAGACCCGCGCCGGTCTTCACCACGTTCATGTCGACGTCAGCTTTCGAGTCCTCGGCGTAGGCGAGGTCGAGCATCGGCTCGCCGCCGACGATGCCGACGCTGGTGGCCGCGACGTAGTCGGTGACGGGCATGGTGCGGATCACGTCCTGCTCGCGCATCTTGTTGACGGCGAGCACGAGCGCCACGAAGGCGCCCGAGATCGAGGCCGTTCGCGTACCTCCGTCCGCCTGGATGACGTCGCAGTCGAGCGTGATCGTCCGCTCGCCGAGCTCCTCGAGCTTCGTGACGGCGCGCAAGGAGCGGCCGATGAGGCGCTGGATCTCCTGGGTGCGCCCACCCACCTTGCCGGCGGTCGATTCGCGCTGCGTGCGCGTGGTGGTCGCGCGGGGCAGCATGCCGTACTCGGCCGTCACCCAGCCCTTGCCGCTGTTCCGGCGAAACGGCGGCACACGGTCCTCGACGCTGGCCGTGCAGATGACCTTCGTCTTCCCGGCCTCCACCAGCACCGAGCCTTCAGCGTGAATCAGGTAATTGGGGGTGATGCGCGTGGGTCGGAGCTGCTCAGGAAGTCGGCCGTCGGATCTCATTGGGTGAACACTGTAATGCAAAATTCAAAATGCAAAATGCAAAATGCAAAACCTCGCACCTTGTGCCTTTTGCATTTCGAATTTTGCATTTTGCATTACTGAGATCCAGAGGAGCTACTTCCCGGAAGCCTCCGCCTGGCGGACCAGGGACGTATCCGGGGTAAGCGGACGGCGCAGATCGACGTGCCCGGCGAGTGTGTCCACCTCTTTGCCGTCCACGAGGATCTGCACGCGCCTCGCCGCCGGCAGGTTCGCCGTGACCGCATTGACCAGGGCGTAGACCGTCAACAGCTCGTTCAGCGATCCGCCGGGGTGACGACTGACGACTTCCGGGCTCAGATCGATGAAGGCGTCGCCCTGGTCGGTGACGTAAAAGGCTCGAAGCGTCGTGCCCTCGGGAACCACGGTCACCGACGGCGGGGGTGCCGCTTCGCGCAGTTGCGCCGTCAGGATCTGTCGTCCCTGCTCGACGACGTTTCCGGCCAGCGGCACGTCGCGTCGGATGGGCACGAGGCCCTGACCATCGGCGGACCCGAAGAACAACGTCGCCGTGATGTGCGCCGTCTCGACCGGCGCTGGAGTCGTGCTCTCGGCCGGCGCCTCGGCTTGCTCACTCGTCGCAGGGCCGTAGATCCGTGCGACGACCACCGCGATGACCACGAGGGTCGCGAGGCCTCCCACGAAGGCCAGCCACCAGGCTTTCATGCTCATGGCCGGCGCGGCTCCTCGGACCAGGCGCGGAAGCGCACGATGGCACTGAAGACGGCTTGGGCGATGGACGCCTTGAAATCCTCAGTGCCCAAGCGGGCTGCCTGCTCCGGATTCGTCAGGTACGCCACTTCGATGAGCGCGGCGGGCATGTTCGCCGCGGCGAGCAGGCGCATCGGAGCCTGCCGGATCGGCTGTGCGCTCATCGGCACCTGCCGCTGCAGCTCTTCCTGCAGGACGTTGGCGAGCCGAGCCGAATCGTCGAGATAACGTGCCTGGGCCAGATCCCATGGGATGAGATCCAACCGCCGGGTGCCGCCCCCGAGCGCCGGCAGGGCGACTCCCTCGACTGCCGCGGCGCGGACGACCCCTTCGCTCTCCCGATCCAGTTGCAGGTGGAACACCTCGGCGCCGGAGGAGATCGTGGCGCGCGAACCGTTGACGTGCAGGCTGAGCAGGAGGTTCGCTTTCCCGTTGTTGGCGACGGCGGCTCGCTCGTCGAGGCTCAGCGTCCGGTCGTCGTCGCGGGTGAGAATCACCCGGAGTCCGAGCCGCGCCTCGACCATCGTCTTCAGGCGGCGAGCGACGTCAAGCGTGAGCTGTTTTTCCTCGACGCCTCGAGCGCCGCGGACACCCACGTCGTCTCCTCCATGGCCCGGGTCGATCGCGATCGTCTGCCATGCGCGAGAGACGATTGGGATTCGGGGCGCGGGACCGGGGACTCGGGACTCGGGACCGGGGACTCGGGACTCGGGACCGGGGACTCGGGGCTCGGCGGCGGCCGGCACCTCGATGAGCACGCGAGTGATGTTGTTGGCGGTGGCGACCGTCGCCCGTCCGGTACCTGCCGCGTCGGTCAGGCTCACGATGAGCGTGGTCGGCTGATCTCCGGACCGAATGCGGTCGATGAGGCCGGCGCCGGCGGGCGGCGTCGCCAGGTCGAGGCCGTCTGCGTCGATTCGCAGCAGCAGGCGTCCTCGTTCGACCGTCACCGCAACGGGCGCTGCCGGAACGATCTCGACTTCGGCCCGCGTCGGCGACCCGGCGATGATCGCCGCCGACACGCGGGGCAGTCGCACGTCGCCGACCAGCAGCAGGCGGGACGCGCGTCGAAGCTCGATGCGCCGGTCGTAGATGGAGGCGAGCGCGGTCGGGAGGAACTCGATCGGGACGAGCCATCGGCGGCCAGACCGCACGACGGGAGAGGGGAGCGTCACGATGCGCCCCTCGACCGAGACCATCGGGCGATTGGCTGAGGCGACGATCGAGCGCCCGCGGTAGGACACGGTGACGCCGCCGGCCAGGGCGTCCTCTCGCACCGAGACGCCGAACAAGGCGACCACCTCGTCCAGCGGGACGAGCTCGCGTCCGCCCTGCAGCGTGGTCGGAACCGGCCGCCTGCCCTCACGCGAGACGAGCGTGACAGGCGTGGCGGGCGTCCCGTCCTGCGCGTAAGGCCGCGTCGTCGGCACGAAGATCAGGAGCGCAGCCAGCAGCGTCGTTGCCCGCACGATGCTTCATGATCGCACGTCCCGCCCGGCCGCAATCGTCTGCCGCCGCCAAAACTTGAAATCAGTGGCCGGACAGGACGAACATTGCTACCGTCTATGTCGAGTCCCGAGTCCCGAGTCCCGGATCCCGGATCCCGAGTCCCGAGTCCCCAGTCCCCAGTCCCCAGTCCCCAGTCCCCAGTCCCGAGTCCCCAGTC
>Ga0209640_10006725_pt1 | contig 10051 bp, 6 predicted proteins | sample RifCSP10_1_FD_184018 | JGI IMG/M metagenome (GOLD analysis project Ga0209640, IMG submission 184018) | Soil microbial communities from Rifle, Colorado - Rifle CSP2_sed 10_1 (SPAdes) (version 2) | ecosystem: Environmental > Terrestrial > Deep subsurface > Rock core/Sediment | place: Rifle... | reverse complement strand
TCGGCGAAATCCGGCAAGGCTATTATTGATGTTGACCCGCGTTACTATCGTCCTACGGAGGTTGACCTGCTCGTTGGTGATGCAACCAAGGCGAAGGAGCAATTGAAATGGGTGGCAACCACAAGATTTCCAGACCTCGTGCGCATGATGGTACAGGCGGATTTCGAGCTCGTGGCACACCATGGACTTCGCGTGCTGTACTGAGAAGAGTCATGCCGGTACTCTCCGTCATCCTTGTCAACTACAAACGCGCGCACGATACCATCGAATGCATTCAATCGCTGCAACAAAGCACGTTCAGGGATTTCGAGATCATTGCTGTTGATAACGCGTCGGACGATGGTTCGGGAGAGAGCATTCGCGCGCGGTTTCCATCCGTCCGGCTCATTGAGAGCCCTACGAATGTCGGGTTTGCAGAGGGGAATAACCTCGGGATCCGGCAAGCGCTTGCGTCAGATTGCAAGTTCATCCTGCTGCTGAACAACGACACTATTGTTGATCCCAAAGCCCTCAGCGCGATGATCACTACAATGACCGACCATCCTGACGCAGGGGTTGTTGGCGCGAAGATCTACTATTATGACAAACCGCGAGTCCTTTGGTATGCCGGTGGCTATTTCAACCCACATTCCACATTCGGTGGTCATGTTGGAATTGGCGAGGAAGATCACGGAGCATACAACCGCGAGCAGCAATGCACACTGGTTACCGGATGTTGCATGCTCTTCCGCCGGGAAGTCCCCGAACACATTGGACTCCTCGATAGCGATTACTTTGCCTATCTTGAGGATGCCGACTTCTGTGTTCGGGCTATGCGTTATGGCTATTCGCTTTACTATCAACCCGAATCGAGCATCTACCATAAAGTCTCCAGCACTTCGTCGTGGGATAGTCCGGTCTACATCTATTTCAACTTGCGAAACAAGATTCTCTTTCTGAGAAAGCACGCGACGTTGTTTCAATGGCTTCCCCATCTGCCTCGACTGACCTACTACTATGCCAGACAGTTTGTCCGTCTATCGATGAAATGGCATGACACAGAAAAAACTCAGGCTGCCTGGTATGGGCTAGTGGATGGGCTCCGCAACCACGCAGGCACATATGGCGCCGGGAGGATCGGGCGATTTACGACGGATTGAGCCACCTATCCATGTGATCTGAATGGTCTGTCCTCTGGCTGTGCTTGACATTGCAAAAATGAAGCAGTACTTTGTAATCAACTCGTGACACGTTAGTTTTCCCCCCTCACACCAGCTCATTGTCAACTTCCCCACATTAACTTGACCGGGGGTCGTTATGAAAACGATCATTACTGTTGTCCTTTGTCTTTTCTGTGGTTCTGTTCTTCTCGCTCAACCTCCCACGCCATTCTCTCCCGACAGCAACACTGTCGGTCTGTGGCATTTCGACGAAGCATCGGGCACACTAATCCAAGACGCATCGTTTTTCCACAATGACGCGCATGCAATAGGAACGACCATCGTTCCCGGCAGATTTGGAAACGCACGCTACTTCAACGGCGCGGGTGACTATGCGTATGTGCCCGATCCCATCAACGGTTCTCTTGACTTTGGCGTTGAAGAAAGCTTCACCGTGGAAGCGTGGTTCAAGACAACTTCGTTTGCCGAGCAACGCATAGTGCGCAAAGGACTCGCCCCGATACAGGGATACGAGTTGGGATTGGCCCAGGGAAGGGTTTTTGGAATAATTGGGAATCGTGAAGATGGTACGCCGCCGGATACACTTCTCCGCGTCATAAGCGATGCCACCTACAATGATAATGTTTGGCACCACGCTGTTCTCATCCGGGACCGCCCAGTCAGCAAACTGTTCTTGTACGTGGACGGGACGTTGGCAGGAACGCCTGTCAATGACAACATCTCCTTTCCACTGGCTAATGATCTGCCGCTCGGCATAGGTCGTTGGTACGGAAGTATCATGCCGCTCTATTTTCAAGGAACGATAGATGAGGTGCGGATATCAAACATCACAAGATATCCCGGATTTGTTGTTGCCGACACGGTTGGTCTATGGCATCTCGACGAGGCAACTGGATCAACGCTTTTTGATTCCTCTCCCTTGCATAACAATGGAGTAGCGTACGGAGCATCCGTTGTTGGTGGTGTTGCTGGAAATGCCAGATACTTCAATGGGACCAGCAGTTACGCCACGATACCCACGAATGCGTCCTACAATTTTCAGAGTTCAGAGAGCTTCACAGTGAGTGTATGGGTGAAAACCAATGAACCTGAAGGAATAATTGTACGAAGAGGATTGGATCCCATCCCGGGTTTTCAACTGTCAATTCATTTCGGGCGGGCTATAGGAAGAATCGGAAACACAAGAGGAAATAGCTGGAGCGATACTCTTCTTACCCTGACCAGTGCACAGCTCATTAACGATAATGTCTGGCACGAGATAAGAATGGTGAGGGATCGAACTCTGGGGAAACTATTTCTCTATGTAGATGGCCTATCTGCCGCCACTCCTCAGGACGATAATTTTCTTATTCCACTTACCAATGATCGACCATTGACGTTGGGAGCTTCGTTGATACTTCCCGACTATTTCACGGGTCCTATCGATGAAGTGAGCATTTTCCGAGGTGCTCGACATCCGGTAACCACAACAAGCGACACCGTCGCTCTTTGGCATTGTGATGAACCCACAGGGTCATCTGTTATCGATTCTTCACCCTACCATAACGACGGATTCGCTATCGGCACAACAATCGTCCCCGGTCGATTCGGAAACGCAAGAAGCTTCAACGGCATGGGGGACTATGTGCGAATTCCCAATCCGATGAACGGGATTTACAATTTCTCCAGCTCTCAGAGCTTTACAATACGTGCCTGGGTTAAAACAACCGGCACGGAGGGAATCATTTTGCGGAGAGGTTTGGTTCCGTACCCTGGATTTCAACTGTCAATTCATTTCGGGCGCGCGATTGGAATCATCGGCAACCATCAGGGAAGCAGTTGGAACGATACTCTTCTTATGATGACCAGCGTACAGCCTATTAATGACAGTACATGGCATGAGATAACAATGGTTCGAGATCGAAGCCAGGCAAGACTGTTCCTCTACGTCGATGGGGTTCCTGCGGCAACCCCTCAGAGCGACAATTTTACCATTCCACTTACGAATGATCGACCATTAACATTCGGAGCCTGGGAAATCCAACAGAACTATTTCACTGGTGGTATTGACGAAATAGCTATCTTCCGCGGTGCGCATCATCCTGAAGGGTTCCGACTGCCAGATATTGATGTCGCTCCAGTTGAGCTGAATTTTGGGCCGGTGCTTGTCGGAGGAAGTATGACACAGGCGCTGGAGATATCCAACCATGGAGGCGGAGATGCGCTTGTCATTACAGGGATCCTGTCAAGCAGCCCGGTGTTTGGATCTGACACAGATTCTCTCGTTGTTTCCTCCGGCCAAACCCGAGTCATTCACGTGTCGTACACACCATCAGCAGTCGCCAGCGACACCGGCTCCCTTTCCATTGCAAGCAACGACCCCGATGAACCGGTCGTCCAGGTCCGTCTGACCGGACGCGGATACCAGGCTGGCGCCGCACCAGTGATCACAAGGGTCGCAGACGTTCCGGGAGATCAAGGAAAACAGGTCCGAGTGATCTGGTACCGCAGCATGTTTGATGCACCGGGCGATTCCATTCACATCGCCACATACGGAGTGTGGAGGAGGGTGGATGATCCTGGCCCAGTGGCTCCGCCTCAAGGCATTGCGCCAGGGACCATCTTTTCGGTCAACGGACATACCCTGATGGTCAGCGCGAATGAGCTGTGGGATTTCGTCGCCACGATTCCTGCTGTGCAGTTTGAGCAGTACGCGTTTGTCGCCCCCACGTTGTACGATTCGACACATATCAATGGAATGCATTGGTCCGTGTTCAGGGTGTCTGCACATGCCCTTGAGGGGATGTTCTTCTTCTCCGATCCCGACAGCGGATATTCTGCCGACAACATCCCGCCATCGCCACCGTTCAACCTCAACGGTAGCTTTACTGGCGGCTCAGTTTTCCTGACATGGGATGTCCCACCCGACCCTGACCTAAGCCATTATATGGTCCATCGTTCAACGGTACAGAATTTCATCCCTGATGCCACCACCACAATTGGATCACCACGGGTGAACTCCTATGTCGACACATCCCCCGGGGGCTCGCCGGCGGTGTACTATCGTGTTGTCTCTCTCGATAGCGCGGGGAACCAGAGCACTTTCTCCGACGTTGCGAGTGTGCTGCTGACAGGAACTGGCGGCAGCGATTTTGTTCCGGAGGTATTTGCATTGCACCAGAACTATCCAAACCCATTCAACCCGGAAACGATCATCAGTTACGATGTACCGGTTGCATCACATGTCACGCTTTCGATTTTTGACGTCAATGGAAGAGAAGTACAGCGCCTCGTGAACGGGTTCGAGCAACCTGGCAGGTACTTCGTGACGTGGACGCCACGGACCTTCGCAAGCGGTGTCTATTTGTGCCGGATGATCGCCGGGAGTGCTACATTCACGAGAAAGATGGTGATTCTTAAGTGATGCAATGTTAGAATCCAAACAGTCTCAGGAAGTTGGCCAGAGCGCGGTGAGCTTTGGCCACTTCTTTTCTCCCTAACTCACTCGGTGTGGCAAGCAACCGCGCGATACTTCAATTGACCTCCGTTCTCATTTACAACGCAAGCTGGTCCACGTTCGGCGGTGGGGAGAAGTACGTCTGCATGCTGGCAGATGTACTTTCACAGACAGGCATCCACGAAGTCTCCCTCCTTTCAGATAACCTTTCCATAACAAAGGACGCCCTTCGGCAGTATTTCAATCTTGATCTGGCGCGAGTTCACCTGCTGTCGGTCAGAACAGATGAGATCCGTGATTGCCTGGCACGTGCAGATATTGCTGTTGTCGTTTCGAACTTCAAACCCTACGGCAACCGGGCGAAGAAGAACGTGTACGTGCTCCAGATTCCGTACCCAAAAATTACTTCGCTCCGGCTGACCAGCAAAGCGCTGCGCGGACACTGGAAGGAGGCCGGCAAAGATGTATTCCGGCAACGGCTCCTGCGGGATGCTCGCTCCGCTGATCTTGTGTTCGTCTACTCCGATTTCGTCGGGAAGACATTGCGCACCCACCATGGCATTACATCCGAAGTACTCTATCCGCCCATCGACGACTTCGGCGGGAAGGCAACCGTCAAAGAGCATGTCATCCTGAGTGTCGGCCGGTTCTTCACCGGTCTTTACAACGACAAACGCTACGACGTCCTCATCGAGGCATTCAAGAAACTCCGGGAACAACTACCCAACACTTCCTGGCAGTACCGTTTGGTGGGAAGCTGCACCGAGGACGATGCCTCTCAGCGATACCTTGCCACACTACGGAAGGCAGCCGAGGGTCACCCTATCTATTTCCATGTGAACAGTCCGTATGCAGATCTGCGCCGCCATTACCACGAAGCCACTCTCTTCTGGCACGCCACGGGGTACGGTGTCGAGGAAACACGCTACCCGGAACGGATGGAACACTTTGGGATGTCAACCGTGGAGGCAATGTCCGCGGAATGCGTGCCGATCGTGATCAACCGCGGCGGACAGAAAGAGATTGTTTCTCATGGAGAATCAGGATATCTTTGGAACACGGTGGACGAGCTTGTGCAACTTACCGCGCAGGTGATCCAGAATCCGGCAATGGTTGCCCGTGTGCGGCAGAATGCGCGGGCCCGCTTCACCGGGTTCGACCGGCAGCATTTTTCCGACAGGCTGCTCTCCCTCATGCGCCGCCTGGCATAAGACATCCGGGACATTCGATTCCGATCCATCCGCTATGCAAATCAATCCGCTTTCGAAGATTCTCGCTGGGAGGAGAGCGAAGCGATTCTTCCTGAGGCACCGCTTGCACCGTCTGGTGGATCCATTCAGCAATGGCATCATGAAGCTCGCGTACCTCTCGAGACTTTCCAAATGGTGCACGGATCAGGGTACGCCGGAGTGGAACGACCGCAGCGATCCCGAGTACCGTGACTCAAAGCGCTACGACCTTTTCCGTCACGTCTTGGAAAGGGAAGACCTTCACCAGGGGATCGATTACCTGGAGTTTGGGGTTGGCAGGGGCTATTCCTTTGACTGGTGGGTCGAGCACAACACCAACCCCTCGTCCAAGTTCGTTGGTTTCGACACTTTCACCGGGCTTCCTGAAAAGTGGGAGTACTTGAGTGAAGGCGCATATTCAGCGGAGGGGAAGTTTCCGGCGAAGAGTGACGATCGATGTTCCTTCGAGACCGGCCTGTTCCAGGAAACACTGGACCGCTTTCTCCAAACTTTTCCCTGCGACCGGCGGACGGTCGTGCATCTGGACGCAGATCTATACAGCTCGACCCTTTTCGTGCTCTCACGGATGGCACCAAAGCTGAAACCCGGGGACATCCTGTTCTTTGATGAATTTGGTGTTCCAACACATGAGTTCAGGGCATTCACCGATTTCGTGTGGGCGTACCGGATCACCTACAAACTCCTCGGCGCGGTCAATAACTACATGCAGGTCGCGATCAAGATTCTCTAAATCGATTTCCCACCATGACAAAGCATAAGAAACCGGCACTGAAAAGAGAACAGCCTTCAATGTTCTCGTCCCTTTCTCCGACGAAACAGGATCTCCTGTGTGTCCTGTTTCTCTACGGCGTTACACTGTTCCTCTTTCGTGCGATCATTTTTGAGAACGGTGCGTTTGCGGCAGGCGGCGATACAGCGACGGCCGTGATTTTTGAGAAAGCTGGTAATCATATCGCGGCAACCGAGAAGATCGACCCGGTTTGGATGCCTTATTTTTTCAGCGGTATGCCCACGTTCGGCAATATGGCGTACATACCACATGCTGTCAGTTACCTCCAGAATATTATCGTCAGGATTCTCAACCTCTTCTATCTGAACGGCACCTGGACGTGGCTCGTGGTCTACTCTTTCCTCAGCGGTGTGTTCATGTTTTTTTTCATGCGTGTAATGAAGTTCGCTCGCACTGCATCTCTTCTTGCCGCACTGACATTTATGCTGAGTCCGTACGCCATCGGGCTGGCGGGGGAAGGACATGGTTCGAAGTTAATGGCGTTGAGCTATCTGCCACTCGTGTTCATGTTGACCCACCTCCTGTTCGAACGTCGTGACGTACTGAGCTTCGGCTTGCTCGCTGCGTCCATCGGCACGCTACTCCTGACCAACCACGTGCAGATCGTTTACTATGTCTTCATCGTGATAGGCCTGTACCTGCTATACCAGATCATTCTCGACATCAGGGTGGAGAAGCTCCTTGTCGTGAAAAAGTCCGCTCTCCTCGCCGGGGCACTCATCATTGGTTTTTTCATTTCGTCCTATATTTATCTGTCCCTGCATGAATACGCTCAGTACTCGATCCGTGGTGGTGGTACGACCGGAGCGCCGGGAGGATTGACGTACGAGTATGCAACCAACTGGTCCTGGCATCCCGCCGAGCTGGTGACGCTCCTTGTGCCTTCATTCTTCGGGCTTCAGATGCCCTACTACTGGGGGACCATCGAGCCGTGGACCAACTCGAGCGTCTATGTTGGCATCCTCCCCATTTTCCTGTCGATAATTGCGCTGGTCTACAGAAGAAACGCAACAACTGTTTTCTTCGGACTTCTCACTGCGATCGTGGTACTGATGTCGTTTGGTAGGAACTTCTCTCTCTTTTACGGACTTCTCTTTGACTATCTCCCCTTCTTTAACAAGTTCCGGGCGCCTGCAATGGTGTTGCATCTGTTGGCTTTCACCTTGGGGATACTCGGTGCGCACGGGTTCGCGTATCTCATCGAGGTACGGGACAGGCCAGGAAATGGTGACCCGGCCAAGTTAAAGAGATTTCTCCTGTATGGCGCGACTGCCTTGGGTCTTTTTCTTGTCCTCATCGTGTTGACAAAGGGATCACTTCTCACCGGTTTCGCCGACTTCACAAGAGAAGGAGAGCAACAGGAACTTCAACAACAGTACGGGGCACGGACACCCCAGGTGATGGCACAGTTGAAGCAGGAGCGCATTGATCTGCTTTGGAAAGACCTCGTTAAGTTTTCCTTAATCGGGTTGGCGTCATGCGGAGCAATCTGGCTCTTTCTCTCCAAAAAGATCTCTGCTGGAGTGTTCAGTGCCGCGGTGTTGGGGATCCTCCTTGTGGATTTGACTATCATGGACATGAAGTTTATTAGCCCGAAACCCGCCTCCGCCTTGGAACAGTCGAACAAGCCTGATGCGACCGTGACATTCCTAAGGCAGGACACAACGTTGTTCCGGGTGTTTCCGCTTGGCCAGCAATTCCAGGATAATACCTTCGCCTATCATGAAGACGAGGAGGATGACAGGCGCATTCAGTCAATTGGCGGCTACAGCCCCGCCAAGTTGAAAATTTATCAGACGATGCTCGATTCCTGTCTGTACAAAGGTGCAGACCCGAATTTCCCGATCAATATGAACATCGTCAACATGCTGAACGTCAGGTATATCTATGGACCTTTCCAACTACCGCAGGATCGGCTCGAGCTGGTTTATACCGATCAGGCCAAGCGGATGTTGACGTATAGAAATCCTTCCATGCTCCCTCGGGCGTTCTTCGTAAAGGGGGTCATGGTAGCTGGAAACGAGCACGAGGTTTTTCAAATTCTGAATTCCCCTATGTTTGACGCTGGGACGACGGCCGTTGTTGAGAAGCCACTGCCGGAACCGGTTACCGCGCCCGACAGCGCGATTGCTGAGGTTCGTGAGTTTGCTTCGCGCAGGATAGTCCTGGACGCGTTTACCTCTTCTCCTTCTTTACTGGTCCTGAGCGAGGTCTACTATCCCGCGGGATGGAAAGCGACCATTGACGGAACAGAGACCGAAATCTACAAGACCAACTACATCCTGCGTTCTGTTGTCCTACCAGCCGGAAAACATGAAGTGGTCTTTACGTTCGATCCGCCCATGTATGCGACGGGTTATGCACTCACCCACGTTGGATGGGGGGTGGTGCTTATTTGTATCGCAATTGGGTTGATCCCAACGGTGCGCGCCCGCGTCGAGCGACAGCACGCGGAGCAGGCACACGGTTGACAATATGCTCCCGCTTCGGTATATTCCAAGTGCTTCGTTGATCGCCCGTCAAACCAATCGATAATAGGCAATTGAGCCACACACACATTTCACAAGGAGAAAACCCCTCATGGCGGACTTGTCATTAGATGCACTCGGGATGGTTGAGACCAAGGGTCTCGTCGGTTCCATCGAGGCGGCCGATGCCATGGTGAAGGCGGCACGCGTACAATTGATCGGCAAGGAAGTGATCGGCGGTGGGTACGTCACCGTCATGGTCCGTGGAGATGTGGGTGCGGTAAAAGCGGCAACAGACGCGGGCGCTGCGGCGGCACAGAGGGTGGGCGAACTCGTCTCCGTTCACGTGATCCCACGCCCGCATGCCGACGTGGAGATGATTCTTCCGAAGCGGCCCGCAGCAAAGTAGTTCCACCCTATTCTCACTCACAACGCCGGGGGCACGTTCCGCGGCGCATGGTATTGGCATCACACACATGCTCGAATACGCACTGGGAATGATCGAAACCCGTGGCCTTGTTGGTTCCATCGAGGCAGCAGATGTTATGGTGAAAACCGCCAATGTCCAAATCCTCGGCACAGAATATATCAAGAACGGCCTTGTCACGGTTCAGATCATTGGTGAAGTTGCTGCCGTGAAAGCTGCTGTTGACGCCGGCAGTGCAGCGGCGGCGCGTGTGGGGCAGGTTGTTTCCACCCACGTAATCCCCAGACCCGCGGAAGAAGTCGAGTCAATCCTGAAGAAGGTGGCTGTCCCAGTTGCGGCCGGGTCGGCTGGACGTCCGGCTCCTTTGAAGAAGAGATCCCCCACACCACCACCACCCGATCTGTTCGCTCCTACTACCGACGATGAGGCGTATCTTGCCCACCTTGAAGCGATGACGGTACCGCAATTGAGAACGTTTGCACGAAGCATCGGCGGACTCGGGATTGCAGGGCGCGAGATT
>Ga0209640_10006724_pt1 | contig 10051 bp, 9 predicted proteins | sample RifCSP10_1_FD_184018 | JGI IMG/M metagenome (GOLD analysis project Ga0209640, IMG submission 184018) | Soil microbial communities from Rifle, Colorado - Rifle CSP2_sed 10_1 (SPAdes) (version 2) | ecosystem: Environmental > Terrestrial > Deep subsurface > Rock core/Sediment | place: Rifle... | reverse complement strand
GTGACGTTCGGCTCACCGCGGGTCAGGGTGCCGGTCTTGTCGAAAACGACCGTAGAAAGTTTCTGCGCCCGCTCGAGCACTTCGCCACCGCGAATCAGGATGCCGGCCTCAGCACCCTTGCCGACTCCGACCATGAGCGCGGCGGGCGTCGCAACGCCCAGCGCACAGGGACAGGAAATGATGAGTACGGCGATGAAGGCGAGCAGGCCCTGCGGAAAGTCGCCCGCGAGCCACCAGCCGAAGAACGCCAGGAACGCGATAGCGACCACCGCGGGCACGAAATAGCCGGTCACCTGATCGGCGATGCGCTGAATCTGCGCAGTGCTTGCCTGAGCTTCCTCCACCATCTTGATGATCTGAGACAGCGCGGTGTCCTTGCCGACCTTCGTGGCCTCGAAGCGAAACAGGCCCGTGCGATTGAGCGTGCCGCCGATGACTTGTGCGCCGGCGGTCTTCTCGACGGGCATGGATTCGCCCGTGAGCATCGACTCGTCCACTGATGATGAGCCTTCGAGAACGACGCCGTCGGTGGGCACTCGTTCGCCCGGCCGTACGACAACGGTCTCACCGGCCATGACCGACTCCGCCGGGATCTCAGTCTCGGCGCCTTCGCGGATCACGTGCGCCGTGGCGGGTTTCAAGTCGAGGAGCTTGCGCACGGCGGCAGAAGAGCGTTTTTTGATGATCTCTTCCATGTATTTGCCGAGCAGGACGAAGGCGATGATGACGGCCGACACCTCGAAGTAGACGTCGCGCTCCTCGACCTTGACGGGCAGCACCTGCGGAAAGAAGAGGACCGCCACGCTGTAGACGTACGCCACCGTCGTGCCGAGCGCGATGAGAAAATCCATGTTGATGTGACGCGTCCGGATTGCGGTCCACGAGCCCTTGTAGAAGCTCCAGCCGCCGATGAACTGCACCGGCGTCACGAGGATGAAGAGCCAGATGCCCCAGGTGAACCACGGCAGTGCCGGAATCGGTGCCCACGTGACGATGGTGGCGCCCGCGGCGAGTGCGAGGAATGCGCCGGCACGCAGGATCGCGAGGGCGAGCACTCCCGTTAGCGCAATCGTGACGCGAGTGCGCATGGCTTTGAGCTCGGCTTCGGGCGACTCGAACGTGCGCTGGCAACTGGCGCTGCAGAAGTAATACGTGCGGCCAGCACGCTCCGACCTGAGCGCCGTGGCCTTGTCAACCACCATGCCGCAGATCGGGTCCTTCGCCATCTCCTTGGCGCTCTTGCCTGCGGCGGAGCTCGTTGCGGCGGGATGCGGAACCACGACGGCGGATGTAGGAATCGAGCCAGAGGAGTTCGCGTCGACGTAGCGCGCAGGGTGCGCCTCGAACTTCGCCAGGCAGTGTGTTGAACAGAAAAAGTACTGCTTGCCGTCGCGCACGGTGCGGGCTGCTGCCGTGTGCTCGTCCACCGGCATCTGGCATACAGGATCGGTCGGCATGAAAGTCTCTCCGGGTTCGAAGGCCGTTATGCGTCGCCCGCCCGTTTACCGCCCGGTAATGGGCATCGCAGTCCGCGTTCGCCAAATCGTGCGGGAGGCACTGTGCGCCGCGCATACGCGACGACCCAGATGATCACGGCGGCACAGACGAGCATCAGCAGCGCGAATGCGATCGTCCACGGCCGCACTCCGAACCACAGCAGCGCTCCCACGCCGGTCACGAGCCCAAGGCCAATGCACCAAAGCCATCGACTCTTCATGGGACCTTCTTTTACTCGCGCTTGACTGGTGATCCAAGACTACGCCCAGACGTGAGCGGCAACAGTGACGGCCCGTGGTCCGAGCCTCGCGCACACGCGCATCGACGACAGAAACAGTGTCTACTTCACGAGTTTGTGTGCGACATCGCGGTACATGCGGGCCATCTCCCGCGCCTCCTTGGCAGACGCTTTGAGGTTCTGCGCAATGCGGTCGCAGTGATCGGCCATGTGCCCTGTGCCCAGGCCGCTCCGGTAGAGTTTGGCCAGCCGCTCGTGTTCGGCGGCCTGCTCGTCGAACTGCGCTGCCTCCTGATCGAAGCGTTCCGCGACCGCTTCATGATCGGCCATGGACTGGGCGATCTCGACCTGACGGTCGATCGTGACCTGATGCGTCTCCACATGCGCCGGATGCGCCGGCTGCTCTTCTGCAGCGGGGCTTATGGATGCCAGCGCGAGCAACGCCGCAGCCGCGATGACAGCATGACTGTAGCGAGTCAACATGAGGGTCTCCTGTACAAACGTGGAATGGGCAAGGCGTACCAGTGCGACGACAATGCTGAGCCAGTCATCAACGTTCGGCGTTGCTTCATACAGTCGCATTCCTGTATGCGGTCGGGGAGGTGGAGAATGCATTGCATGTGCAGTATGGGCACCGTCGACCTCGCGGCCGCCGGGAGCGACCGCGAGCCGATCGGCAGAGCAGCGCCTACTTGGGAAGCGCCTGTGCGACTGCGCGGTGCAGGTTTGCCATTTCACGCGCATCCGCGGCGGATGCCTTGAAGTTCCTGACCAGGTTATCGCAGTGAGTTGCCAGACTTGCCGCATTCCCCTTGGGGCCGACACCCACTCCCTTGTGATAGTGATCGGCCAAACGCTTGTGTTCCGCGGCCTTCTTGTCGAATTGAGCCGCCTCCTCTTCGAGGCGTTTCGCGACAGCCTCGTGATCGGCCTTGGTTTGAGCAGTCTCGACCATGTGGACGATGGTGATATCGTGCTGTTCCATCTGCATCGGCATCGGCTTCTCCTCGGCGGCGGTGCTGAGAGAAGCCAGGGCGAGCAGCGCAGCGGTCACGGTCGCGGCATGAAGATAGCGCATGAGCATGATTGTCTCCTGTACGTGCGTTGTTTATGCAAATCAATCAATTGTCAGCGACGCGACTCCTTGAATGGACGCAGCTCGCGTGCGCGGTGGAGAGTTTCCGCGATAAGTTTCGCAAAACAGTCGCAGCCGTCCGCGCTACCCATACGTAGTTAACGCAGAGCGCCGCGTGAGTCGTCGTATTGCCCAGTAGTTCAGCAGAGCCCGCAGAATGATCGGCAGACCCACAAGCGGCGTGCGATAAACGTGGTGCGCGATGAAATAGAGACGCTTTGGAGAGGACTGTAGACCCGCTCGACGTATCATCAATAAGATTAGCGAAGACGAATCCTCAGTCCAGTTAGTGCCCACATGAGCCGGAATGTATTGATCGTTGAGGATGAACAGGAGCTCGCCAAGATCCTCAAGCGTCACCTTGAGGACCTCTCCTGCACCGTGCAGTTGGCTTTCACCGGCGAAGTCGGCCTGCGCCTCGCGGAATCGAAGCCGTTCGATCTCATGTTGCTCGACATCATGCTTCCTGGCATGGACGGCCTCGAAGTCTGTCGCCGGCTGCGGGCGCGGCGGGTGTACACCCCGGTGCTCATGCTCACGGCTCGGGCGTCGGAGGTGGACAAGGTGCTTGGACTCGAGATGGGGGCCGATGATTACCTGACGAAGCCCTTCAGCGTGGCGGAGCTCGCGGCACGCGTGAAGGCGATTTTTCGCCGCGTCGATGCGTTGTCCGAGCAGGCCCGGGATGCACAGCAGCCGCTGCGCTTCGGCGAGGCGCTCTCGATCGATCCGCGCTCACGAGAGGTCCAGGTGCGAGGGCAGCCCATCGCGCTCACACACAAGGAGTTCGATCTGCTGCTGCATTTCGCCCAGAACCCGGGGCGCGTCTACTCCCGGACGCAACTCCTCGATGCGGTCTGGGGTTACAGTCACGAAGGCTACGAGCACGCCATCAACTGCCACATCAATCGGCTGCGCGCCAAGATCGAGCGCGATTCGGCCAACCCCGAGCTGCTGCAGACGGTCTGGGGCGTGGGCTACAAGTTCGCGCCTGAGGGCGCTTCGCCGTGATCGTGCCCCGGACGCTCTTCGCCAAGCTGTTGCTCCTGTTCCTGGGGTTCGGCGCGCTCATGACAGGCGTCTTCATCGTCGTGATGCGCGTCTCGCACGAGACGTATCACCTCGAGTTCGATCAGATGGTCAATCGCGATCTCGCGCAACAGTATGTGGCTGCAAACCTGTTGGTGCGCGAGCCGCCGCTCACCGCGCACAACTTCGCGAACGCTCTGCAACGCATTACCGCAATCAATCCGAACATCGACGTCTATGTTCTCGACGTGGGCGGTGACATCCTGGCCGCCTCGGCAACCGGTGGCCGGATCGTGCGCGAACGCGTCAGCCTCGAGCCCATCGCCCGATTTCTCGATGGACGTGCTGAATTCCCGTTTCTCGGAGACGACCCGACGGACGCGCGGCGGCGCGACGTATTCTCCGTCGCCCCGCTGTCAATTCCCGACTGCCCGGCGGCGTACCTGTACGTTGTGCTCAGTCGACACGACCAAGGCTCCGCGGCCGGTCGACTGAAGACGACCTATGCGATCGGCGAAGGCGCCGGCGTCATTCTCGCTGCCACCGTTCTGGCCATCGCCGGGAGCATCCTGTTCCTGCGCCTGCTGACCCGTCGGCTCGGGACTTTGCAGGAAGATATCGAGCGCTTTCGAGACAACCGCTTTGTCACGGTGCCTGCAATTGAACCCAAGAACGATCGGCCGCCGGAGGATGAAATCGAGCGCTTGAGGCGCCTGTTCGTGCAACTTGCCGAGCGCATTCGCGTGCAGATGCAGGAGCTGCAGAAGACCGACGACATGCGTCGCGAGCTGCTGGCGAACGTTTCGCACGATTTGCGCACGCCATTGACGACGCTGCAGGTGCACCTCGAAACGCTGTCGCTGAAGGAGGACCTTCCCGTGGAGGAGCGCCGCGGGTTGCTCGCGGTAACCGTGGGGCAGTGCCGGCGGCTCGTAAGGCTAGTGGAGCAACTCCTCGAGCTTGCAAAGCTCGATGCACGGCAGGTTACTGCTTCTCTCGAGCCGTTCCAGCTTGCTGAGCTCGTGCAGGACATCGTCATGGAGTTCGAGCTCACCGCCCGACGCGCAGGCGTTGCACTGAGCGTCGAGCGCGTGGGTAACGTACCACTCGTCATGGCTGACATCGCGCTCATCGAGCGCGTCATCGATAACCTGATCGAAAACGCCGTGCGATACGCGGCGGCCGGCGGCCGTGTCACGGTACGACTGAAGCCCGGATCGCAAGCGGTGCGTGTAGAGGTACACGATACGGGACCGGGCATCCCGGACAGCGAGCGCGAGCGCGTATTCGATCGATTCTATCGAGGCGACAAGAGCCGCTCATCAGAGTCGGGCCACGCCGGGCTGGGCTTGTCGATCGTGCGCAGCATCCTTGAGCTGCATGGCTGTTCCATCGATTTCGTGAGCGGCCCCGATAAGGGCACGACGTTTTTCTTCGAGCTGCCCGCCGCGGTCGTAAGCAATGCCTCGAACGAGGGCCTCGATACCCTACCGCATCGCCACACTGCTGCGGGCTGAACGTGCCGGGTTCCGCAGGCGCTGCCGCTGCGACGGAGCTGTTCGGTGTGCGGAGGTAGTAGATCGCGTCGTCGCGGCCGCGGAAGCTGTATACGGGGCCATCGGTCGCAGCCCCGCCCGTGTGGTTGAAGACGACATCCAAAATCGCCTGAACGGGCAGCAGCTCGAGTGCGGCGACGCCGAGCGAAAGCACGGTTGAAGCTACCGGGTGCCCGCGCGTCGCCTGATTGCGCCTCCCTCTCGGACCACTCGGTGACCAGAGACGCGTACGGATCGAGCAGCAGCTGCTGTGGATCGAATCGATGTCGCGCGCTTGTGGGGAGTCCTCTACATGGGAGTTCGAATACAGGTTCACACAGCGGCGTAAGGACTTCTACCTACCGAGACAGAATTGCGATGCTTCCGAGAAACCTCCTGCACTGCAATGAGGGCACCATCCGTTTGCACTGTCGGCTGACGCCCACTCGAGCGTTCACAGCAGAACAGAACGGAGAAACGGCATGAATCATTCAGCACCGGCCTACGGGCTGTGGACCCTCGTGATCCTGAACTCGGCTGTATTCATCATCTTCGCCTTCAGCTTCTTCAAGCCGCAGACCAAGCGCGACTGGCGCAGTTTCAGCGCCTTTTCGGCCTTCATCGTCGCACTGTTCGTCGAGATGTATGGCTTTCCGCTGACGATCTTTCTGCTGTCCGGCTGGCTGCAGACTCGCGCACCAGGCCTCGATCTGCTTTCGCATGATGCGGGCCACCTGTTGCAGACGATTTTCGGTTTCAAAGGCAATCCGCATTTCAACTGGCTGCACATCCTGAGCACCGTGCTGCTCATCGGCGGATTCTGGATACTGGCGTCGGCGTGGCCGGTGCTGTATCGCGCGCAGAAGGCGCGACAGCTCGCCATGCAAGGTATCTATGCGCGCGTGCGGCACCCCCAGTACCTCGGATTCATCGTGATCATGCTCGGTTTCCTGATGCAGTGGCCGACGCTCCTCACGCTGCTGATGTTTCCGGTGCTCGTGATCATGTACGTGCGCCTCGCGATCAGCGAGGAGCGGCAGGTCGAAGCGGAATTCGGTCAGGCGTGGCGAGACTACGCGGCGCGCACACCGCGATTCCTGCCGCGCTTCGGTGGCTCAAGGCAAGAACCGGCCGCGCAGGGCCGCAGTTGAAGCGCACAGCGACACGCAAAGTTGCACTGCCAGTATGACGAGCCGCCCGCGCCGCACGCCCGATAACCAATTCCTCACCGTGGCGGACGTTGCGCGCGGGGCGGGAGTGGAAGCCCACGTGGTGCGGTTCTATGCCCGAGCCGGTCTGATACGAGCGGCGCGGTACGCCGCCAACGGCTATCGACAATTCGTACCGCTCGACGTGAAGCGCGTGCGTTTCGTGCGTGCCGCGCAAAGCTTGGGATTCACGCTCGCGGAGATTCGCGAGGTCATGCGCCGCAGTCGCCAGCGCCAAACGCCTTGCCCGCTGGTGCGCGACATCATCGTGCGGCGACTGGCTGAGAATCGCGATCGCCTGGAGTACGTGCACTCATTGCAGGATCGCATGCAGCGCGCGAGCGAGCGATGGCGGCACATGCCAGATCAGGTTCCCCATGGCGATGCCATATGTGCGCTCATCGAGGCGGTGGTGGATGACGCGTCGATTCCGCCGCCGGCGCCTCGCGCTCACCTCTTTGCACGGCCGTGACTCGAGGATGGGCGCATGAACATGCTTCGACCGGCAAGACCTGGATCCGCGCCCTCGCTTACGAGGAGCGCGCAATCCCGCCGTCGGAAGGTCCTCGGCCTGATCGTCGCGTTCGGCGCCGCGGTTGCGGCGTGCAGCGATTACGGGGACTTGCCGCGAAACAGCCAGACGGTGGATGGCATGACGATCTATGTCGGTGTGATGCCCGCCGAGCTCGTGCAGGGGCACTCCACAGCCCCAGGAGATCCTCAAGCTCTGCATGGTGGGACGCCGCAAAAGAGCAGTTCACACCACATCGTGGTGGCGCTCTTTGACGCCAAGAGCGGCGCGCGGATCACCGATGCGCAGATTCGAGCCGGCGTCGGCGATCGTTCCTACAACCATGAGCCCGACCGGTCTCTGGAGCCCATGGAAATCAGCGGCACGATGAGTTACGGCAACTTCTTCCTGATGCAAGGTGCGGGTGCGTGGCGCATTCACCTCGAGATTCTTCGGGCCGGCGCATCGCGTCCGGTCGAAGCGGATTTTGCCTACGAGCACGCACGCGACTGGTGAGGGCATTCGCGCAGCCGTTCACAGCACGAGCTGCCTTTCGAACAGCACGAGGAGACTTGACATGCAACACGATCATTCGAGTGCCGATGGCACGAATCGCCTGCGCACGGTGTCGCGATACGCGTTTTTCGGCTTTGTCGCGATCGCCGCGTACTTCCTGATCACGGAGCACCGGGCACACTTGTTCGCGTGGCTGCCATTCTTGCTGATAGCTGCGTGCCCGCTGATCCACTTCTTTCACCACCGAGGTCACGATCACGGCGGTGAGGAGTCGCCGCCATCGCGGCCAGCGGGGTCGGACGGACCGAAAGACTCGGTGGGCGGTGGACATCGCCACTGACCCTGATGGCCGTACGTGGAGTCGCGAACGTTTGAGGTGGATACATGAGCCGGAAGTCGTCGACGACCAGCGAGTTTGTCTCTCGACATGAGAAGCACGAGGTAACGACGCACAAGACGGCCACGGTCGACGTCGGCGGGCTCTTTCAAGTCCTCGACAGCGAGCTCGTGGCCAGGCAGCTCGAGAAGCTCCCCGGTGTACATGAAGCCCGCGTGAGCTACGCGTCGGGTTCGGCGACGGTGTCATTCGACCCCACGCGGACCTCGCTCGCCGATATTGAGGCGCGCATCCGCGAATGTGGCTATCACTGCGGCGGCGAGGTGCTGCCGGCACACCTGTGCGCGACAGAGCCGGAGCGCGCGGTACCCGTGCACGCTGCGGCGCACGGCAAAGCCGCCCCGGCGCGCGAGGTGATGGCCCATGAGATGGGCCACGGTATGGGCATGGACGCGCACGCGATGGCTCGCGACATCCGCAATCGCTTCTGGATTTCGCTCCTCTTCTCGGTGCCCGTCTTCCTGCTCTCGCCGATGGGGAAGATGGGTGCGCTCTGGACGCTGCCGCCGTCAGTGGATCTCGATCTCACGCTGTTCGTGCTCGCGAGCGCGGCGATCTGGTATCCGGTGTGGCCATTCGCCATCGCTGCGGTTCGCGCGCTGCGTAAAGGAATCGCCAACATGGCGGTGCTCGTCATGCTGAGCGTCGGCACAGGCTACCTCTTCAGCGTGGGCTCCACCTTCTTCTACGGCGGCCCGCAGTTCTACGAAGCGGCCGCGGTGCTCCTGGTGTTCATTCTCCTGGGGCACTGGCTCGAGATGCGGGCGCGGGCCGGGGCGACGGATGCGATCCGCGGCCTGCTCGACCTCGCGCCGCCGAAAGCCACCGTGATTCGCAACGGCCAGGAGGTCGAGATCCCGACGGCCGAGGTCCACGTGGGCGATCTGATCATCGTGCGCCCCGGCGGCAAGATCCCTGTCGACGGCGAAGTCCTCGAAGGATCTTCCCAGGTCGATGAATCGATGTTGACCGGAGAATCGATGCCGGTGAAGAAGATCCCCGGCAGCACCGTTATTGGCGCGACACTCAACAAGAGCGGCAGCTTCCGCTATCGCGCCACCAAGGTAGGTGCCGATACTGCACTGGCGCAGATCGTAAAGCTCGTTCAGGAGGCACAGAATTCCAAGGCCCCCGCGCAACTGCTCGCCGACCGCGCCTCTCAATGGCTCGTGTGGGCGGCAATCGTGATCGGGTTGATCACCTTCGCGGTCTGGTTCTGGTGGATCGGTGAGGCGCTGCTCTTTGCGCTGACCCTCACGATCACCGTGTTCGTGATTGCTTGCCCCGATGCCTTGGGGCTTGCGACCCCGATGGCGGTGATGGTGGCGACCGGTCTCGGTGCCCGGAACGGGATCCTCTTCAAGAACGCGGCCGCGCTCGAAGCTGCCGCGCGGCTCGCGGTTGTGATCTTCGACAAGACCGGAACTCTTACGGTGGGGCAGCCGGAAGTCGTCGATGTCCTCACGGTGCCCGGAACCGGCGTGAAAGAGCTCCTCGCGTGGGCCGGCGCCGTGGAGAAGGGCTCCGAGCACCCGCTCGCGCAGGCGATTCTCAAGCGTGCCGTCGGTCTCGAGCTGCCGGCCGTTCAGGACTTCAACACGGTGCCGGGGCTCGGCGCCCGCGCGAACGCGGCCGGCGCGACGATCCTCGTCGGCAACCGCATGTTCATGGGCGTGGAGAAAGTGCGCTTCGAGGCGCTCGAGGCCGATGTGGGTCGACTGCAGGGTAGTGGCCGCACGGTCGTGTACGTGGCTCACGGCGGGGCGCTCGTCGGTCTCATCGCAATCGCTGACGCGGTACGGTCGACGTCGGCGGGGGCGCTCGCCCGCCTGCGCGCGATGGGCGTGCAAGTCGCCATGCTCACCGGCGATAACCGTGCAACCGCGAAGCGGATTGCAGAGCAGCTCGGCATCGACATCGTGCTCGCCGAAGTGCTGCCGGGCCAGAAGGCCGAGCAGGTTCGAAAGCTCCAGGCCGAGGGCAAG
>Ga0209640_10006722_pt1 | contig 10052 bp, 18 predicted proteins | sample RifCSP10_1_FD_184018 | JGI IMG/M metagenome (GOLD analysis project Ga0209640, IMG submission 184018) | Soil microbial communities from Rifle, Colorado - Rifle CSP2_sed 10_1 (SPAdes) (version 2) | ecosystem: Environmental > Terrestrial > Deep subsurface > Rock core/Sediment | place: Rifle... | reverse complement strand
CAGGTTCGCTATGGTGAGCGCAAGGGCATGAAGAGGGTCGACCGAGATGAGTATGGGACGGTCTCCCGCAACCCCATCGCCATCCTCTCGTGGGCGACCGACAAGGCCAACATCGGTGGCATCTGCCGGCTTGCCGAGGCCTATCTCGTGGAGCGGCTCTTCTGTCTCGACACCCCCGGCTTCGCTGCTGCCGTGGGCACGCACAAGTGGCAACCCACCTCGGCCACGAGGGACCTCCATGCCGTCGTGGAGACGATGAGGCAAGGGGGCTTCCCGATCGTCGCCCTGGAGATCACCGATGTCTCCGTCGACCTTCGCGAGGCTCGACTCCCCTCCCCGATGTGCCTGCTCGTAGGCAACGAAGGCACGGGCGTCCCGACGAAAGCCCTCGATCGAGCCGACATGGCCATCACCATCCCTCAGTTCGGGATGGTCGGTTCGTTGAACGTGACGATGGCAACGGCCATCACCTTGTACGAGTGGAGCCGCCAGTACGACCCACGCACGGTCTGGAGGGCTGCGTGATGGTCCTCGATGGGTACGGCCCCACGTTTTCGTTTTCCCAGGTCGAGTACACGGCGGAACGGGTCATGAGCAGGCGGATCCTCGAACCGATCTTCGAAGAGTGGTACGAGGAAAGCGAGGAGCAGGCCATGAAGGAGGGCTGCTTCAGGTTCGCCATGAAGTCCGATGGTGTCATCGTTCCTGACACTTGGGAGACACATGTCGACAGTGACATCGACATGTGTCTCTATCCGGTCGTCTTGGGCCCGGTCGTGGCATGGCAGTGGGAGCCTCGCCGAAAGGATGTCATGGTCGTCACCGCATGGGTATGGCCGAACGTCCGCCAAGAGCACCGCAGCCAGCTTCTAGGCTGGCGTCATCCACACTTCATGCATGTCCGCATGTTGGTAGCAGAGCACTTCGGCCTCTTGAAGACGGCTTATGAGTGAACGGCTCACCTGCATGCTCTGCGGGAAGACCGGCTACGACAAGGATGTGGCCAACGCGATGGCCGTGTGGAAGACGGGTGAGTTCGGCTGGGGGCCACGTTGCCGTGACGTCTGGGACTGCTACAAGACGGTAATCGTGATCGATGAGGAGTGGCAGCTCAAGAGCATCCCGAGGCGTCCGGAGGGTGAGGATTTGCCATGGTGATGCAGGCCAAAGACATCCCGGACGTAGTCTTCCTTGACATCGTCGAAGACATCAACTGTCTTGAGTATCGTTGGGCCCAACGATGGGATATCGAGGAGAAGATGCCCGACGTACCACCCAAAGTCATCTTGGCCAAAGCCAGGAATCTCATCAAACGTAACCTCATGTCCGGCTGTGGCTGTGGTTGCCGAGGAGACTTCGAGGTCGTCGCGCCAGACTTCGCGAAGATGCTGGACACGGTCGTCGCAAGTCTTGAACGATGAGGCGTCCAGACCAGGTCCCTTGCGTGTTCAGGACCTCGTTCATCCGCGAGCAAATCGACCCGCGCATCAAAGCGGCATGGCCAGGACGAGCACCATGGGGTGACCTTCGGAAGACATGGAAGACGGAGTACTGTCTGCGTGTCAATCCGACTGGCTATCCTGAGGATTGTCCGTTTAGCGAGGAAGACTGTGCTTTGACGTTCTTGCAGGCAGTCCTCATCGTGACTGAGGCAGAGAGGCCTGGGGCCCTGTTCAGACGAGTCGCAGCGACTAGGGGTATGGAACGTGCCGATCAGCGCCCACTTGCGAGAGACCGTGTTCCTCAGGGACGCCCGCTACATCTGGGAGAAACGAGCACAGTACGTGATGTCGTCCGGCCGATGGGTCCCGGCGAGGTGGGAGCAGTGGCTGGATCGGAGAGCAAGCGGAACGCTATGTCTCGTCGAGGTGCTCGACCCATCAGCATCGGTGAAGTGCTCGGGGCGTTGGACTTTGGAGCACGTCAAGGATCAGCTCAGGATGGGGAAGAGGGCTCCGGATGATGAGTGGCATCTGGTAGTGCTCTGTGAGTTTCACAACGTCTGGTCGCCCCCGAGCAAGCGGCTTCGCGAGAGCATCAGAGCGTACCTCGCAGACGCCCGTCGAGCGGCGACTGAGCAAGGTGGCGGCAGCGATCAACCAAGCATGGAGACTGAGTGGTAATCCTGGCGTCAAGATCACGGCCGACGACCTTGCCAGCGTCTGGCTCCGAGATGCTGGCAAGTGCTGTTACTGCGGCATCGACGTCGAACTCATGTCCGTCTCGTTCGATCATGTCGACCCACTCCGCAAGGGCGGTTACAACGGCGTCGGCAACATCAACACGGCCTGCATCACCTGTCAGCGTTCCAAGTACACCAAGACCAGCGACGAGTTCGCGGAGTGGCGCAAGATGATGCGACGCTGCAAGACCTGTCGCAAGACGTTCAAGCCACGCTGGGCGGACTACATGCGGGGCTTCGGGTTCTATTGCAGCCGCAGTTGCAGCGGGAAGGCAGCGTCACATGGGTGAGATGGAAGAGATCGTGACATGGATCATGACGCTCCCTCGCCTTCCGGGCGGTCCGTTACGGGAGGACCCTCGATGGGTGGATTGGAGCGATCGTCCTGGTGCAGTACGGTGTCACACATGTGGTCACATGGGCCTTCCCTTTGGATCCGGGCTTGGACCGATAAACGATCAGAATCCTATGACATCCGTCATCCATGGTGGCATCCCCTTCGAGCAAGATCCCTATGGCTGGTTCTTCGGAGAGAGACCAAAGGAGGAGTGGGCGGGAACACTGGCTGTCAGGGAGCAGCATGATGTCTGACCGACGGACGAAGCGCCAGAAGCTCGAGGCCATGGCCATGCAGGCCGTCTCGCCACATGAAGCTGAAATCGCACGCCATAAACTCGCAGTGATGCATATGGATTTGGTGCATAGCGTCCGTGTAGGCCGTAAGACGAGTCCGAAGAAATATGCCCAGATGACGTTCGAGGAGTTCTGGTATCAGGAGACCGGACACTACCCAGAGTGGAAGATAGACGAGTGAAGTGGGGTTTCACGCTCCCTGGGCAACCGCCAAGCTGGAATACGGCCTATCGCATCATCACGAAGCATGGTCGGCGCGGTGGTTATCAGGCGCTCGGCAAGACATCAGAGGCGAAGCGTTACCAGATCGGCGCCGCCAACATCATCCGTAGCGCCAAGCCATCACGCTGGAAGCCGATCGGGCAACTGCGCATCCACTACTGGCTCTATCTGGCCCGCGATATGGACTGCGACAACGTCCTGAAGCTCATCAACGATGTCATCCAGACGGCCACAGGAGTCGACGACAAGTGGTTCCTACCGACAGTCGAGGAGAAAACGACAGGATGGGGCAAGAAGGCGCGAGTGGAGGTCGTCATCGAGGACCACGGATCGCCCTATGTGGGTCGACCGGCCTCGAGCACTACCCCGACTCCCTCCTCGAGTTCATCGGCGGTCTCCCCGCCAACACCGTCCTCTGCCTCAGGGCCCCAGAGAAGCGAGACCCAGGCCTCTTCGAGCAGGTGATGGCCAAGCTGGCCATCAGTCTGTGGCTTGACGTGGAGTGGTTCCGTCCTGACCCGATAGGGGGGAAGGGGGCGACGTTCCTTCGAGATATCGAGCTGGTGCGCTCGGTCGATCTGGTGTTGGCATATTTCTCCACCACCACGCTGATCGGCGGGACAGCACACGTCGTCGAGAAGGCGATGGACTTGGAGACACCGGTCTATGCATATGGCTTCACCGGAGATGGCTTCATGCGTGTCGGTGAGCATGATCCGCATGACGCATGGGGTCGATCAGTCCCAGGATAGAGCGCCGGGGGGCTGATCCGACAAAGGCACTGCTCTATCGCCCCCCGGCGGACTTGGTCCTGCCATCCGGCCCCCCCTGTGTTGAGGGTCGAAATAGACCGCTGTGATTGTCGCGCATCTGAAAGCATGTTGGCTAGTCGCACCATCTGCTTTGATCGCCAGCCACGTGGATACTTCAGGAAGGCTCGTTTGACCGCTCCATCACGCAGGCGTCGTACCGGAGCGGTCCATGATGGATTCGAGCGGCGAAGCTCATAGCGCCTTTGGCGATCACGTTGGCAGGCTCGACAGACCGGCCACTGCTGGCCCGCCACGTAGAAGCCGACGATCTCTATGGGATGACCCTTTGGGCAGAGGTCCTCATGGAGGCTGACGTCATGCGGTGTCCAGTTGCAATACTGGCACCGCATCTATCAGTACCAAGCGAGCAACTTATCTACGGCCGACACGATGATCGTCCTGGTGTCGGTGACCGAATAACGTTCTGGCTTGGCGTTGCGGATGGCTCGGTCGTTGAGCCAGGCCGTCGTGTGATCTATCGGCTCAGACAGGATGATCATCCTGTAGGCGACCTCGAACTCCCTCACCGACACTCGGCGTAAACGCCGCATGGCTTTGGTCATCCGATAGCGTGGCCCATCTTTATCAGCAAGCCATGACTTGAGCTCCGGACTCCACTGAGGTGCCCCACCGGCATCGAGTGCGACCGAGTGCATCCGGATCGGGATGTCCTTCGTCCAGTCATCACGAAGGATGACCATCCACTTGGCGGTGTGTTCGACGACCTCTGGGGTGATCGGCATCGATACACGATATCAAGTCTGCTGACCGCGATGGCTCTTCTCTTCCCATGCCGCTCGCCGTACAGGGTCGGTCGGCACGAGGAGCGCGCCACAATCAGGGCACTTGGGAATCTTGATGCGGGGTGTCTTGAGGGCCCGATGGGCCGTCTCTTGTGGACATCGAGGGCAGATGAGGGGGATCCCATATCCCCCAACGGTCACGGCCCCCCGTTGTGGCCGTCCCAGTCCTCCATGCTCTTAGCCCTCCGGGACAGGTTGCTGTGGATCTCGCGTCAGAAGCCGCGGGCCACTCTGAGGCCCCCACGATCTAAGTATCGAGCCTGCGGTCTCGACCACGTAGAGGCCTGCCGCTGCGACACCGATCGAAAGCAGAGCTGGCACGTTGGCGACTGGGATGACGATGTTGTCAGCGAAGTAGCCAGCGAAGAGCAGCAGCCAGATGGGGATGACGCGACCCATGATATGGGTGCGCAAGAAGGCGGCTACGACGTCGAGCTCGAGGGTCTGATCGCGGATGGCTGCTGCGACCCCTAGGGCGAAGTCCAAGAGTGGAAGGACGATGACCCAGATGGCCAGTTGCCCGGCCTCCGAGTCGAAGAACGCCTTGATGGCTTCTGGCATGACGATATCTCCCTATGTACGGCGCACGACGCTCGAGTGGATGTATCCAACTTGGCTAGCCGAAGGGGCCCAGACACGGAACCATGTCTTGTTCCCTCCGATGGCCTCGCCTTGCTCGGTGCCACCAGTTGTGAGTCGTTGGCGCCCTGCGATCGTGGCGATGACGAAGGCCGTGCGGTCAGGATGGAGTCTGACGTTGGCCTTTACCCTGGCCTCCACTTTCTGGATGCGCATGACCACGGCATAGATGCCACCTGAGAACTGATTTGCGAAGCGCTCGACATACTGCTCGGCCTCATAGATCGGCCAAGTGATCCAACCCTTTGGGATACCTGGGCGTCGACCATCGTTCAGCGGATCGCCGACGCGCACCTTGTCCGGCTGGACGGCTTGGTACATGACGCTGTGCAGCCCCTTGAAGTCCTTGTCGCCCTTGAGGTTCTGTGGCAGTGAGTCGTAATCACCACTCACGACCGCGAAGCGTCCTGCTTTCAGCATCGAGAGCAATCCGGGCCAGTGAAGGGCATCGGTGAAGTCGAAGGATTCGACAGGGACACCCAGTCTCTCCATGGCGTTGGTGATGCCGCTGATCGTCAGGCCGCCTTCCATATCGCCAGTGAGGCGACGGAAGTGTTCTGGGGTGGGGTCCTTCAGGCCTAGTGTGGCCTGGTCGGTAAGCATGGCTCCTGAAGCGGCACCGCAGTTGGTGGACTGCAACGGACTGCCAGTGAGCTGCTTCTCGAAGTGCGGCAAGTAAAAACGCATCACATCCTCCTAGCCCATCGGACTCGGTTGTCGCAGCACGGCGCAGACAGCAGGAGCCACGACCACGCCATCGACCACTATCCAACCTTCCGCCCCAAGCACCGATACCACGAGCCCCACGGTGCCAGGCCTGATGTCTGACTTATCGGGGACAGTGGGCCAACGCCACACCGTGACGTTCCCGGCGAGCACGGGTGCCACCGCCAGTGCGCCGACGAAGGCCAAGAGTGTGCCGACGACGCGTGGACCACCGTAGAGTCTCGTCACGTCGTCTTCCGTAGCGTCAACTCATCCCACGCCCATGCCGTCACGATGATCGCTGACGCCACCCTCAAAGAGAGGGACACGAACGACACGATCACCTCTACGAGATCACCATCCAACGTGAGGAGATGTCGAGCGAATAGCGTCCAGAGGCCTGTGATCGCGAACATGACCAGGGCCATCTTGGCTATGAGCATGCCCGACCGTCCATCCCAGAATCTGACCACCAAGACGACCATCAAGATGATGTGGATGGCGACGAGGATGTTGAGGGACATCAACCCATCGTTGATTGTGATCAGGTCATCCATCTTTCAATCTCGCGACCCCGGCTAGCGTGAGAGCGGATGTCGTCAGTGTGGCCAAGAGTGCCACCAGAGTCCCTTCACTCAGAGCATAGTCCTTCTGGATGACCGGAAGCAACACGACAGCGACGATGACGAAGACCATGGTCCCGACGATGACAGCGACAGAGACAGCCCTGATCTTGGCAAGTAGGCGCTGTTCCTCTGGTGTCGGCGTCGACATGCTCGCTCCGTTCACGGGTATCTACGAGCGGCGCGCAGCGCCTCACCCCTTGTTACAAACTAGGCGCCGAGAAGGAAGTCGACTCATGCGTCGAACTCGGTCTCTTCCAGCCATGCTTCGAGTGGTGTCGCAGGGGCGGTCGTGCCGCCATAGATGGTGAACGACCCGGCAACGTTGAGGCGATATTGCCACTTGAACGTATGGCTTCCGACAGACAGGACTTCCGTCAACACCTCGATCATCACCGTATGAATCCCTGCGTTATTGTCATAGAAGACGCCCCCATCACCACCCCCAAGAGCGACACCATCAACCAGCAACTCCAGGGTGGTCCCCGATGCCGACCCCAGCCAGGAGAACTTGAGTCCCACTTTTACCCGTCGGGCACCGGTCGTCTTCGTCCAGTTGAGGTTGGTAGCGTCGATGTCCACCAACGATGTCGAAGTCGTCACGTAGTTGCCAGACGTGCGGCGGTAGTAGGCTCGAGCGCGTGTCACGCGATCATCGAGGTGCTGCGTCAGTCCACCGGCTGTCAGGACTGCATCGATGGCGGCTCCGTTGTCATGTGTGGCAGGTGTCGTTCCCTCTGCGCCACGCTCGACCGTCAGAGTATTCGTAGCTCGTGCAGTGACAAGCATGATCTCGTCGTCGACTTTGACGCGGAAGGTCCCCGAGGATGGGAAGACGGCACCAGAGGTGACATCCACTCCGGTCTCAGCGTTATCGAGAGGCTCGGCGAGCGTCGTATGGCCGAAGTTGGCGATCTGCTCTGTCATGTCGTATCTCCGAGGGTGTCGTCACCCAGTGTGATCTCACCGAGATTGCTTCTCGCCTCACTATCGCCTATCACAGCATCGATCGTGAAGGAACCCGTCATGGTGTCAGCGAGGATGGCATCGATGCTGAAACTCTTGCCCAGAAGCCAAGCATCGACCGTCAGTGAACCACTTGTGAGAGCGCGGATGATCGCATCCGCGGAAGCCGACCCACTGATCACTCTCTTAGCGATGGCATCTACCGTGAGGAGGCCAGATAGCGTCCTCTTCATAACGGCACTGGCTGCGAAAGAACCTATCTGGCCGATCCTGATGATGCTGTCGACCGTGAAGGATCCAGGCACGGTGTCACTTTCAAGCCACGCATCGATGACCCAGGATCCCGGGCGGGTACGCATGATGATGGCGCTCGCTGAGAACGAGCCACTGATCCGGTAGGTGTTCTCAAGTGCGGACAGCCTGGAGTCGAGGATCGTGAGAAGGGCTTCGACCGTCGAACCAGCAGGTAGGGCTCCGATGGCCTCTGCGAGCTCCACGAACGTCGTTGATAGATCGCCGAAGTGATGCTCTGTCCCGCGCTCATGTCGATTGCGGTAGGTCGTATGGCTCATACGATGAAGGCGTTGATGGTGAAGATGCCAGCGATGCAAGCATCGACAGTGAAGACGCCGCCCTTACTGAGCACAGCATCGACCAGGAGCGACCCGGAGATCGTCCTCTTGATGACAGCATCCACGACGATGACCTGGTCGCTGATCCACGCATCGACCGAGAACGATGCCCTCGTGCGTGTGTAATCCTCGAGGTAGGCCAGACGCTGGGCCATGTCTGCCAGAACCCAGTGGATCGGTGTGAACGCTTCGTACTTCCCGACCTTCTCCGAGAGGACTACGTAGAGATCGCTCTCTGGTCCGAAGTGATCCCTGACACGATGATGCTTCCAGCGCTCACCGATGAGCCATGCGTCGATGGTGAACGAGCGAGCAGCGATGACGGCATCGATGGCGAAGGCGGGCAGCGCCGTCTTGGAGATGACAGCGTCGACGACGAACGATGAGGCTGGCATCTCACTCGCTCACGTATCCGATGGCCCACATCTGATCGCCCGTTCCTGGCGCGGTGATGAACGTCACCTGCTTGCTCGTCGGATCGTAGGTGTAATCGATGGTCGGACGCTGGAAGAGGCCGTTGAGGAAGAGGTCGAACTGACCCTGATAGAACGTGTACGGGAACGTGAACGAGGTTCGCGTCCCGTTGGCGGTCTCATCTGGATAGACGGTCGCGAACGACCCTGCAGGCACGCCAGCGCTCGAGTTATCCACCAAGACAGTCGTTTGGCCTATGGTGCCCTTCTGTCGCCGCAGCGCCCTCCAGAGATGCCGAGAGTCCGAGAACGAGGTCCCGAACTCACCCTCGAAGCGGACATACGTCTGGCCACCAGGATTGTCGGTCGGCAGGGTCGGGAACGAGACACGGATGCTGCGGCATGGCAGCGTCGTGACCAGTGGGACTCCTGGACTCGGTCCATGGGTGTAGAGGATGAAGTTCATGAGCATGCCTGGGACGACATGTGCGCCACCGGGGACATCATGGGCGAACCACACTGCGTTCATCGTCTCGGTGGGTCGTGAGAGTCCGCCCTCGATGCCTTGTGTCGGGACAGTCCCTGGCGGGCCGTTGATGATGACGAAGGCGCGGTTCTTCACCGAACCCAGGGTCAGGTAGTTCTCTTGCCCAGCGCGTTCCTCGGCATACTGCCAGCGCCCATACAGGTTACGACGGTCGATGGCGGCCTGCTCCCTATCGGCAGGCTGGAGCCTTTCGTGCCATGTCGCGTCAGCGGCTGGAGGATCAGGATAACGAGCGAAGACGATGTCACCCGCTGGCCCGCCAGGACTGCGGATCGAAGAGCCACCCCACACGAGCGCGTCGGTCACGACCTGCTCGAAGTTCTCCGAGTACTCGCCTTCGCGGAAGCCGATGGTCGTGATGCCGTTGGGATTCGAGTCTGTGAACGCCCACGACGATAGCAGCGTCTCGTACTCATGGAGATGGACCTTGAAGTCAGCGTCGATGTAGTAGATGACCCCACCGTTGTCTGAGAAGTCGTCCATCTGTTCGCGCCATGTCTTGCCCTGCCCGACGAAGAGCCCGCCGTTCTCCTCTGTCCCATACGAGGTCGTGATGACATCGCGGAACGTCGCGAAGTCAAGTCCGGCAGGGACGTCGATGAAGTTCTCCATCAGATACTCGAAGGCTTGACTGATGGTGCGCGAGCCGGATGGCACCACGAGCGCGCTCGTGGGGTCCGCTGAGTCGTAAAGCACACGCTTATCGAAGAGGATGTTGAAGTCTGGCCCTGTCAGGATCCACTTCCTCGAACGGACCGCGGACAGCACGGATGTGTCATCTGCGGCGAGGAAGTTGCCACGTCCGATGCGCATGAGATAGCCACCGAAGAGTGGCACGCTATCGAGATGGAACGCTAGCTTTTCGCCCGCTGTCG
>Ga0209640_10006720_pt1 | contig 10054 bp, 12 predicted proteins | sample RifCSP10_1_FD_184018 | JGI IMG/M metagenome (GOLD analysis project Ga0209640, IMG submission 184018) | Soil microbial communities from Rifle, Colorado - Rifle CSP2_sed 10_1 (SPAdes) (version 2) | ecosystem: Environmental > Terrestrial > Deep subsurface > Rock core/Sediment | place: Rifle... | reverse complement strand
ATCGCCGTCGGGGCACTCTAGGAAGCCGCGCACTCGTTCCAGCCTTCCAATTGCCCTTCATTCGGGCAGCGTAATGCCCGAGCCGCCCATCTCTCTTGGCAAGTCCTTCATCTTCGGCAAGCCGTCCTTCATGCGCAACACCGTCTCCTGGTAGTGCACGTGCACGCCAGGTTTGAAGGGAAAAGCCGGCAGCACGCTGGCGTAGACGTCGATGAGTCCCCAGCCCGGATGCTCGGTGAAGATGTGGCCGCCGCAGTTCTTGCACCACTTGCGGGAGCTGCGCGGCGTTTTGTCATAGGTGCCGATCTGCTCCGCGCCCCGCGTGACCCGCACCGCATCGGATTTCCACAGGGTAAAGCCATTGACCGGACCCGCCGACCAGTGCCGGCACGAGTCGCAATGGCAGTAGCCCATGCCCGCCGGCTCGCCGCTGACCACGAACTGTACCGACCCGCAAAAACAGCTTCCCGAATACGATTCTCCGTTGCTCACGATTGGCCTCCTTCAGGCGCAGACGCCGGAATTACCGGCGATTCGCTCGGAATCAGGCGTTCACCGGACCGGCAGCGCCCAACCGCGAGAGGTAACTTGCGCGCAGCCATTGCGGCAGCTTGCGGCGTAGATCGTGACTGCCGAGCACCTTGATCTCGCCGCCGCGCTCGGCGTCCTGGAACCGGACCTGGCATGTCCAGATCGCGGTCATGGCACGCAGCGAACCGCGGATCACCAGATCGACCTCGTACCCGGGGTCCTCCAGACAGAGGTCGGTTTCGCCGTTGGCTGAGATCAGCCACCAATCCCGCGCACCCTTCGGCGCATCGGGGTAGTTAAACTGCACGACCACCCGTCGAGCCGGAAACTGCGATGCATCGACGGTACGGCGCATGTCCCACATCAACAACCCGGCATCAAGATCCGACCCGTCGAGTCGGCTGCGCACCCAGCGATGGCCCCATGCGCCGAGCAGTTCGACGATCGGGCGCAACTCCTCGCCGCCCTGGGTCAGTTCGTAGCGCACTCCCGCGGGCGTGCGCCGCCGCCGGATCACGCCCGAGTGCTCGAGTTGCTTGAGCCGCCTGGAAAGCAGGGTCGGCGATATCAGCGGCACTCCGCGCCGCAGATCGTTGAATCGCGAACTGCCGGCGACCAGTTCGCGCACGATGAGCAGGGTCCAGCGCTCACAGAGAAGCTGGCTGGCTTGAGCGAGAGGGCAGAACTGGCCATACGAATTCATGACGACCTCGTGGGCTCCAATAGGACACGCGACCCGCTGCGCTACATATTGTGTACTTGACGGTGCCGCTCGTGTCGAAGATATTCGACCCCGCGCGTTGCGGCACCGAGAACGATCTTCGGGTGCGGCAACGTCCCCTGGATTGTCGTGTCGAGGACAGGAGAGAATCGCTATGACGCAATCTCTGTACGAACGCATGGGCGGGGCGCAAGGTATCCGTCGCCTGGTCGACGACCTGGTCGAATTGCACTGCAAAAACCCCATCATCCGAGCACGATTCCAGAAGACCGATCTCGAACGCCTGCGCGAAAAAGGGCGCGAATTCTTCGCGATGGGTACCGGTGGCCCGGCGAACTACACGGGAAAGGACATGCGCGAGGCGCACAAAGGGATGAATATCAGCGAGCAGGAATTCGTGGCGGTTCTGGATGACATCCTCGCCGCCATGGACAAGAACAAGCTGGGCGACCAGGAAAAGCGCGAGGTTCTCGCGATCGCCTATTCGCTCAAGGCTGAGGTGATTCGCGTATAGGGCCCGCCGGATTCAAGCTCCGCCCGGCTTTTCGGCCGCTCACTCCCTCCCCGATCGCCAGATCCCGTACAGGATCCAGAGGCTGTTGAAGAACGCCAGCACGTAGCCGAAGAAACCGATCGCCATCATCACCGGGACGCCGAACAGCCTCGGCCCTCCCTCCACGGTCATCACGATCGAGGAGCCGATCACCAGCGAGGCCGTCATGATGCCGACCGTGACGCGGTCGAGCGTGCGGTCGAGCTGGCGCCCGAAGGTGTCGAGCCGCTTCAGGTCGAGATCGATCCGCGTCTTGCCGCGGCGCGCCTCGCGCAGCAGCCGCGCGATGTCGCGCGGCACGCTGCCGACCACAGTGAAGAAATCGGCGAGCGCGCTGCGCCCGCGCCGCACCAGCTCCCCGGGGTGGAAGCGCTCGCGCAGCGCCTGCCTGAGCATCGGCGCCAGGTGGTCGACGATGTGGAACGTCGGGTCGTACTGGCGTCCCAGCCCCTCCATGGTGATCAGCGCCTTGAACATGAGCGTCAGGTCGGGAGGCAGCACGATCGAGTGCTGGCGCACGATCGCCGCGAACTGCTGGATCAGCGCGCCGATGCGGATGTCCTTGAGCGGCACGCCTTCGTATTCGTAGATGAGCTCGTTCACGTCCTCGGAGAGCTTCGCCTCGTCGACGTACGCGTCGCCCGCCCAGTCGAGCAGCACGTCGAGCATCGGCTCCTCTTCCAGGCGCGCCAGGCCCGCCAGCAGGTCCACGACCTGTCGCCGCCGCACCGGGCTCAGCCGCCCGACCATGCCGAAGTCGATCATCACGATGCGGTTCCCGGGGAGGAAGAACACGTTCCCGGGATGCGGGTCGGCGTGGAAGAACCCGTCGATCAGGATCATCTTGAGCACCGATTCGGCGCCGCGCGCGGCAAGCACCTTCTTGTCCAGCCCCGCCGCCTCGACCGCGGCGAGGTCGGTCGCCGGCACGCCCGCGACGTGCTCCTGCACCAGCAGCGCCTCGCTGGTCCATTCGGAATAGACCTTCGGAATTACGATGTAGGGGTCGTCGGCGAAGTTCTTGGCGAAGCGCTCGATCGAGCGCGCCTCGACCATGAAGTCGAGCTCGCGCGTGATCGAGCGCGAAAACTGCGCCGCGATCTCCGTCGGACGGTAGCGCCGCGCCTCCGGCAGCTCCGACTCGATCAGCTCCGCGATGTGCCGCAGGATCCGCAGGTCGGCGCTCACCTTGGGCCGGATTCCCGGACGGCGGACCTTGAGCACTACCGGCGTCCCGTCGGCGAGCCTCGCGCGATGCACCTGCGCGATCGAAGCCGAGCCGTGGGCGCGGGTGTCGAGGTCGCGGAACACCTCGAAGGGCGATTTCCCGAGCGCCCGCTCGAGGTCCGGCGCGAGCTCCTCGAACGGCACCGCAGGCACTTCGCTGTGCAGCTTCTCGAATTCCGCGACCCACCGGTACGGGAACACGTCGACGCGCGTCGCCAGCACCTGCCCGAGCTTGACGAACGTGGGCCCCAGCTCCTCGAGCGCGAGCCGCGCCCGCTCCGCGGGCTCGAGCTTGAGCGCTTCCGCGGTCGCGCCGAGGTGCAGGATCTCGCCCGCACGCTCGAAGACCGCGGCCACCCCGATCCGCTGCACGACGTCGCCCAGGCCGTGGCGGATGAAGACCGACGAGATCTCCCGCAGGCGCGGCAGGTCCCGCATGATGCCGAGGGTTTCCCGCAGCATCCGGATTCCTACGCCTTCGGCGCTTCCTCTTTCCCGGCGTTGGGTTTGCGCAGCGCGTCGGCGACGCCCGCGAGCATGCCGCTCGCCAGCATCGCGAAACGCGCGCCGAACTCGCCCGCCGCCTCGAGGCCGGCGAGCGTGACGTCAATCGAGGCGACCGAGACACGCTGCGCGAACTCGGTGATCGTGGAGGCGACCTGCCTGCCGGTCTCGGTGCCGCTGCGCCGCGCCTCGTCGAGCACCTTGCGCAGTTCCGGCTGCACCCGCTCGCCCGCGGCGTCGGCGACTTGGGTCACGGTGGCAATGAAGTCGTCCTCGATCCGCTTCATGCTCGCGAGTGCGGCCTTGAGTTCGTTGTCGGTGAATCCGCGGCCGGTCGCGACCAGTTGGCGCAGCGCGCTTTGCCCGGCCTCGGCGGTCTTGCGCAGCGCCTCGTCGAGCCCGTGAAATGCGTCGGCGAGCGATTGGCGCAGTTCTGCGCGGCTTCCCTCCGCGCCAAGCGCGATGCCCTCGCTGACTGCGCGCACCACCTCGCGCACGCCCTTCGAGTCGAAGCGGCGGCTGCGCAAGGCTTCGAGCGTCAGGTCGTGCACCCGGTCGTGGATGCCGACACCGGCGCGGACCGACTCGCTCGCCGTCTGCTTGATGCGCTCGCCTGATAGCTCCTGCGGGGTCTCCATGGCGTCTCCCGGAACCGCACCGGCGGTGCTCGTCCCCCAAGTGTAGCGCCGGAAGATTACGAACCGGGAGCCCGCAGATGCCAATCGGTGGCGCGCTGGTAGGCGTGGCCGAGGCGGAACAGCAGCGCCTCGTCGAACGGCCTGCCGATCAGCTGGAACGCACAGGGCAGCCCGTGCGGCTGGAATCCGCAGGGCACGGCGAGCGAAGGCAGTCCCAGGTAGTTCACCGGCCGCATCAGCCGCGTAACCTGCGCAAGCACCTGGCTCATCTTCTGGCCTCCGCCCACGTCGGTCTCGGCGATCGTGGGCGTGGCAAAGGTTACGCACGGAGCGTGTACTGCGTCGACTTCGGACATTACTTCTGCGAGCCAGATTTTCAGTGCCTGGTCGCGCAATCGCAGCGCGTTGATGTATTGAGTCGCGGCGACCGCGGCGCCAAGCTCGAGCCGCGCGCGCACCTGCTCGGAGTAGTCCTGCGGCCGCTCGCGCAGCCAGTTCGCATGCAACGCCGCCGCTTCCGCGGCGATGATCGCGGTGCCCGCCTGATTCCACGGCTCGATCGCAGGAACACCGACCTCGACGACCTGGCATCCGAGCGAACGGAATACCTCCAGGCTCGAGCGCACCAACTGCTCGATCGCCGGGTCCGCGCCGTCGTAGAAATAGCCCTTCGGAACGCCGATTCGAAGGCCCCGCACCGGGCGGCCGAGGGCTGCGAGGTAATCGGGTACGGGCTGCCGGCTCGCAGTCGGGTCCGCGGCGTCGCTGCCCGCGATCACTCCGAGAATCAGGGCACAGTCCTCGACCGTGCGTGCAAGCGGCCCCACCGTGTCCATCGAAAACGACAGTGGCATGGCGCCGGCACGCGACACCCGTCCGTAAGTCGTCTTGATGCCGGTAATCCCGCAGAAATGCGCCGGCAGCCGGATCGAGCCGCCGGTATCCGAGCCCAGCGCGGCGAAGTTGGCGCGCGCCGCGACCGACGTGCCCGCACCGCTCGAGGAACCGCCGGTGATGTAATCGGGGTGCCAGGCGTTGCGGCAGTGGCCGAAGTGGTAGTTGTGTCCCGTCGGGCCGTACGCAAACTCGGTCATATTGAGCACGCCGAATTGCAGCGCTCCGGCCGTATCGAGGCGCTTGAGCGCAGTCGCGGTCGACGGTGCAGGCCGCTCGCGCGTGATTTGCGAGCCGCACGAGGACGCGACCCCCTCGCGGTAATACATGTCCTTGTGCGCCATCGGCACCCCGGCGAGCGGTCCGCGCACCCGTCCTTGCGCGATTTCCGCGTCCAGCGTGCGGGCGGCGGCGAGCGCGGTGTCCTCGTCGATCCGGATGAAACAGTTGAGCCGCTCGTGCGTGCGCCTGGCCGCGGCGATCGCTTCCGTCATCGCCTCGGTGGCCGAGACCTTGCGGGCGCGGATCCGCCGCGCCAGTTCGACGACCGAGAGTTCCGTGAGAGCGCTCATTTCGATCCTTCTTCGAGCGTACGGAAGAAGGCGGAGGGTTCCTGTTCGAACGCGAGCGATCGGGTCGCCGCGCGTTCGGTTTCCAGTTGCGCGGCAATCGAGCGTGCAACGGACTCCGCGCGCTCCTCGGGCAGCGTCACGCCCTGGGAAAGCAACATCCGGATCAGGGTTTCTTTCATAGCCTCACCTTCGGCGGCAATCCTGCTCCCGGTGCGAGACGGCCGTCGTCCAAGGGCTCGCCGAGCGCCTGGCGGATCGGGATCACACCGCCCCAGATCGGAAGCGCGTAGTCCTCCTCATCGTCCACCGGCGGTCCGATCCGGACCTTGGCCGATGCTTCTTCGATCTGCATGCCAAGCACCGTGGTCGCCTTCAACTCCTGCCTGCTGACCGGGCGGAGCTGATCCCAGCGGCCGGGGTACAAGCGCTCGACGAATGTGCGCATTTTCGCGAGTTTATCCTGCGGCTCCTCGACCTTGCAGGGCCGGCCGAAGAGCATCGCCGAGCGGTAGTTGATCGACTTGTGAAATCCCGAGCGGGCGACGACGAGAGCGTCCACCAGCGTCACCGTCAGGCAGGTCTGCGGTCCCCTTTCGAGCGCGAGCAGCATCCGGCTTTTCGAGGATCCGTGCCAGTACACGGCGTCGCCTTCGCGCCAGAAAGCCGTCGGCGTCACATACGGCTGGCGGCCGAGGACGTAGCCGATGTGGCAGATGAAAGCCGCGTCGAGGATGCCGTAGATCGTTTCGCGATCGTAATGCGCGCGCTTGGGAAGCCGTTTGACTTTGGAGCGGGTGGTTGGGGTGAACGCTTTCATGGGCGCGGTAAACTGGAAAGGCGCATGGTACCGCGTAGCGAAATCGAGCACTGGGCGCAGACCGCGCCTGTGGACACTTCGGACCTGAATTCCGATCGGGCCGCGTACAGCGCCTTCTGGATGCGCTCGGGCGAGCTGCTGTCGCGGCTTCCGCCCAAGCCGGGACGCAGCGCAGCCGAATTCGCCGCCGCCGAGTCGATCCTCGCAGTGGCGCGCGTATCGCGCGTCCGGTTTCTGCGCGCGCACGCTCCCGGCGTCTACGACGCGCTCACCGGGGGCCGCGCGACCTTCCTCCGGCTCGACGAGTTGTGCAGGCGCGCAAGCGCCGAGTATCCGGGCCTTGTGCCCGCGGCGGGCGAGCTCGAGGCCGAGGCGCGGGCCGCGCAACGCGATAAGGAAGGAATGGAGATCGACCAGGGGCTGTTTCTTGCCCACGTGCTGGGCGACCCCGCCGCCGGAACGCATCTCTGCCATGCGATGCTGTTGCCGCGCGAGGACACGCGCGCACGCCTTCCCGAGCTCGAACGCGCCGGCGAGATCGACCTCGGCCCGGTGCACCTCCGGCGTCAGGGCAAGGCATCCGTGCTGACGATGAGAAATCCCCGCGTCCTGAACGCCGAGGACGAATCGACCCTCGATGCGATGGAGATCGCCGTCGATCTGGCGCTGCTCGATCCGCGGACCGAGATCTGCGTGCTGCGCGGCGGGACGGTCGAGCACCCCAGCCACGCGGGCCGGCGATTGTTCGGCGCCGGCATCAATTTGACGCACCTGTACGAGGGGAAAATCCGCTACCTCTGGTACCTCGTCCGCGACCTCGGGTACGTCAACAAGCTCTACCGGGGCCTGGCGCGGGTCGAGGTTCACCCCGACGAGGACTCGGTCGAGAAGCTCTGGGTCGCGGTGGTGGAAGGATTCGCCATCGGCGGACATTGCCAGATCCTGCTCACCATGGACTGCGTGATCGCCGAGGAGGACGCCTACCTGACGCTGCCGGCGCGCAAGGAAGGAATCGTGCCGGGAGCCGCCAATCTGCGTCTGCCGCGGTTCGTCGGCGACCGCATCGCGCGCCAGGCGGTGATGGCCGAGCGCCGCATCGAATGCGCGAGCCCCGAAGGCCGCCTGATCTGCGATTCGATCGTGCGCCCCGGCGAGATGGACGCCGCGATCGAGCGCACGATCGCGAGCCTTACCGGCTCAGGCGTGGTCAGCGCGGCAAGCAACCGCCGCGCGTTCCGCGTGGCGCAGGAACCGCTCGACCTGTTCCGGCGCTACATGGCCGTGTACGCGCGCGAGCAGGCGCATTGCCATTTCAGCCCCGCGCTCATCGCAAACCTCGAGGCGAACTGGAACGCGGCGAACCGCAGCGGCTAGCGCGGAGACGCGGCTTGGAGAATCGCGCCGAGCGCCCGCGAATCCCGGTAACCGACAAAGCGCTCGACCACCTTGCCGTGCTCGTCGAGGACCAGCACGGTCGGCGTGGCTTGAATCCCCAGGTACCGCGCGAGATCCTTCTCGGGACGCGGCTTGCCGTCGAGCCAGGTGGTCTCGCGGGCGCCATGGATGTCGAGTGCCACCATCACAAAGCGGCGCCGCAGCACGTCCGACACGGAACGGTCGGCAAAGGTGGTCCGCGCCATTTTGAGGCACGCCGGGCAGCCCTCCTGCTCGAAGAACACGATCACGCGCTTATTCGCCCTCGCCGCATCGCGCACGTCCTCCGGAACGATCAGGAACGTATCGCTGAACGTGCCCTTCGGCGCATGCTCGGTCACGCCGGCCAGCGCGATCAGCGGCACGCAGAGAAATGCGAGCCATGCAAGCCGCATCAGTTGCTCTCCAGCAGGTAGCTCCGGACCGTCGCGATCTGGCTATCGAGCATCAACGTCGGCGCGTGGCCCACGCCGGCGATCCCGACGACCCTCGCCCTCGGGCCCCGCTGCTCCATCTGCGCGCAGGTCTCGCGAGTCAGCAGATCCGAGTGCTCGCCGCGCAGGACCAACGTGGGGCAGCCGATCGCGTCGTAGTACTGCCATAGCTCAAGGTCCTTTTCCGGCAGCGTCTTCCGGTACGGGTCCGCGATGCGGGGGTCGTAATGCATCCGGTATCCCCCATCGGGATTTTTCCGCACCACGATCTCGGTGAGGAAGCGCCACTCGGCGTCGCTATGCGGGCCGAACGAGGCGCTGACCGCGCGCACGTACTGTTCGGCCGCTTCGATCGACGGCATCGGCGGCCAGACGCCAAGATAGCCGGCGATGCGCTCGAGCGATGCCCTGGTGATGACGGGCCCCGCTTCGTTCAGCACCAGGCGCGCCACCGGCGTGCCGTTCTGCGCGGCGAGGACCATTCCGATCAGTCCACCCATCGACGTGCCGACCCAGTGCACGCTCTCCACGTCGAGCCGCGCGATGAGCGTCACCATGTCGGCGACGTACTGCGGCACCGCGTAGAGCATCGGGTCGGCGAGCCATTCCGACTCGCCCCGCCCCGCAACGTCCGGACACACGACGCGATAGCGGTCGCTCATCGTCCCGGCAAAGCGCTCGAAATCGCGCGCGCAGCGCGTCAGGCCATGCACGCAAACCAGCACCCGCTCGTTTTCCGGATCGCCCCACTCGAGGTAGGCAACGCGGTGCAGCCCCGCGGGGGAGGCGCACCGCACCGACCGCTGGCGGCAGACCGCCACCCTTCACGAGCCGTACTTGAACGACAGCGCCAGCCGCGCGCGAAACGCGCTCACCTTGCCGTTGTCCACCTTGACGTCGAGCTTGACGACTTCCGCGATCCGCAGGTCGCGCAGCGACGATGCGGCGGTCTTCACGGCGTTGCGCGCCGCATCCTCCCACGAAGTGGGGCTCGTGCCGATCACGTCCACTACTCTGTAGACCGCACCGCCTCCCTTGCTTGCCATGGTGATCTCCTGGAAATGGTCGCGGGGAATTCCGCCCCACTATTATGTGCCTCATTCCCCCGCGCATGCCAGTAGCGGCGCCTGCGCTCGCGCTCGGCATCGGCGCTCACCCGGGCCTCGGAGATGCGCACTGTGATCGCGCCGTCACGGTCGGTGCGCAGCACGGGCGCCTGCAGCGCCGCATAGCGTGCGAGCACCTCGGCGTTCGGGTGGCCAAAGCGGTTGCGGTACCCGGAGGCGACCACGGCGAGGGAAGGCTCCACGGCGGAAAGAAACTCGGCGCTGGACGAAGTCCTGCTTCCGTGATGCGGCACCAGCAGCACGTCGGCCCGCAGCGCGTTCGCCGCGCGCTCGACGAGCAGCGCCTCGGAAAGCCGCTCGATATCGGCGGTGAGGAGCATTGCGCGCGCGCCCGTCGAGATTCGCAGCACGCAACTCAGGTCGTTTGCCTTGCGGGCCGGGTAATCCGCCGCCGCAGGATGCAACAGCGCGAAGCTGACCTGGTCCCACTGCCACTCGATGCCCGTGCGGCAGGGCCGCGATGCCGGCACCATCGCGCGCAACGGGTGCGCCGCCGAAAGCGACGACAGAAGTTCGTCCACCTCGAAGTTCTCGATCACCGACGCGGCGCCGCCGGCGTGATCCTGGTCGTTGTGCGTCACGATGATCGCGTCGAGGCGCGT
>Ga0209640_10006719_pt1 | contig 10055 bp, 11 predicted proteins | sample RifCSP10_1_FD_184018 | JGI IMG/M metagenome (GOLD analysis project Ga0209640, IMG submission 184018) | Soil microbial communities from Rifle, Colorado - Rifle CSP2_sed 10_1 (SPAdes) (version 2) | ecosystem: Environmental > Terrestrial > Deep subsurface > Rock core/Sediment | place: Rifle... | reverse complement strand
ATTTATTTTCGCGCGAATCCAGTTATCGACGTGGTTGTTCACGCCCGCCAAGTTGAAACCGACGAGGCGCAGGTTGCCCACGCACACCGTCGCCTGGTTTGGGACGAGGGTTACGGTGTAATGCCCCCCGATTCGACCCGTTCCCTGGTGCGTGTCGCTTCCGGCTTTCCCGGAAACCTTGACTTTGATTCCGAACATGTAGGTAAAGTTTGACTTTAGGCACTTCAAATCCACGTCTTGCGGGTCTTTGATCGTCACGCTCACGTTGACTTTGACCGGCTGGTTCAAAACCTCGCCGACCTTGACCTTGCCCGAAAAGGTCGTTGGCGGTTGCGCCTTCAGGTGGTTGAAAATTGCCGCTTCGGCCGTCGCCTCGCCACCGGGAATCGGTTGCATGAGGCCGCATGTCGAATGCGCCGCCCACGCCGCGCCACTCCCGGTCGCAAGAATTGCGAGCGTGACGTAACCGAGCATCGCCAATTGCTGCTGAACACCGACATTGGATGCGCTTGTCATCGCGATAGCGGAAAAGCCAAGCGGAGCCTGGCTGTTTTTGCTCTCGCGCGAAGCAGCGTTAGGGGAATTCCATGATGGGCTATCATGTCCAACCTCCTATGCCGGACCGGACCCAAATTGTTATTTAATTTCACGACTGGCGAGGAACTCGCTTATTCTTTGCTTATTTTTTATGTGCCTATTTTTTGTGCACGCGGTACTCTACTCCCCTAAAATCCGGAATGTCAATTTCATCCTGCGGCTCCCCCTATGAAAGATAGTCTCTAGCCGTGATCGTCTGACCGTCCGACTTATGCCGTGGCTCAAACTGAAACTGCTTGTCGCTGACGCGCGCGCCCAGCCGCTCGCGGACGCACTCGAGGAATGGGGCGCGATCGCGGTGACGCTGGAAGACGCCGCCGACCAGCCGCTGCTGCTTGCATCCATCGGCATTCCAGACGGCACATCCCTGTGCCGGGGGTTTGAAACCCACTGGAACAAAAATCCGCTGTGGTCGCAGGTCCGGGTCACCGGTCTGTTTCCGGAGCGCGCGAATACCGACGATATTCTCGCGCGGGTGCGCGAGTGGATGGGCCTTGCGGAAGCGCCACTGCATCAAATCGAGCAACTCGGCGACGAGGACTGGGCGCATTCATGGATGGCGCACTACCATCCGCTGAACGTCGGCCGTCATCTGTGGGTCGTGCCGAGCTGGTGCACGCCGCCGGAACCGACGGCGATTAACATCATCCTCGATCCGGGACTGGCCTTCGGCACCGGCGATCATCCGACCACGGCGCTGTGCCTCGCATGGCTGTCGGAACAACCGCTCGCGGGCAAGACCGTGCTCGATTACGGTTGCGGCTCGGGAATTCTCGCCATCGCCGCGCTCCGGCTCGGCGCCGCGTCCGCATGCGCGGTGGACATGGATGCCACGGCGCTCGAGGTGACACGCGCGAACGCCGCGCGCAACGGTATTCACCGCGGATTGGAAATCATGCATGCCGACCGGCTGCCGGCAAGGTTTCAAGCGGACATGGTGGTGGCCAATATTTTCTCGGGAACGCTGATGGAGCTCGCCGCGGAGATCACGTCACGAATCCGCCCGGGTGGTATGCTGGCGCTGTCCGGTCTGCTGGCCGGTCAGGAGGGGGAAGTGCGCGCGTGCTACGACCCCCCTTTTACATTGACGGCGCACGAGCGCTCGAAGTGGGTATTGCTCACGGGGCGCAAACCGGCCGATCTCGGCTAAGCTCATATCAAATGTACGCCCGGTGTCCCGCTTGTCAGACGACATTCAAGATCACGCTGGCGCAGCTTGAAGTGCGCAGCGGCCTGGTCCGTTGCGGCATCTGCTCGGCCATTTTTCGCGCCGATAAAAACCTGATTCAGTCGTTGTCCGATGCCGACACACCGGCCGACACCGCCGAGACGGAGAAGGTCACCGCCCCGACCGCCAAACGCAAACGCTCCGGGAGAAACAAGTCCGCCGCGACCCGCCGGCGCCGGAAGATCAGGGCCGAAGCGGCGCCGCCGGACGAGGATGCCGCGATTCCGATCGTCACCGAGTTGCCGGTGCTGGTCCAACCCCGATCATTCTGGCGCGCGTTCTTCTGGATGCTCGGAATCCTCGCGTTGTTGGCGCTGCTCGCCGGTCAGTCGGTGTATTTTTACCGCAATGAACTGGCCGTCGATCCCTCATGGCGGCCGTGGGTGGCGAAATTTTGCGGCTATGCCGGCTGTGAACTCCGGCCGCTGCGGGACATCGGTCGAATCGAACTGCTGAAAACCACCATTGCGCCCCATCCGAAATACGAAAACGCCCTGCGCATACGGGCCACGCTGGTGAACCGCGCCGATTTCCCCCAGCCTTATCCTGCGATGGAGGTCGGTCTCACCAGCAACACCGGGACCCTGCTCGCGCGGCGCATCTTTTCCCCCGCGCAATATCTTGAAACACCGGCCGTGAGCGAAATGTCCTCGAACGTCATCGCCAGTGCATTGCTCGATATCACGAATCCCGAAGGAAAAGCGTTCGGTTACGAGATTCGCCTGGTCACACCCTGACGAGTCGATGCTTGCACCATGCGAAATAATACTTGCGCTCGGAAAACAATCATTTGAAATGAATTTTCTTGCGCACGTTAGTCATTTTTTTCGGTTTAATCGGCATTTGAATGAAATAATCCTGTCTTATCATCGTCATGTTTTGATTTTCGAATTTACGCCTGAGCTTCAAAAAATATTTTTTGCCGTTCATCGAATACCCTCTTCCCTGTACTCAGAGTTTCTGGTTAAGATTGCGTCCCCCCGTCGTTCAAGGTAGAGAAATCCGATCATGAGAATCGGGCAATATAAATTGAAAAATAATCTGTTCCTCGCGCCCATGGCCGGTGTCACTGACAGGCCCTTCCGCCGCTTGTGCCGCGAGCTCGGCGCGGGCATGGCCGCCTCGGAGATGGTTTCGTCCAATTCCCTGCTGTGGGGCAGTGAAAAAACCAGGCGCCGCGCCGATCACACGGGCGAAGCGGCGCCGCGCGCGGTGCAGATCGTCGGCGCCGATCCGTCCATGATGGCGCAGGCCGCGCGTTACAACACCGATCACGGCGCGCAGATCATTGACATCAACATGGGTTGTCCGGCTAAAAAGATTTGCCGCGTTTACGCCGGCTCGGCGCTGATGCAGAACGAAAAACTGGTCGCCGAAATCCTGCAAGCGGTGGTGAAAAGCGTCGATGTGCCCGTAACGCTCAAGATCCGCACCGGCTGGGATCGCGCGAACCGGAACGGCGCGGCCATCGCGCGCCTCGCCGAGGCATGCGGTATCCAGGCGCTGGCGGTGCACGGGCGCACGCGTGCCGACGCCTTCCAGGGCGAGGCCGAATACGACACCATTGCCGCCATCAAGGCCGCGGTCTCCATCCCGGTGATCGCCAACGGCGACATCACATCGCCCGAAAAGGCGGCCGAGGTGCTGCAACGCACGGGCGCCGACGGACTGATGATCGGGCGCGCCGCCCAGGGAAATCCCTGGATTTTCAGGGAAATCGCGCATTACCTGGCCACGGGCGCCAAGCGCCCGCCGCCACCGGTTGCGGAGGTGCGCGACACGCTGCTGGCCCACCTCGAGAATCTCTACGCGTTCTACGGCGAATTCAGCGGTGTGCGCATGGCACGCAAGCACATCTCCTGGTACAGCAAGGGTCTGCGTGACGGCGCCGCCTTCCGCCACCGCGTGAATCAGGTCGAATCGCGCGCGGCCCAGGTCGAAATGGTGCGTGAATTTTTCGACGCACAGGATACGACCCGGCATCGGGCCCTGGGCTACGACGGGACAGCCGGCCGGCCGGCTCCGCTCACGGAGTTGGCGGCATGACCAAGGAGCGCAAAGCGCCGCTCTCCGCCTGCGTAAAGCAGTCGCTGGATCGCTATTTCAACGACCTCAATGGGGAGAAAACCTCCGGCGTGTACGACATGGTCATCGCTGAAGTGGAAAAGCCGCTGCTCGAGATCGTCATGCGTCACGTCAAAAGCAATCAATGCAAAGCGGCGGAAATCCTCGGGATTAATCGCAATACCCTGCGCAAAAAGCTCAAAACCTACAAGCTCAGCTGACGGAATTGATTGCGGAAGCGGACGGCGGAATTTAAAATTCCCCCTTTCCAACACTGGCCTATTTCCCGATCCGCACTCCATGACTACCATCCGGCGCGCGCTGATCAGCGTCTCCCACAAAAGCGGCGTGCTGGAGTTGTCCCGCGAACTCAAAAAGTACGACATCGAAATCATTTCCACCGGCGGCACCGCGAAGCTGCTGACCGACAACGGCATCGACGTGGTCGAGGTGTCGGATTACACCGGCTTTCCGGAAATGCTCGACGGCCGGGTGAAGACGCTGCATCCGAAAATTCATGGCGGCCTGCTCGGGCGGCGCGATATCGACAGTCACGTGAAGACCATGCGCGCGCATTCCATTCCGCCGATCGATCTCGTGATCGTCAACCTCTATCCGTTCGAAGAAACCGTGGCGCGAGCGGACTGCCGCCTTGAAGACGCGATCGAAAACATCGATATCGGCGGCCCTACCCTGCTGCGCGCCGCGGCCAAGAATCATCACGCCGTGACCGTGATTGTCGATGCCAACGACTATCGACCCGTGTTGGATGAAATGAAACAAGCCAACGGGTCCGTGAGCGCGGCGACACGCTATCGTCTGGCGGTCAAGGCCTATGAACACACCGCCGCGTACGACGGTGCCATTGCCGATTATCTCGGCCGCCGGAATCCGGACGGCACGCACACGGATTTCCCGCCGACGTTCAACATGCAATTCGTCCATGCCATGCCGCTGCGCTACGGCGAGAATCCGCATCAAAAAGCCGCGTTCTATGTCGAGCGGCGGCCGGCCGAGGGTTCCGTGTCCAGCGCGCGCGTATTGCAAGGAAAAGAGCTGTCTTTGAACAATATCGCCGACGCGGATGCGGCACTCGAATGCGTCAAATCCTTCAGCGAACCCGCGTGCGTGATCGTCAAGCACGCCAACCCGTGCGGCGTGGCCGTGACCAAGGATTTGCTCAGTGCCTATCAGCATGCCTATGTCACCGATCCCACCTCGGCCTTCGGCGGCATCATTGCAGTCAACCGGCCGCTCGACGCGGCCACCGCCCAGGCCATCCTTGAACGCCAGTTTGTGGAAGTCATCGTCGCTCCAGCGGTCGACGAAGAGGTCAGTCGCATCCTCGCTTCCAAGCCGAATGTCCGCGTGCTCGTGTCCGGCCCTTGGAAAAAGACGACCCCGGCCAGTACGGATTTCCGTCGCGTCACCGGCGGACTGCTGGTGCAGGACGCCGATTTCGATTCCGTAACGGAAAAGGATCTGAAAGTCGTCACGAAACGTGCGCCGACGCCGCAGGAGCGCGATGACCTGCTGTTTGCCTGGAAGGTGGTGCGGTTCGTAAAATCGAACGCCATCGTGTTTTGCCAAAACGGCCGCACCGTCGGAATCGGCGCGGGGCAGATGAGCCGCGTCACCAGCGCGCGCATTGCCGCGATCAAGGCGGCCGACGCCGGCCTCGAGGTGCGCGGCAGCGTCATGGCCTCGGACGCATTTTTCCCGTTCCGTGACGGGCTCGATCAGGCGGCCGAGGTCGGCATTACCGCCGTCATCCAGCCGGGCGGCTCGATGCGCGACCGGGAAGTCATCGAGGCTGCCGGTCAACACAACATCGCCATGGTGTTTACCGGTGTGCGGCATTTCCGGCACTGAAGCCGAAAAATAACGCCACTGGGAATTTCAATGAAAATCAGCATCGCCGCCACCGATGACGAACTCGTCCGATGCTATCCGGTCATGGCGGAACTGCGCCCGCACCTGAGCGAAACGGAATTCATCGAACAGACGCATCGCCAACAGCGGGACGGGTTCCAGATTGTCTACCTGGAAGACAAGAACCAAATCGTGTCCGTCGCCGGATTCCGGATTCTGGAATATCTCGGTTGGGGCAAGACGCTGTACGTCGATGATCTGGTAACGGTGAGCACCGCGCGCTCGCGCCGGCACGGGGGCAGGCTGTTCGACTGGCTGGTGGAACACGCCGCGTCCCGTGATTGCGATCAACTGCACCTCGATTCGGGGGTGCAACGCCACGCCGCACACCGGTTTTACCTCCAGCGCCGCATGGATATCACGTGTCATCATTTCGCGCTGAAGCTGAAGCGCTAGCCGAACGAACTGGTTTTACGGTCTGTCGTTAAATTGCAATAAACCCGATGAAAGTGCTCGTTATTGGCGGTGGCGGTCGGGAACACGCGCTGGCGTGGAAGGCCGCGCAATCCCCCCGGGTCAAAAAGATTTTCGTCGCCCCCGGCAACGCCGGCACGGCGCAAGAAAACAAATGCCAGAATGTCGCCATCAGCGCGGAAGACATTGACGGCCTGCTGAAGTTCGCGATTGAAAACAAGATAGACCTCACCGTCGTGGGTCCCGAAGCCCCGTTGGTGGGCGGTGTGGTGAATATCTTCCAAGCCGGGGGCATGCGGATTTTCGGTCCGGTGAAGGCGGCAGCGCGGTTGGAAGGCTCCAAGGCTTTCGCCAAGAATTTTCTCGCGCGCCATAAAATCCCGACTGCCGACTATGGAAACTTCACAGACGCTGACAAGGCCAAGGCATACATCGAAATGATGAACAAACCGATGGTCGTCAAAGCGGACGGCCTGGCCGCCGGCAAGGGCGTTATCGTCCCGGAAACCAAGGACGAATCGCTGACGGCGGTAGACACGATATTTCACGCCTTTGCCAATACCGGCGCGCGCGTCGTGATTGAAGACAAACTCGTGGGTGAGGAAGCAAGTTTCATCGTGATGGTGGACGGCGAACACATCCTGCCGCTCGCCACCTCGCAGGATCACAAGCGCGTCGGCGACGGCGACACCGGCCCGAATACCGGCGGAATGGGGGCGTATTCGCCCGCGCCGGTGGTCACGGCCGCGCTGCATGCGCGCATCATGCGTGAGGTCATCGAGCCGACGGTGCGCGGGATGCGCGCGGAGGGCCATCCGTACACCGGTTTTCTGTACGCCGGGTTGATGATCGCGCCGGACGGCGCACCCAAGGTGCTCGAATACAACTGCCGCTTCGGTGATCCCGAAACCCAGCCGATCATGCTGCGGCTGCAATCCGATTTCATCGAACTCATCGAGGCCGCGCTCGACGGCCAACTCGACCGGGTGCAGGCCCGATGGGACGCGCGTGCCGCGCTGGGCGTGGTCATGGCCGCCGGCGGTTACCCTGGAACATATCAAAAGGGTGATGTCATCTCCGGCCTGCCGTTGCAGCCGCAACCCGACAGCAAGGTTTTTCATGCCGGCACCGCCTTGGAGCATGGAGCCGTGGTCACGAACGGCGGGCGGGTGTTGTGCGTCACGGCGCTGGGCGCTACAGTTGGCGCGGCGCAACAACGCGCCTATGAACTTGTAAAAAAAATCCGGTGGCGCGGCGCGCAGTATCGCACCGACATTGGCCACCGCGCGATCGCGCGGGAGACGAAGCAATAGACAGGATTAACAGGATTTCGCAGGATTCACCGGATTACTTCCAAAATGTTTTAATCTAGTTAATCCTTTTTAATCCTGTAAATCCTGTCCATTCAATTTAATTGGGACCAGCACGATGACCAAACCGTTTGTTGCCATCCTGATGGGTTCGGACTCCGACCTGGAGACCATGCAGACCACGGTCGAGACGCTCGACAAATTCCACATCGCGTGCGAAGTGCGGGTACTGTCCGCGCACCGCACCCCCGACGCCACGCACGCCTACGTCAAGGACGCGGACGCCCGCGGGTGCGCCGTGTTCGTCGCCGCCGCCGGCATGGCGGCACACCTCGCCGGCACCGTGGCCACGCTCACCCACAAACCGGTAATCGGCGTGCCCATGGCTTCGGGCCCGTTGCAGGGTCACGATGCCCTGCTCTCCACCGTGCAGATGCCGGGAGGAATTCCCGTCGCCTGTGTCGCGATCGGCAAGGCCGGCGCCATGAACGCCGCCTACCTGGCCGCGCAAATCCTCGCCCTCGGCGACCAGGAACTGGCGCAACGGCTGGCGGACGAACGCCGGGCCAATGCTTCGGAAATATTGGCCAAGGACAAGGCGCGGCGTGAAAAACTCGGCTCTATGGAAGCCGGAAGCACCGGTCACGGAACCAAGCACGGAAAGTAAGCCCGTTGATTAGCGGCGAGGTGATTCACGCGGCACGCATCCTGCAACAAGGCGGTGTCGTGGCCTACGCCACGGAATACTGTTTTGGACTGGGGTGCAACCCCATGAACCACGCGGCGGTGCGGCGGCTGCTGCGCGTCAAACACCGCCCGGCCGGCAAGGGCCTGATACTCATCGCCGCCGATCTCGATCAGATCGCGCCCTTCGTGAACAACGTCCCACCCCATGTGCTGGCCACCTGGCCCGGTCCGTACACCTGGCTGCTCGAACCGCGCAGCGACGTGCCGCGGTGGATCACCGGCGATCATCCGCGCCTGGCGGTGCGCGTCACCGCCCACGCCCAGGCCGCGGCCTTGTGCCGCATGGCAAGGATGGCCCTCGTCTCAACCAGCGCCAACCGCGCGGGCGGCCAACCGACGCGCAGCTATCGCGAGACCCTGAGACGATTCAACGGCGAGGTGGATTACGTGTTGCCTGGAAAGGTGGGCGATGCACCGGCGCCGACGCCGATCCATGACGCTGCCAGCGGCGAACTGGTCCGCCCAGGATAAATCCAATAGACAGGATTTACATGATTAAAAACAAAAGCAAAAAACCAGTTTCATGCTTTTTAAAATCCTGTTAATCCTGTAAATCCTGTCCATTCTATTTTTTACATGGCCTTCGACATACAGGTTGTACGCAATTACCTCCTCGACCTGCAGGATCGCATCTGCACGGCGCTGGAACGGGAAGACGGCAAGGAAAAATTCCGCGACGACACCTGGGAGCGCCCGGAAGGAGGTGGCGGACAATCGCGGGTGCTCACCGATGGCGCGGTATTTGAACAGGCGGGCGTGAATTTCTCCCACGTCCATGGGAAAAATCTCCCACCCTCGGCCACGGCGCAACGCCCGGAAATCGCGGGTCGTTCATTCCAGGCCCTGGGCGTTTCGCTCGTGATGCACCCGCGCAATCCGCATGTGCCCACCTCGCACTGCAACGTGCGGTTTTTCAGCGCCGAGCGGAACGGCGCCGACCCGGTATGGTGGTTCGGCGGAGGATTCGATCTCACGCCGTATTATGGCTACGCGGAGGATTGCGTGCACTGGCACACAACCGCCCGATCGGCGTGCGAACCGTTTGGCGCCGATTATTATGCCCGCTTCAAAAAATGGTGCGACGATTATTTCTATCTCAAGCATCGCAACGAACCGCGCGGGATCGGCGGCTTGTTCTTCGATGACTTCAACGAAAAGAATTTCGCGCACGCCTTCGGATTCATGCAAAGCGTGGGCAATCATTACCTGCCGGCGTATTTGCCGATCGTCCAGCGGCGCAAATCCGTGCCCTACGGCGAACGCGAACGCGATTTTCAGTTATATCGCCGCGGGCGGTACGTCGAGTTCAATCTGGTCTACGATCGGGGTACGCTATTCGGGCTTCAGTCCGGCGGCCGCGCCGAATCGATCCTGATGTCGCTGCCTCCGGTCGTGAAGTGGCGTTACGACTGGAAACCGGCCGCGGGCACACCCGAGGCGAAACTCTACGAAGTCTTTTTAAAGCCCCGCGACTGGATCGCGACGGAGAGCCTATGACGAATCAAACACAGCTTCCCAACCGGCACGCGACGCTGCGGCTGGTACCCATGCCGAAAGACACCAACGCCGGCGGCGACATTTTCGGCGGCTGGATCATGTCGCAGGTCGACATCGCCGCCTCCATCCCGGCTAGCCGGCGCGCCAAGGGGCGCGTGGTGAGCGTGGCGGTCAACGATTTCAAATTCGTCGCGCCGGTTTTCGTCAACGACGTCGTCAGTTTTTACTCCGACATCATCAAGGTGGGCACCACTTCGATCACGGTG
>Ga0209640_10006718_pt1 | contig 10055 bp, 6 predicted proteins | sample RifCSP10_1_FD_184018 | JGI IMG/M metagenome (GOLD analysis project Ga0209640, IMG submission 184018) | Soil microbial communities from Rifle, Colorado - Rifle CSP2_sed 10_1 (SPAdes) (version 2) | ecosystem: Environmental > Terrestrial > Deep subsurface > Rock core/Sediment | place: Rifle... | reverse complement strand
CGTGATGGGCATGCCCGGCTTGAGGTCCATGTAGGTCAGCGCGCGGCCCCAGGATTCGCGCGTGTTGGCGTCGCCCGCCTGGGCCGGATCGGGCACGCGGCCGTCGATCCCCGTCACCATGCCCGGGTTGGTGCCCCAGGTGACCTGCGGGGCCAGCCGCCCCACGTCCAGCGTCAGCTCGCGGTCGAAGCGCGCGTCGGCGTCGCTGGGCAGCGCCTTCCACGCGGCCAGCGCCTGCTCCCACTGCGCGCCCTGCGGGGCGAAGGGGCGGCCCTTGACGTAGGCGAAGGTCGTCTCGTCCGGCGCCACCATGCCCGTGCGCGCGCCGCCCTCGATGGTCATGTTGCACAGCGTCATGCGCGCCTCCATGCTCATGGCGCGGATGGCCTCGCCCGCGTACTCGATGGCGTGGCCCGTGCCCCCGCCGATGCCGATCTGCCCGATCAGCGCCAGGATCGCGTCCTTGCTGTACACGCCCGGCACGAGGCGGCCTTCCATCTGCACGCGCAGGGTCTTGGGCCGGGCCTGCAGGATCGTCTGCGTGGCCATCACGTGCTCGGATTCCGTGGCGCCGATGCCGAAGGCCAGGCAGCCCAGCGCGCCGTGGGTGGCCGTGTGCGAGTCCCCGCAGCACAACGTGATGCCCGGCAGCGTGATGCCCTGCTCCGGGCCCACCACGTGCGTGATGCCGTTGCGCGGGTCGGACACGTCGAACAGGTGGTAGCCCTGCGCCGCCTTCTGCTCGCGCAGGATGCGCACCAGCGCGGTCGTCTCCGCGTCGGCGTAGGGGCCCTGCTGGTTCAGCGTGGGGATGGCGTGATCCATCACGCCGTAGGTCTGCTGCGGCCGGCGGATGCGCACGCCGCGCTGCGCCATGCGGTTGAGCGAGCCGCCCTTGAGGTCGTGGAACAGGTGGCGGTCCACGTAGAGGATCGTCTGCCCCCCCTCCGTGCCCACCACGTGCGCGTCCCAGATCTTGTCGAACAGGGTCCTGCCCATGGCGATCGGCTCCGGGGTAGCTTTCGTCACGTCCTGATTTTCGGTCGGTGTGGGCCGTGTTGCTCAACAGCAGATTCCCCGCTGCGCTCGAAATGACAACTCGCTGTCATTCCGAATGAAATGAGGAATCTGCTCTTGCCGTTCGCGCATGGCCGATCGAAGCCGTTGTGCGACCCATAAGACTTGCGACGTTCACCCGTCGGGCACCTTGTACCCGACCGGCCCGAAACATATCGGTTGACAGACTACCAGCGCGTCCCGGTCAGTGTCAGGCGATCTTGACCTGCCGCACGTCCACGAAGTGCCCGGCCATGCCGGCCGCGGCGGCCATCGCCGGGCTGACCAGGTGCGTGCGGCCGCCTTCCCCCTGGCGCCCCTCGAAGTTGCGGTTCGAAGTCGAAGCGCAGCGCTCGCCCGGCTCGAGCCGGTCGGCGTTCATCGCGAGGCACATCGAGCAACCCGGCTCGCGCCATTCAAAGCCGGCTTCGCGGAAAACGCGGTCGAGTCCCTCGCGCTCAGCTTGCGCTTTCACCAGCCCGGAGCCCGGAACGACCATCGCAAGCCGGATGTTCGGCGCAACCCTGCGGCCCTTCACCACCGAAGCCGCGATGCGCAGGTCTTCGATGCGCGAATTCGTGCAGGAACCAATGAAGACCTTGTCGAGCCGGATGTCCGTGATCGGCGTGCGCGGCTTCAGCCCCATGTAGACGAGCGCCCGCTCCATTCCCTCGCGCCGGCCCGGGTCCTTTTCGCGATCCGGGTCGGGAACCTGCTCCTCGACCGAGACGACCATCTCGGGCGAAGTTCCCCAGGTGACGTGCGGGCGGATTTCTGCCGCGCGCAGCGCAACCTCGCGGTCGAACCGGGCGTCGGAGTCGCTCTGCAGCGTCTTCCAGTAGGCGGCTGCGGCATCCCATTGCGCGCCGGCAGGGGCGAACGGGCGTCCTTTCAGGTAAGCGATCGTCGTGTCGTCGACGGCCACCATTCCCGCGCGCGCGCCGGCCTCGATCGACATGTTGCAAAGGGTCATGCGCCCTTCCATCGAGAGCGCCCGGATCGTGCTGCCCGCGAATTCGATCGCACATCCCGTTCCTCCGGCGATGCCGATCCGGCCGATGACGGCGAGCACAACGTCCTTGGCGCTGACGCCGCGCGCGAGCGCACCTTCCACGCTCACGCGCATGTTCTTCATCTTCTTCGTCACCAGGCACTGCGTGGCGAGGACGTGCTCCACTTCCGAAGTCCCGATTCCATGCGCAAGGCAGGCGAAGGCGCCATGGGTGCTGGTGTGCGAATCACCGCACACGACCGTCATCCCGGGCAGCGTCGCGCCGTGCTCCGGACCGATCACGTGCACGATGCCCTGGCGCCGGTCGAGAAACGGAAAGTACGCCTTGGCGCCGTACGCGCGGATGTTTTCGTCCAGCGTCTGCACCTGGATCCGCGACGTCGGATCGTCGATGCCCTCGATGCCCCGCTCCCAGCCGGTGGTCGGCGTGTTGTGGTCCGCGGTGGCGACGATCGACCCGACGCGCCACGGCTTGCGGCCGGCCGCCTTCAGGCCGTCATAGGCCTGGGGGCTCGTGACTTCATGGACCAGGTGCCGGTCGATATAGAGGAGCGTCGTCCCGTCGTCCTCGACGTGAACGACGTGCGCGTCCCAGAGCTTGTCGTAGAGGGTTTTGGCTGACATGCGTCAAGTGCCTGAAAACACCACGATTCTACCGCACGCCCGGTTGGGGACATGGAACCGCGCGAGCCGCACACGGTCCGAACCAAGGGATGCGCCGCGCCCTGCCGTCTTTCGAGCCTCAACCAGCCGTCCAGCAGGACGCGTCAATGCTGAAGCACGTGCTATGGAAGTTCGGCATTCCGCTGCTTCTCGCCCTCGGCGGTGTCACCTACTTCGCGATCCCGTTCGCCGAGCGCCTGCTGACCGAATGGTTCCAGGCCGACATCGATATGCGTGCGCAACTCGTTTTCAACTCGATCGAAGAGGGTCTCGAGCCGCTGCTCGCGAGCCACTCGGAGCCGCAGATCCGCCGCTATCTTGCGCGGATTACGAGCGACCGGCGACTGGTGGCGGCGTTCGTCTGTGCCGGCAATGGCAAGGCGCTCTATCGCTCCGACGGGGCGGTGGAGGAAGTGGGATGTCCGGCCGCGGCGCCGCAGTCGGCAACGTTCGATCTGGTGCAGGGTGCGCAGAGCCTGCTGCACGTGGCGCGCTTTCCGATGGCCAAGTTCGCAGCGCAGAACTACAGCGTGACGCTGGTGCACGACCTGGGCTTCATCGACCGGCGACAGTCGCGCGCCCGGGATTACCTCGTCGGATTCCTCGCCCTCTCGGGCGCGGTCGTGCTGCTCCTTTGCATGCTCGTCGCCTGGGTGGTGCTGCGCGGCTGGGTCGTCGCGCTGGTACGGGATATCCGCGGGCTCGGCCTGCTCGGCGCGGAAGCGACGCACCCGGCGCAAGGAGTGCTGTCGCAGGTCCGTCAGGTGCTGCGCGAGATCGAGGACACCCACCGGCTCGAAGCGGATTTCCGCGAAAACTGGACGCCCGAGGCGCTGCAGCAGGTCGTGCGCGTGCACCTGGAGAACGCGCAACTCATCGTCGTGTCGAACCGCGAACCGTACGTGCACAAACGCATCGGCGACGAGGTCCAGGTGCAGTATCCGGCGAGCGGAATGGTCACGGCGCTCGAGCCCGTCGTTCGTGCGTGTGCCGGTGTGTGGATCGCGCACGGCAGCGGCGACGCCGACCGCGACGTCGTGGACCTGCACGATCGCGTTCGCGTGCCGCCGCAGGATCCCCGCTACTCGCTGCGTCGGGTGTGGATGAGCGAGACCGAGGAGCAAGGCTATTACTATGGCTTCTCCAACGAAGGCCTGTGGCCGCTGTGCCACCTGGCGTATGTCCGGCCGACGTTCCGCAGCGCCGACTGGCATCACTACCGCACCGTGTCCGAGCGATTCGCCGACGCGGTGCGCAAGGAAGCGCGCAGCGACCGGCCGCTCGTGCTGGTGCAGGACTACCACTTCTCGCTGCTGCCCGGACTGATCCGCGCGCGGCTCCCCGAGGCGACGATCGCGCTCTTCTGGCACATCCCGTGGCCCAACCCGGAGACGTTCGGCATCTGCCCCTGGCGCAGCGAGATCCTGCAATCGATGCTGCAAGCCGACATTCTCGGCTTCCACACCCGCTATCACTGCCAGAACTTCCTCTCCGCGGTCGATCGATACATCGAGAGCCACATCGACCGCGAGCATTCGACCGTGACGACCGGCGAGCATGTGTGCAGTGTGACCGCCTATCCGATCTCGATCGAATGGCCGCCGCAGTGGCTCGCCGGCCAGCCGCCGGTGGCCGACTGCCGCAGCCTGATCCTGAAGCGCTTCGGCCTGCGGCCGGACGTCAAGCTCGGCATCGGCGTCGAACGCTGGGATTACACCAAGGGGATCATCGACCGGATGCTCGCCCTCGAGCGGCTGCTCGAAGCCGAGCCGCAGTGGCGCGGAAAACTGGTGTTCATCCAGGTCGCGGCGCCTTCGCGCAGCAAATTGCCCGTGTATCAGGATCTGCAGCGCTCGACGGCCGAGGCGATCGAGCGCGTGAACCGCCGCTTCGGCACGGCGGACTATCAACCGATCCTCCTCGCCGGCGAGCACTGGAATCCCGACCGCGTATATACGCTGTACCGCGCCTGCGACTTCTGCGTCGTCAACAGCCTGCACGATGGCATGAACCTGGTCGCGAAGGAATTCGTCGCCGCGCGCGACGATGACGACGGCGTGCTGGTGCTCTCGACGTTCGCCGGCGCTTCGCGCGAGCTGGTCGAGGCCTTGATCATCAATCCGTTCGACGTCGACGGCACAGCGCAGGCGATCAGCCATGCGCTCGTGATGTCGCGCGACGAGCGGCGCGAGCGCATGCGCCTGATGCGCCAGACGGTGCGCTACAACAATGTGTTCCGCTGGGCCGGACGCATGCTGCTCGACGCGGCGCGCATCCGGCAAAGCCAGAAACTGGCGCGGCTCAGCGTGCAGCAGTTGCCGCTGCGCTCGAGCGGAGGCCGATGAACCGCCGCACCGGCGGACGCGTCCCACGGCTGCACGAGGAAATCGCGACCGGCGCTGCGCCGCTGCCGGGCTTCGCGAGGAACTGGGCGCTGTTTCTCGATGTCGACGGCACGCTGCTCGACCTCGCCGAGCATCCGCACAGCGTGCACGTCGAGCCCGGGCTGGTCGAAGCGCTCGGCCGGCTGCAGGGCCTGAACGGCGGCGCGGTCGCCCTGATCAGCGGCCGCTCGATCGGCGATCTGGACCGCTTGTTCGCGCCGTTGCATCTGGCGGCCGCAGGCCAGCACGGCGCCGAATGCCGCCGCGCGAATCACGCGATCGAACTCGACCGCTCGAAGGCGAGTGCGCTCGCGCGCAATGCGCTCGCCAACCTGGCACGGCGTCACCCGGACCTGTTGCTCGAAGACAAGGGGGCCACGCTCGCGATGCATTTCCGACATGCGCCGCAGCTCGAAACCCTGGTCGAAGCGACGCTCGCCCGGATCGCGCGGGAGAGCGCCGGCGAATGGACGCTGCAGGCCGGAAAGATGGTGCGCGAGCTGGTGCCGCACGGCAGGAACAAGGGCGGCGCGATCGCCGCGTTCGTGCGCGAGCTGCCGTTCGCCGGCCGCGTTCCGGTGTTCATCGGCGATGACGATACCGACGAGCATGGATTCGCGCTGGTGCGCCGGCTCGGCGGGCACACGATCAAGGTCGGCCCGGAGCCGAGCGTTGCGCAATGTCGCATCGCCGACGCACCCGGCGTGCGCATCTGGCTCGGCGCGTACGCGGACTGGCTCGAGCGCTTCGCCTAGCCCGTTGGCGGGGCGTGCTATAAACCGCCGGCTCATGCCGCCGCCGATTCCGCCGCGCGTCGCGTTCTACGCGCTCTTCGTCGCGTCGGGATTCGCCGGCCTGATCTACGAGTCGATCTGGACGCACTACCTGCGGCTCTTTCTCGGCCACGCTGCCTACGCCCAGTCGCTCGTGCTGATCGTGTTCATGGGCGGCATGGCGTGCGGCAGCGCGCTGCTCGGCCGCATTTCGGCGCGCCTGCGCAATCCGCTCGCCGGCTATGCGCTCGTGGAAGCGGTGATCGGCGTGCTCGCACTGGGCTTTCACGATGCCTTCGTCGCGCTGACCGACTGGTCGTACGCGAGCGTGCTTCCCGCGCTTGGCTCCGAATCGCTTGCACTCGCGGCGAAGCTTTCCGTTTCCTGCCTGCTGATCCTGCCCCAATCGATTCTGCTCGGCATGACGTTCCCGCTGATGAGCGCCGGGCTCGTACGGGCGCAGCCGTCGTCTTCCGGCGAAGCGATCGGCATGCTGTACTTCACGAACAGCCTCGGTGCGGCGATCGGCGTGCTCGCGAGCGGATTCGTGCTGATCGAGTGGGTCGGCCTGCCGGGGACGCTGCGCACCGCTGCCGGAATCAATCTCGTGCTCGCGCTCGTCGTGTGGATGCTGTCGCGGCCGATCCGGCATCCGGCGCTCGAGCCGCGATTCGCCGCCGGCACGCCGGGGGCCGGCCTGCTCTACACGGTGGCGCTGCTCACCGGCCTTGCGTCCTTCGTCTACGAGATCAGCTGGATCCGGATGCTTTCTCTCGTGCTCGGCGCCTCGACGCACTCGTTCGAGCTGATGCTGTCGGTATTCATCCTCGGCCTCGCGCTCGGCGGGCTCGCGGTGCGGCGCCATGTCGACGCGGTGGCGAGCCCGCAGCGGCTGCTCGGCTGGGTGCAGATCCTGATGGCGCTCGCCGCGCTCTTCACGCTGCCCGCCTACGACGCGGCCTTCGGCCTGATGGAGTGGCTGATGAAGGGCCTCGCGCGCAGCGAAGCCGGGTACCTGTTCTTCAACCTCTCGGGGCAGGCGGTCTCGGCGCTGGTGATGCTGCCGGCCACTTTTTGCGCGGGAATGACGTTGCCTCTGATCACCGGCGCGCTGCTGCGTGCCGGCGCAGGCGAAGCCGCGATCGGAAAAGTGTACGCGGCCAATACCGTCGGCGCGATTGCGGGCGTGCTGCTCGCAGTGCACGTCGGCCTGCCACTGCTCGGCCTCAAGGGAGCGCTGATCGCGGGCGCTGCGCTCGACGCAGCCGCCGGCCTGGTGCTCCTGTACCGGCACGCGGCGGCCCGCAGATCGTTCGCGCTCGCCGCGGCGGGTTGCGCTGCGGTCTTCGTTCCGGTCTCGGCGGCGTTCGAGCTGGACGCGAACAAGATGACGGCCGGCGTGTTCCGGCATGGCGATCTTTCCAGCTCGCGCGACGCGAAGATCCTCTACCGCAAGGACGGCAAGACCGCGACGGTGCACCTGGTCGCCTATCCCGAGGCGGTCAGCATCCGCACCAACGGCAAGTCCGACGGCTCGATCAACCTGAAGCCGGAGGGCGAACGCGGCAGCGACGAGATCACGATGGTGCTGACCGGCGCGCTGCCGCTCGCGCTGCGGCCCGAGACGAAGAGCGCCGCGGTGATCGGGATCGGCACCGCGCTCACGATGCACACGCTGCTGCAAAGCCTCGCGCTCGAGCGCGTCGAGACGGTCGAGATCGAGTCGGCGATGGCGGAAGCGTCGCGCGGATTTCTGCCGCGCAACAGCGCGGCCTTCGCCGACCCGCGCGGTGCGATCCTGATCGACGACGCGAAGACGTTCTTCTCCACGCGCAACCGGCGCTACGACCTGATCGTCTCGGAGCCGTCCAATCCGTGGGTCAGTGGCGTCTCCAATCTGTTCACGCGCGAGTTCTACCGTCGCATCCGGTCGCACCTCCACCCTGGCGGCCTGCTGGTGCAGTGGTTCCAGCTCTACGAGATCGATCCATCGCTCGTCGGCTCGGTGCTCGGTGCGCTCGGCGAGGAGTTTGCGCACTACGTGGTGTTTGCGCCGAGCGATCATGACGTGCTGATCGTCGCGAGCGAAGCACCGATCCCGCTTCCCGCGAACGCAAAGGTCTTCGAAGAGCCGCTGCTCGCGCGCGAACTGCGCACGGTGCACGTCCTCTGGGCGGGCGATCTCGATGCGCGTTACCTCGGCAGCCGCGCAACGCTCGAGCCGCTGTTCGCGAGCTATGGCATGCCCGCGAACTCCGACTACTACCCGGTGCTCGACTTGAACGCGGCGAAGCACCGCTTCATGGAAAAGAGCGCGACCGATATCGTGGCGATGCTCAATGCGGGGGTTCCCGTGCTCGAGCTGCTCGAGCCGAAGCCGGCGCGCAGGCCGCTCAACCCGCTTCACAAGGGTGCCTATTCCTTCGAACGGATCGACAACACGCGCCTCGCGCGCTATGCGCGCGATTTTCTGGTCGCCGACGATCCTCCGGAGCCCTCCGGCGTGCCGACCTCTCTGCAGAAGGACCTCGAGCTGGTTCGCGTGCGCCTGATCGAGTGCCGCGAGCCGCGCGATCTCGACGTTTGGCTGCATGCGCTGGTGCACGTCGCGAAGGCGCTGAATCCGTACCTTTCGGCCGAAGATGCCAACGCGGTTTGGTCCCGCATCACGGGTGCACCCTGCCAGAAGGATCTGTACGAGTTCCAGCGGCGCTGGATCGCTCTGGTCGCCGCAGTCGGGACACGCGACGCGGTGCGCATGGCGGAACTTTCCGCGAACCTGCTCGCCTCGCAAACCGAGCTCAGTTTGGAACCACGCGAGTACTTGCTGATGGCCGGAATGGCGGGCTATGTCGCGGCCGGTGCTCCTGGGCATGCACGCACGCTGTGGGGCTACTACTCCAGCCGGATTCCCCGCAGCGCCGCGAAGCCGATCTTCCGGCTGCTGCGCTGCCATGCGTCTGCCGGCACCGACGAGGATTGCGCGCAGGTGTTCCGGACGCAGAACGCGGCTCAGAACTAGAGCGCGTCAAACGGCGGGCGGGTTCGCCGCAAACCGCACCGACGCGAGGACGCCGCGCACGAATTCCTCGTCGCTGCGCCCGCCGCGCATGGCCGATGCGATCCGCTCCTGCAACAGCAGATTCGCAAGCCCGTGGACCAGCGCCCATGCGGCGATCGAGGCGTCGCCGCTCGGCATGCCCGAAAGGTGCTGGCTCAACGCGCCGGCAAGGCCCGAGAACGCGCGGCCAGCGGCCTCGCGCAGCGCCGGATGCCTGTGGATCGCGAGTTCGCCTGCAAACATCAACCGGAAGCGCTGCGGATTCGCGAGCGCAAACCGGATGTACGCCTCCCCGCGACCGCGCAACCCGCCGCTCGCATGCCCTTGCTCCAGGGCCTGCGCGAATCTCTCGAAGCCCTCCGTGGCGAGCGCGGCAAGCAGGCTCTCGCGATCGCGGAAATGCCGGTAAGGCGCGGCGTGCGACACCCCCGCAAGGCGCGCCAGTGCGCGCAGGCTGAGCGCTTCCACGCCTTTCTTTTCCAGGAGTCGTCCAGCGCCGCGCAACAGCGCGACCGGCAGGTCGCCGTGGTGGTAGCCGGTTTTGCGGCGCCGTGATGTTGACATTGCAAACATATCCTAGTAGATTTATGTTTCTGTTGTCAACCTCGGAGCGCGGAAGCTCGCCATGCGAACCGTCCTGCTCGTCAAGCTGGCCCTGCTGCCCCTCGCCGCCTTCTGGTTTGGCGCGCCCTGGCTCTTCGCCGACGCACGCAGCGCGGCGCTCGCGGTCGCGACTTCGCAGCTGCTTGTTGGCCTCGCAATGGGGGCGAGCGTTGCGCTCGGCCGCCCGTGGACCATGTTGTTTTCGGCCCGCCAGTGGTCCGGGATGCAGCGCAATGCGCTGTTCCTGCGCATCAACGCGCTCCTGTCGGGGCTGTGGGCCGGCATGTTTGTCTACCTCGCAAGCGCCCGCTGGTTCGACGCGCCTGCGATCGCCTCCTGGCTGCCTCCTACCGACCGCAGGAGAAACGAGTGCGCACGCGTTCAGTAGGAGCATGAGTTGGTCCTCGAGACCACGGTGGCGATCATCTCTTTCAACTGGCGGGAAAGGTGACCGGCCGCGAACATCGCAACGTAGGCGTCGTGCATCACCCGGAGGAACTCCG
>Ga0209640_10006717_pt1 | contig 10055 bp, 6 predicted proteins | sample RifCSP10_1_FD_184018 | JGI IMG/M metagenome (GOLD analysis project Ga0209640, IMG submission 184018) | Soil microbial communities from Rifle, Colorado - Rifle CSP2_sed 10_1 (SPAdes) (version 2) | ecosystem: Environmental > Terrestrial > Deep subsurface > Rock core/Sediment | place: Rifle... | reverse complement strand
GGAGCCAGATCTGTACGCCTCCGAGCAGGTGGAAAAAACCGTCGTGGAACGCAGCATCGACGGCCTGCCGATGATGGAGTTCATCCTGCCGATCAGGATAGGCACCGGTCTGTGGGGCGTGTTGCGGCTCGGATTCAGCATGGAGCCGCTCAATCGGGAAATCGTCCGCTCGCGGGAGGAGATTTCCGCGAAAATTCGCGCCACGGTCCTTCAGTCTCTGACCATGGCGGCCGGGGTGTCGCTGCTCGGCGTCTTTGTCATCCTGGCCATGTCCAACCGTCTCCTAAAACCCATACGGCGCCTCACCCGCCTGACCAACGAACTGGCCCGGGGCCACTTCGCGGCGGGTAGCGGCGTGACTGCCGAGAGCGACGATGAAATCGGCATCTTGACCGATGCGTTCGTATCCATGTCCAAGGAGTTGCAAGCCTCCTACGAGCAACTTTCCGACTATAGCCGGACCCTGGAGGAAAAGGTTCGGGAGCGTACCGGGGAACTGGCCGTGGCCCGCGATCAGGCGGTGGCCGCGAACAACGGTAAATCCGAATTTCTGTCCATCATGAGCCATGAAATTCGCACCCCCATGAACGCCATTGTCGGCTTTACCCAATTGGCGCTGCGCACCACGCTCACCGACAAGCAACACGGCTACCTGACCCGCGTGCAATCGGCCTCGCACATTCTGCTGGGAATCATCAACGACATTCTGGATTTCTCCAAAATCGAAGCCGGCCGGCTGGAACTCGAATACGTCGATTTCAGCCTGGTCGACGTGCTGGACAATCTGTCCTCCTTCGTCAGCGCGCCGGCGGAACAAAAGGGACTGGAACTGCATTTTTCCATCGCCGGCGATGTTCCGCTGTTTTTGGTGGGCGATCCCTTGCGCCTGAACCAGGTCCTGCTCAACCTGACCAGCAACGCGGTGAAGTTCACCGAACGGGGCGATATCGTCGTCAGCATCGCCGTGGCCCCTGCCTATCAGAAAGGGGACAAGCTCGGCAAAAAAATAAAACTGGAATTTTCCGTGCTGGATTCCGGCATCGGTTTACACCCGGAACAAAGCAACAAGCTCTTTCAACCCTTTACCCAAGCCGATACGTCCATCACGCGCCGCTATGGCGGCACGGGTTTGGGGCTGGCCATCTGCAAGCGGCTGGTGACCATGATGGGCGGAGACATCGGCGTGGAGAGCACGCCGGGAATCGGCAGCCGTTTCACCTTTACGGCGCAATTCGATACCCAGGACCGGCCGTCGGTCCGCGAAGCGCCGTCACCGGCCGGCCTGCAAAGCATGAAGGTGCTGGTCGTGGACGACAGCGCGGCGTCGCGCGAAATTTTGCAGGCGTACCTGCAATCGTTTTCCCTGGACGTTCTCCTGGCCAAATCCGGCGTGGAGGCGCTCGCACTGCTGGAGCGGCAGCCGGCCGACCATCCCGTCGACCTGGTGCTGGTCGATTGGAAAATGCCGGGGCTGAATGGGGTGGCCACGGCGCGGAGGATCAAAAGCGACGAGAAGATTCCCGGCGCTCCGACCGTCATCCTCATGACGGCCCATTCCCGTGAAGACGTTCTGCGGGAAGCTCAGGATGTGCGCATCGACGGCATATTGACGAAACCGATCACGTCGTCGCAGTTGTACGACGTCATCGTTGCGAAATGCGGCCCGGTTGTCCCCGGAGACGGAGCAGCGCGCCCCTACGCTCCGCAACAACCCGATTTACTGGCGGACATTCGCGGCGCACGCCTGTTGCTGGTGGAAGACCAGCCGATGAATCAACTGATCGCCCAGGAATTGCTGCAGAGGGAAGGGTTCGTGGTGGTTATCGCCAACAACGGCTCGGAAGCGGTGCAGATGGCGCGGCAACAAGCCTTCGACGCCGTATTGATGGACTTGCAGATGCCGGTCATGGACGGCTTCGAAGCCACGCGGGCCATTCGCGCCGAACGGGGCTACGAGGAACTGCCCATCATCGCCATGAGCGCCCACGTCATGGCGCAGGAGAAGGACAAGTGCATGCAGGTGGGCATGAACGGCCATGTGGGCAAGCCCATCGACCTGGACAAGCTCTTCGCCCTGCTGGTCCAGTGGATCAAGCCCAAGACGCGGCCGGAAATCGCACCGGACGCGGCAAGTCCGACGGCCGATTCTCTCCCCGATCTCTTGCCCGCCGCCTTGCCCGGGATCGACATCGAGCTCGGACTGAGCAACGTGGCGGGCAACAAAACGCTTTACCGCCAGTTGTTGCTGCGCTTCGAGCAGGATTTTCACGCGGCGCACGACCGGCTTGCCCAATTCTTGCGCGACAAGGATACCGACGCGGCGAGCGAATTGGCCCATGCCCTGAAAGGGGTGGCCGGCAACCTGGGCGCCACGGAGTTGCAGGCGTGCGCCGGCGATTTGATCGGCGCCATTCGCCACAACGCCCGCGTGGAGCAGACCTGTGAGCGCTGGGGCCAGGCCTTGGGGCAGGTGCTGGCATCCATCCGGCAATTGCGGGCGTCCATGCCCGATGGCCCAGCGGCGCCCGAGGAGGCGGTGACCCTGGATAGCGATCGGTTCGCCGCCCGCCTGGCGGAGTTGCACGAACGGGTGTCCGCCCACAGTCTGGACGTCGACGTCGCGTTCCAGCGGCTACGGCCTTATGGCGACAAGCCCGCGTTGCGGGGCCGGCTTGCCGCGCTGGAAGAGGCGCTGGACGTATTCGACTTTGCGTCGGCCGCGTCGCTCTTGCGGGAAATCGACCCCGGACTGGAGCAAAACTCGATCCGCGCGGCGCCGGAGGCGAACAGGCCGAGGTTGCTGATCGCGGACGACCAGCCGGCCAACGTGAAGGTTCTCGGCGAAGCCTTGCGCAGCGACCATGACATCGTCGTCGCCACCCGCGGCGAGGACGTTCTGCGCATCGCTTCCGGCGACGCGGCGCCCGCCTTGATCCTGCTGGACATTGAAATGCCCAACGGCCTGGACGGTTTCGACGTGTGCCGGCTGCTCAAGGCGGATGCGGCGACGCGGAGCATACCGGTGATTTTCATTACCGGAAGGGACGACGACGTCAACGAATCCTTCGGGCTGGAACTGGGGGCGGTGGATTACATCGTCAAGCCCTTCAGCATGTCCGTGGTCAAATCGAGAGTCCGCACCCACCTGAAGCTGAAGCAGCAAAGCGATTTTCTGGGGCACATGGCTTATCTGGACGGCCTGACCAACATCCCCAACCGCCGCCAGTTCGACGAAATATTCGAAGCGGAATGGCGCCGCGCCTTGAGGAGTGCCATGCCTTTGTCCGTCGTCCTCGTGGACGTGGACGAATTCAAGAATTACAACGACCATTACGGCCACGCCGCCGGCGACGAGTGCCTGAAGACCGTCGCTGCGACCTTGAAAGGCTCCTTGAACCGGGCGATGGATTTCGCCGCCCGCTACGGCGGCGAAGAATTCGTCGCCGTATTGCCCGGCCTGGAGTTCACCGCGGCCATGGACATGGCGGAAACCATGCGCAGCAACATCGAACATCTGGAAATGGCGCACGCATTTACCGATTGCGCGCGAAAAACATTGACCGCCAGTTTCGGCGTGGCCACCGTCACCCCGACCCGTGATATAAGTCGGGAGCAATTGATGAAATGGGCCGACGAGGCTCTCTACGAAGCAAAACAAGACGGTCGAAACCGTGTGCGGGGACGCGAGGCCGGCAACGGATCGCGCGCAGATAAACGGGGGGGGTAAAGCATATGGCGCGGTTTGGCGCAATAAAGACAACGTTCTGCGGTCTGGCCTGTTGCGGCGCGATGGCGAACGCCTACGCGGCCCTGGGGAACGGTCCTTTCGAGATCGGCACGGGAGTCCTGCAGGAAGAACTGAGCTGGCTGCAGGCGGAGTCCACGATTTTTTCCGCGTCCCGCCACGAGGAAAAGGTCTCGCGCACTGCCGCCGCCGTGTTAGTTCTGAGCCAGGACGACATCCGGCGCTCCGGCGCCACCTCCATTCCCGACGCACTGCGCCTGGTTCCGGGACTGGACGTAGCCCAGATCAACGCCAACAGTTGGGCCATCAGCGCCCGCGGTTTCAACGACCGCTCGGCCAACAAAATGCTGGTCCTCATGGATGGGCGGACTTTGTATCACCCGGTTTTCTCCGGAACCCTGTGGCACACCAAGGACACCTTGCTGGAAGACGTGGAGCGCATCGAAGTGATCCGCGGCCCGGGGGCGGCCATGTGGGGGTCGAACGCCGTCAACGGCGTCATCAACATCATCACCCGAAGCGCCAAGGATTCCTCCGGCCTGTACGCCACGGCGGGCACCGGCACCGAGGAGAACGGCTTTGGCGCCGTGCGCTACGGCGGCCAACTGGGGGAGCAGACCTACTACAAAGGCTACGTCAAATACCTCAGCCGCGATGCTTTCGCCCTGGCCGGAGGCGGCAACGCCAACGACGCCTGGGAAACCACGCAAGGTGGATTCAAGGTGGAAAGCGCCCCGTCCAAGGAAGACTCCCTCACCCTGCAGGGCGACATATACCAGGGCAACTCCAATGCCCTGCAACATGTTTCCGCACCGCAGCTTCCTTTCGAGTTCGACAGCACGGCACCGAAACGCTATTCCGGCGGCAATGTGCTGGGCCGCTGGGGCCACCGGTTTTCCGACACCTCGGACATGACCCTGAAATTGTATTTCGACCATACCGAGGATACGTCGCGCTTCCCCGCCATCGACGACGCGACCACCAGCCGCGTGGATACCTACGACGCGGACTGGCAGCACCATTTCCAGTGGGGCGACGCACACGCCTGGACCTGGGGTTTGGGCTACCGCTACACCCACATGCGCTCTGCGACCGGCAAGGACTTCTTTTTCGCCATGCGCGCGTCCACGCGGGACACGCAGTTGTTCAGCGGCTTCGTTCAGGACGAAATCACCCTGGTTCCGGACCGCTGGCGCGTGATTCTCGGCACACGGATCGAACACAACGATTTCAGCGGCTTCGAAGTCCAGCCCAACGGCCGGCTGGTGTTCACCCCGACCGACAACCAGACCGTCTGGGCGTCCATTTCACGGGCGGTGCGGATTCCCAACCGCCTGGACCACGACATGCAAGCCACTTATCTGGCGCAAGTGTCCCCCGGCATTTTCCTGGTGGGCCAGGGCAATCCCGACTTCAAGCCGGAAGAGTTGGTCGCCTACGAACTGGGCTACCGCATCCAGCCCACGTCATCCACGTCTGTGGATATCGCCACGTTCTACAACGACTATTCCCGCCTCACCTCCGCATCCCTCGGCACGCCGTTTCTCTCCGCCAGTCCATCGTTGCATGGGGTTCTGCCGATCTTTCCGGAAAACGACATGCGCGGCCAAACCTATGGCGCCGAAGTCATGGGGCAATGGCGCGTCGCGCCGGACCTGCGCTTGCAGGCCAACTACACCTATCTGCAAATACAGCTCAGCGGCGCCCCCTTGTTCCAACAGCGCACGGAGGATTCCTCGCCCCACCACCAGTTCAGCATCCGAACCTCCTACGACTTGACGGAAAGTCTGCAGGCCGACGCCATCCTGCGCTATGTGGACAAGCTGCCGGCGTTCGAGGTGGACAGCTATGCGGCGCTGGATTTGCGTCTGGGTTGGAAACCGACCCGCAATCTCGAACTGGCCGTGGTGGGCCGCAACCTGCTGGACGGCCAACATCCGGAATTCGGGGAATCGGTGCTGACCGCACAGGCGGTGGAAATCCAGCGCAGCGTGTACGGTCAGATCAGCCTGCGTTACTGACACCATCTTTTGCGTTGGGTTAGGCGTCCTGGCCGACAAATCCGCCGGGAGCGGATTTGCACGCGAAGCGCCCGCAGGGTGCCGGGCAGGGATTGCCCGGCATGAGACCCAACGAACGGCGCCAACCCAACCGGCTCATCTCTGGCCCACCCAGGCGTAGGCCAGCCGGGTGGCCAGATACATCCACACCGATTGGCCCACGGCCCAGGCGACGATGGCGGGAATGTGGGATTGGACCACCCGGCCGACGATAAAAGGCAGCGTCACCGTCAGCAGGAACTCGCCCACGATCACATACACCGGCGTGGAGTCGAAGAACACCATCCAGCAATCCTTGTAGTACCAATAGCCGGCCTGCTTGGCGATGAATTCGTAAGTGGGCAGATTGATGGCCCCGAAAACGCCGGTCAGCAGGGACGCCCTCCACAACCCCCAGCGATTCGCCATCCAATAGGCTAGGTAGCCGAACTGGAACATGATCAAGGCCCAGGAGAACGGCATGTAAAACGGCGAATCCCAGATAAACGGCTCACCCGGCGCATAAACCAGCGTTTGTTGCACCGATACGGCCAGGTAATCCGTCGGCAATTCCCAGAACCCCACCAGCAAGCCGAACAGGTATAAGCGCCCGAACAGGCCGTCGCGGGTTTTCCAGGTGTGATAAACGATCAGGGCGTTTAGCGCAAAGGTGATCAGCGCCGCGGCAATCCAGCCGCCGTGCAGCGCCCACGCGACCAGATCGGTGCCCAGCGCCAATGCGATGGTCAGCAAAACAAAGACCAGCCTTTTATCGCTCCACATGCGGATTCCCCTCCATTCAAAAAACGTTTTATGGTTTGGCCGATACGCCGGGCGGGCGTTTTATCGACGCCTTTTTTGGAATCAATCCAGGCCCAAGAAAGCTTTCTTGGCGGATTTGCGCGAATTCAGCCAGATTTTGATGGCTTCATAGACGATGACCGTGGTAAACGTCACGGCCATCCACACCAATACCGCTTCCATCGGCAACAAGGTCCAGGCGTCGATGACGATGCCGAGCATCTGCTTGTAGTTGTAGCCCCACCACTGATAGGGCGACGCCAGGGTGGCCTCCCACAGCAGGCTGATCAGCAGGATGAAGAAAAAGCACAGGCTCACCGCGCGCCAGTTGATGAAACGAAAGGTGGTTTTGAACAACGCGGCGGAAGGAATGAAGCTGGCCACCACCAGGAAGGTGAAATATCCCGGAAATCCGCCCTGGTAAGGGCTGGGGAACACGTTCTTCACCAGGATGCCCAGGGCGATCAACCCCAGGCCCACCAGCACCGACTTGCCGTGGAACGTCACGATGCGCTCCATGCCCGCCGATTCCACGGCGTAATCGGGCACGTTATAGGCGCTCAGCCAATATTCGTCGCACCAGACGTACATCAACAGCACGGCGATGAAACCGGTCAGATAAAACACGAATTCCTCGACGGGGATTTTGCGCTCCCACGACCCCGTGGCGAAATCGAATCCCGGCACGTAGATTTCCAGGGTCGCCTAGCTGTTGACGAAAGTGAAAAACGTCAAGCCGAAAAACAGGTCCAGCAGGAAACCCAGGGGCACCAGCACGGCGAGGGCGATCCAGAAGGATTTCCGGATGAACTTTTCGTCGTGGTTGGCATGCAGCCAGGCCAGAATCACCAGAATGGGAATGATGAACAGGGACAGGCTGACCGTGTAGCCCAGCGGCGATGAGCCCGCTACCGGCAAAACCTGAGTTTGCGCGCGCTCCACGGACAGCAGGCTGAGGGTCGCGGGGACGCTCACCACGCCGATCATGGCGAGGAAGGTCTTGAAGTCTTGTTCCGGTGTCAGTGCCATGGCGGGTCTCCTTGTTGTTGTAAGACATTGTTTCCACAAAAACTAGCATGAACGCGGCTGCGCGGCAAACGGCAGGGAATTCATTCGCCGGCGGGAACCATGATCCGCAATCCACGCTCTCCAGCCCGTTCCACCGCGGCCCCCATCCGCCTGCTCTCCCGATCCAGCGTTTCCTGCAGCCAGTCCACGTCGGCAGGCGGTGCATAGCGCAAGCGGAAGTTCCGAATCTGTAGCGGCATCAACTCCAGGCTCAGCAGCCGGCCGCCGGCCCCCACGGCGAGGAAGTACATCAGGACCAGATCGCCCCGGAACGCCGCGCGGTCGCCAATGCCTTCGTAATCGTTCAGGAAGTCCCCACAGCCGTACAGGATCGGTTTGCCACGATGGATTTCGATCCCTTTGGGATGGTGCGACGAATGGCCGTGCACGATGTCGGCGGCGTCCTCGTCGATCAGGCGGTGGGCGAACGCCCGCTGGTCTTCGGGAATCTCGTAGCCCCAGTTGCCGCCCCAATGGATGGAGACCACGGCCACATCGCCCGTACGTTTATGCGCCTGGATGCGCTGGGCCAAGCGGTGCGCCGTGCCGACGTACAGATCGGGCAGCAGTTCGATGCCCGGCCGGTCGTCCCGCGCGGCCCACGAACCGGGAATGCCGCTGCTCTCGTCGCCCACGGCGAACACCAGCACCCTGCCCTTGTCCGGAATTTCCAGGATGGCGGGATTTTGCGCCCGGGCCGAATTCGTTCCGGCTCCGGCGGTTTCGATGCCCGCCTGGTCCAGAACGGCTAACGTCTCGCGCAGCCCGGCGGGGCCCCAATCCAGCACATGGTTGTTGGCCAGCGTGCAGCAGTCGATTCCGGCGGCGTTAAGGCAGGGGATATTGGCGGGATGCATGCGGTACTGGATGCCCTTGCCCGGCCAGGGTTCGCCCGTCGCCGTGACCGCCGTTTCCAGGTTGACGATCCTGGCGTCGGGACGCGCCCGCGACAGTTCCGCCAGGGCGTCGCCCCAGATATAGGAAAAATCCACCGGTTTGGCGATGGGTCCGTGGGCATCCTCCGCGAGCTGGACATAACCCAGGGCGGAAGCCATGTACGACTCGTAAATCCGGGGATCGCCGGGATGGGGCAAAACCTGGTCGATGCCGCGACCGGTCATCACGTCGCCGCACAGGAACACGGTGAGCGCATCGGAAGCGGCCGTCATGGGAGTGAGCCCGAAGGGCGCCGCCGCACGTCCGTGGAAATCGTCTCAGCCGCTCAGCCCTTCCGCCTTCAGTGCCTCCCGAACCGCCGGGCGCTCCGCTACCCGCGCTTTATAAGCCTGGAGTTTGGGCCACTTGCCCATGTCCAGGTCCACGTATCCGCTCCAGTTGAGCACGGTGAACAGATACGCGTCCGCCACGCTGAACGCATCGCCCATCAGGTAGGGCTGCCCGTTCAGCCGCTCGGAAAGGTAGTCGAAGCGCCGCCCCAGGACATCGAACTGATTGGCTTTCCACTCCGGAGTGATGTGCGGGTTGAACAGAGGCCCGAACTGCTTGTGGATTTCGCTGGAGACGAAGTTGAGCCATTCCATCAAGCGGTAGCGCTGCATGGATCCCGCGGCGGGGGCCAAGGCCGTTTCCGGCTTGCGGTCGGCGAGATACTGCAGAATGACCGCGACCTCGGTCAGTATCTCGCCGTCGTCGAGCCGCAAGGTCGGCACGTAGCCTTTGGGATTGATGCGGGTGAAGTCCTCGCCGGTCGCAGTCTGCTTTTTGGCGAGGTCCACCCTTTCCAGGTCGAAGGCGGCGCCCGTTTCGCGCAGGGCAATATGGGGCGCCAGGGAGCAGGCGCCGGGAGCGTAATAGAGTTTCATGGTCGACTCCTTTGTCAACGCGGGATGGTCGGGTTGCGCGGACGAACCGCTAACCCGACCTACCGGCCAATACGAAATGTTGGTTTTCAGTATCCGGCGAATTCCTCCGTGCGGATGTCGTCCTCGTCTGCCCCCGCCTCTTCCAGCATCTTCCTCATGGCGGCCACCATGGCCGGCGGCCCGGCCACGTAGTAAATCGGGCCATGCAGCTCACCCACCGCGCGGGTCACAATCTCCGCACCGATATAGCCCCGCTCCCCATCCCAGGGCTGCCGCGAGTTCTCCATTTCGGTCATGGTGCCGATCAGGCGGAAATGGGGGTTCGCCTGCTCGAGCCGCCGCAACTCATCGAGAAAAGGGGCATCCTCGGGGCGCTTGTTGGAATAGAACAGGAACAGGCGGTGGGGCAGGCCCAAGTGCGCGGCGTCCTTGGCGATGGCAAAAAACGGCGTGATGCCGATGCCGCCGGCCAGAAACACGCCGGGGCGGCTGGCGTTCTTGTGCAGCGTGAACGACCCGAAAGGCCCGGCGATGCGCAGCGGACTGCCGGGCGGGAGATTCCTCAGCACGCGCTTGAAC
>Ga0209640_10006716_pt1 | contig 10056 bp, 8 predicted proteins | sample RifCSP10_1_FD_184018 | JGI IMG/M metagenome (GOLD analysis project Ga0209640, IMG submission 184018) | Soil microbial communities from Rifle, Colorado - Rifle CSP2_sed 10_1 (SPAdes) (version 2) | ecosystem: Environmental > Terrestrial > Deep subsurface > Rock core/Sediment | place: Rifle... | reverse complement strand
CTTCACAGCCACCGACTTTTACGCCCGCGTCATCCAGCACGAGTCCGACCACCTGCAGGGGATCGTCTTCCTGGACCGGATGAAGAGCTTCGAGACCCTCACCTTTCTGGACGAGTACGCCCGGTACTGGGCGGAGAAGTAACGCCGCCCCCCGCCGCCCGGATGCCCCGACGGAGCGCACCCATGCCGGACGATCGGACCCGCGAGGCTGTCCTCGCCTTCATCCCGGACCTGTTCTTCTCCACCAAGGTGGGGGCCCTCTGCGCCGGCCTCGGGCGGCCCTTCGTCCTGGCCCGAACGGAGGCTGACCTGATGGCGAAGGCAGCGGCCGCCCGGCCGGCGGTCCTCCTGGTGGACCTCACGGCTCCGGCAGTCGAGGGGGTGCTCACCCGCCTGCGGGAGGGGCCCGCGGCCGGCCTTCCCCTCCTGGGCTACACGACCCACGCCGACTGGAAGCGGACGAAGCCGCTGCACGACCGCTGCGACCGGGTCATCACCAAGGACGACATCGCCGCCAACCTCGCGGGCGAACTGGAACGGATTACCCGGCTTCGGGATGGGGGAGGCGGAGGAGACTGATGGACCGGCGCTCGCCGCTCGCCGGGCTCCCGGAGGCCGCCGCCTTCACCGAGGTGGCCGGGGTCCGGCTGCCGGAGCACTTCGGCGACCCAGACGCCGAGTACCGGGCGCTGCGGGAGGCGGCCGGGGTTCTGGACAGGGCCACGACCGGCCTCCTCCGGCTGACGGGCGCCGACCGGGTCCGGTTCCTGAACGGGATGATCACCAACGACGTGAAGGCCCTCACCCCCGGGGCCGGCCTGTACGGCGCCCTCTGCTCCCCCCAGGGGAAGGTCCTGGGGGACCTGCGCGTGTTGGCCTTGGAGGAGGCCCTGCTCCTGCTCTGCGAAGCCTCCTGCCGCGCCCGGGTCGCCCAGACGCTCGACCGGTTCATCATCGTGCTGAACCAGCCGCAGGACATCGTCAACATCGCGGGCACCGCGCGCGCGATGATGAACATGGGCTTCGGCCGGCTCCGCCTCGTTCGGCCGGCACTCTACGATGCCTGGCGCATTGCGGGCATCGCCCATGGCTGCGAAGCGCTCCTCGAGCGCGTCGAGTTCTTCGAGACGCTCGAACAGGCCACTGCGGATGCGGGGCGCATCATCGGCACGACCTCGCGCCGGCGGACCTCTACCTTCGTCTGGCAGCAGCCGCGCGAGGCGGCGCCCGAGCTGCTCGAACTCGCGCCGGCACTCGCCGGTCCGGTCGCGATCGTCTTCGGCCGCGAGGACAAGGGTCTGGCCAACGAGGACCTCGACCTCTGCGACCGCCTGCTCGTCGTGCAGACCAGCCCCGCACATGCATCCCTCAACCTGGCCCAGGCCGTGCTCGTCATAACGTATGAGTTATGGACAGCGGCCGACGCGCTCACAGCGCTGCCCAGGCCGAAACGCCGATCGCTCCCCGCAGCGCCTGCGGACATGAACCACCTCTTCGATGACAGCCGGCGCGCCCTCGAGACGATCGAGTTCTTCAAGGCCAGGAACGCGCCCATGGTGATGCGATCCCTGCGGGCGATCCTGCGGCGGGCCTCCCTGACGTCGAGAGAAACCAGACTGCTGCGGGCCATGGCGATCGAGGTGCGCAAGTTCTTCGAGCGCACCCGGCCGGATCGCAACGCCCCGGAGCCGTAGCGGACCCTCCGCGGGTCATGCCAGGCCACCGCCTCCCGGGCCTTCGGCATCCCGGGAGTCGCGATCAACATCGGATTCACGACTCCCGGGGCCTTCGTGGCAACTGAAGTGGACTTCGACCCCCGTGCGTGCTCCTGTTCACCCGCCGCTCGACATTTAACTCCCGCCCCCGGTGTCCTGCGCGGTTGACTGTCGCCATGAGCGAAGGAGCTTCGCCAGTTGCCCGGCGACGGCCGGCGTCAATGACAGAGCGGCCACCACGAGCCATTCTTCGCCACCGAGAACCGATGTCCCGAGCACACCGCGGAGCGGGGGCACGAAGACCGTGGCGAATTGGAGCGCCATGCTGATGGCGACGGCGCCCAGCGCCCAGCGGTTGGATACGACCCGGGCCGGCGCGACGACCGCACCACGGCTGCGCGCGTTGCCGAGGTGAAAGGTCTGCGAGAGCGCGAGTGTCATGAAGCACATCGTCCGGGCCACTTCCACCGTCGATCGCAGGCCGATGATGTAAGCCGCCAGGGAGCTCGCGGTGATGATCGCTGCGTACATCCCGATCCGGGCGAGAAACGCTCGTGACAGGAGCGTCTCATCCGGACTTCGCGGCGGCCGCGTCATCACGTCCGGGTCCGCAGGCTCGAGCGAGAGTGAAAGCGCCGGAAACGTGTCGGTCACCAGGTTCAGCCACAGTATCTGGAGCGGCAGGAGAGGCAACGCGAGACCCGCGATCAGCGCGACCATCAGGACGAGGACTTCGGCGAGATTGCAGCTGAACAGGTAGAAGACGAACTTCCGGATGTTGTCGTAGATCACGCGGCCCTGCTCGATGGCGGCGCCGATCGACTCGAAGCGGTCGTCACGCAGCACGACATCCGCCGCCTCCCGCGCGATGTCGACGCCCCTCCCTCCCATGGCGACGCCGATCGAAGCCTTGCGCAGCGCAGCCGCGTCGTTGATGCCATCGCCGAGCATTGCCGTGATCTCGCCGTGGCGCTGCAGCGAGTCGATGATGCGCAACTTGTCTTCCGGACTGACGCGGCTGAAGACGGCGACCCGGCCGATACGCTCGGTCAGCTGCGCATCCGTGAGGACCTGGAGCTCGCTTCCGTCCAGGGTCGTCTCCCCCTCGCGCAGGATGCCGAGTTCCCGGGCGACCGCCTCCGCCGTGGCACGTTGGTCGCCGGTGATCATCACGGTCCTGATGCCGGCCGCCTGGAACCGCTCGATCGTCGCACGCACGCCGATGACGGGTGGATCGATGATGCCGGCGAGTGCGACGAAGGTGAGATTGGAGTCGGCGCCGGCGCCTTCGGCGAACGCGAGCGCGAGAACCCGCAGGCCGCTGCGGGCAAGGTCGTGGTTCGACGCCTCCAGCGCGCGCCGTCCATCGGCGTCCAGTGGCCGGACCTGGCCGTCCACGAGCACCGTTGCGCAACGCTCGATCAGGCGAACGGGATCCCCCTTGACCATCGTGCGACGGCGCCCGCCACCCACATCGTGCACCGTAGCCATGTACCGGCGCTCGCTCGAGAAGGGAATGCTCTCGCTCTCGGGCCATTCGCGAACGGCGGCCGTTCGCTCGATGCCCGCGCGCCGGCCGGCGACGAGCAACGCCGCCTCCGTTGGATCGCCGTGCACTGTCCAGCCCCCGTCCGACCGCTCGACGCGCGACCGGTTCGCGAGCACGCCGATGCGCAGCGCGAGAAGGAGATCGGGGCGACCGGCCGGATCGATGGGTGAGCCATCGATCGAGAAGACGGCCTCCGGCCCGTAGCCGGCGCCGGCCACCCGGATATCGAGGTTCATGAGCCGGATGTCCGTCACCGCCATCTCACCAGCCGTGAGCGTGCCCGTCTTGTCGGTGCAGATCGTCGTCGCGGAGCCCAGCGCTTCGACCGCCGGCAGCCTTCGGACGATGGCGTTCCGCTGCGCCATGCGGCGCAGGCCGAGACCCAGTGTGACGGTCGCGACCGCGGGCAGACCCTCGGGCACCGCGGCAATGGCGAGGGCGATGCCGGCTTCAACCATGTCGAGCAGAACGAAACCGCGAACGATGCCGATCAGAATGATGAGCACCGCGATCGCGAGCGTCAGCCAGACCAGGCGCCGGCCGAGCGCATCGAGACGGATTTCCAGGGGCGTGCGCTCGTCGCCGATCGAGCTGGCGATCTGGCCGATCCGGCCGGTCTCCGTGTCGGTCCCCGTCGCCACCACGATCGCACGGCCGTGCCCGTTCACGACGGTCGTCGCCTTGTAGATCATGTTGTCGCGATCGGCGACCGCCGTGATGACCTCGCACGCTTGACCGGCTGACTTGAGCGATGCAGCGGATTCGCCGGTCAGCGCGGACTCGACCACGCGCAACTCGGCCGCTTCGATCAGCAGCGCGTCCGCGGGAACCGACTGGCCGGCCTCGATCTCGATGACGTCGCCCGGCACGACGTCGCGGCCGTCTATCGTTTCGGACCGCCCATCCCGCACGACCGTAGCGTGCGCCACGTCCAGGTCCCGCAACGCGTTCATGGCCAGCCGCGCCCGCCACTCGACGGCAAAGCCGATCACCGTATTGATGAGCAGGACGGCCAGGATCGCGATCGCGTCGAGCCGCTCCCCGAGAATGAACGCGAGCACCGCCGCGACGAACAGCAGGGCCACCACGACGCTGCGCACCTGATCCGCGAGGATGCTCCAGGCGGAGGCTGGAGGGACCGCCTCGATCCGGTTCAATCCGAAGTGTTGGAGCCGCCGTCTCGCCTCGGCCGCCGTCAGGCCCTGCGGCGATGAGTCGAGGCGGGCGATCGCCTCACCGGCGCTCAGCGCGTGCCATGCCGTTGCACCACCGCGCGAGTCCGTCACCGCCGCGTCACCTCACGTGTGCAGGCCGAAAACCCGCATGGCCAGCGTGAACACGGCAATGTCGATGAGGATCGCGAACAGAATGTTCATGACGATTCCGGCGCGCGCCATCATCGGAATGGTGAGCCTTCCGGTCCCGAAGATCAGCGCGTTCGGCGGTGTGCCGGCCGGAAGCATGAAAGACAGACCGGCGGCCAGGGCCGCCGGAATGGCGAGGAACAACGGGTCCCGGCCCATGCCCACGCTGACCGAAGCGACGAGCGGGATGAACGTCGCGGCCGTCGCCGTGTTGCTCGTCAGCTCGGTGAGGAAGATGACGACGAGCGTGACGATGGCCATCACCAGGAGCAGCGGCAGGTGGCCGGCCGCGGCCATGGCATCGCCGATTCCCTGGGCCAGACCCGTGGTCTGGATCGCCGAGGCCAGGGAGAGCCCGCCGCCGAACAGAACCAGGACCGACCACGGCATCTTCTCGGCATCCTTCCAGGCGAGCACGAACTCGCCCCGCCGCCAGTTCACCGGAACGACGAACATGAGCATGGCGCCGGTCATCGCGATTCCGGCATCGGAGATGTTGGCGAAGACCTTCTCGATCAACGGCTGCGTCATCCAGGCCACGGCGGTCAGCGTCGCGATGATGGCAACCAGCTTTTCGGCCCGCGACATTCGACCGATTTCGGCCGCCTCGCGTTCGAGGATGTCGCGCCCCCCCTCGAGCTCGGTCGATCCGACCGGATGCAGCCACCGCGTCAGCAGCCACCAGGCGATCGGTGTGCCGACCACGACGACCGGGACGCCGACCAGCATCCATTGCAGGAATCCAATCCTGAAGTGGTAGGTCTCATCCATGAACGCCGCGAGAAACGCCGTCGGCGGCGTGCCGATCGGCGTTGCGACGCCACCAATGCTCGCCGCATAGGCGATGCCGAGCAGCAACGCGATCGCGAAGTTGTTGTCGGCCTTTCCCTCACCGCGCCGCTCCTCGACCGCCCGGATGACGGAGGTCGCCATCGGCAGAAGCATCACGACGGTCGCCGTGTTGCTGACCCACATGCTGAGGAAGGCCGTCGCCGCCATGAATCCGCCGATCAGGTTGGCCGGCTTCGTGCCTACCGTCCGGATGATCGCGACGGCCAGACGTCGGTGCAGCCCGGAACTCTCCATGCCGGCGGCGAGAATGAAGCCGCCCATGAACAGGTAGATGATCGGATTCGCGTACGGCGCTGCCGTGTTGTTCATCGTCGCGATGCCCAGGGCCGGAAGCAGCACGAGAGGCAGAAGTGCGGTCGCGTAGATGGGAATCGCTTCGGTGATCCACCAGATCGCCATCAGCAGGCCGAGGCCGGCCGCGCGCCAGGCCGTCTCGCTCAGTCCGCCCGGCGGCGGCGTGAGCAGACACGTCGCGAGCACGAGCGGCCCGAGAATGAAACCGATCCGTTCGCCCAACGATGGCGTCCCGCGTCCACCCCCCGATTCCGGCACGCGTCTCCTCCCTTCCGATGGATCAGACCACGCCCGCATGCTGCGGCAGCGCATCGAGCGTGGGCTGGACCGTGACCGCCTGCGCGTGATGCAGCGGTCCCGCCAGGCCGGCCCGATCGTGAAAGTACACGTCCATGCCCGCCGTTGCGGCGCCACCCACGTCGAAGGGCGATCCCGCCACGAACAGGGTACGGCCGGCCGGCACCGCCATCGCCTCCAGGCCCGCCGCGTACGCCGCGGCGGCCGGCTTGTACCAGCCCGATCGCTCCGCGGCGACGACCGCGTCCCAGGCGACACCCAGCCGCGCCGCGGCACGCGTCGCCAGCGTCTCCGAACAATTCGTCACGATACCGAGGCGGACCGCCCCGGACAGGCGCCGCAGAACATCGCCGGCCTCCGGCCACGGTGAAACCTCGGCCCACGCTTCGCTCAAGGCCGCCGCCGCGCTCGCGCCGATCCCCGTCTGCGCCGCCGCTTCCGCGACGATCGTCAGATAGTCGCGGTATCGGCCTTCCGCACAGGTCAGCTCGAGGTAGCGCATGCGCCAGCGCCGGCCGCGCCGCGCACCACCCGCAATCGCGTTCCAGAGTGTCCAGGAATCCAGCAGCCCGCTCAGCAGATCGAACAGCACCGCATCGTACCGGCGCCCGCCGCTCACACGATCTTCGCGATCCGGCCGAGATCGGCGTCCCGACCGAGAATGAAGAGCGTGTCCGAGTCCTTGAGCGGCGCATCCGGGTTGGGGACCGGCATGATCTCATCCTGCAGCACATCGTGCACGGCGATGATCGAGATCTTGTAGTGGCGGGGAAGCTCGAGCGCGCGCAGCGACTGCCCGATCCACGACTCCGGCACCGCCATCTCCTGGATTCCGAAATCGGGACCGATGCGGATGTAGTTGAGCACGCCACGGCTCGCAATCCGGGTCGCCAGCCGGATCCCGGATTCGCGCTCCGGAAAGATCGTCTCGGTCACACCGATCTTCTCGAGCACCCGCGCGTGGTCCTGCGAGATGACCTTCACGTAGATCTCGGGCACGCCCAGGTCGCGCAGGGAGAGGGCCGCCAGGATGCTGGACGTGATGTCGTCGCCCGTGCTGACGATGCCTGCGTCCGCTCCCTCCGCTCCGATCTTGCGCAGCACATCGATGCTCCGGCCATCGCCCACCGCCGCGCGCGTCACCCGCCTCGCCATCCGATCGACCAGATCCTCGTTCGTGTCCACCGTCGTCACATCATGGCCCGCCTGATGGAGGGCTTCCGCGGTAGCGGAACCGAAATTGCCCAGTCCGATGATAACGAATCGTTTCATGGATTCCCCGCCTCAGCCGACGATGACGTCTTCGCGCGCGTACCGGAACCGGCCCGGCCCGCGGTCCGGCAGCGTGATGGCCGCACCCAGCGCGAGCGGACCGATACGGCCGAGGAACATCAGCAGTACCGCCAGCCACCGCCCCGCAGCCGTGAGATCACCTGTTATGCCCGTGGACAGACCCACCGTGCCGAAGGCGCTCGTCGCCTCGAACATGAGCGCCAGAAAATCGCCACGCACCGCACTCTCGGCCTGGTGCGGCAACCCGACCGCGGTGAAAAGGAAGATACCTGCGGTCACGATGAAGAACGCTGCGACGAAGAGTCCGATCGCGCGATGAATCGTCTCGTCCGGAACCGTGCGATTCATGATGTTCACCGCATTTCGGCCCCGCAGCCGCGACCATGCCAGCAGCCCGATCAGCGCGAACGTCGTCGTCTTCACGCCGCCCGCCGTACCGCCTGGCGAGCCTCCGATGAACATCAACAGCACAGTCAGGAAAGCCGTGACCTGGCTGACCTGCCCGTAGTCCATGCTGTTGAAACCCGCCGTCCTCGCCGTGACACTCATGAACAGCCCGTTCCACACCCTCGCCCACGCCGGCAGCCCGCCCAACGTGCCCCGCCACTCGAACGCCGTGTACAGGACCCAGCCGACCAGGATCAGAACACACGTCACCGCAATGGCCAGCCTGGAATGGATCGATATCCGGTCGAGCGACACGCGACTTCTCCGGTCGCGCAGCAGGTGGAGCTCCTGCAGCGTCAGGAAGCCGATTCCACCGGCAACGACCAGCAGCATGATCAGCGTGAGCGAGATCGGATCGCGCTGGAACGAGACGAGCGAATCCGGGAACGTCGAGAAACCGGCGTTGCAGAACGCGCTGACCGAGTTGAAGACGGCGTGCCAGACCGCAGTCGTCCAGCCGATTCGAGGGCCCCAGTCGAGCCACAGCAGCGCGGCCCCGAGGCCCTCGAGGACGAGGGTGAACCGGATGACGTTGCGCGCCAGCTCGCGATAGTCGACGTGCGGCGCGACCTCGGCCACCGACGTGAGCTGCTCCTGGCGCAGCGACAACCGGCCGCCGAGCCCGAGAATGATCAGCGACGCGAACGTGATCATTCCCAGGCCGCCGAGCTGGATCAGGAGCAGGATGTAAGCCTGACCGAAGGTCGTGAAGGCGGTGGCCGTATCCACGACAATGAGGCCGGTGACGCAAACCGCGCTCGTCGCCGTGAAGAGCGCGTCGAGCCACCCCAGCTTCGGGCCGGTGTACAAGCCCGGCAGAAGCTGGAAGCCGAGCGTGCCGAGCACGATGAGGAGAAGGAACGAACCGACGAACAGCTGGACCGGCGTCAGGCGCCGCCAGAAGCTCCGCCGCCCGGCCTTCGTCGGATACCACGGCTCGGTCCACAGGTTCACCCACGATCGGTATCGTGGGAACCGGAAATGTTGGGTTCTCGAGCCCGTCGGGCTGCGCTGGGGTCGGACTGGTTTCACGATCCGCGAACTCTAGGCGCCACGTCGCCTGTCGTCCAGAGGAGAACCGTGTACTCGACCTGTGTGTTCTGCAATCAATCCCTCGGCGCCAATGAGGCTCTCGAATCCTTTCCCGTTGGCCGCCGGATCGCGTTCGACGCCGGAAAGGGACGCCTCTGGGTCGTCTGCCGGAAATGCGAGCGATGGAACCTCTCCCCCATCGAGGAACGCTGGGAGACCATCGAAGACTGCGAACGCTTCTTCCGTGGAACCCGCGCCCGCGTCTCCACCGAGCAGGTGGGCCTCGCCCGCATCGCCGACGGCCTCGAACTCGTCCGCATCGGCCGGCCCATGAGACCTGAATTCGCCGCCTGGCGATACGGCGACCAGTTCGGACGCCGGCGCCGCCGCACCCTGCTCTACACCGCGGGCGCTGCGGCCGCTTTCGGCGCCATCGTGATCGGCGGGGCGGTGACCGGAGCCGTCAGCGCGGGGGTCCTCTCCCAGGCTGGGAACTGGATGAACATCTGGGTCAACGGCCGGACCGTCCTCAAGCTGCGCACCGATGACGGCCGCGTGATCAAGCTGAAGAATCCCGACCTCAGGCGAGCGCGCGTCCTGCCCGGCAGCGAACCCGGCAGCCTGTCGATTTCGATCGGCAGAGGGAGACGTTCGGAAATCTTCGAGGGCGCCGAAGCGGAACGAGTCGCCAGCCAGCTCGTACCCAAACTCAATCGCATGGGCGGCAGCCAGTCCACCATCCGGGAGGCGGTGCAGCAGATCGAGACCATCGGCGGACCCGACGCGTTCCTCGCGGCCACTTACCGCCGGGTGCTGACGGACCCCGCGATGGTCACACGCCGGCGCAAGGAACCGGGCTCGCTCGCGAAGCTGCCCTCGTCCACCCGGTTGGCCGTGGAGATGGCCCTGCACGAAGAGCGCGAACGGCGCGCGCTCGAAGGTGAACTCCAACTCCTCGAGGAAGCCTGGCGTGAGGCCGAAGAAATCGCCGCCATCGCCGACGACCTCGTGCTGCCGCCAGGCGCGGACTCGTTCATCGAGACGGAGCGCTCGAAACTGCAGCAGAGCTGAGCACCGGCTTCGGTCCACCCACCACCGTGCGGTAGCCGGCAAGGATGAAGAGAATGCCGATCAGCTCCGTTACGTACAGCACCTCGGTGTGTCCCATACGGGTCGCCGTACCGCCAATGCCGGGCAGAATCGCGCCCGTCGC
>Ga0209640_10006715_pt1 | contig 10057 bp, 11 predicted proteins | sample RifCSP10_1_FD_184018 | JGI IMG/M metagenome (GOLD analysis project Ga0209640, IMG submission 184018) | Soil microbial communities from Rifle, Colorado - Rifle CSP2_sed 10_1 (SPAdes) (version 2) | ecosystem: Environmental > Terrestrial > Deep subsurface > Rock core/Sediment | place: Rifle... | reverse complement strand
CCTCCCGCGGCCACCGCCTGCGGGTCGCGATCGAGGGCGAGCAGCCGCCCCGCGTCTCCCAGCTGCGCCAGGATCAGCCGGCTGTGCCCGCCGCGCCCAAACGTGCAGTCGACGTAGCACCCGTCGCTGCGCACCTTCAAACCCTCTACTGCCTGCTCCAACAGGACCGCGGTATGTGAGCCCCCGCTCACAAGGAGAAGCCCTCCAGCTCAGGCGGCAGCCCCTCCGCGCCGGGACCGGCGCCCTTCTCCATCAACTCGTCCCAGTGGTCCTTGTTCCAGAGCTCGAACTTGTGCCCCTGCCCGACCAGCACCACGGCTTTCTCGAGCTGCGCGTAGCGGCGCAGCGCCGGCGGCACGAGGATGCGTCCGGTCGCATCCATCACCACGTCTTCGGCGTAGCCGACGAGCCGCCGTTGCAGCTCGCGTATCTGCGCGTTGAAGCTCGAGAGCGACATGAGCTTCTTCTCGATCGGCTCCCAGTCGGGCAGCGGGTAGATGAGCAGGCAGCGGTCGGAATCGGCGGTGAGCACGACGTGCCCGCTGGCGCGCGTGAGGAGGGCGTCGCGAAACCGGGAGGGCACGGCGAGCCTCCCCTTGCTGTCGAGATTCAGCTGCGCGACGCCACGAAACACCGGTCCCCCTTGGCTCGCGGGAAAGCGCCGCCCCTCTTTCCATCTGGCGGCGCTTTATCCCACTTTTCTCCACTTCCTCCCACTATATTGGAAAGGCTGGGGAACGGTCAAGGACGATCGAGCGTTTTCTGTTTTTAGGACAATGACTTATGAGGAAAAACTGCGACCAGTTTTCAACTGTAACTTACCCTTAATTATCATAGAAAAACAGCGTGATATTGGTTGAACTGAATGTAATACTTTAGGTTTGGCCTCGGGGTGGTTGGCGCCCATGGAATAGGCCGCTGTTGCGCCTGGACAACACCGCCAAGAGTCAATCAGAAGGGAAAAGGGAAGCCGGCCGATAAGCCGGGTTCTGTTCGCGCCTTGCGGCGCGCGACAGCCATTCCTCTAGGCCGCGGATTGCTCCGCTGGCTCAAGCCACCTACCCGCAAGCTCGGCGGGCCGCGTCATCGCTTGCCTATTTGGTGTTGCTCCGGGTGGAGGTTGCCCCGTTTCACCCTCGTCTTCGTCCCGCGCTCTGGATCGAAGGCATTTCGGCCCCCTGCCCATTTCTACGAGACTTTGCCGCCTTGCGGCGTCAAAGTCCGGAGCGCGGGCCTCGACGAGACTCGTCTCTGTGGCCCTGTTCCTCGCCTCGCGGCGGGCGGTGATTAGCCGCCACCCTGCCCTATGGAGCCCGGACTTTCCTCCCCGCTCGGTACGAACCATCGTAAAGGCTCGCTTCATCCGCGCGCAGCGGCTGTCTGGCCGGCTTCCCAGGCGCATTTTACACCCTCCGGGTGTACGGAACGTGACGATTACAGGTGACGATTAATGGTGACGAAAAACAGCAAGAAGTAGAACCCGTCACCCGTACCTTGTCACCCTTATCTCGTCACCTTCACCTCGTCACTCTCTCCGCAGGGATCGGACCGCCGCCATCACCCGCAGCAGATGATGGTCCCGCACGCCGAGCTCGGCGAGATGCTTCAGGGTGCGGGCGAGGTACTCGACGTTCGGCCCCCGGTCACCACAGCAGTTGGCGATCAGCTCGGCGGTGCGTTCCGTGGGAAGCGTTCCCGCGTATCCGGGATGCAGCGGGTTCGCGACAAAGGCGAGAACCCGCGCCGTCCGTCCCCGCAGCCGGGCGCGCAACAGCCGCGGATGATAGACGCCCCGGCGCATTTCGCGTTCCCACAAGGCGTCGAGCGAACGCTCGACATGAGCGGCGGCGATCCGGTATGCCACGCCGCGGCACGCTCCGCCGCGATCAAGTCCCAGCACGAGGCCGGGCCGCTGCGGCGAGCCGCGCCACCGGCTCGAGTAGATGCACAGCTCGCGGTGATACCCGTAAATCAGCGCAGGCCAGCGGGCTACGTGGGGGAAGCCCGGATCCCACATCAGCGAACCATATCCGAATATCCACACGCCCCCCCTCGGCAGATCCATTTCGGAGGGCTGGAGATAGGGAAGAACCGTGTCCGCCGCCGGGCCGCTCATTTCCTGCTTAACGCCCGCGACACCCGGCGGATTACACGAGCTTCCATTTCACCTGCTCCCCAGCGCGCAACGGCACCAGCCGATCGGCGCCAAACGGAAGGTCGGCCGGCACCAGCCACGGTTCCTCCGCGAGCGTGATGGTGTCTTCGTTTACCGGCAATCCGTAGAACTGCGCGCCATGCCGGCTTGCGAATCCCTCCAGCCGGTCGAGCGCTCCCGCCGCGCTGAACGCCTCGGCATAGAGCTCGATGCCGGCATGCGCAGTGTAGATACCGGCGCAGCCGCAGTCCGCTTCCTTGGTCTGGCGCGCGTGGGGCGCGCTGTCCGTACCGAGAAAAAATCTGGGATGGCCGCTCGTCGCCGCCCGCAGGAGCGCGCGGCGGTGCGACTCGCGCTTGAGCACCGGCAGGCAGAAATGATGCGGCCGGACGCCCCCGGCGAAGAGGGCATTGCGGCTGAGCAGCAGGTGATGAGCGGTGAGAGTCGCGGCCACGCGCGGCGGCGCGCTCATGACGAATTCGGCTGCTTCGAGCGTGGTGGCGTGCTCCAGCACGACCTTGAGCCCGGGGTGACGCGCGACGAGGGGCGCCAGCACGCGCTCGACGAACACGCGCTCGCGGTCAAACAGGTCCACGTCCGGGTCGGTCACTTCGCCGTGCACCAGCAGCGGCAGCCCGTGGTTCTCCATCGCCTCCAGCGCGCGCCCGCACTTCGCGATATCGGTCACGCCGGCATCCGAATGCGTGGTCGCGCCCGCCGGATAGTACTTGACGGCATGCACCATCCCGCACGCTCGCGCGGCGGCAATCTCGCTCGCCGGGGTTTCGTCCGTGAGATAAAGCGTCATCAGCGGCTCGAAACGCGCGCGCGCCGGCAGCCCGGCGAGAATGCGATCGCGATACGCGAGCGCGAGCGCCACGGTCGTCACCGGCGGCTTGAGATTGGGCATGACGATCGCCCGCGCGAAGCGGCGCGCCGTATCCGGCAGCACGGCGCGCAGGTGCTCGCCGTCACGCAGATGGAGGTGCCAGTCGTCAGGCCGGGTGATCGTTATTTTTCTCATCAAGGAAGGATGGTACCTGGTAGCGCGTGGATCGTGTATCGTGATTCGTAAATCGGCGATTGGGTCCGAACGCAGGTCGAATCAGGAATCACGTTTTTTCCGCGTGGCGAGAGCCATGCGATAGAGCTCGTTCTTTCTCCCGCCCGTGATCCTCGCGGCGAGATCCACGGCCTGCCTGAGCGGCAACTCGCCGAGCAGCACGCCGAGCGTCCGCTCTCCGGCATCCTGCCCTGCCGTCCTTTCCGCGGCCCCTTCCACGATCAGCACGAACTCCCCCTTGCGCCGGTCGGGATCGGCGCCGAGCCACGGCACGGCTTCGGCCAGTGTGCACACGTGCACCGACTCGAACAGCTTGGTGAGTTCACGCGCGATCGCGATGCGCCGCTCCCCTCCCAGCACCGTGCGCAAATCCGATGCGCATTCCTCCACGCGGTGAGGCGCCTCGTGGAAGACCAGGGTGTAGGGCAGTTCCGCCAGCGCGGACAACACGCGCCGCCGGGCCGCCGCGCGCGCCGGCAGGAAACCGTAGAACAGGTGATGGGGCGCGCCGAAACCGCAAACCGACAAGGCGGCGATCGCCGCGTTGGGCCCGGGCACCGGCACCACCGGGAATCCTGCCGCACGCGCCGCCGCAACGAGCAACGCGCCCGGATCCGAGATTGCCGGAGTGCCGGCATCGCACGTCAGGGCCACCGACCGCCCGTCGCGCAGCAGCGCGAGGATGCCGGGAACGGCCCGCTTCTCGTTATGCTCATGGACCGGGATCAGCCGCTTGGCGATTCCGTAGCGGGCGAGCAGCCGTCGCGTGACGCGCGTGTCCTCCGCCGCCACCGCCTCGACGCCGCGCAGCGTCTCCAGCGCCCGCAGGCCAAGATCGGCGAGGTTTCCAATCGGGGTGGCCACTACATATAATGTCGCACTCCGTTTTCCGCTGGTCTCCCGATGCGCTGCGGCGTGCTCCATTTCTGGCTCATTGTGCCCCTGACAGGGGCCGTACTATACGGTGGCGCCCCGGCAATGGCCAGCGAAGCGGCGGGCAGCACCCCCCTTGCGCCGATCGCGCTCCCGCAGGCCACGCCGCTGCCGGTGCCCGCGCCCGAAACGCTTCAGCCGTCCGCGCCGCCGCAGCCGCTCGCCGCGCCCGCGGTCCCGTTGATCGTGCCATCGCTGCCCCCGACCACGCCCGCCGTCGGCCCGGTGCCCGCGCCGATCCCGCCCCACGTGGCCGGCCCGCACCTTGCGCTGCTGCTGCCCCTCGGCTCGAATGCGTTCGGCAAGCACGCGCTGGCCGTGAAGGACGGCTTTCTCGCCGCGGCGCGGGCGCAGGGCGGCACGTCATTGCCGGTCAACATTTACGCCATCGGCGACGACCCGCAGCAAATCGTGGAAACCTACATCAAGGCGCTCGGCGTGGGGGCCCGGGTTGTCGTCGGCCCGCTCACCCGCGGCGGTGTCACGGCGCTCGCCGAGAGCGCGACGGTGATCGTGCCCACGCTTGCGCTCAACGTGCCGGAAGGCCAGATTCCCGCCGTCCCCGGGTTCTACATGCTGAGCCTGCACGCCGAGAGCGAGGCGCGCCAGGTCGCGCAGCTTGCCTGGCAGGGCGGACACCGCAGCGCGTTGACCGTCATCGGCGAAACGCCGCTGCTCAGGCGCATTCATTTCGCGTTCGTCGAGGAGTTCACGCGCCTCGGGGGCACGTCTCTCGCGCCGCTCCCGTTTACCACCGATCCCGAGGGCCTCGTGCGCATCAAGAAGGCGGCCGAGGCGGCGATCGATACCGAGACCGGCGACATGGTGTTCATGGCGCTGGATCTCGCGCGAGCACGTCTCGTCCGTCCCTACCTCAGCACGCTGCCGATCTACGCGACGTCCCAGGTCCATCCCGGGGTCGCGGCCCCGCTGGTCGCGTTCGACCTCGCCGACGTTCAGTTTCTCGACATGCCGTGGCTGCTGCAGCCCGAGAAGCCGGTGGTCATGGTCTATCCGCGGCCCGAATACGACGAATCCGTCGAGCTGAGCCGGTTCTATGCCCTGGGCATCGATGCGTTCCGCGTCGCGATGGTCCTGCTCGGTGGCAAGCCCGGCGCCGATTTCGATGGCGTCACGGGGAAGCTCACGCTCGGGCCGGACTCACTATTCGTCCGCGCCCTGACCGCCGCCCGATTCAACGAAGGCAGGCTGATCGTGCGCGAGCAGCGATGAACCGCCGCGGCGAACCCGCCGAGAACCTTGCCGCCGCCTTTCTCGAGCGCCAGGGACTCACGATCCTCGAGCGCAACTACCGCTGCCGTTTCGGCGAAATCGACCTGGTGGCCCGCAGCGGCGCGCAATTGGTATTCGTCGAGGTGCGCGCGCGCAAGTCGGCGGCGTTCGGCGGCGCCGCGGCCAGCATCACTGCCACCAAGCGCCGGCGCCTTGTCGCCGCCGCCCGACACTTCCTCGCCGCGCGGAGAATCGACCGCGCCTGCCGTTTCGACGTGGTGCTGGTGCAGGGAGCCGAGCAGCGGGTGGAGTGGCTAACCGATGCGTTTGGTGAATGACCTGGGCGATCGGTAGAATAGCGGCAACCATCGGCGGCGCATCGTGGATCTCATTACCCGAATCAGCGAGAACTTTTCCGAGTCCGCGCACCTCAAACTGCAGTCCATGGATGCCCTCGCGCGCCCGATCGCGGCCGCCGCCGAGCGCATGGCGCAGTGCCTGAGGAGCGACGGCAAAATCATGAGCTGCGGGAACGGCGGCTCGGCGGCCGACTCGCAGCACTTCGCGGCGGAGCTGGTCAACCGCTTCGAGATGGAGCGCCCGGCGCTGGCCGCGATCGCGCTCACCACCGATACTTCGACGCTGACCTCGATCGCCAACGATTACAGCTTCGACCAGGTATTCTCCAAGCAGGTGCGCGCGCTCGGCCACGCCGGCGACCTGCTGCTCGCCATCTCGACCAGCGGCAACTCGCGCAACGTGGTGGAGGCCATGCAGGCCGCGCACGATTGCCAGATGGGCGTCGTCGCGCTGACCGGCCGCAACGGCGGCAAGATGGCCGAGGTGCTGCGTCCGACCGACATACACATATGCGTCCCGGCGCAGAGTACCGCGCGCATCCAGGAAGTCCACCTGCTGACGCTGCACTGCCTGTGTGACGCGATCGATTGCTTGCTACTGGGAGTCGAATGATGCGAAGCGCGATTCTTGCACTGCTCTTGGCACTGCCGCTCATACAGGGATGCGGCGCGCTCATCGCGGGCGGCGCGGCCGCCACCGGGGTCGTGCTGTCACAGGACCGCCGCACCGTGGGCACGCTCACCGAGGACGAGGGCATCGAGATCAAGGCCGCCAGCCGCATCGGCGAGCGCTTCAAGGAAGGCGTGCACATCAACGTGACGAGTTACAACCGCATGGTGCTGCTGACCGGAGAGGTGCCCGACGCCGCAAGCCGGACCGAGACGGAGCGCATCGCGTGGGCGGTGCAGAACGTGCGCGGCGTCCACAACGAGCTCGCCGTCTCCGGGGTGAGCTCCTACACCGTGCGCAGCAACGACAGCCTCATCACCTCCAAGGTCAAGGGGCGCCTCCTCGATGCCGGGAAGCTGAACCCGATACATGTCAAGGTGGTCACGGAGAACAGCATCGTGTATCTCATGGGGCTGGTGACGAAACAGGAGGCCAACGATGCCACCGAGATCGCGCGTACCACCAGCGGGGCGCAGAAAGTTGTCAGGGTATTCGAGTTTCTCAACTGACTGCGTGACGGGTGATGGGTGAGCACCCCTAAACCCGCACCCTCGTTCGAATCAAAGATTTGTCCGCCTGGCGAGCTGGCGGCGCGGTTGAAGTCACTGACGCGGCCGCTGGTGTTCACCAACGGCGTGTTCGATCTCCTGCACCGCGGGCACGTCACCTATCTCGCGCAGGCACGCGCGCTGGGGGCGGGCTTGCTGGTCGCCGTCAATTCCGACGCCTCGGCACGGCGACTCGAAAAGGGCAAAGGGCGCCCGGTCAACGCGCTCGAAGATCGCGTCGCCCTCGTCGCCGCGCTCGAGTCCGTGACGCTCGTTACCTGGTTCGAGGAGGACACGCCGCTCGCGCTCATTCTTGCCGTGAAGCCCGACGTGCTCGTCAAGGGCGGCGATTGGCAGCCCGCGGCAATCGTCGGCGCGAAGGAAGTGACGAGCTGGGGCGGCGCCGTTCACGCCATACCGTTTGCGCATGAGCGCTCGAGCAGCGCGCTCATCGAGCGCATTCGTCGCACGTCCTGACGGCGTGAATCGTGATTCGAAGGTTGGCGATCCGTTGCAGTCGAATAGCCACTCACCCATCACGAATCACGGGGCTCACCCCGCCGGCTGCGCCAGCGGGCAGGTTGCCGCCCTGATCTCGCTTCCCGGGAATTCCTCCTGCAGGGCCGTCAACTGGGCAATGGTTGCCTCGCTCGGCTCGCGCAGATAGAACACGACCTGCTTGAGGAAGTTGTCGCGCCGCCCCACGACCGCGGAGCGCACACCGCGCCGTCTGAGCCCGGCGAGAAAGGCCTGGGCTGCCTCGTCGGTACGGAAGATGCCGAGCGAGATGGCGTTGCGCCACTGGCCGGCGTCCTGCACCACGAAGAATTCCGTCACGCCGAACTCCCTCAGCTCCCGGACTTTGCGGTCCACTTCGTTCTTGGACCGGAGCGGCGGCATGTACACCCAGTAGCCGCCGGCATCGACCACCGCGCGCTCGATGCTCTCCGGCGCAAGCTGCAGCCGGGTGAGCGCGACTTCCGCTCGCGCGACGTCGGTACCGGCGAAATTACCCCACTCCAGGCAGGATCCCGGCGCGGCGGTTGCGGTTTTCGGCGACTCCGGAGCCACGGCCTTGCCCGTTGCTTGCGGCTTGCCGGCGGGGACCCGCTCCGTCGTCTGGAGCAGCTTGATGCTCTCGGGCGCGACCTGCAGCTGCGGTATCCGGCTCTCGGAGCCGCCGCCCTCGAGCGCAACGCGACCGTAGGCAAAGAACGCCAGGTTGACCAGCACCAGCAGGAGAAAGAATGCCCTCATCTTCCGGGAATGCGCGGTGGCCGGCGACTGACGACTGGCGAGTCGAGCGCGATGCGCACGAGCCCCTCGAGCACGAGATTATCCACCACCTCGACCGCGCCGTTAAGCTGCGGCGCGATCACTTGCGCGGCCCCGCCCGAGAGCACGGTCAGCGGCGCTGCCTCACCGGCCTGCCGCATGAAGCGCACCATGCGCTCGACCGCCCCAGCGAGCGCATTGACCGCCCCGCTCTCGATCGCATCGGCCGTGCGCGACGGGAAGAAGGCGAAGCGGCCCGGACGCGGCCGCAGTCCCGCGGTGTTGCGGGCGAGCGCGTCGCGCATCAAGTCCGCCCCTGCCACGATCATGCCGCCCAGGAATACGCCGCCGCCACCGAGCGCGTCCACCGTCACCGTGGTGCCGGCGTTGACCACCACGCACGGGCCGTGATGGAGGCCCCACGCGCCGATCATCGCCGCCCAGCGGTCCGCCCCGAGCTGGCGCGGGTCGGCATAGCTGTTTTTCACGCCGCACTGCTCGGCCGCGCTCCTGACGAAGCGCACGGAGCTTCCAAAGCGGCGCGCGGCGGCGGCGATGGCGCCCGCCGCGCGCGTGCCGGCCACGTTGGCTGCGACGATGGCGTCCGGGCGCCCGAAGCGGGCCCACGCGCGACTCAGCCGGGCCGCCTGACCGGTCGCCACCCAGCCCTGCGTCAACCATGAGCCGTCTTCGTGCACGCCCCACTTGATGCGGGAATTTCCGGCATCGATAGCGAGGATACGCATGCGCCAATGGTAACGGGTAATGCGCGACGGGTGATGGGTGATAGGTGGTGGGCAGTTAACCTAACGCACGGCCCCTCTCATCGCTCGTTACAAGTCACTGCCTGTGAGGGCGCAGGCCGATTTCGCCGCTGTGAAAGCGCTGCGTGCCCGACCCGGTCTCGAGAAGGAGCGCCCCGTCCTCGGCCACGCCGCGCGCGCGCCCGCTGCGGCGCTTGCCATCGGCCAGCGTGAGCGTTACGCGCCTGCCCTGCTGCGCATGGCGGCGCTGCCATTCGTCGCGCACCGCCGCAAATCCGTCCCGGCCGAACGCCTCCAGCACGCGGTCGAGCTCGATCAGCACGCCCGCGAGCAGGCGATTACGGTCGGGCGCGGCGCCGCACGCGGTCTCGAGGTCGGCCGCCGCCTGCCCGATGCGCGCGCGCGTCGCCTCGGACAGGCGCACGTTGACGCCGACGCCGATCACCACTGCGGTCGGGCCCAGCGCGTCACCCTGCAGCTCCGTAAGGACGCCCGCAAGCTTTCCCTTGCGCCAGAGAACATCGTTCGGCCACTTGAGGGCGACGCTACCCGCGCCGGCCGACCCGAGCGCCCGGGCGAGCGCGACGCCGACCGCCAGCGTGAGGCCCGAGAGCGCGCCCGCACCGCGGTCGGTTCGCCACAAGAGCGAGAACGTCAGCGCTTCGCCTACGCCCGCGTGCCACGCGCGCCCGAGCCGGCCGCGTCCTTCCGACTGCCATTCCGCGGCGATCACCGTACCGTCGGGCGCTCCGGTCGCCGCGCGCTGGAGCAGCACGGTGTTGGTGGAATCGACTGCGTTGCGAACCTCTATCGTGAACTTTCCGGCGTGCGGGGCGAGGTGGCGCTCGATCGCGGCGCGATCGAGCAGCGTGACCGGATACGGCAGGCGGTAGCCGCGGCCGTGCACCTTGTAGATTTCGATACCGGTCGCTTCCAGCTCGCGAACCGCGTTCCACACGCTCGCGCGCGAACTCTCGAGGCTGCGCGCCAACGCCTCGCCGGAATGGAAGCCGCCGTCGGCGAGCCGCGCCAGGACACCTGCGGCGAGGGGTTTCAT
>Ga0209640_10006714_pt1 | contig 10058 bp, 8 predicted proteins | sample RifCSP10_1_FD_184018 | JGI IMG/M metagenome (GOLD analysis project Ga0209640, IMG submission 184018) | Soil microbial communities from Rifle, Colorado - Rifle CSP2_sed 10_1 (SPAdes) (version 2) | ecosystem: Environmental > Terrestrial > Deep subsurface > Rock core/Sediment | place: Rifle... | reverse complement strand
TCCTCTACTTCATCATTCCGATGTCGGTGCTCCTGGCGGCGCTCGTCACCGTCGCGCTGCTGACAAAGAACAGCGAGCTCGTGGTCATGAAGGCGTGCGGCATCAGTCTGTATCGTGTGGCTGTACCCATGCTCGTTGCCGCTATTGCCGCAGGCGGGTCCCTCTTTGCGCTGGAGCAGACGCTGCTCGGCCCGGCCAATCGCCGCGCACAGCTCATGCGGCACGTGCTGAACGGCGGGTCGCCGGAGACGTTAGGGGTACTCAACCGTCGATGGGTCGTCGGCCGCGACGGTTCGATCTATCACTACTCCCACTTCGACCCGCAGTCGCGTCATTTCAGCGGGCTCTGGGTGTACGAGTTCGACAGCGACATGCGCGGCCTGAGGCGCCGGACTTACGCCGAGGACGCCGATTACGTCGGCGACAGCTGGAACGTCCTGCGCGGTTGGACGCGGCAGTTCGACGAGGGCGGCGTACCCGGCCCCTTCACGCCGTTCGACAGAGTCCAGAGGGCGCTGGAGCCACCGGCCCACTTTTCGACCGAGCCCCCGGATCCCGACCTCATGAGTTTCACTCAGCTCCGCGCGTACACCGAGCAGCTCGCGCAAAGTGGCTTCGACGTGGTTCGCCAGCGGGTAGCCCTGTCTCGCAAGGTCTCGTTCCCCTTCGTGCCCCTCGTCATGACGCTCATCGCGGTGCCGTTCGCCGTCACGATCGGCCGCAGCGGAGCGATGGCCGGCATCGGCGCGGGCATCGGGCTCGCACTGCTCTACTGGATGACCATCCAGCTCTTCGCCGCGATGGGATCCGGTGGAATCCTGCCACCCATCCTGGCCGCGTGGACGCCGAACATTCTGTTTGGATCCGCGGCCGCGTATCTCCTGCTCACCGTCAGGACCTGACGGAGACCCGCTACCGCGCGTAGCGCACGTCGTCCAGCCAGAGCTGCCCGCTCGTTCCCGGCCTCGTATTCACCGTGTCAACAACGAAGAGGACATCGCGGACCTCCGACAGCACCGGCGGCCCTGACGCCGAATCCACCGGCCTCATCTCGTCGAAGAATACCGTGACCTTCCTCGCCATTTCGTCCAGGTACACCGATCTTCGCCATCGCCTGTCTCTGGTGCCATCAGGTGCGCGCAACTGGACCGACATGCGCATCGGAAGCGCCGCCCTGCCCGTGAACGACAGCTGATCGTAGCCCGCCAATCCCCGCTCCAACTGCATCACGGCGGCCACATAGAGCCCTCCGGACATCGCGCCGCCGAGTCCGTATCGGAGCGACAGCTGCGTGCCGCCAACACTTGGGACGACGTCGAGCAAGCCCTCAGAGCGTGGATTCTTCTCGACCCGCCACGCCGGCGCGGGTCCGTCCATGTGCATCGCCACGAACTCCGTGGCCGGGGGCCGTGCTGGCGCTGATGGGTCCGGCGCCCCCTCGCTCCCCACATAGATCGGATTCGAGACGACCCAAGGTACCGGTGGCCGGCCGGGCGCCTCAGCCAGGCGGACTTCGGTGCGATAGACACCCGGAGTTGGCGGCGCTGCGTACTCCAACACCGGCACATCTGACGACGCAACCGGTGAGCCGTGTTTGAACAGCACGATTCGCGCGCCTCTGGGGGCATTCGTCTCGACCCGGAGTTCCACCGGCCCATCGGGCATCAGCGCACCGCCGGCGATCACCTGATTCGACCCGCTGACACCGGAAAACGCCAGGGCGGCCGGACCCGCCAGCCCGTCGACCGTCGAGTAGACCTGCCCGCGGCGGATGGCGTCGAGCACTGCACGCGCATCCTCGCCAGCCGCGCCGCTCAACCGGACCAGCGGGGTCGAGATCGAGAGCGCGCGAAAGACCTGCTCGTACGACGGCACCGGGACTGACGCTGCGAACAGTCTGCGGCCGTCGGAGCCGAGGCGGGCGTGGGCATCACCGGCCGCGACGGCCACGATCTGTCGTCGACGCGTCAACGCGTCCCAACGGTTCAGGACATCCTCTGGCCTGTCGAGCAGCGTCGCCATCGTCGCGACCGCACGGAACGGATACGTCAGGAGTGCCCGGCCCAGGTCGGGCCATCCTTCATTCCGCCACTCGCTGTCCCCGTTGAGCCATTCGAGGCCATCGAACGTGTCGTTCCAACCGTCCCACCGCAACTGTGCCCGAGGCGAACCGGGATGCGAGACGATCGACACCGCTCCCAGGCGACGGATGTCCTCGAGAACTGCCTGCGTCTCACCGCCCAGCGGGTACGGCGCTTTGGGCAGGCCCAGCGCGACCACGTGGCCGCCTTCAGTGCTGATCTCGACCGCATCGATGCAGAGGACGCCGCTCCGGTAGGACGGGGGCTCACCCTCGCGAGTCCCGTCGCCGTGGTCCGTGATGATCACGAACTGCAGGCCAGCGCGCGCCGCTGCCGCCGCGACACTATCGATCGTGCCGGTCCCATCCGATCGACGTGTGTGAACGTGGAACGCGCCACGCACCGGCGCAGTGCCGACGGGGTCGACTGCCAAGGTCAGCGGAGGCGGCGGGAGGATCGCGTACCACAACAGACCGCCCACAACGGCGACGGCGAGGACGAGCTTTCGGGCGCGGGTCATGCGCGCGGGTGAAACTGGTCGTAGATGGTGCGCATCCGCTGTTCGAGCACGTGTGTGTAGATCTGCGTGGTCGACAGGTCCGCGTGCCCCAGCATCATCTGGATGGCTCGGAGATCAGCGCCGCGCTCGAGCAGGTGCGTCGCGAAGGAATGTCGAAGCATATGCGGGCTGAGCGTGGACGTGATGCCCGCCTGCCGGGCGTAGCCCTTGAGGATCTTCCAGAAACCGACCCGCGTGAGGCCGACTCCCCCACCACGCGCGTTCACGAACAGGCGGGGACTGCGCCGCCGACGTAGCAGGAGCGATCGAGACTGCTGGAGGTAGCGCGCCACCCAGGCGGAAGCCTCGTCCCCGATCGGCACGATCCGCTGCTTGTCGCCCTTGCCGGTACAGGTCAGATACGACGCATCCAGGTGGATGTCGGCTGGCCTGATCGTCACGAGCTCGGAGACGCGCATGCCGGTGGCATACAGCAGCTCGATGACGGCCCGGTCCCGCAGCCCGCGAGGCGTCGACACGTCCGGCTGGGCCATGAGCCGGTCGACATCCTCGACGGACAAATACCGCGGCAGCACCTTCCAGGCTCGTGGCGGATGAAGATCGTCGGCCGGGCTCGCGAGCAGGCGTCCGTCCACGACGAGAAACCGGTAGAAGCCACGAAAGCAGGCCACTGCCCGCGCCACGGACCGAGGCGAACGCCCCCGGGACATCTGCTCTCGCACCAGGGCCTCGAGGTCCTGCCGTGACAGCTCGTGCACAGGTCGGCCGAGTCCGGTGGAGAACTCCGCCAGCCCGTTCAAATCGCGCGCGTAGCTCTCGATCGAATTCGCCGCAAGGCGGCGCTCGACCGTGAGGTGCGCGAGGTAGGCATCCAGGGCTGGCACGCTCTTCGACATGGGGCACTCGAGGGCGCCGGGCCCGCCGTGCAGAGATCCGGCGGTCGCTACACTTTGCCTGCGACGCTCCACTAGAATTGTAGCCGTATGCCGGTGCGTTCGAAGTGGCAGTCCCTGCCGACGGAGGCCATCAACTCCGTCAGTCTCGGAATCGACAAGCTCGCAGCCGACGACATCGTGGACTTGATGCTGAACGAGGATCGCAAGATGCTCGAGGCAGTACGCCGCGAGCGCGAGCGAATCGCCGTCGGCGTCGAGATGATCGCGACCTCCCTCCGCAGGGGCGGCCGCATCGTCTTCGTCGGCGCCGGGACCAGCGGACGGCTTGGCATCCTGGAATCGGCGGAAATGCCGCCCACGTTCGGCACCAATCCGGACGACATCCAGGCCCTCATGGCGGGCGGCCGGGAGGCGATCTTCGCGGCCAGGGAAGGCGTCGAGGACCACTACGAGGAAGGCGCACGCGCGATCGCGCGCCTCCGTCCGACGAAGAAGGACATCGTGATCGGCGTGTCCGCGAGCGGAATGACGCAGTTCGTGCGGGGCGCGCTCACCAGCGCACGGAAGGCCGGCGCACGCATCATCTTCGTGACGTGCGATCCGGGGACGGAGCTCCAGACGTTCGTGGATCTCACGATCGCCCCAGGCGTCGGCGCGGAGGTGATTGCCGGCTCGACGCGACTCAAGGCGGGGACGGCGACGAAGCTCATCCTCAACATGTTGACGACCGGTGCCATGATCCGAACCGGCAAAACGTACGGCAACCTGATGGTCGACGTGCAGACAGGGTCCGAGAAACTCAAGGACCGCGCACGGCGAATCGTCAACATCGTCACGGGCCTCGAGTACGAGGAGGCCGACAGGCTGCTGAAGATCGCGCACTGGGACGTCAAAGCCGCCATCGTCATGCAGAAGACGGGCCTGCCGTACACGAAGGCGCTGTCGCGTCTCCGCAAGGCGCACGACTCGATGCGGGAGGCGCTCGGCGAGGACATCGAGCCCCGCCTGCGGGGGCTGCTGCAGGGCCACGCGGAAGCGGCGGCCGTCGCCAACGAATTCAGCTCGGTGCCCCCGGCGACCAAGCCCGGGCGGCGTCCCCGCTCATAGCGCGGAGGCCGCAGCCCGATCGAGATACACCTCGACATGCCGGTGGAGCTGCAAGAACGACGCAGGCAGCTCCGTCGTGAGCGGTCCACGAATCATCCGCTCGACGGCAGCAGCCTTGCGCTCGCCGGTCGCGATCAACACGATCATCTCCGCGCGCAGGATGGTCCCCATCCCCATCGAGAGCGCGTCCGTGGGAACGCGGTTCAGATCGCCCCCGAAGAGACCGGCGTTGTCGCGCCGCGTGGACTCGAGCAGCCTCACGCGGTGCGTACGCGACTGGAGCGTCGCACCAGGCTCGTTGAAGCCAACGTGCCCATTCGTGCCGATTCCCAGGAGGAGCAGGTCCAGACCTCCTGCCGAGATGATGGCCTCCTCGTAGCGAAAGCATTCCACCGCCGCGTCAACGGCGAGGCCGCTCAGCGCGTGAATGCGCGCCGAATCCAGGTTGATATCCGACAGCAGGTGCTCGCTCAGAAATCGCCGGAAGCTGCCCGGATGAGCGCCATCGAGTCCGGCGAACTCGTCGAGCAGGAAGGCTGTTGCGCGGGAGAAGTCCGCCTCGCCTGACGCGTGAAGGCGGCGCAGCTCACCGTAGGTGATCACAGGTGTCTGCCCGCCCGGCAGGCCGAGCACGATGTCCGGCTTCCGTCGAAGGCCGTCGGCTACCAGCCGCGCCACTGCGCGAGCCGCCTCACCGGCATCCTCGAAGATCCTGATATCCAAGGCGGTCAGATGTATCGTGGGACCACGAGCGACCCGCGCGCCGCAGCCAGCGCAAGGACCACCGCGCCCCGGGCAGGCTCGCCCTGGAGCGTCCGGACCTCGCTCCGCGGAGCCACTTCGGCCCATCGCGCGATCACATCGGCCGCCAACGCGGGAATGGTCTTGAGTATTCCGCCCGCCAGCACCGTCGGAAACACGTCACCGCGCATGCCTAGTCGCGTCACGACTGACGCCGCCGCCGCCACGAGCTCACCCGCAGCGCGGGTGAGGATCTCCGCGGCGACGGCATCTCCTGCCAGCATCGCCTGCTGGACGAGATCGGCCAATCCCGCAACAGCCGGACCCGGCAGCCCGCGCTCGTACACCGCCTGAATCAGCTCGACCGGCGTGTCGAGTCGCATCTCGGTCAACACCAGATCAGTCAATCGCGTCGCTGGTCCCCGGCCGTCGAACTGACGCACCACTGCGGACAGGGCGGCCCGTCCAATCCAGAACCCGCCGCCCTCGTCGCCGAGCAGATACCCCCATCCGCCTGCCCGGGCGGCACGACCGGCGGCGTCACGGCCGTAGGCGATCGACCCGGTTCCCGCGACGATGACGACGCCGGGCTGGTCTCCTGCCCCCGCCACCAGCGCGATGAGCGCGTCGCTGACCACGACGACACGCGTGTTGCGGCCGATGCGTCGCATGATGCTCTGCACCGCCTGCGCGTCGCTCGGACGATCCGCGCCCGCGATGCCGAGGCAAATAGCCTCCGGCCGGACATCGCGCTGAGCGAGCGTCCGCTCCATGACGTCGTGGAGCACCTTTTCCACTTCCAGCTCACCAGCGGCCTGGAGGTTGGCACCGCCACTGGCGGCGTCGGCCAGGACCTCGCCTCGCTCGTCGGCGAGCAGACACACGGTCTTGGTCCCGCCCGCATCGATGCCGAGCACATGCATGGGAACAGGTCAAGTATGGTACATTCCCACGGTTCGATGCCGTATGGCCTTCGTTGCCTTCGCTGCTCCTCCAAGCGCGCAGGCATCCCACTCCGAGTCGCCTCTGCGGTGCTGGTGGTCGCCGCGGCGCATGCCGTCACGTCGGCCGCCGCCGATAGCCCGACTCGCGCCTTCCGCGTGCCGTCAACGGCGTTGTCCTCGTCCGTCACGATTCGACGCGCGGTCTCTTCTGCGGTCGCGGGCGGCTTCGACACCGTCGTGGCGCCGGTGGCGATCGGTCCCCGGAATGGTTCCGAGCCGCTGGACGGCGAAGTGGAGCTGCTGCGGCTTGCGCGCGAGAGCGGTCTGCGCGTCCACCTGTCGCTGGCGGTCAACGTCGCCGCCGGCGTCGACGAGCTTCCCGCCTCGCGCGAGCACGTCATCTACCAGCATCCCGAATGGTTGATGGTGCCCCGACAGCTCGCGGCGGAGATGCTCGCCGTCGATGTGCGGAGCCCAGGCTACCTGGGGCGAATCGCGCGGTGGACGCGCGCCAACGCCGATCGCGTCAGCGGAATCTACGTCTCCCCTCTCGACCCGGACGCTGCGTCTTATCTGGTCGGCGCGATCGCGGCGGCCGTCGCGCGCCACACGCCCGACGGCGTGTACCTCGAGTCGGTCGACTTCCCCGGCACGGATTTCGATTACAGCCGCCACGCCATGGGGGTCTTCAGAACCCACACGCGGGCCGTCTTGCCGCCGGCCGAGCGCGAGCATCTGGACGCCGTCGAGGCGATCGACCCCTTCGCGTACGCGGAAGAGTTTCCTGACCAGTGGCGCGAATTCAGGGAATCAGCGTTGACCCGCCTCCTGGATCGACTGCGCGCCACACTGACCGTCAGCCACCCGTCGTTGCTGGTGACGGTTGGGGCTGCATCGGATCCTGACGGCTCGGTCCGCGATCATTTTCAGGACTGGCGCGCATGGCTCGAACGAGGGATTGTCGATCGGATTGGGTACCCAAGTCGTTCGAGCGGCATCGTCCTGTTCTCCGCCGACGGCGCGATCCCGCCTGATCCCGTACCGGCGACGAGCGCGCGCGGCGCCGCTGACGGCGAACCGCGGTAGCGGCGCGATGGCGCCCACATTCGGTGCCGCACGCCGGGTGCTCTCGCGCGCCGTTGCAGACAGGGCCTTTCCGGCAGCGGTCGTCGACGTGGGCACCGCCCATCAATCGCTCTGGTGCGAAGCGTTCGGCCACCTCACATTCGCACCAACGGCTCGGGCCGCACGGGAAGACACCATCTTCGACCTCGCGTCCTTGACGAAGGTGCTGGCAACTGCGCCGCTCGTCATGCGGGCAGTGGAACGAGGCAGCCTCAGCCTCGACGACTCCCTGTCGATGCACGTCCCGCTCTGGCGCGACCACCCTGGCGCACCGCCCGTCACGATTCGCGACCTTCTGGCTCACTGCAGCGGCCTGCCGGCTCATGCGCCGCTCTTTCGGGATCATTCGAGCCGGGCGGGATTCGAGTTCGCGATCTGCACCACCCCGCGCGAGTACGTGCCGCGCTCGGCCTCGGTCTACAGCGATCTGGGGTTCATGCTCCTCGGGTTCGTTCTCGAGAACACCGCTCCACTGCCGCTGCAGTTCGACACGCTGGTGCAGCACATGGGCGCGATTCAGGACCTGCAGTTCCACCCGCCCAAGATCTGGCGCGACAGAACGGCACCCACGCGGGACGACGACTGGCGAGGCCGAGTCCTCGTCGGCGAAGTCGACGATAACAATGCATGGGCGCTCGGCGGCGCCGCCGGGCACTCGGGCCTCTTTGGGACGGCCCGAGCGGTCGGTGAGTGCGCGCGACACGTACTTCAGGTGCTCGAGGGAAGGAGCGGCGCCTTCCGGAAGGATACGCTCCTGACGTTCGTCACTCGACGTGCCGACGTCCAGGGCAGCTCACGGGCGCTCGGATGGGACACGATGCTCCCGACATCGTCGTGTGGCACGCGCTTGTCGCCGCGTGCCTTCGGACATACCGGCTTCACGGGAACGTCGCTGTGGATCGATCCGGAACGAGGCGTCTACGTCGTCCTGTTGACGAACCGTGTGCACCCCACGCCCGCCGATGAGGCGATCTTCGGCGTGCGGCCGGCGTTGCACGACGCGGTCATGGACGATCTCGCCGGGCTGTAGCGGCCTGGAGCCCGAGCCCTATCGGGTCGGGAAACCTGAACGTCCCCGGGCATCTGGAAGCCCGCCGCGCCCGCGGGCCGGGCCGGTGCCTCTGCGCCCGCCAGGCGCCGTGCCGCCGCGCCCGCCAGGTCCCAGTGCGCCTGAGCCGCGTGGCGCACCCGCAGCCACGCTGGCCTGCAGGGCCATGAACACCCACTCGTTGTACTTGCCCTTGCCGTTGTACAGCCTCATCGACGACTGCGTGCTCTTGCTGGCCACGGCGAGGATTCCGCCGCCCGCCTGCCCTTGGGCCAGTCTCGCGGCCTGGCTGAATGCTGTCTGAGCCCCTCGGGCGGCAGACATCGTCGAGCGACCAGCCGACTGAGTGGCACCACGAACAGCCGGTTGTGCTCCGCGCCCACGCCCCTGCTGTGGCCGCGCCTGCTCCGGGGGTGCGTTCAGCGCTTCCGCCAGCTCGGGACTTCCCGGTCCCAAGACCTGAAAATCATCGCCTGTGATCGGGTCCTTGTACTTCTTGCGCAGGAATCGCTCCCTGATCAGGACGTCGAGATCGGGAGGGAGCGCGTTGCCGTACTTCCGCTGGAACATGCCGATTGCGCGCGCGTACTGCTCGCCGCGAAAGACGAGCTCCGCCTCGCGTTCACGCCGAGCGACCGTCTGGGCGACCGGCAGCGTGGTGCTGAGCACGATGGCCATCACGCTCATCGCCACGAGCAGCGCGGCCATCGTGTAACCGCGCTCGCCAGCCGGCGCGGCAACGGCGGGCGCTGCGGTTTCAGCTGACGCCGACGACCACGACGGCGGTAGTGGTCGATCCATCCTTGTTCACCTGCGTGGCACGCACGGTCTTACTGCCCGTCGTAGCGTACTGGTGCGACACCGGCGTGGGCGCAGTGATCGCACCGAGAGTGACGCTCTGACCATCACCGAAGTCCACGTCCACGTTCTGAACGCCGCTCCCCTGAGCGGGTGTTACAGTGAAGGTAAAGATGGTCAGCAGCGTGCCCGATGTCGGGCTCGCCGTGATCGTCAGAGGCGTGTCGACACCGATGGTGACGGTCGCGGTCTGTCCCCCCGCCCGCGCGGTGACGACAGTCTGGCGGTTCGTCGTCAGCTGCACGCGCGCGTCGCCGTTGCTGTCGGTTGCGGCGAAGGTAGCCGACAGCGAGCCCGCGTCGGTGCTGAAGCTGACCGGCACGTTCGCCAGACGGTTCCCGTTGGCGTCGACGACCGACGCGATGATGGTCACCGTTCCACCCGAACTCGGCACACTGGCAGGAGATGCGTTGAGCAGAACGGCATCCGCCGCTGCCGCGCCGATCGTAATCTGCACGACGTTGCTGGACGACGCGCCTTCGCCCTCGCCAACGGACCCTCCGACAGCACCCGATGTGGCCCGCACGTCCGCCACGCCCGACGCGTCTCCCGCGAGGAACGTCGCCACGGCGTACCCATTCGTGGTCTGCGCCTCGAGGGGCTCGACGCGGCCCAGATTGGCAGTGAAGCGAACGGTCGTGCCGTTCTGAACGGGCGTGCCGCTCGACTCCGCGACAAACGCCGTGACCTGCGTGCTTCCACCGATTGGCACGAAGTTGCTCGCGGTCGTCAGGGTGA
>Ga0209640_10006713_pt1 | contig 10058 bp, 15 predicted proteins | sample RifCSP10_1_FD_184018 | JGI IMG/M metagenome (GOLD analysis project Ga0209640, IMG submission 184018) | Soil microbial communities from Rifle, Colorado - Rifle CSP2_sed 10_1 (SPAdes) (version 2) | ecosystem: Environmental > Terrestrial > Deep subsurface > Rock core/Sediment | place: Rifle... | reverse complement strand
GAACATAAGTCGGAGAACCTGATCGTGGTGTGGGGTGTCACCAACGAGCAATATCTCGAGGTCGGCTCCCGGACGGTCATGGAGGGCGACCCCAGCTGGGCCGGCCCGCTGGCCGGAGAGGCCTTGCACCTGAAGGTCTTTCATGTGATGGAACCGGAAATCAAAGATCATATACCGCAGGAAGTGTATGACGAAGAGCTGATGCTTCTGGAGCTTGCGGTCGGCGACGAAAAGATCGGGAAAACGGTCGCCATGATGGAGGGGTTCCGCGCCCAACCGGTAACCAGGTGAGTCGGTTCCGTTTCGGTTACGGCTTCCATCATAGCCGCCCAATTCTTTCCACTCCAAAGATACTTCGATCCAGCGAAAATCGGCCCGGGCCTGAAATCACGAGCAATAGAGCGATCAACAGGTAGGCGGACGCGAGTTCGTAAGAGCGTCCTCCCAAGAGATTTACGAACGGATCCCCCAGGACAAAGCGATGCATGCAGACAGCGACCACCATGGTGCAGCCGATCCCGGACTATTCGGTCCGCATGGAGCCGGCGGAGGTAGTGGCCGCGATACGACGAATCGCATGATGCAGCCGCACCAGGGAAAGCTCCTCCGATCTCCCCCATCCCCTTTAAAAAGTCATGCCGCTGTCGATGACGATCTCGGCGCCTACGATGTACGAGGAGGCGCTGGAGCACAGGAAGAGCACGGCCTCGGCGATCTCTTCCGGTTTGGCGAAGCGCTTGAGCGGGACCTGGCTTCGGATCCAGTCCGTGGTCTGCTTCAACTGATCCTCCGACATCCCGGTGCGGCCGAGAAGTGCCGTTTCCACGGGTCCCGGGCTGAGTCGAGTTTTTTCATTTGCAGCATCGTCGTCCGCAGGTGCAAGGCCGAGAGTACCTCCGCCGCTCACTTCTCGGCGATGGTCTTCAGGTTGCCAAGGCCGGTCTCGAAGTCCTTTCCGATCATCCTGTCCATGTTGCAGAAGATGCCAATGATTCTGGAAAGGAAGGGACTGGGACCGTGTATTGCCCATGTGACGTTGGTGGCGTCGCCTTGGGGTACCAGGGTGAAGTCCACGACGTTGTGGGCTTCGAAGGGCTCGACGAAGTCCAGTTTGATCGACACCCTGGAAGGCGGAGAGGTCTCCGTGATCTCCATACGCCCCTTGCCGATTTCCTTGTTTCCTTCCCACTCATACACGGCACCCTTGCCGTTTGGGGCGCCGCTTAAGGTCCTCTTCATCGCGGGGTCCTTTTTCTCGTAGGGTGACCAGGCGCTCCAGCCGTGCAAATCGTTGATCATCGCAAAGATCTTCTCCGGCGGCGCCTTGATGCTCGTCGCGCGCTCGACACGGAAAGTGTCGGGCCTGGTCGCGGCGTAGACGAGAAGCACGGCGACCAAAACGACGACTGAAATGGCGATTTTCTTCAACATCGATTCCTCCCTTTCCGTACTGGAGTCGGGGCGCGGCGGTTAATGGACGGCGCCTTTCGCCTTCTGGAGCGAAAGGCGCCGGGTTAGGCCGGTCCCTGTTTGCGCGCTCATGATGCCTTTGCTTTCTGTGAACGCCGCCTCTCGCTTTCCGCCACCATCGCCGATAGATTCTCGGCCGGGCGGATCTCGAAAGGGCCCACCTTTACTCCCGGATGCTTCGAAATCAACTGGATGGCGTGGTTCAGGTCCCTGGCTTCGAGCACGAGGATCCCGCCCAACTGCTCCTTCGTCTCGGCGTACGGGCCGTCGGTGACGGACACCTTGCCGTTCTTCCACTGCACGGTGGCGGCGTTACGCGGGCTTTGGAGCGCTTCCCCTCCGGCGAAGTGTCCGCCCTTGCGCAACACATCGTCGTAAGCGAAGCACTCGTCCATGAGTGTGTTCTGCTCGCTTTCGGACAACGCTTCCCACTTCTTCTCGTCGAAGTATCCAAGGCAGATGTATTTCATGATCTCCTCCTGTGTTGGGGCGTCACGAGGCTTTTCGCTTTTCGACCTGCGCGCGCACCGTCGGGTTGTCCGCTGCTTTCCGGACGTCTTGAGGGAAGTCCGAGACTTCGAACACCTGGCGGACCTCGACGACGTCGCCGTCCGAGGCGGGGCAGCGCCTGGCCCATCCGACCGCCTCTTCCTTCGATTTCGCTTCGATCATCCAATAGCCGCCGATCACTTCCTTCGCCTCGGTAAAAGGGCCGTCGGTCACCTTGGGTTTCCCGCCTGCAAACGCGACCCGCGCGCCCTTCGAGCTCGGGTGAAGCCCGTCGAGCGCGATGAGCGCCCCGGCCTTCGCCAGCTCCTCGTTGAACTTCATCATTTTGGCGACCGCTTCGGCGGGCGGGGCGAACCCTTCCCCCGCCTTCTCGCCGGGAGGGGCATCGGGTTGATAAACCCTTGGAATCATTATCATCATGAATCGCATGGCCGTGCCTCCTTATAGCTGCGGAAGTGTTCTTCCGACAGATAGTCGTTCGGGGATGCCGAAAATCGACATCGAAACGCAACTCAGCCCAATTCCGTCAGCCGCCGCTCGAGAAACCGCCGCTCCGGCTCCTGCCGGGCAAGGGCGAGGGCTCGTTCATAAGATGCCCGGGCCTCCGCCGTTTTTCCCAGCCGCCGGCATAGATCCGCCCGCGCTGCGTGCGCCAAGTGGTAACCGGTCAATTCGCCGCGCGCGAGGATGGTGTCGATCAACGTCAGACCTGCACCGGGGCCGTCGCGCATGGCCACCGCCACGGCGCGATTCAACTCGACCACGGGTGACGGCTCCGCCCGCACAAGCGCGTCGTATAGTCCGGCAATCCGGGCCCAGTCCGTCACAGCGGCGCTGGGCGCCTCGGCGTGCACCGCCGCAATTGCCGCCTGAAGCGTGTATGGACCGAACCGGCGCGACGACAGCGCCCGTTCCACCATCGCCGTTCCTTCCGCGATCTGCTCCCGGTTCCAGAGCGAGCGGTCCTGGTCTTCCAGCAGAATCAGGTTGCCCACCGGCGAAGTACGCGCGACGCGCCGCGATTCCTGCAGCAGCATCAGCGCTAGAAGGCCCATCACTTCCGGCTCGGGCAATAACTCGACCAGCAGCCGCCCCAGGCGGATTGCTTCGCCCGAGAGATCGGCCCGGGTAAGCGACGCACCCGACGATGCGGAGTACCCTTCGTTGAACACCAGGTAAATCACCTGGAGGACAGTGTCCAGCCGGTTCGGCAGTTCGGCCGGCGGCGGCACCTGGTACGGAATGCGCGCGTCGCGGATCTTCGCCTTGGCGCGCACGATGCGCTGGGCAAGCGTGGACGGGACGCCGAGGAAGGCGCGTGCGATCTCCTCGGTCGTGAGCCCGCAGACCTCCCGCAGCGTCAGCGCCACGCGGGCGTCCGGCGCAAGGGCAGGATGACAGCAGGTGAAGATCAACCGAAGCCGGTCGTCCTCGATGCTCTCGTCGTTCAACGCAGTCGGATCGCCGGCGTCGGCCGGAAACCGCTCGGCGAGGGCCCCCTGCGAATCGTCGAACCGGGCGCGCCGCCGCATCGCGTCGATGCCCTTGAAACGGCCCGTCGAAACGAGCCACGCCCGGGGATTGGCGGGCACGCCTTCCCTCTGCCATTGCTCCAACGCCGCCCGGAAGGCATCGTGCAGCGCATCCTCGGCGAGGTCGAAGTCGCCGAGAAGTCGGATCAGAGTCGCAAGGATCCGCCGGGAATCCGTCCGGTACACGGAGTCCACGATCTCGCGCGCCTGTTCCGCGGCATTCTCCATGATTCCTTATGTTGCTTCCGTCTGTCGGGAAGTTTCCTGTTTCGCCGCCTGGGCGACTTCCTGCGCCACCTTCTTAAGCAGCTCCGTGGGAACGGCGCCTTCCAGGATCCATTTGTTCCCGAGGATGAAGGTGGGGATTCCCGTGACCCCGACGCGCGAGGCGGCATCGTGCTGCCGCTTCAATCGTTCCTCGAAGCGAGGATCGCTCCAGGCGCGGTTGACCGTCTCTCCGGGGACCCCGGTCTCTTCGGCAATCCTCCGGAGGACCGCCGCGTCGCCGATATTCTTCCCCTCGCTGAAATAGGCCCGGAAAAACGCCACGTTCAGGTCCTCGAAAACATCGGGTCCCGACTCCCTTACGGCCTCGCCTACCCGAAGTACGGGTTTCTTTTCCTCGGCCATGTTGATTCGATGAGCGGAGCCTCCCCTTGGGTTCCGCTTCGCGATTCGCGGATCCTTGATCCCCTTTCAGTGCTCTTTCGTTGAACCGCGCATCTAAAGGGAAACCACTATATGTGGCATCCGCGCTGAAAGGAGAGACTCATGAAATCGCTTCGTCCATCGAAAACAATTACGCCGTTGGTTGCTCTCACGCTGCTCGCGGCATGCGTACTTGTGATCCAGACCATCGGCGGTCGGGCCGACGCTCAGCAGCAGGCGCTTGGGGCGGCGAAGGCGGACGCGAGCAAGGTCCTGATCGATCCCGGGGATACCGTCATCCTCCTGCTCGACCACCAGAGCGGCCTGTTCCAGACCGTCAAGGATATCAGTGTGGCGGAATTGCGGACCAATACCATAATCCTGGCGAAGGTGGCCAAGCTGATGAAGATCCCCGTCATCACGACCGCATCCGAACCGAACGGTCCGAACGGCCCGCTGATGCCGGAGATCCATCAAAATGCACCCCATGCGATCTACGTCCCGCGCAAAGGCGAAATCAGCGCCTGGGACAACAAGGAATTCCTGGAGACAGTACGCAAGACCGGCAGGAAAACACTGATCATCGCCGGCGTGTGGACAAGCGTTTGCGTCGCCTTCCCGGCGCTCCAGGCGAAGGCGGAAGGATACAAGGTTTACGCGGTGATAGATGCTTCAGGCGACCCGAGCGAGATGGCATCGAGAACGACGGTCGCCCGAATGACGCAGGCCGGGATCGTCCCGATGAGCACGAATGCGGTGTTTTGCGAGCTGCAACGCACCTGGAATCGGCCGGACGCTGCGGAGTTTGGCGCCCTTTATGGAGCCTACGCTCCGAATTATCAAGCCGTGGTGGAGAGCTACCAGAAAGCGCAGGAAGTCCTCAAGGGGGAGAAGAAGTAAGAGCGCTTCGGCAGGCCGTCTCCAAGCATCTCAAAATCTAGGCGAAAGAGAAAGGAGAGGAACCATGGCCAGAAGCGGAAGCAGTCCCGCAAGGCAGCAGGAAGTGCAGGAGCTGGTAATCACGCGCGTCTTCGATGCGCCGCGCGAACTGGTTTTCAAGGCCTGGACCGAGCCCAAGCGCTTAATGCGCTGGTGGGGTCCGAAAGGCTTCACATCGCCTGTCTGCAAGATCGATCTACGCCCGGGAGGCGTCTTTCTCAACTGCATGCGTTCGCCCGACGGCAAGGACTATTGGTCGCAGGGCGTCTATCGCGAGATTGTGAAGCCGGAGCGGATCGTCTGCACCGATACCTTCGCGGATGAGAAAGGCAACCCGGTCTCCCCTCGGCAGTACGGAATGAGCCCCGACTGGCCGGACGAAGCGCTGATCACGGTGACCTTCACCGAGCATGCAGGCAAGACAAGGCTCACGCTGCAGCATTCTCCTCTCAACCCGGGACCGGATCGCGACATGTGTCAGCAGGGCTGGAATGAATCCCTGGATAAACTCGAAGGTTCCCTGGCGAAGGGATAGCCAGATAGGTCCATCGGCGGAGCGGCCGCCTGTGCTTTCGAGGCGGTTTCTCCCCCTCCCGCCGATTCGTAACTGGTACTTGAGGGTATTGCGGTTATGTGATCAATATTAAATGGAGATTACTTCCGGTGACACGACATCATTCAACGCTGACTTTATCGACGAACGTGCTCCAGCCGCTGCGAGTACCGTCGGTCGTAAAGAACTCTCGATGATATTGCAGGTTTACGACTTCTTCCGCCAGTGCATGAATTTCCGTTGGGCTGAGGACTCTGTGCTCCGATTCCAAGTCGTATTTCGTGGAGAGATAGATTTCTTCCGATTCGGTCCGTGGAGGAACCACCGTGGCGCCCACTTTCCGGACGGCCTGCAACGAGCGCTTCAGGTTGGCAATGTCGTGCGGGTTGTCCTCGGGAGAGCTCAGAACAAAGACTTCCCGGCCGCCTGGCAGGGTGAGGAAAAAGCCTTCCCCCTCGAACTCGGGTTGATGCGCGGAACGAAAGATAAACGTGTGCGTGATTCCTTCGGACTGATAAAGCGGATCGATCGGTAGCCGTTGGACCTGTCCCCGAGGTGCTTTGTGCCCGCAGGCACACAAAACCATTAAGATCGCGACACCGGGAAACCATTTCATGCGATTCATCTCATCATGCTTTCCGAAAAGGGGAATCCGGAGCTACGCAGCATGGGAACCTTTTTGCTCGTGAATCATCCGCCCGTTACAGGTTCCCCTTCAGACCGATATCCGCCGCTACGGTTCTCATCCCCTCGATGGTGTCGGCGATCAGCTCTTCAAGGGGCACTCCCATGAGGGCGGCGCCTTTTTCGATCACGCAGCGGTCCACACCGGCGGCGAACGCCTTGTCCTTCCACTTCTTGAGGACGCTTTTTACAGGCAGGTCGAGAACGCTCCTCGACGGCCGCACGAGGGCCGCTGCAGCGACCAGGCCTGTCAATTCGTCGATCGCGAAGAGGGCCTTCTCAAGGTCGCTGACCGGCTCGACATCCGTGCAGATCCCCCATCCGTGGGACGCAACGGCCCGGATGTGCTCCTCGGGCCATCCATGTCCCCGCAGCATCTCCGGGGCGTGACGGAGGTGCTCGTCGGGATGTTCTTCGTAATCCACATCGTGGATGAGCCCGACGACGCCCCACATCTCCTCGTCGGCCCCCTTCTTCCGGGCGAGGTGCCGCATGGCGGCTTCTACCGCCAGCGCATGGGATATGAGATTGGGGCTTCTTACGTGATCCGTCAGGATCTTCCACGCATCTTCGCGCGTCGGTGCATGGTCCATGATGCTACCATCTTAACGAAACCGGGCCGGTAAGGCGAGACGACCCCGGGCGGAATGAGAGGTTGCCTTTGACAAAGAGAAACAATCGTGTACATAATTGTTACACGATGGAGGACACGATATGAAATTCCTGAGCGTGCGCGATTTGCGGGGAAAGGCCGCGAAAGTCTGGAAGGACCTGCCGGGAGAGAAGGAGATGGTCGTTACCAGCAACGGCCGTCCCATCGCCATACTGGCCTCGATCGACGAGTCGAACGTCGAGGAGTCGTTGATGGCGTTTCGCCAGGCCCGCGCCATCGCGGCGGTCGCGGCCCTTCAGCGCCGGTCGGTTGAACAAGGAACCGACAAGATATCTCATGAAGAGATCGATGCGGAGATCAGGACGGTCAGGGATAAGCGTCGCCGTTGAACATCGTCCTCGATACGAACGTTCTGGTTGCGGGGCTTCTGTCGCCGTTCGGTCCATGCGGCGAGATCGTCCGGATGGTTTCCTCCGGGGAATTGACGCTCTGTCTCGATGCCCGAATCATTTCCGAATACAGAGAAGTCCTGAAACGGCCGAAGTTTCGGTTCGCAGAGGACAAGGTCGAAGCGTTGCTGGACTTTGTTGGCCTCAGCGGGCGGACGGTGGCTTCATCCCCCCTGCGGAAACCCCTCCCCGATCCCGCCGACGAACCGTTCCTTGAGGTCGCCATTGCGGGGGGGGCGGAATGTCTTGTCACGGGGAACCGGGTCCATTTCCCCGCCAGGCTGCGTCAACGCGTCAAGGTCTTCTCTCCACGGGAATTTCTGACCCATTATCGTAAGCAAACCGCCCGCTAAGGATTGGTTGCGAGCGGGAGCAGGCCGAGCCGTTCGACGAGGCGGCCGTGCGGGCTCTGGCGGAAAGCCAAAACGAAACGCGCGTCGAGCTGGTCGGGTCCCGAGCCAGATAAATCATGTATGCCCAGGCGATCGCGACAATGCCCGTAAGACCGGCGATCACAAAGGCGTTGTCCCGTTTCCGTGCCGCTTCCGCGTTTCCTGCCGACATTCCTTAATCCCCCCGGTAGGAAAAGGGCGAGTAAAACCCAAGATCTCCCCGTGAAGGCCTTGGTCTTGATATTTCAGATTCATGGACTTTGCCACCACCGCTTTGTAGCCGGGAGCGACGCAGAGGGGGGGATTGTCGATGGTGACGTCGGCACTGCCTTGACCTTCGATCGCCTCGATTTCCGCTTCGGCCACATCGGCAACCTTCATGCCCCCGAGAGGTTGATGGCAAAGCCCCGTTCGATCGCAAACTTACCGCTGAGGATCGTCCTCCCGGTTACATATTTGATCGGGTCGAGCGGGTGCTTTTACAAGATTTCGTTCGGGAGGAGCGCGGCATCATCACTTCTGCGATGAGCGCCATGCTTTCTGATTTATTTAGTGAATCAAAGCATTTGGAAGTGCGAACCTTATGTAGTATCTAATCTTTTATGAGGTCGGGGAAGTAGAACGCCCCCTCGTCGATCCCTACCATCCCAATTCGGTATCGGTGCACCTTCCCGCACTTCTCCTGGTCGCTCGACCCGTTTTGTGTCCATAGGGCCATCTTTAGAGACTGCGGGCCACCAGGACCGTGCCGGCGCCCGTCAGGACCACTTCCCCGGCCGGGTTGGGGACCCGACCGTCTATCTTCACGATCTCTCCGTTCAGTTTCGGCTTGGGCGTTACCTCCACCACCTCCCATACCATTTCCAGGCGTTCTCCGGGACGCACCGGGCCCGCGAAGCGCAGGGTGAACTCGAGCCCCAGCGAGGCGCCGCGCTTCGAGAAGTGGGTGGCCGTCATCCCCAGAAACCGGGAAGCGGTCTGCGGACCGCAGGCGATGATCCCTCCGAAGCGGGTGGCTTTCGCGAACTCCTCGTCGTGGTGCAGAGGGTTGAAGTCGCCCGCAAGCCTCGCGAATTCGACGATCTCCTCCTTGCTGTACCGGGCTTCGTCCGTTATGCGCTCCCCGACCTTTACCAGGTCGCCCATGGCGTACCTCCCGCCTTATTTATCGACTTGTGCCGGTCGGATGCCGATCTCGAGCAGGCGCCGAAATGAGTCCCCGACGAATTCTTGCGGGGACGACGGCCGACAGGATCGTCCATGCTGCTTCGCGGCCCGGGCTGCTGCGTGTCATGCTCTTATCGTAACGGAAGCGGATGCGGCACGGGTTGCGAATCCGGCAATGTTCGCGCCGCCCGTCCATTAAAAAGGAAGCCGACGGACAATTCCCGTCATCTATCGGAAAAGGGTAAAATCGAAAGGGGCTGGTAACCATCGGGGGAAGGGGAGACCTGCAATGGAACAAAGACCTCTGGGAAGCGGCGGCCTTACGGTGTCCAGGATGGGCCTGGGATGCATGGGGATGTCGGAATTCTACGGTCCGGGCGACGAAAAGGAATCGATTCGAACGATCCACCGTGCCCTGGAGATGGGGATGAATTTCCTCGATACGGCCGATATCTACGGGATTGGACGCAACGAGGAACTCGTCGGGAAGGCAATCCGCGATCGCCGGGACAAGGCCGTATTGGCGACGAAGTTCGGAAACGTTCGGGGAGCGGACGGCAGCTGGCTGGGCGTCAACGGCAAGCCCGAGTATGTCCGAAGCTGCTGCGAGGCCAGCCTGCGCCGCCTCGGGGTGGACGTCATCGACCTGTATTACCAGCACCGGGTCGACCCCGACACGCCCATCGAGGAGACGGTCGGGGCGATGGCGGACCTCGTGCGGCAGGGAAAGGTGCGGTACCTGGGATTGTCCGAAGCGGCTCCCGCCACGATTCGCAGGGCCTGCGCGGTTCACCCGATCGAGGCGTTGCAGACGGAATACTCTCTCTGGACGCGCGACCCGGAGAAAGAGATCCTCCCGACCTGCCGGGAGCTGGGAGTCGGTTTCGTGGCGTACAGCCCGCTGGGAAGGGGCATCCTCGGAGGCAAGATCAAGAGCCTTGACGACCTTGCCGAAGGAGACTACCGGCGCAGCTCCCCGCGCTTCGTCGGGGAGAACCTCGCGTATAACCTTTCCCTCGTGAAACACCTCGAGGAAATCGCCGCGGAAAAGAAATGCCGTCCCTCCCAGCTCGCCCTGGTATGGCTGCTCGACCAGGACAT
>Ga0209640_10006712_pt1 | contig 10059 bp, 9 predicted proteins | sample RifCSP10_1_FD_184018 | JGI IMG/M metagenome (GOLD analysis project Ga0209640, IMG submission 184018) | Soil microbial communities from Rifle, Colorado - Rifle CSP2_sed 10_1 (SPAdes) (version 2) | ecosystem: Environmental > Terrestrial > Deep subsurface > Rock core/Sediment | place: Rifle... | reverse complement strand
CGGATCTATATGTTGAGGTCACTGCGGAAGTCGGCAACTGCAGCGGAAAGGATAGCTACGGGCTTGGGATCCGAGTCGGCGGCCAGAACTTCGATCAGGGCTACACTTTGGAGATCTCGTGCGACGGATCCTACCGCCTGCGTAGGTTCGTCAGTGAGGAACAGCCGGTCATCCTGCTGAATTGGACCCCAGCCGCCGCGCTGGTCAGCGGCCCCCAGTCCACAAACCGGATTGGCCTGTTCGCCCAGGGCGAACAGTTTCAGGTTTTCGCCAACGGGGAGCTCGTCTCTGCCCAAGCAATCGAGGATGGCAGCTATTCCTCGGGCGCCTTGAGCTTGTTCGCCTCGGCTGCCCAGACTCCGGGCCTCAACGTCCACTTCGATGACCTCGCCCTCTGGTTCCTCTCCCCCTGAGCGAGCCTTTCGTAACCGGCTCAACAACCTGAGCAGCAAAGACTGGATCAAGTTCCAGAAATCTTGGTTCATTCACAACCCACCCCGCCGGAAAGAACAAGTGCTGCGCCATCCGGCCAAATTCCCCGAGACCCTGGCTCAGGAGTTCATCGAATTCTTCACCAAAGCCGGGCAAACCGTGCTCGACCCAATGGTCGGAACCGGATCGACCTTGATTGCCTGCTTGCGTTCCGGTCGGAACGGGGTGGGTATTGAGATCAATCCGGTGTACGCCCAGCTGGCGGCCCGCCTGGTACAAGAGGAACAGAGTTCGCTGGGAGCCTCCGCCGCTGGATTGTCAGTCCAAGTGGTGCATGGCGATGCGGCCCAGCTCGGCCGGCTGAGCCTGCCCACCTTCGACTACCTGCTGACTTCGCCTCCCTATTGGAACATGCTGCGGGCTAAAGGTTTTCAGACCCAAAAGCGTCGGCGGGCGGACCAGGCCCTGGACGTGACCTACTCCGACGACCCGGCCGATCTTGGCAACCACGCCGATTACGAAGAGTTCCTGGAGCGTTTGGTTGCGGTGTACATTTCGCTGCGGCCGCTGCTCCGGCCCCAAGCCTACCTCACGATCATTGTCAAGAACGTCAAGAAGGGCGGCAAGATCTATCCACTGGCCTGGGACCTGGCCCGCCGGCTCGGCGAGGCCTACACCCTCAAGGACGAACGGATCTGGGCCCAGGACGATATCCCGCTGGCTCCCTACGGAATGGGCAGTGCCTGGGTCAGCAACACTTTCCATCACTATTGCTTACAATTCCGCTACGAGCCGGGCTGAGGATTCAACTTCACCTAATGTACTTGGCGATTGAGGGCGTAATCGGAGTAGGCAAGACTTCCTTGGCCCGCCTGCTGCAGCCGGTCTTTGATGCCCAGCTGTTGTTGGAGGTCTTCGACGAAAATCCCTTCCTCGCCGATTTCTACGCCGACCGCGAACGATACGCGTTTCAGACTCAGATCTATTTCCTGCTCAGCCGGTACCGGCAGCACCAGGTGGCCGTTCCGGCCGCACTGACCAGAGGCAACCTGATTGCCGATTACACCTTCGCCAAGGATGCCCTCTTTGCCGGTCTCAACCTTTCCGGCGACGAATTGCAGACCTACGGCCTGGTCCATCGGGCTCTCGCGGAACGGATTCCGACCCCGGATTTGATCGTCTTCCTGCGAGTCGAGACCGATGCCGCCATGGCCCGGATCGCCTCCCGCGACCGACCCTACGAGCGCAATATCGAATCGGCCTACATCGCAGAACTCAACCGGGCCTATGAAGATTTCTACTCCGCCCAGCGCGAGCCGCCAATTCTGACGATCGACACAACAAAACTCAATTTCGTCGAACAGCCCTCCCACCTCGATACGGTGGTGAACCGCATCCGGCAAGCCTTGCAGATCCCTCCCTTTCAACAGCCGCTCCCGCTGGAAGGGCAGCCCCAGGTCTAGCACCCCGGGCGCCCGGAGCGTGGTTACTGTCGGCGACCCGAGGAGCCTGGACGGGAGTCTCGCCTCATGAAGTGGTTTGTGGCGGTGGCCGGAAACATCGGGGTCGGCAAATCGACCCTGGTTCAATTGCTCTCAGCTCGGCTGGATTGGACTCCCTTCCTCGAAGCCGACGTGCAGAATCCCTACCTGGCCGATTTCTATCAGGACATGCCGACCTGGTCGTTTCAGTCCCAGATCTTCTTCCTCTCCCGCCGACTGCGGGCCCATCGGGAAATCGCCGACCACCCGGGCTCCGGAATCCAAGATCGCAGTGTTTATGAGGACGCCGAGATCTTCGCCCGCAACCTGTACCTGGAAGGTCACCTCACCGAGCGCGATTACCGGACCTACCGTGAGCTGTACGAAGTGCTCACGAAGTTCCTGCCCCCGCCAGACCTGGTTGTTTTCCTGCGCGCCTCGGTTGACACGCTGTTGCAGCGGATCGCCCAGCGCAGCCGCGCCTATGAGCGGGGGATCGGGGCAGAGTACCTCTCACAACTGAACCAGCTCTATGAAGATTGGGCCGAGCAGTTTACCCTCTGTCCGATCCTGAGCGTGCCGGCCGACAACTTGAACTACGTGCTGCACGATGCGCACCTTGACCTGATCGTGAGCAAGATCCACGACAAGTTGTCCGGGAAAGAGGAGGTTCGGTTCGAGGCGGAGGAGGTCGCCAAGCTCAACTAGCCTCGGCGGCGGCCTGCTTACCCTATTCGATCGGCCCCGCTCCCACCCTCGGCAAATCAAGCAACAGCACTTCCAGCGTCAGCCGGAGATTGGCGTTCGCCTCGACGGCCTGCAGCGAGGCCGCCAGCGAACGGAAGGTGGACTGGCGCTCGCCAGCCGTCAGCTGGCTTGCCCGGACTCCCACTGCCGGCGCGAAGTCTGGGTTACGGGAAACCAGCTCCGCCCCGTACCCCTGATGGACCAGATCCCGCCACAAGCTCATCCATTCCAGCAAGGTACTCTCGACTCGACGCCGCTGGTCGGGCAGCTCCCCTTTCCCGATCAGCCGCTCCACGGTTGCGAACCGCTGATTGAGATCCATCTGCATCAAATCCGAGAAGTCCCGCAAGGCGGCCGTCCGCTCTTCGGCGGCCGCCGAATCTTCGGCCAAGGCGATGGCTCGCCCGGGTCGGCCATCCGCGACGGCCGCCAGCAGCTCGGCCCGCTCCGGTGTGGCTCCCCGCTCCAGCAACGACCGGGCGATGGTGGTCGTCGCCACCGCCCGCAACGCCACGACTTCGCAACGCGAAACCACGGTGGGGAGCAGCAGCTCCTGCTCTGGGCTGGTGAGCAGCAGCACGACTCGGGAGGGCGGCTCTTCAAGCGTCTTCAGCATCGCGTTGGCCGAACTTGCGGTCGCCTGGTGGAAGTCCGGCAAGAGGGCAACTCGCCACCGCCCCCCGTAGGGAGCCAACGCCAGCCTGCTTTGCAGCAGGCGGATCTCATCGACCCGGATCGACTCTTGGGGAGTCAAAATATGCAGATCCGGATCCATCCCCTGGGGAACCGCTCGACACACCCGGCAAGCGGCCGGGTCGCCCGGAGCGCAGAAATCCCCCGGATGGCCGGGCCGTTCGCAGTTGAGCGCCTGGGTAAAGCGCAGGCCGAGAGTGCGTTTGCCGATCGCGTTCGGGCCGGTAAACAGATAGGCGTGCCGGACCTGATGCTCGACGATATGGCGCTTCAGCCCAGTGACCGCCTGTTCATTCCCGATCAGGCCCCAATCCACGTGGCCATTCTATCCCAGCGGTTGACGAACTTGCATCGATTGATATAGATTGAGTTCGAATGGACCAGCCCGTCAAGCGTTGGATCGGCCTCTCCGAGGCTGCCCGGCTGCTGGGGGTGCACCCTTCCACGGTCAGAGCCTGGGCCGATGGAGGGAAACTTCAGGTCCACCGCACGCCAGGCGGCCACCGACGCTTCTCGTTGCCAGAGATCGAACGCTGGGGGGCCGACCGCGGCCGGCGGGCGAGCGAAGCCCAGGTCGTCATCGAGAACGTGATCGGACGCACCCGGCTAGAAGCCCCCCGTTTACAGAATCAACCCTGGTATCTCAAGCTGACCGAGACTCAGCGGGCGGATTATCGGGCGGAGTCCCACCGGCTCCTTGGGCAGGTCGGGCGTTTCATCGGCTTGGCCGCCGAAGGGGCCGAACCGGAGGCCGCCCAGATCGGTCAGGATTATGCCCGGATCAGTCTGCAGGCCGAGATGACTCTGATCGAAGCGGTCGAGGCCTTTCTCTTCTTCCGCAGCTTCTTAATGGAAAGCCTGTTCAGTCTCTCCGAGGTCCAGTCTGCACCTTCCTGGGATGAGTTGCACCGGGAGACTTCGCACTTCGCCGACTTGGTCCTGCTGGCCTTGATCGAGGCCTATCAGCGGGCCTGAAGCCGCCCAATCCCGCACGGTATAATCCCGCCTCGCACCGATGGCCGAGAGCCTGGATCGCAACTCCTTGGTAGGGCGGATTCGACGCAATCATGGCCTCGAGCATGCGACGATCCATGTCTTGAGCGCCCGCTACCCGCAGACCCCGATCGCAGGCCGGGCCGATCGAAACGGCTTCTTCATTCTTGGCAGCCTCCCATCGGAGGCAGTCGCCGAGTGCGCGCAGGAAGCGGCTTCCCGGCTGCGATCCGGGGAGGGCCACCTGGCGATTCATCCGAATTGCGGCACCAGCTTCCTCACCGCGGCGGTGTTGGCGGGGGCGGCTTCTTACTTTTCTCTCCTGGGCGGGCGTTCGAGTCGCTGGCAGGAACGGTTGGAACGCCTGCCGCTGGCGATCCTTTCGACCGTGCTGGCTCTGATTGTTGCCCAGCCGCTCGGGGCGGCGGCCCAACGACATCTCACCACTTCCAGTGAGATTGGAGGGCTTGTGATCCTCGAGGTCCAGCGTCTTTACCGCGGTCGAACGACGATCCATCGGGTGCTTACCCTAGCCTAGCGTGGCTCCCCCCTCGGTCTACCTTTTCTACGGCGACGATCCGATCGCCATTCGTGAAACCCTTCACAAACTCCAGTCAAACCTCGGCGCGGCGGCCGACTTCAACCTTCAACGGTTCTCGGGAGCGGGATTGGATCTGGAAGCACTAGAGCAGGCCTGCAACTCGCTGCCCTTCCTTTCCGGCCGGCGATTGATCATCCTCGAAAACGCAGAGGGATTGCCTCATGACTCCAGCTCTCGGCGACGTTTCGAGCGAATCCTGGACCAGCTCCCGGCCACCACCGCTCTTGCGCTGATTGAGCGGATTGACACTGAGCGCTCACGGGCCGAGCAAGAGCAGCGGGCCCGCTCGGTCGGGCTGGCCTGGGCCGCCCTCCATCCCGAGGCGGCTTTCGTACGCAGGTTCGCCTGCCCCAGAGGGCCAGCCTTCACCCGCTGGCTGCAGGACCGTGCCCGCTCGCTGGGGGGAGCTATTGACCCGGAAGCCGCCCAACTGCTCGCCGAACGGCTGGCGGAGGAGCTGCTGCTCGCCGATCAGGAACTCCGTAAACTGCTGGACCTGGCGGACGGCGCAAGGCCGATCAGCGGCCGAGATGTCGAACGGTCGACTCCGGCTTACGGCCAAGTAGACGTCTTCACGGTCGTCGATCGGCTAGGGACTGGTGCCGGTTGGGTCGGGCAGCTGGAACAGCTCCTGCAAGACTACGATCCAGCGTACGTATTCGCGATGATTGTTCGCCAGTTCCGGCTGCTGCTGCAGGCTCGGGCCGCGCTTGACGCCGGCGAAGATCCGCTGGCCGCGATCCGGGCGCCTGCCTTCGTAGCCACGAAGATCAGCAAGCAGGCCCGCGGCTTCAGCCTGCCCCTGCTCAAGTCAATCCACCACCGGCTGCTGCAACTGGATCTCGCCGTCAAACGGGGGGAGGCAGAGTTGTCGTTGGACTTACTTCCCGTTCTGGCCGGCCTCACCCGCTGAGCCGCACCGAAAAACCGGTCAAACGGGTCGCTGTGCTACAATCTCGCCGATCGCTCAATGGAAGGTGGATCGCTGCTGCTTGATGGCCTACGGGTACTCGCCGTCCTGGTGCTGGTTCTCGCAAACGGTTTCTTTGTCGCCGCCGAATTCGCGTTGGTTAGCGTGCGCCGCACTCGGGTTGCGGAACTCATCGCCCGGGGCGACCGCTCCGCCCGCTGGGTCCAGCGGGCGATCGCCAACCCAGACCGATTCATCGCGGCCACCCAGTTAGGCATCACCCTAGCCAGCCTGGGGTTGGGCTGGATCGGCGAGCCCGCCCTGAGCCGGTTGTTCCAGCCGATCGTCGAGCTCTTCCCGGCCAAGCTCGAGTCACAAGTCTCACACAGCATCTCGGCCGTCCTGGCCTTCCTCCTGATCACCTTCCTGCACGTGGTCATCGGCGAACTGGCCCCGAAATCCATCGCCCTGCAGAGCCCTTTACGGACCTCCTTGGTGGTCGCCAGGCCGACGGTATGGGTCGAGTGGTTGTTCAAGCCGGCGATCACCGTGCTCAACGGCACCGGCAATGGGTTGCTGCGGCTGGCAGGCATTCGGCCGGCCGAGGCCCACGAGCTGGTGCACTCGGTGGAGGAGCTCAAGATGCTGGTCGCAGCCAGCGCCCGCAGCGGGGTAGTCGGCGACAGCGAGCAGGAAATGCTCCACGCGGTCTTTCAGTTTTCAGAGACCCTGGTCCGGCAAGTCATGCTCCCTCGCACCGAAGTGATCGCCGTGACCGCCGACGCCGGGCTCGACTCGACGCTGCAGACCGCGATCTCCTCCTCGTTCTCCAAGCTGCCGGTCACCGAGGACGATCTCGACCACATCGTCGGAGTGGTTCACCTGAAAGACATCGTCCAGGCCCTGCACGGCGAACGAGCCGGAAGCTTGCTGGCCCGCGACATCATGCGGGAAGCCATCTTCGTCCCCGAAGCCGCCCGGATCAGCACCCTGCTTCAGATTTTCCGGGCCCGGCAGCACCACCTGGCGATCGTGTTGGATGAGTACGGAGGGACGGCCGGCATCGTCACCCTGGAAGACCTGCTGGAAGAGATCATCGGCGAGATGAGCGATCCGTTCGGTAAAGAGGCCGAAATTGAACCCTTGCCAGACGGTTCGTCGCTAGTGAACGGCTTAACCCCGATCGAGGAAGTGAATGAGTACTTCGGGCTCCAGCTCTCCGATCCCCATTACGACACCATCGCCGGCTACCTGTTGGGGCGGCTTGGCCGCCTGGCCAAGCTCGGCGACACGATCGTCGAGGACGGCGTGCGGCTGCGGGTGGTTGCGATGGACGGACGCCGGGTGGCGCGGGTCTGGATCTTCCCTCAGCCCGCGACGGAACCCCAAGCCTAAGTCAAATGTACGTTGAGGTCGCGGTCAATCTGCCCGGAATTCGGGGAACCTTTCATTACCACCTTCCGCCCCACTTGAGGCGGAAAGTGCGGCCGGGCCACCTGGTCACCGCTCCCTTTGGAACCCGCCAGGTGCAGGGCGTGGTGGTCGGCATGCCGCGGGTGCCAGAAGTTCCAGAGACCCGGCCGCTCGATGAACTGCTCGATCCGGAACCGGTCCTGACCCCCGCTCAGCTGCGGCTGGCGCGCTGGCTGGCCGCCCAGCACCGGACCTCCCTGGTGGAGTGCCTTACCCTGATGCTGCCCCCCGGCCTCAGCCGGCCGGGCGACTCGCTATACACGCTCGTTGCGCCAGAAGAGGCCGGAAAGAACTCCAGCCAGCAGCGCCTGATCCAGGTCCTGGCCCGCCGCGGTCCGCTGCGCGGCCGCCAGCTCGCCCGGTCGCTCCCCCGCCTGAACTGGCGCCGGGCGGCCGACGGGTTGGTGCGGGCGGGAGTGCTCGCGCGGGTTGCAGTGCTCGATCCGCCCAAAGTACGGGCTCGCACGATTCGAACCGTAAGTCTGGCGGTGCCGGCGGATGAGGTCAGCTCTGCCCTCGATGGCCTTGGTCGCTTGGGCAGCCAGGCAGCCGACCGCCGCAAAGCAGTCCTCGAGCTGCTTGCCAGGCAGGCTCAACCGCTGGAGACCGGCCAGGTGTACTCGGTAACCGGTGCCAGTTCGGTGGAGTTGCGCTATCTGGAAGGAAGAGGGCTCATCGCCTTTGCCGACCGCGAAGTATGGCGGGACCCATTGGCCGAGCTACAAGTTCTTCCAGTTGAGCCGCCGGTCCTCACCCCAGGCCAGGACCTCGCTTGGAAGAGCATCCAGGCTGCGATCCAAGACCAAAGCGGGGAGGGGTTTCTGCTGCATGGAGTCACCGGGTCCGGTAAGACCGAGATCTACCTGCAGGCGGTGGCTGCAACCCTCGACCGCGGACGGACCGCCATCGTTTTGGTCCCGGAGATCGCGCTCACCCCTCAGATGTTGCGCAGATTTCAGGCCCGTTTTCCCGGCCGGCTTGGGGTGCTCCATTCACAGCTCAGCGAAGGCGAGCGCTATGACACCTGGCGCCGGGCACGGGCCGGTTCGTTGTCGGTCATCGTGGGTCCGCGCAGCGCGCTCTTCGCACCGCTGCAGGATATCGGGCTGATCGTGGTCGACGAGGCGCACGATGAGTCTTATAAGGAACACGGGCAGGCTCCTCGGCATCATGCCCGCGACACCGCCCTGGAATATGCCCGGCTCTGCTCCGCGGTCTGCCTGCTGGGAACCGCGACCCCCGATATCGTGACTCGCTACCAGGCGGATCGGGGCAGGCTCACCCGGCTTGCCCTTCCGCTTCGGATCCTCGGACACCGCCAAGTGCTGCAGCAGCAGGCTGCCCGGCTCGGGCTGCAGAGCAGCTACCAGCCGGCCGGTCCGACTGCCGAGACGATTGACTTGCCTCCGGTACGAGTCGTCGACATGCGCCACGAGCTGCGGGCGGGCAATCGATCAATTTTTAGCCGGGCCCTCCATCGGGCGTTGGAGTCCACCCTGGACTCCGGCCAACAAGCCATCCTCTTCCTGAACCGGCGGGGGACTGCAACCTACGTGTTTTGCCGGGACTGTGGATTTGTGCTGCGCTGCTCGAACTGCGACTCGCCGCTGACTTTCCACGGTGCGCGGGAGCTCCTGCTCTGTCATCATTGCGGAAGGGATCGCCGTATGCCGGAGCGGTGCCCCAACTGTGGCAACCCCCGGATCAAGCAGTTCGGAGCCGGAACCCAGCGGGTGCAGGCAGAGGTCGAACGACTGTTTCCGGGGGTCCGGACCATCCGTTGGGATTGGGACACCACCCGCAGCAAAGGGGCTCACGACCTGATCTTGCAGACCTTCGCCGCTCAGCAGGCGGATGTGCTCATCGGGACCCAGATGGTGGCTAAGGGGCTCGATCTGCCGCTGGTGACTCTGGTTGGCGTGATTTCGGGCGACGTCGGTTTGTACCTGCCGGACTATCGGGCGCCCGAGCGTACCTTTCAAGTCCTCACCCAGGTCGCGGGCCGCGCCGGACGCAGTCTGCTCGGAGGCCAGGTCATCCTGCAGACGTATGACCCGGACCACTACGCGATCCAGGCCGCCGCGGCTCACGACTATCCCGCGTTCTACCAAGCCGAACTTGCCCTTCGAAAGGAACTCGGATATCCCCCGTTCCGCCGGCTGATCAAGCTGGAGTTTCGGGATTCCGCCGAAGCCAGAGTTCAGAAGGAGGCCGAGCGGTTGGCCGGCCTGCTTGCCGCCCGGATTCAGGAGCTCGGATTGCGGCGCACCGACCTGATCGGGCCGGTGCCGGCCTTCTTCCGCCGGGTGCGCGCCGAATATCGCTGGATGGTTGTGATCCGAGCCCCTGACCCGCTCAAGCTGCTTCCGGAGGATCTGCCCCGCGGCTGGATCGTGGACGTGGACCCGGTCTCCTTGCTGTAAACGGCCGGGGCGAGTTCAGAAAGCAACGGGGCGGAAGTCGGTCGTGCGATCGAATACCTCGACCCCTTCGACCCGCTTGAGGGCGTTGACCACCAGATAGGTCAGCGGGGTCGCCAGCGCCTCATACCCGCTCTTGACGAGCCATTGTGCAACCACCGCCGAGCTCAGCGCGGCAGTGGGGAGGATTCCCCAGAACGCGGCAGTAATGAAAACTGCCGAGTCCGCGGCTTGGCCCACCAGAGTGGAGCCGATGGTCCGCAGCCAGAGCATTCGCCCTTCGGTCGCCAGCTTGAGCTTGGCCAGCAC
>Ga0209640_10006711_pt1 | contig 10060 bp, 6 predicted proteins | sample RifCSP10_1_FD_184018 | JGI IMG/M metagenome (GOLD analysis project Ga0209640, IMG submission 184018) | Soil microbial communities from Rifle, Colorado - Rifle CSP2_sed 10_1 (SPAdes) (version 2) | ecosystem: Environmental > Terrestrial > Deep subsurface > Rock core/Sediment | place: Rifle... | reverse complement strand
ACCCGGTGATGCGCACCTCGCTCTGCAGCAACGGCTCCGTCGTCCTCGACGTCACCGGGAACCGGCTAGACGGCACGTTCCTGGACAGCACGGGGGCAATTGGAGACTACTTCACCCTCATCAAGGGCGGGCCCCTGCCCCCGAGCGCGCTGACCGCGACCCCGGTCTCCTCGATCCAGATCCTCCTCACCTGGACCGATCAGGCCCTCGACGAGGAGGGCTTCGAGATCGAGCGGGCCCTAAATGGGAGCGGCTTCACCCTCCTTGCCACCGTGGGCACCAACGTGACCAGCTACACGGATACGGGGCTCACCGCGTCCCAGCCCTACGCGTACCGGGTGCGGGCCTATAACGGCACCGGCACCTCGGCGTACTCCAACATCGCCAGCGCCATCCCCTCGCCGGACATCCCCCTCGACACCTTCCTCACGCTGACCCCGCCCGTCCTGAGCAATAATAGCAGCGGCAGTTTCAGCTTCACGGCCACCACGGGCGGGAGCACTTTCGAGTGCCAGCTCGATGCGGGCGGCTTTGCCCCCTGCACCAGCCCGAAGAGCTACACCGGCCTGACCGATGCGAGCCACACCTTCGCCGTGCGGGCGCTCGACCTGGTCGGCAACGTCGATCCCACCCCGGCGAGCTTCACCTGGACGGTGGACACCCTAGCGCCTACGCTCATCGCGGTGAGCGCCGTGGGCGATCCCACCAAGGTGACCGTGGGCTTTTCCGAGCCGCTGGAGAGCACCACGGCCACTGACCGCCTGAATTACGCCATCGATCAGGGCGTGGTGGTGACCAGCGCGGCGCTGGGGAGCGACCTGAAGACGGTCACGCTCTCCACCAGCACGCTCACCGCTGGCGTCACCTACACGCTCACCGTCACCGCCGTACGCGACCGCGCCGGCAATGCCATTGCCCCGGGGACGCAGCAGTCGTTCACCTTCGTTGGGCAGGTCACGCGCGCCTACCAGGACGGGGTGTCACCTACCGTGTCCTATGCGGGCACGCGGGATACCTACCTCGCCCAGTCCAGGCCGACTACCAACTTCGGCACCGCCCCCACCGTCCGCGTGGATGGCGAGGAGCTCGGCGGCGGCGAGGACCTCTCCGCCCTGCTCCGCTGGGACCTCGCCGATATCCCGCCCGGCAGCACGGTCCTGGCGGCCACCCTCAGCGTGAACGTCACCAACCTCGCGCTGGATCCCTACGAGATCTTCGAGGTGAAGCGTAACTGGAGCGAGACCAGCGCCACCTGGACCCTCTTCGCCCCCGGCAATAGCTGGCAGATCCCGGGCGCCCAGGGCAGCCTCGATATCGGCTCCACCGTGCTCGCCACCGTCAATCTCCCCGCCACCGGCGTGAAGACGATCCCGCTCAACGCCATCGGCGTCGCCCTGGTCCAGGCCTGGGTCAACGCCCCCGCCACCAACTACGGGATGATCATCACCGACACGAACTCGCGCGACGGGCTGGCCTTCGATTCCCGCGAGGCCTCCACGCCCACCACCCGGCCCAAGCTGACCATTACGTATGTCCCCGCCCCACCCCCGCCGGCCCCGAGTGATCTGACCGCCACGGCCGTATCACCGACGCAGATCGACCTGGCCTGGACGGACAATGCGAGTGGCGAGGACGCCTTCGAGATCGAGCGCTCGACCGACGGGTCTACCTTTGCGGCACTCGCGACCGTCGGGACCGATGTCACCACGTACTCCGACACCGGCCTCAGCGCGGCCACGGCCTATTACTACCGCGTGCGCGCGCACAGCCCTGCGGGTAACTCGACCTACTCGAACACCGCCACGGCCACCACCCCGCCCCTCGCAGACACGACCCCGCCGGAGACCGCAATCACCAGCGGGCCGGCAAACCCCACCGGCAGCACGACGGCCAGTTTCAGCTTCACGGCGTCCGAGGCCGGGAGCACCTTCGAGTGCCAGCTCGATGGGAGTGGCTTTGGAGCCTGCAGCAGCCCGAAGGCTTACATCACTCTCGCCGACGGCTCCCACAGCTTCCAGGTGCGGGCAACCGATCCCGCGGGGAACCTCGACCCGACCCCCGCGAGCTACAGTTGGACCGTGGACACCACGGCCCCGGACACGAGCCTCACGGCCACGCCGCCGGCGGTGAGTAACAACGGGAGCGCCACTTTCAGCTTCACGGCCAGTGAGGTGGGCAGCAGCTTCCAGTGCAAGCTGGACGCCGGCACGTTTGCACCCTGCACCAGCCCGGTGAGCTATGCCGGCCTCGCCGACGGCAGCCACACCTTCGAGGTCCGGGCGACCGATGCGGCGGGCAACCCCGACCCCACCCCGGCGAGCTACACGTGGACGGTGGATACGACGCCGCCCCCGGCCCCGGCCCTCACCGCCCAGCCGGCCACCCCGACCACCGCCACCAGCGCCAGCTTCCAGTTCAGCGACGCCGAGGCGGGGGTGAGCTTCCTCTGTAAGCTCGACGCGGGAAGCTTCGCGGCCTGCGCCAGCCCGCAGAGCTACCCCGGCCCGTTGGGCGAGGGGTCCCACACCTTCCAGGTGAAGGCCAGGGATGCCGCGGGCAACGAGAGCGGGCCCACCGGCTACACCTGGACCATCGACACCACGCCGCCCGACACGAGCCTCACGGGGACGCCACCCGCCGTGAGTAATAGTGCCAGCGCGAGCTTCAGCTTCAGTGCGACGGAGCTCGGGAGCAGCTTCGAGTGCCAGCTCGACGTGAGCGGTTTCGCAGCCTGCACGAGCCCCAGGACGTACAGCAGCCTCGCGGACGGCCCCCACACCTTCCAGGTGCGGGCGAAGGATGCCGCGGGCAACCCCGATCCCACCCCGGCGAGCTACATCTGGACAGCGGACACCACGCCGCCCGATACCACCCTCACGGGGACCCCGCCGACCCTCAGTAACAGCAGCAGCGCGACCTTCAACTTCACGGCCACGGAGTCAGGGAGTAGCTTCCAGTGCCGACTCGATGGAGCCGCGTTCGCCGTGTGCACCATCCCGGCGACTTATGCCGGCCTGGCTGATGGCAGCCACACCTTTGAGGTGAAGGCGACCGATCCGGCCGGGAACGCCGACCCGACCCCGGCGAGCTACACGTGGACGGTGGATGCCACGGCGCCCGTGATCAGCAGCGTCATGGCAGGGAATATCAAGAAATTCTCGGTAACCATCAGTTGGACCACCAATGTGCCCGCTGACACCCAGGTGGAGTACGGAACCACCCCCTTGTTTGGGCAAAGCACCACCTTGAACACGAGCCTGGTGACTAGACACTCACAAAGCCTGGGCCGCCTGTCGGCCAATACCACCTATTACTACCGCGTAAGGTCACGGGATGCCACGGGGGATCTCGCAGTGAGCGGCACTTTTACCTTTGTGACGCGATAACAGGAAATGCCGCTTTTGGCTTCTGCCTCGGTTGCAGAGCTCGGGGAAAATTGCCTTGAATTCTTCGGGACCGGATCTGTCGGCAAGTGCCTGACCGCTTTTTGATCTCCTAATAGACTATCGAGCCTCTATCTTGTCGAAGGGACCCCCGGAGCAATGATGCTACAGTCGAGGGAACGGGGGGAAGTCGGGACGGGAAATAACTGGCGATGCGGATATTCCCCGGAGGGACGGCTGCGCCACCCAGAATGTAGTTTGAGCTCTATAACCTCAGGGATTTAGTACAAATGCAAGAGAGACCTCGGTCAGTCATTATGGTACGCTCGACCTTCTGGCGCTGGCCCATCCCCTTGCCCTACGGATCACCTTCCGCCACTCCGCGCTACCCACCAGCAAGATGAACAACATTCAGCCCCGCATGTTCTTCTTCATCCGGCCGACTGTTCCTTCCAGCCGCTCGTCAGTTGCCAAACCGCCGTGAACGCCATCACGCCGACCGCGACCCCGACCGGCGTGCGGCTTTGGCCGCGCCTGAACACACATCCCTACGACGCTGGCGTCAATGTCTCGGACGAAGCGATGGCGCACCCGCAGATCACAGCCAACGCGACACGCTCGCCATCGAGCTAAACCCTTCGCCCGAGACAAGTGCACACAACTCATCAAAACTCATCCTCAGTATTTCCTCAAGGCAGGGATCTGAGGTTTGACGGAGGAGCCGGGCTCCCTGTCGCATATTCGAACGCGCCGATATCCACGCCAATGCCTTGAGGCCGTGTTATCCCATCGAAATCAAAACTAGGTGCTGCACTGGTGGAACCCTTATCTCTGGCTGGCGAACTGGCCTGCAGATGAAAATCGTGATTCGCTGCATCTATCCACCCAACATCGTTTGTTGTTATGTAATTTGTACCATAAATAGAATCGCCAGATTTAAATAAATTATGGTCCACAGTAAATTTGCTCACCTGTGTTCCCTGAACACTACCGCCTGCATTATTCCAAAACATATTGTTTCTACACACTAGATTGCCTCTGTATTCATTTGTCCCGCCGTTCAGAAATGTTATGCCGCCCCATGACGTACTACCATAGATGACATTATTGACGATTTCAATATTTTCAAAATACGTGAATGAGGCGATGCTTTCTATCCAAAACCAGATGCCGGCGTAATTATTATATATCACATTGTTAAAGATTCTGATGTTTGTCGTAGGATAATTACCTGTATTATATGTGGTTTCAACCGAAAGCCCAATACCAGCTTTACTGCCCAATGTGTTATATACAACGTTATTGTAGATATCAATACCGCTTGCTGCATCGACATAGATGTTGGGTCCGTTATTCTCGTAGACTCTGTTATTATAAATCTTGCCATTAGATGCGCCATACTTGGCGTCAATCCCTTCCTCTTTGTTGTTGTGAACGCGTGAATTCTTCACCTCGAAGGTGTTCACGCCATTGAGGGTAATCGCTTCATTCCAGGCGCTAGGCCCCAGATCGTTGTTGTGATGCACGTCACAATTATCTATCGTAACATTGGAGCCCCCGTCAAAGACCATGCCGCCGTGGTCGGAGTACATGACCTCGCAATCTTGCACTAGGATATGGTGGGAGCCGCCCGACGCCTGAACGCCGTAGTATTTGGAATTGACTATGGCCAATCCAATGATTTGAACATAGGCCTTATTGTTCAAGAAGATCAGGCCGTTCCCGCTCGGGAGGGTTTTCTGCCCGTCAATCAGCGGGCGTTCGGCGGGGTGGTTTCGAAAGGTGATATAACTACTAGCAGTACCGCTGGCCACGATACTCAGCCGCTCTCTATACTGTCCTGCGCGAACCTGAACGGTATCGCCGGGCGAAACGACGTTTGCCGCCTTTTGGATCGTGCTGTATGCCTTACCATCACTTCCGGAGCAATCTCTCTTAGCCAAGCTGTAATTTCCCGTGGTGCAATCACTAGACAAATTCGCGTCGGCGAATAGAACGGCCGCCCAGCCATATGAAACAGAAAGAGTAGATGGTAACAAAAGGAAAGCGAAGAGTAATCTTTTGCCACTTCGACCGGGCCGCGGGTGGTGCAGATCGGAAAACTGGAATCCCATGAAGCGCTGGCTTCTGATTCTACGGATCCATCTAGACATGGAGGACCCCCTTACTGCACACCACTCACGGGTGGCGACGTTTCCCGATTCGAACGCGAGGGAATATCGGCGGATGTGGGCTGCGAGTCCCCTTGTGGGCAACTTGTATGCGACTCGTGCGCCTAGACCAGAGGGTGATCGTCTCGTCGCATGGGTGGCGCTGAGTTCCTGGAGCCCTCTCCCCATTAAGCTCTAGGACTTACAAGATTGAAAGAGCCCTCGGGCTGACAGGTGCCGCAGGAGGTGTTATGCTGCCGGGGCCCGCGGCGATGTGGGCCGAACAGACACAGTACGACATCCTGTCCTCGGAAGAGACTGTATCCATTTGGCACAATGCAGATTAGAAGCTCGGCGAGGTCCGATTCAGAAAGCGCTCCCAGGGCGTGAGGTCTCTCCCACTCTCTTGTGCTGGCGCCTTGATGCGCCTCCTCGCCTCCGGTAGCTTCTCTGCTTCTGGTTCTTTTTGCTTCGGCGCTGCTCTCTCCTCAGGGACTTTGAGGAAGGAGTCCCGGAAGAAGCTCAGCGTTGTTGTTCTGCTCGGTTCAATGTAGACATCTGCCTGGAAATCTCTCACTCGCAGCTTGTGGACTCCCGTTTTAACCTGCTTCAGCCAGATCGGCGTACGAGAATTTTCCCCCCGGGGAGCTCTCTCGCAGTGTCCACTCATCGCGGATCCGAGGTCTCGCCAAGTTCAAGCAGGACATCCGAATGCCCTGAGGACGATGCGGTGGAGGCGCCTGTGTTTGATCCTGGATGTCAAATTGACCGCCCACAGTCGGAATCCAAGGTTGCCCTGCATGCTGATGCCGAGGCAGGAGGACCAATGCGTCAGCCTGATCCTGTAATTCTCTCTCCGGACGGTTCCGTTGAGCCAATGGGCCGGGTCTTGATCGTGGATGGGCAGAATGGCATCCGCACCCAACTCCGGGGGGGGCTGAGCGAACGATTCGACCTTGCAGCGGGCCTGCCAGCTCTCTCGACTGGACCGACAGGCCTTCGGAACCAGACCTTCTGGTCCAACCTCGCCACCGACCCCAGAGATCATCGGCGACAGTCCAGCTATGCAGCGCATCTTTGAGACCATCCGTCGAGTCGCGAGGACCGACGTCACGATCCTCATCCGCGGGGAGAGCGGCACGGGCAAGGAACTGATCGCCCGGGCCATCCACGCCAAGAGCCCCCGCCGAACGCGATACTTTGTGGCTATCAACTGCGGCGCCATTCCAGCCCTCCGCGAGCGGATCGAGGACATGCGCGCGCTGGCCACGCGCTTTCTTGAACAGTATTCGGCGGAGTATAAGGTGCGGGTTCGGAAGTTCTCACCGGACGCTCTCGCGGCTGTGCACGCTCATTCATGGCCCGGAAATGTCCGGGAACTGGAGAATCGAATCAAGCGCGCCGTGATCATGGCCGACGGAGGAACCATCACGGCAGAAGATCTGGAGCTTACCGAGGAGGTAGGACACCAGCCACGCGTGTCCCTCAAGGCCGCACGCAACGAAGTCGAGAGACACATCCTGCTGGGGGCGCTTCAGCGGCACCGAGGCAACATCAGCCGTGCCGCTAAGGCCGTCCAGATCAGTCGGCCGGCCTTTCACGAGCTCCTGGCCAAGCACCGTATTTGCGCGTACCAGTTCAAGCCGCGAGCAGAGCCTAGGATGTGACGGGCTCGGTGATCTTCTCCAGAACCCCTGGTCTGTAGGCGTTCAGCCGTCAGCTCTCAGCCGCCTGCCCGCCGGCAGGTCGGCCCCGGAAGGCGCGGCCCACCGGACTGGTGCCGAACACTGCCGTCTGCCATCTGAAGCTGGACGCTGACTGCGGATGGCCGAACGCTTCCGAAGACTACTTCTTGGCAATGAAAACCAGCCCGGGCGTAAAGTACTTAACAAGAGACGCCGGGATTCGCGGCATCACTATTCGGGTTCTCTTCGTCTCGCCTTGCACGAAATCTGGCCTGCGGCGCGCTGCCCGCACGGAGTCGCAGTCGGTTCCCACGTACTGAACAGGGTAGCGCATGTCCGGAGCCGCCCAAAGCGATGTTGCCTCCGCAAATCCGGCGCTCAGTAACATTCGCTCTACATGGGTATACGAATCTAGCATGCCTTGCGGAGCGGCCTTCCCTCGAATCTTGAGGAGCCAGCGTAAGAGCCATCGCGGCAGCGCACTGCCGAAGGGAAGGCCACAAGCGTGGCCGTCACCGCCCCCGAGGAGGATTCGCAAGGCATAGCGATTCTTTGTTGCCAAGTAAAGGAGACCGGAAGGTTCAAGCACCCGGTAAATCTCCCCCAGCAATTGGCGCTGTGAATCGAGAGGCGACCGACCTCTGTCCCGGTCGCCGCACCATTCGAGAACGAGATTCAGGATTACCGCCTTGAAGCTTTCGTTCGCGTAGGGTAGTTTACAGTCGTCGCCACCACAGGCGATTTGAAAGTTGTTCACTCCTTCCTGTCTGCACCGTGTAGCAACAAATTCAGCCTGACCCTCCACCACTTCCAGGCTGTACACAAATCTGACACGCCTGGCAATAAGTGGCGTGAATAGGCCCAATCCTGTTCCGATCTCGAGCACAACGTCCTGGTTCGTCAGCGGCAATAAATCCAGGATGCGAGCTCGCGTTTCGTCCGTCGCGTAGCGTAATTGTGGAGAGCCTGGGTCATAAATCTCCTCGAGCGCCTGACGCCATCCCTTGGTTTTGGCTGCCCGATTAAGCCGCTCCAGTTGAAGCCAGCCTTTCCCATTCTCCACCGGAGGGTATCGCAGGAAGTGGGGAATGCCAGCCCGTATTTCGTACTTCGGTCTGGTTCCGTTTCCATTGGCGTTCGCTTCCAAGGTGGATCCGCTCAGCCTGAGGGGAAGGTGCGTTCGAGGACACACGTAAAGCGCATACCTGTTTTGACCCGTTGGTTCACCCGTTTTCGGAATAGGGTCGATTGAAGAGCTGGCGGGGCGGCTCGCGAACCGAGCCTCCGCATGTCGCGGCTCGAGGCAGACCGGCATTTGTTGGTCGCGGCAGCCGGGCCTCGCTTGAATGTCATTTATGCTTAGCCCTTGGTCCTCAACGTGAGTCGCTGCTGCGTCACGCGCAGCGATCCTGTGGAGCGCGCCAAGCTCCCAGCGCAACCGTATGGCCATCATCACCGCCGAGGCGATCTTGCCTAGACGCTTCTCGAGGGCCGTCGCCTTTCCATCGCCTTCCAGTCCCATCAACCTAGGCTTCACGCCCACCTCCTTTACGCCTCCCGGGAAGAAATGCAAGGTGACCGCCGCGCCAATAGCTCGCCAAGAACACAGACACGCGAGCTGAAAGCGCTCCGCCACCGCTACGGCGCATCCGCTCCCTTTGGATGGCAGACCTGAACTGCGGTGCGCCTGCAGCGCCGCTCCAGGGGGAAGAAGGCTCGTCAGCTCTCTCGCGATTGAGAGCTCTCGGTTCCGAGTGGAGCAAAGCAGGCGCCGTGCCAGACGCCATCCGGAATTCCAACAGCGGCTTATGCCGTAGAATCACAGAGATGGCGTCTACTCCCCTGAAGTGGTGCGGCTCTGAAGAGCAGTAAAGACTATGAAACGCTTGCAGTGGGCTGGCATCTTTGCAGGTAACCGTTCATGTGGCGGAGACCCTCCTTCGTGACTCCGAGGGCACCGGCCTGCGGCACGTCACAACGTGCTGGCGTCGGAGCTCGAAATGTGGCATGCAGTGATCGATGGACAACCCGCCGCTCGCCCCGACGCCGGTCCTGCTCCGCTACCGCACCATCGGCCCGACCGACCTTACCTTTACCTGTTAGGGGACCCGGCCGTTTTATCCTTGTCAACATAGAGTTCTCCCTCCGGCGCATACGCGTCGGATGATTTGATGCATTGCTCGCGCCCCGGAGAGCGCCTCTCCCTCGCGGTGCTCCCCGGCTCCATCGTAGTGGTCTTATGCGGCGTCGCTGCTGCCGAGCGCGCCCAAGCGGCCTAGTCCGAGTTGCTGGAAGCGGGAGCGGCGCGCCTGGGTCCCCCTCGAGGTCACCCGGTGGGTGCCTCCACGTAGCACTCGGGCTACCGCTCCCCGGGAAACGAGCGATGATCCCCCTTCCCTCCCTCAGGGTGCAAGCGCCTGACGCCCGCTTGTCCCAGGTCGCCGACGCAAGGCCGGGGTGCCCGAGATCCGACCAGCCTGGCGGCCGCTAGGTTCCCCGATCGCCGCCTGCCTCTGGTCTGGCGGTGGGGCCCCGCGGCGGCCGGCGCGCGCCCTGGGGGAGGCGATCGCCGCCCGCGCCGCGGGGTCACCCTCGACCCGCGCGGGATCGTAGGGTCGGCCACTCCGCCAGATCCCCCAGACGAGGCGGAGGAGCTTCGCTGCGAGCTCCACCGTCGCCTTGTAGAAAGCGTGCCGGTCGCCGGCGCTTTGCGAGCAGGGCCTCGCGCCGGGCGCGCCAGCAGGGCGTGCGGGCCGCGCCCAGGGCCGCTTGGAAGAGCGCCCAGCGGAGAAGCGGGCGCCCCGCCTTGGAGATTCGGGCGGTCCCCGTCCACTGGCCCGTC
>Ga0209640_10006709_pt1 | contig 10061 bp, 7 predicted proteins | sample RifCSP10_1_FD_184018 | JGI IMG/M metagenome (GOLD analysis project Ga0209640, IMG submission 184018) | Soil microbial communities from Rifle, Colorado - Rifle CSP2_sed 10_1 (SPAdes) (version 2) | ecosystem: Environmental > Terrestrial > Deep subsurface > Rock core/Sediment | place: Rifle... | reverse complement strand
AATTTGTTTTTTAACTTAGATAAAAATTTAAAACTCACTATTATGAAAAATGTATTTAAAATCAGGAATTTGACGTTAATCCTGTCTTTTTTAGTTCTGTTAATCTCATGTAATGATGATAACACTGCAGCGCCTCCAGTTGACAACTCAATCACCGGACTTGCCCTTAAAACTCCAGATTTAAGTATGTTAGTCCAAGCCTTGCAAAGAGCAGAATTAACGGCCACATTGCAGGCCAGTGGAACCTACACCGTTTTCGCACCTACAAATTCGGCCTTTACAGCATTTCTTGCAACAACCCCATACTCGACGATAAATGATGTGCCAAAAGAAGCGCTGACTCAAATTTTACTGAATCATGTTATTACAACTAAGTTGACGGCTTCAGACTTAACCACCGGTTATATCAAAACAATGGCGAAGGGCACGGCATCTACAACGAATACATTAAGCATGTATGTAAACACAGCTGCTGGCGTAGAGTTAAACGGTGACGCAAAGGTAACAACTCCCAACATTATGGCTTCCAATGGTGTAATTCATGTCGTTGACGAAGTTATTGGTTTACCTACCATCGTTACTCATGCCACCGCAAATCCAAATTTCACTTCTTTAGTTGGCGCCTTAACCAGCGCCGGTCAGCCAGACTTCGTCTCCATTTTATCAGGAACTGGGCCGTTTACCGTATTTGCGCCTACTAACACCGCAGTTACAGCATTAGACGCTGAATTAGCACCTGGAGGAATTGCATCAGTATCAGCAGCGAATTTGACCAAAGTTTTACAATACCATGTGGTTAGCGGAAATGTCTTGGCTGCGACTTTGACAGAGGGACAAATAGTGACTCCCATTTTAGACCCGGCCCAAACCTTTACCGTGCAGTTAAGTGGAGGAGCAAAAATTAAGGATGCCAATGATCGAATATCAAATATTGTGGCTACCGACGTGCAATGTTCCAACGGAATTATTCACGCGGTAGACAAAGTTTTGTTACCCATCTTTTAAGATAATTAAACAAAAAAGCTTCCGCCGTGGCGGAAGCTTTTTAAACTATTTCTTTTTGTCCTTCGCCTTTTGGGCTTCGGCCTGTTCCATAACCTCTTGGAGTTTTCGCTGGAATTTACCTTGTTTCTTAGGCTCTTTTTTCTTGTTCTCTTGAATTTGAGCGTGAATTTTATCACTATCAATTATGTAATTCTTAATCACAAGCATGATTCCAATTGTAATAGAATTAGATACAAAGTAATACAAACTCAAACCAGACGCGTAACTATTAAAGAAAAACAACATCATTAATGGTGAAACATAAATCATGATCTTCATCATTTTTGCCATATCTGGCATCCCTTCTTGTTGTGGTGCCGCCATTTGTTGGTCACCGGTTGTCATCTTCATGTAAAAGAAAATCGCAATGGACGCCAAAATGGGAAACAAACTAATGTGATTTCCGTATGCCGGGATATTAAATGGCAACTCATACACGGAATCATAAGAAGACAAATCGTTTGCCCAAAGAAAACCTTGCTGTCTTAACCCTATTGCTGAAGGGAAGAATTGAAATAAAGCATAAAAGACTGGCATTTGCAATAAACCCGGTACACAACCGGCCATTGGGTTCACTCCAGCTTTATTGTAAAGCTTCATTGTTTCTTGCTGCTTCTTCATTGGGTCTTTCTTGAATTTTTCCCCCAATTCATTAATTTCAGGTCTCAACACTTTCATTTTTGCTTGAGACAAAAATGATTTATAAGTTATAGGCGACATCACTAATTTGATCAAAATGGTAAACAATATAATCGCCCACCCATGTTGTATAAACATGCTTAAGAAACCATACATCGGTATAAATGCATGACGATTGATCCAACCGAAAATACCCCAGCCCAAAGCAACGATATCTTCTATATTCCTATCATAACTCTTCAACAATTTATAATCGGTAGGGCCATAGTACCAATTCATTTTTTCGTCGATTTCACCATTTTTAAACGCTAAAGGGACAACTGCTTTAAATTGTTTGGTAAAAATGGTATCCGTTTCTTCGTCGTTAACTAAATTATTCGAATATAGTTCCGCTTTTTCAAAAGGAGTGCTTGTCAACAAGATCGAAGAGAAAAAATGTTGTTTATAAGCCACATAAGATACTTTTTCAACCGTTTCCGACTCATCATTACCTAGTCCCAGATAATCGCTCTTACCATCCTCATGCTCATAGTACAATTCAGAATAACGATTTTCATAACTAATGCTTTTTTCATTCGTGTATGACTTCAAGTCCCATTCTAATTTTAATGGTTTAGATGCGTCCAACACCTTATTTAATCCTTGAGTATGAATGTCAAAATCAAGCATGTAATCATCAGCCTTCAACACGTACTTATATTCCAGATACTCATTTGCACCCGCTTTCAAACGCATAACTAAAATTTGGTCTTCCCCGTTTTTAGTCAATGTAGGTTCAAAATAAAGATCTTTGGTATTTAAAGTGCGATTATCGCTTGTAAGCAATTGCACATTCAAATTAGCGTTGTTGTCTTTTATCAAATCTACTAATTCTCCAGATCCTTTTTTGAATCTTTCAAAATTCTTAAGGGTAGCTTCCACGATATACCCCCCTTTATTAGCAATTTTTAATTTAACTAATTTGTTCTCGATAGTGGTGTAAGAATCCTTAGCAGAAGGAAGTGTGGCTGAATAAGCAAAATCCCCCAGGCTTTTTTGAAGCTGCGCCATTTGCAAAGTGTCTCCCGTAGTTATCACGGCAGGCTCGGCAATCGCTTTAGCCTGTGCCTCTTTTGTTTTGGCATCCTGAATCACTAATTCTTTTTTTACTTTATCAGCTGCAATATCAGCTTCCGTAGGCTGATTTTGCCACATTATCCAAAGTAATATCCCAAAAATCAATACAAAACCAATAATCGAATTGGGGTCAAATTTTTTTCCTTCCATTATAATTTAATTCAAAGTTTAATGCTTTAAGCTCCTTAATTGAAACTCGCCACAATGAGAAATAGTATTCTCGTTTTAGTCATTTATGTACCACAACTAAAGACGTATTATTTTATTTTTTCCTTGCTTTTACCGCAGCTGCAACGAAATTCACGAAAAGCGGATGTGGGTTTGCCACCGTACTTTTGTATTCCGGATGGTATTGCACACCGATGAAAAAAGGATGGTCTTCAATTTCTACAATTTCAACCAATCCCGTTTCCGGATTCACTCCAGTAGCTTTTAAACCTGCTTTTTGCAATGCATCCACATACTCACTGTTATACTCATAACGGTGACGGTGACGTTCAGAAATAGTAGATTGGCCATAAGCCCTAAAAGCCAGTGAACCCTCTTTAATTTCGCATTTCCAAGCTCCAAGACGCATTGTCCCTCCTTTATCTGTCACATTTTTTTGATCTTCCATCAAATTAACCACAGGATATTTCGTTTGCTCATTCATTTCTGTTGAATTGGCATCTGCATATCCCAAAACGTTTCTTGAGTATTCAATAACAGCCATTTGCATTCCCAAACAAATTCCGAAAAAAGGAACTTTGTTTTCTCGCGCATAACGCACTGCTTCTATCTTTCCTTCGATTCCCCTTTCTCCAAAACCTGGCGCTACGAGAATACCGTCAAGACCTTTTAATTTCTCTTCAATATTTGTGGCATCAATATGTTCCGAATGAATAGAAATTACATTTACCTTAGTTTCATTCGAAGCACCTGAATGTATAAAAGCTTCCAGTATAGATTTGTAACAATCCTGCATTTCCACATATTTCCCGATCAAACCGATATTTACGGTGTGTTTTGGGTTTTTCAATCTTCGTAGAAAAACATTCCAGTTTTTTAAATCCGGGGCCGCTTTTTTAGGTAAATCCAATTTCTTTAATGCGACAATATCAAGTCCTTCTTCCAACATCAAATTAGGCACCTCATAAATAGTTGAAGCATCAATTGATTGAATAACCGCTTCTCTTTTCACATTACAAAACAATGCCAATTTATTTCGAATTTCATCCGAAATTTCATGTTCGGTTCTACAAACCAAAATATCTGCTTTGATACCACTTTCCATCAAGGTTTTTACCGAGTGCTGGGTTGGTTTTGTTTTCAACTCTCCAGCAGCGGCCAAATAAGGCACTAAAGTCAGGTGAATCACGATCGCGTTATTTTCGCCCATATCCCAAACCAGTTGACGAACTGACTCGATGTATGGTAGAGATTCAATATCCCCAACGGTTCCACCGATTTCAGTGATAATGATATCATAATCACCTGAATTACCAAGCAATTGCATTCTATCTTTAATTTCGTTGGTAATATGAGGAACCACTTGTACCGTTTTCCCAAGAAATTCTCCTCTTCTTTCCTTTTCAATAACCGAAAGGTATATTCTCCCTGTAGTAACATTGTTTGCTTGGGAAGTTGGGACATTCAAAAAACGCTCGTAATGTCCTAAATCCAAATCAGTTTCGGCACCATCGTCAGTCACATAACATTCTCCGTGTTCATACGGATTTAATGTTCCAGGATCAACATTTAGATAGGGATCAAATTTTTGAATAGTCGCCCTATATCCCCGTGCTTGTAACAATTTTGCCAAAGACGCTGCAATAATTCCTTTCCCTAAAGAAGAAGTCACACCACCGGTAACAAAAATATATTTCGTTTGATTCATTATGTTGTTGTTTGTATTGTAGTTGTGTAAAAAACTCGGCAAAAATACGATTATAAATTGAGAATATGCTAATTTACAAATGAGATAATTCGGAAAATTGACAATTGTTTAACGTACTATCTTTAAAATAAAAACCTCATTAATTTCTTCAATTAATGAGGTTTTGGATAGCTTTTTTTGATATTTCGTATCAATTCTTCCAGTCCGTTTAGTTTTAATTCATAGATCAGTTTTAACTGCTCCCCTAATTCTCCTTTTGGGAAACCCTTGTTATGATACCATACCACATAGTACTCCGGTATATCAATAAGGTATTTTCCTTCGTATTTACCAAAAGGCATTTTAGTGTGCGCTAGCTTTATGAGTTGCTTTTGATTTTTATCCAAAGTGTAAGGTTTAAAGTTTAAGGTCCAACCTAAAACTGATTACTGATCGTTAGCTTATTTCCAGCAGAAAGTGATTCTTTTTTCAATTTCGGTGTTCAAGCTTAAGAAAACGGGACAAGTCATAGCCGTTCTCTCCAGAATGTTTTTGCTTTTTTGATCAACGTCGATATTCATTTCAAATGAAATTTCAATCGCACCAATTCTGCGAGGTTCCGCATTCATAATCTTAGTGACTGAGGCAACAGCGCCGCTCATATCAATCTCCAGAACATGGGCTTTGATACCCATAACGGTCATCATGCAACTGGCCAAAGCGTTCGCAACGGTATCCGTTGGCGAAAAAGCTTCGCCTTTTCCTTTGTTATCCAAAGGTGCGTCAGAAATAATTTCGCTGCCGGATTGCGTATGTATTGAAGACGTTCTTAAATCTCCAAGGTAGGTTACTTTTGATGTCATTCTCTAAATTGAAAGTTCTGGTATTTTAGTTCGCTTCTTTTAAAGTTAAGTCATTATCATAATACATGATAAACACGCCCTTATTAGTATATCCTCCATCAGGCTTTTTATAATATTCAAATTTATTTTCCACTTGTTTTGTCGCAGCAGAATTAACTGTTTCTTCAAAACTTGTGTTTTGCACCAATCGCATCATCGTATCGAAAGTCACATCAAAACCACGAGTTGCAAAATCACTTGGGTAAATATTATTTATTTTTCTGTATTCTTTGTCAAAAATTGAAGTCGCATCCGTATGACCATCACGTGTCACTGACGGATACATCAGTTTCAGTTTCGTGAGGTTCAAGTATTTAATTTCGTCAGTATCCAAGGTTTCATTTGGCTCTAAAATCACCAATTGCACCTGATATCCCGACATAGAACCCAGCATTGCCCCTATTGTCGTTTTAATCATCCAGGTATTCCCCGTTTCCATCACTACATAGTTCATCCTGTCTTTCACCAACATGCTTTTCAAACTTTCGGAAGACAGGCTACCATTTTCTTTGAAAGCAACAAATGGCACCTCTTTTTGATTTTCTTTGATGTATTGAACGATTGATTCTTTTTTCTTGTCAACCACCGCCATAATATTTCCATTATGGGCTCTCATGTAATCGAACATGGCGTTTTTTACCTCATCGCTAGTGGGAATAGTTTGGTATAAATTACTGAAAGGGCTCCCCACATCCTTAGACAATGGTGAAATAACCGGAACATTATTTTCACTCAACAACTGAGCGGCAATTTCCGCATTACTTTGGTAAAAAGGTCCAATTATGGCATTGGCCGTTTCCAAATTGTTCTTCTTAATAATAGAAGTAACACTTGAACTATTTTTAGTCTCCTCAGAATCATAAATCTCTATATCAATAGGAAGACCTAATACTTTGGCAGAGTCTATAGCCATCAAAGCACCAGCATAAAAATCCAATGTCATGTTCAAAAATTTATCTTTTTTCAAACGAGTCGAAGTTGAATTTATAGTATCCCCTTCCACTCTGGATATGTTAAACGGCAAAAGCAACACCATTTTTTTTCGGTCACCGAAACCGATTTTTTTTGATAAAGCGGTATATTCTTTTTTATTCTCCTCTACAACTGAAGCTTTAGAAGGAACTTTCAAAATCATTCCTATTTCTACGCCGTTCTTAAGTTCCGGATTCAGCGCAATAAAATCCTCTTGACTCATACCAAAGGTTTTCGACAAACTGTAAAGAGTCTCTTTCGGCTGCACAACATAAGTTGTGTAAGTAGTTTCTGTTGACGCCTTCAATGGTTTTGTAATTGCGTCTTCTTTTTTAGATGCCACTTCCCCAATAACTTTAACATTTTTGGGCGAATTCCCTTTTATTATCAATCTGTATCCAATTGGCAAGCCACTTACAATTTCAGGATTACGTTTTTCAAGTTCCGCAATAGTAATACCATGTTTTCTGGAAATCGAATATTTTGTCTCTTTTGGAAGCACATCATGATAAATCAGTTTTTCTTGAACTGCTACTGCATTTTTCGGACTGTTTTTTACTGAAATAACAAGCGTTTGCCCTATTTGCAATCCGTCTTTTTCAATAAAAGGATTGGCTCTCTTTAAGTCATCATCAGAAACACCGTATTTTTTTTCAATACCATACAAAGTCTCCTTTGGCGTCACCAGATGCGTAAGTGTTTGCCCATTTGTTTTGACTGGAACACTTGGGGTTTTATCTGTAGATTTATTCGGAATAAGTATAATGCTATTTGGTTTCAAACCATTTCGCACGTCCGGATTTAACTGATAAATATCAAACGGGGTGACTTTATATTTCAATGCAATTTGAACTATCGTTTCACCTTTTTCCACTTTGTGCGTAATCGGTTTTTCTTGTGAAAAAACGGTATTTGTAAACAATACCATGGTAATAAAAATCGCAAAAAAATACTTCATCATTTTTAGATATAAAATTATTAATCAAAGACAACAAAACGGTATCAAATTTTATTCCAAAAATCTGATACCGTCTATATAAAGAACATTAGAAATAAATTCCTACTGTCAGAAAAAAAAGATATGTCTTATTCCCACTCAATAGTTGCTGGCGGTTTTGAACTGATATCATACACCACCCTATTTACGCCTTTCACTTTATTTATAATATCATTAGAAATTTTCATCAAGAAATCATATGGTAGATGAACCCAATCCGCCGTCATACCGTCAGTTGATTCCACCGCACGAAGCGCCACCACTTTCTCATAAGTACGCTCGTCTCCCATTACACCCACACTGTTTACAGGAAGGAGGATTGCTCCCGCCTGCCATACCTTGTCATACAATCCCCAAGATTTTAATCCATCAATAAAGACAGCATCAACATCTTGCAGTATGCTCACTTTTTCTGGCGTGATGTCACCTAAGATACGAATTGACAGTCCAGGTCCCGGAAAAGGATGCCTTCCTAACAGTTCAGCATCAATTCCTAAGCTGGCTCCTACTCTGCGCACCTCATCTTTGAAAAGCATTCGAAGCGGTTCCACAATTTTCAATTTCATATAATCAGGCAAACCACCTACATTATGATGCGATTTTATTGTCGCCGATGGTCCTTTGACGGAAACTGATTCAATAACATCCGGATATATAGTTCCTTGCGCTAACCATTTCACATCTTCGATAAGATGAGATTCATCATCGAAAACTTCGATAAAAACGCGTCCGATAATTTTACGTTTGGTTTCGGGGTCACTCACTCCTGCCAATTCTGACAAGAAACGATCACCGGAATCAACGCCTTTTACGTTCAATCCCATTCCTTTGTATTGGTCCAATACATTTTGGAATTCATTTTTACGAAGCAAGCCGTTATTAACAAATATGCAATATAAATTTTTGCCGATAGCTTGGTGTAGCAAAACCGCAGCTACCGTAGAATCTACACCGCCAGAAAGTCCAAGAACGACCTTATCGTCTTGAATTTTTTCTTTTAGCTCTGCGACCATATCCTCGACAAAAGCATTAGGAGTGAAATTTTGCGGAACTTCGGCAATTTTAACCAAGAAATTCTCCAACATCTTTGATCCATCGGTAGAATGAAATACTTCAGGATGGTATTGTATCGCATAAGTGGGTTCACCGTCGATTTTATAAGCCGCGAATTCCACATCATGCGTGCTGGCTAATTTGACACCATTGGTTGGTAACGCTTTAATGCTGTCGCTGTGACTCATCCAAACCTGACTGTTAAGGTCAACTCCTTCGAAGAAAGTTTCGTTTGGTTTTATAAAAGACAAATTAGCCCTGCCATATTCGCTTGTGTTCGAAGCGGCCACTTCACCACCACTAAAATGAGCTAAATATTGTGCACCGTAACATACGGCAAGCATAGGTAGTTTCCCTCTTATTTGAGACAAATCCGGATGTGGAGCATCTTCTCCTCTAACAGAAAAAGGGCTTCCTCCAAGAATTACTGCTTTATAAGATGATAAATCACTCGGAAAATGATTGTATGGGAAAATTTCGCAGAATATATTTAATTCGCGAACTCTACGCGCAATAAGCTGTGTATATTGCGATCCGAAATCTAAAATAAGTACGTTGTGTTGCATGCGCAAAAATACTTTTTATATTTTGAATTGAAAAATTGATTTTTGAAAATCTTCAATTTATTTTACTCTTCGGTCATTTATAATTGCTTTTAATCCTATTAACATGACAATATATAAAAACCAAAAGAGTTATTATAACGTATATAACAATACATTTGTCTCTTAATTATAACAAAGACTAATTTTTACACTTATAAAATAATTTAAATGAAAACAAAAACTTACGCCCTAATTACCCTAGTAGTCCTATTTTTAGCTTCCTGCAGTGTGGTAGATCAACTTTTAACATTCACGGTTTCCAATCAAACTTCTTTTACTATTCCAAGTGGATTTCCATTCAACACCGCTTCAGAAATAGTTACCCCTGACGTCACTACAAATTCAAGTGCTGAATTTCAAAACAATAATACTAATGCAAATTTGGTAAAGGATGCAACATTGAAAGAATTAACACTATCAATAACCAACCCAACTGACAAAACATTCAGTTTTTTGAAATCAATCCATTTATATATCTCTACTGATGCGAATGATGAAGTAGAACTGGCTTATTTAGATAACATTAATTCTACCAGTAACGTTCTAAACCTAACTTCTACAGGAGCAAAATTAGACAAATACATTAAAGCACCTAGTTACAAAATAAGAACCCAAGCGGTGATCAAAGAAACCCTAACCAAAGACATAACAGTAAAGGCTGACATGAAATTTAGAGTTACTGCTGCTCCGTTTTAGTAAAAAACATAATTAAATAAAAAACCGTTGAATGTAATTTACATTCAACGGTTTTTTATTGTTCCTTAAATATTTTATTCTTTTACAAGGATAATGGTTGCTTTAAACCCCGTTCCAAGATTCCACTGACTCGAAGAAACTAAAGCACCTTTATCATCAAATACTTGAAATTGAGCGGTATT
>Ga0209640_10006708_pt1 | contig 10061 bp, 6 predicted proteins | sample RifCSP10_1_FD_184018 | JGI IMG/M metagenome (GOLD analysis project Ga0209640, IMG submission 184018) | Soil microbial communities from Rifle, Colorado - Rifle CSP2_sed 10_1 (SPAdes) (version 2) | ecosystem: Environmental > Terrestrial > Deep subsurface > Rock core/Sediment | place: Rifle... | reverse complement strand
GGTTTTTTCGGCGCCATTGTCGAGATCCTCGCAGGTGCCCAGGCTGGCGGCGTGGGCGACGATGACGCGAAGGCCAAACTCGAGCGGCCGGCGCAGCAATAATGGATTGCCAAGTCGCTGATCGTCGTCAGCCTCCACTGCCTGCTCTTCGCCGCCGTGCGAGAGCAAGATCATATTGTACTCTTTCATCTTCCTATAGAACGGATCGATTACGGGATTGGACGGATCCACGCCCATCGCGTTGGGCAGCCACTTGAGGTATTTGACGCCGGCTCTTCCCCAGTGATCGAGTTCCTGCAACGCGTCAACTCGGTAAGGATGGATCGATACAACGGGTAAAAAGATGTCGGCATATTGACGCGCCAAGTCAACGATATGCCGGTTGGGAACGTACATGTTGGTTTTTTTAAGATTCACAGTTCCATCGGCATTGTAATGCTTGTCGAAGGCGAGGATGCGGAATTTGCCGGCGGGTTTGATCGCGCGCGCCAAGCGAACCAGCCTGCCGAGATATTCCGCATCGGTGTTTTTCTCATCGCGGATGCCCGAAGCGCTGGCATAGATCCGGAACTTCGCGCGCTCTAGATTGATCCCGCGCAGCACTCGCGGATTGACAAATGCGCCGTTGGCGCTCGTGCCGATAGCAAGGATATGGGTGTGAAAGTCGATCAGTCTTTGCGCGTCAATGCCATCAAAGGCTTGGTCGATAAGCTTACGCGCTGCCGGCGACGCGTTTTTCTCAAGCTCCTCCGGCTGATGCCTGAAGGCGCCGCCGAGCTGATCGACTAGGCAGCCGGACAGGATCAACGAAGTGATGAGCAAGGCCGCAATTGTTTCGGGAAAGGTACGCATTGACAGACCTTCTGATTCGCAGTTTACATTATCGCCGACCGTGTCAAATAACGGTGCAAGAAGCAGTAAATTTTGACCGCCGCCGTGTCAACGGAAAACATCACGTTCCTCTAAAATGCCCGGAAATACCAATCGGCGTTTGGTATGTGATTTGCGGATATCCACGGTAACTTTTCGAACTGACCGTGGGGCGATTCAATGAATTCATGGCAGGAAAAAGTTCTTGACTCTATTAAACATCGAGGTTGCGGCATTCGCGCGGCATCGTATCCGCTCGGACCGCAGGCCTGGCTGCCCGAAGCCTGTATGTGGCTGGAGACCGAGTCCGGATTGCGCAGGTTGTGGGTCCGTAGTTTCGCTCACTGCTTTGATGCCGAAAAGCTGACGTTCCCAAACAAATTGGACGCCGACAATTGGGCGCTGAGCGCGGCGAGGATGATTATCGATCGCGCACTGGAACAATTTGCGTCCAAGGCCGCTCCTGACGAACGCGTGCCGGCGAAATCATTCACCGCTGCATGGAAATTGGCGCGCCATTCCGTGCTTGCGCTCCGGCGGCTCAAGAACTTCCGTTCATTTCGCTAGCGGCGTTCTCCCCTTTTCAATCTCATCGAGCTTATCGAGCAGTTGCGGGACGTTCACCCCTGCTGTCGGTGGCTAGCAGGTCAGAGTTCGTCATTCCCGCGTGCTTATAGCGGGGCCACCGAACGCATTCGGGGCCTGATAGCCTTTAAGGCAATCTCATCGCCAGCTCCGATAACAAGTCCTCCCCGGGAGTAGTTGACCTCAACGAGTTCATCCAATTCGGCTTGACAGGGTCGAGCACCGTTTGTAAGGAACAATAGGCGCTTACACGCATGGAGGGCTTATGGACCTGCAGAATTTGAGCCACTGGATGAAGGAAAGAAACTTGAAAGGCCACTGGGAGCATTCGGAGTGGTCGCAGACGGTGAAGCCTTACTTGTGGAAGGGCAAGGATATCTTCCAGGCGCTCGATTGGGCCGGGGAGCTGATCACCACCGGCGAAGCGGGACGGCGCACGATCCAGATGCGAAATCCCGGCCTATCCGCCGGTATGACCAATACGGTGCATATCTCGGTGCAACTGGTGAAGCCCGGCGAAATCGCCGCGGCGCACCGCCACACGGCGGCCGCGATTCGCTTCATCGTCAAAGGCACGCCCAATGCTTACACGGTCGTCGAGGGCGAGCGCTTCCCTATGCTCGAAGGCGATTTCATCACGACGCCGAACTGGACCTGGCACGACCATTTCAACCATTCGACCGAGCCGGTCATGTGGCTCGACGGCCTGGATGTCCGGTTGGTGACTCATTTTGGTGCGATGATCCAGGAGAATTTTAAAAAAGCTCAACAGCCGGTAGAGAAGCCGGAAAATTTTTCAGCGAAGATTTTCGGCCATGCCCGGCCGAGCTGGATCAAAAACTCTTTTCAAGCGCCGCCCTATCGCTACCCATGGGAAGAGACTTATGCGAGCCTTCAATCGCTTAAAGAAAGCGCGGGAGACCCCTACGACGGAGTCGTCTTGGAATACGCCAATCCGGTCGACGGCGGACACACGCTGCCGACCTGTTCCTGCTCGATCCAACTGCTTCGCCCGAAGGAAAAGACCAAAACGCACCGGCATACGAGCACGACGGTCTACTACGCCTTTCGCGGCAGCGGCATAACCAAAGTCTCGGCCAACGAATTCAAATGGGACAAGAGCGACATCTTCGTCGTGCCCTCCTGGCAGTGGCACTCGCACGAGAACGCGACCGACGAAGACGCGATTCTGTTTTCCATCAACGACCGTCCGTCGACGGAAGCGCTGGGGCTCTATCGGGAGGAGGAGGAGTAAGAAAAGAATCGGATCGTGAACGGGAAAGTTTTCTACAAGACGATGCCGCTATGGTCACAGCTTCTTTCCCCAAAACCCTGACGCGGCCCTCAGCGGGTAGCTTCGGTACGCCGTAAGCCGTTTTGGCCATAGTCTTTACGCCCGGGCGGCTACAATCGTTGGGGAAAGCCTCCGCGGCGGATCGGGACAACCCGAGCAGCAGGTCCTCTCGTCGCGGGACAGGTAATCAACCGCGCGCCGAACCTGGAATAGGGCCCTTTGCGTTTCGTTGTTATGCAAAAAAGAACGTGAGTTTTTCCCGACTTCTGGAAACCTCCTTTCGCATCAAGTCGCTCTTTTTGCACGGGTTTCTCTGTCATATTCGCGGGTTCCCGCGGTTAAACAGTTTGCCTGTGCCCCATATTGAAAGGCGCTCAGCTGGCATTGAAGTTGCCTCTTAACGTTATGAGTCATTTTTCTTTGTGGAGGTGTTTCATGAGCCTGGAAAGAATTTGCGGCAAAACTGTAGTGACGATTTCTCCGGATGCCACCGTGCTCGATGCAGCGAAGCTGATGCAATCCCAGCACATTGGCTCGCTGGTAGTCATCGATGAGTTCCGCCCAATAGGAATGCTCACCGACAGGGATATCGTACTCAAGCTTGTTGCCAATGAAAAAAAGCCTGGGGAGACTGCGGTAAAAAGCATAATGACCGCTAACCCCACCATGGTCAACGTCAATTACGACGTGCTCGATGCCGTGCGGCTCATGCGCAACCGTGGCGTTCGCCGTCTCCCGGTCGTCGATGAACACCGACACCTGATCGGAATCATCACCATGGACGATGTGTTGGCGGCTTTCGGCACCGAGGTAGGAGATCTGGCCGGGGCCGTTCAGAAAGAGTTCTACTTGGAACGAGAGGGCTCAACCGCCTAACCTTACAACCGCGGAAGACCTCGTCCCGATTTGAGAACGGGCCAAACGCCCTCGTTCGCCACTGCGACGGCAAAATGAGCAAGGTCGGAAAGCTCTGGTCTTGATGGTCTTCGAGGAAATAAGTAGAACCGATAAGTAATTTTGTTGGGCGTAGGAGCGGGTTCAATCCCGCCCGGCTTTTTTCGCCGCGTTTTCTCCAGCTAAGATTCCAGTGACGACGGCTTGCATTAAACCGCCGGTGTAGCCGCCGCGGTGGCCGCCCATGAGGCCGCCGATGGCGTCGCCGGCGGCATAGAGGCCGGGAATTGGCTCTTCACTTTCGTTCAACGCTTCGGCGCGACCGCTGATAAGAATCCCGCCCATGGTGAAGGTAATTCCCGGTATCACTTTCAGGCCGTAATACGGCACACGCAATGCTTTCGGGTTGCCGGTTCGTGGGACCGGCAGCGAATAGCCCGCGCCGGACCGCACGGCGCGGTTGTATCCTTCAACGGTTTTCGTCAACGCTGCTGCGTCGACTGCAATTGCCTCGGCCAACGCGTCCACCGTCTGCCCCGCAAAAATCTCGCCGTCGTTGTGCATCAGCCAGGGATTGGGCGCCGGAGTTTTGACCGAGTTGGCAAAGTCATCATCTCTGGCGGCGTCCCAAGATTCCTGATCGAAGATCAGCGTGGCGCCGGTCGGGTCCTCAGCGCGCGCCAGCTCGTTGGCTACGGCAACATCGCCGCGGCCTTCATCGACAAAACGTTCGCCCCTGCCATCGACGAGAATTCCCTCATCGACAAAAGAGTCGAGTCTTGGGTAGGGCCAGAAACGGTCATCGACGAGAGCCTTGCGCGAGATCAGATGACCATAAAAATATTGAAGATTTACACCCTTAGCCCCGGCTTCTCGTGCCATACTCAAGCCGTCGCCTGTGCACTGCTTCGAGCCGCGCAGCTTGCACTGATCGGCGCGTGGTCCGATGTATTGCCGCAGCATGGTCTTGTTGGCGCTAAAGCCGCCGGTCGATAAAATCGTCGCTCGGCTGTACAGCTCGATGTCCTTCCCGTCTTTTCTGGCAAGCACTCCGCAGCATCGGCCATTTTCAAGCAATAGTTTTCGAGCTTCCGTGCCGTTCAAGTAAGTCCCGCCGAGCTGCAGGAAGCGCTCTTTGAGCTTGGCAAGCGCGCGCGTGCCCACGTCTTTCTTGTAAACCGGTGCAAGCGATACTTCGCCGGACTGATCGAGCCAGATTCTGCCGGGCTCGCTCTCGGTGACTTTGACGCCGCTGCTGATCAGCCAGTCCACCGCCCGGCCGCAACTTCCCGACCACGCCTTGACCAGATCCGGGTACGCCACGCCTTCCGACATGACGAACTGATACAGTTCGGCTGGATTAGTTCTCGGGCTCTTGCCGCCGGCGCGCAAACTTCCCGAGGCCATGAGCACATTGCCATCGCCCAGCGCGCCGGGGCTTTTATCGATCAAGACGACCTTCACGCCTTGTTCCGAGGCGCGCGCGGCCGCGGTGAAGCCGGCGAAGCCTGCGCCGACGACGAGCACATCAGAAGATATCGTCTCGATCATTTTTCCGTGTTTGTCATCTTGATTTGGAGGCGAAAGATCTGTTGTGCGTGGTTAACGCGTAGTGGTCACCTCAGTGAGTCGCCGCCAAATGTCAAAACAAATTCCTCGATTGTAATAGCGCCGGTTCGCTTGCTTCACGGTTTAGTCTTTATGTCACTGCAGCTTGTATCCCAACTCTTTCGCGACTTCGGTTGCGAGCCGATCGTCGGCGATTTCTTCGAAAGCGACTTTACGTCCGACGTGACGGCCCTGGGCCTGAACGGATTTCACCAGTATGTCCATGCCCACGCGAGTCGGAATGCCGCTCGGGCTCAAGGTAGTGAGAAACTGATCGTAGGTTTCGTTCGCGGCTTCTCTATCCATCTTGAGCAGCTTGACGATCAGATCGAGTGTTCTTGGCTTGGATTTCTTGATTTCGTCCTTGGCCTGCTGCAGCGAGCGGATGACGCGTTTGGTTTCGGCCGGCCGCTCTTGGATGGTTCTAGCCAGTGTCGTGAGACCGCCGCCGGGCATGTCCACCATGGAGCCTACATCCAGAACTTTGGTAAACCCTTTCTTCTGCGCGCCTAGAGTAACCGGCGGAGAGAGCATCGCCCCATCGACGTATCCCGATTCCAGGGATATGAGCTGTTGAATTTGTTGCCCGCCGATCGATACCAAAACAAAATCTCTTGGATTCACGCCGAGTTTTTCCAGCGCCAAAAGGAATGCGACGTGCACCGTGCCGCCTAGCCCCGTGATGGCAATCTTTTTCGATCGCAGACTTTCGAGAGTCTTGAACTGCGGTTTTGCCATCAGCCAATAGGAGATCCGGTCGGAAGAAAACCAGATGGCCCGCGTCGCAAACCCGGTCATGGTCGCATTCACCGAGGCGGGACCGACGCCCGCTTGATAGTCGATGTCGCCTTGTGTGAGCGCGGCCGGCACCAGCGCGGACTGCATGAGGATGACTTCCATATCGAGACCATTAGCGGTGAATATTCCCCAATCTTTGGCGGCTAGAAGCGGCAGCGCCGTAATGGTAAAGCCGGCGTTGGAAATTCTCAGTTTGGCACGCCGTTCTTGAGCGCTGATCCATGGCGGGTTGGCCAACGCTAAACTGAACATGGCGAAGGCCAGCAAAAATAAACGGAATTGAACGTGCGACCGCGTCATTCGTGATTCTCCTCGATTTGAACTGGCGACTACCACCGCCGTAAAGAGTACTTACGCCAAATGACGCTTGCTTGACAACCTGGGGGTTACTTGAAAATATCGCGCAGAGTTTTTCGCGTTGGGAAAATATGAAAGCCATGCCGGCAAAACAGACGCGCAAGCGAACGGAGATGGATCCCATTACACTCGAAGTGATTCGTCACGGCATCATCTCCATTTGCGATCAGATCGACGCCAACATGACGCGCACCGCGTTCAGTCCTTATATTTACGAATACAAAGATTACGCCGTGGGTTTCGTCGGTGCGGCGGGCGAGTTGTTGGCGCAATCGACCGGCGGGATGCCGGTGTTCGTCGCCGACTCGGTGGGCATGGCGGTCAAAGACGGACTGGAAGTCTACGGCCGCGAGAACTTGCACAAAGGCGACGTGATCGTGTGCAACCACGCCGCGGTGCAGGGACAGCATCTCAACAACACGGTCATGTACACGCCGGTGTTCGCCGGTCTTAGCGGTGATGATCTGATCGGTTTTTTCGCCGTCAACTGCCACTGGATCGACATCGGCGGCTCCGCCATCGGGTCGGTTTCCTATTCGTCCACCGATATTTTCATGGAAGGATTGCAGCTGCGCTCGATCAAGCTCTGGTCGAAGGGAGAGCCGATCGAGGAGGTCTATCGCATCATCGAGAACAACACGCGTTTTCCGCTCGAACTGCTCGGCGATATCGAGGCGCAACTCGGCGGTTGCCTGCTCGGCCGCGATCTGACGAAAGCCATGGCCGACAAATACGGGACGGCGGTGTTTCTCGGCGCCCTCGACACGATTCTCGATCAGTGCGAAGCGGCGTCGCGCGGGAAGATTCGCGCGATACCCGACGGTGTTTACCAGCACCAAGCGTTTCTCGATAACGACGGTGTGCGCGATGAAAAAATTCCCATCAAAGTCAGAGTCGTCGTCGCCGGTGATGAGTTAACAGTCGATTTCTCCGAAATGGCGGATCAAGTTAGAGGCTGCGTCAATTCCGGATTTTATGGCGGCGGGCGGACCTGTGTCCGAGTCGCATTCAAGTATCTGATCGCCACTGACGAGCCGGCCAATGAGGGAACTTTCCGGCCGGTCAAGATGATCCTGCCCCCAGGTAAATTGCTCAGCGCCGAGGCGACGGCGGCGATGGGGCTGTACAGCATTCCTTTTCCGACGGTGATCGATTGCATCATCAAAGCGCTCGAACCGGCGTTGCCCGAGCGCGTCACCGGGGCGCACTTCGGGACCTTTTCTTCGCTGAGCTTCGCCGGCAAACGCTTGGATACCGGCGCGCTGTTCAAAGCCAATGACAGCGGCCATGGCGGTTGGGGCGCGTGCGCAACGCACGACGGCGCTGGCCCGTTTCGCACCATGGCGCATGGTGACACCCGACTCATTCCGATCGAGCTGCAGGAATCGATGTATCCGTTCCGTGTCGAAGAGTTCCGATTGCGCGAAGATTCCGGCGGCGCTGGCAAATGGCGCGGCGGTCTAGGGTTCGATAAGCAGTACATCTTGCTCGCCCCGTGTGAACTGTGGGCGAACTTCGACCGCATCGGTTGCCCGCCGTGGGGCGTGCAAGGAGCCAAGCACGGGAAGTCGGGGCAAGTGCTGATCTGCAAAAATGGCGATTCCGAGCCCGAACGGCTTTACAAAACCGAAAATCGCCAGCTCCAGGCCGGCGATCGCGTGCGCATGTCCACCGGCGGTGGCGGCGGCTACGGCGATCCGCTCGAGCGCCCAGTCGAATTAGTGGAGCGCGACGTGATTCGCGGGTTTGTCTCGCCGGAAAGCGCACGCAGCGATTACGGCGTTCTGTTTGATGCCTACGGAAAAGCAAGCCGGGAGTAACGTTCACGTTCAAGGGGGTTCAAAAGTTCAAGGTCAGAAAAAAGATGAACCTGAAACGAACCTATTGAACTGTTGATCCTTCAACCTTGAACTAGAGTTGTGCATGAGTTACGCCATCGCCGTCGACATCGGCGGCACGTTCACCGATCTAGTCGCCTTCGATCAGGAAACCGAGAAAGTCATTTATTCGAAAAGTCCGACGACTTACGAAAATCTCGTCGGCGGCATTCTCGAATGTTTTACCAAAGCGAAGATCAAGCCCGCCGGCGCGTCACTGGTGAATCATGGCACAACCCTGGTGATCAATTCGCTGATTCAGCGCCAGGGCGCCAAGACCGCGCTGGTGACGAGCAAGGGTTTTCGCGACATTCTGGAAATCGCCCGGGGCAATCGGCCCGACCCGTTCGATCTGCACTATCAACGCGACGAGCCTTTGATTCCGCGCGAGCTGCGCCTCGAAGTGGCCGAAAGAATGGGCAGCAAAGGCGAAATCGTCACGCCTCTGGATAGGGCGGCGCTGGAGGGGCTTGCCGGCGAGATCAAACAACTGGGTGTTGAATCGCTGGCAGTTTTTTTCCTGAACTCCTACATTAATCCGGCGCACGAAGAAGCCGCCGCAAGCAAGCTGAAAGAATTGTTACCGGACGTTTACATCACCTTCAGCACCGATCTCACGCGCGAGTGGTATGAATATGAGCGCTGTTCGACGGTTGCGGCCAACGCCTACGTCGGTCCGCAGGTGAGCACATACATCCGGCGGCTGGATAACGATCTAAAAAGCCAGGGTTTCGGCGGCGCGCTTTTCATGATGGGCTCCAACGGCGGCTTGCTCTCTGCCGAGCGCACTTGCCGGCAACCCATCGCACTTGTGGAGTCCGGTCCCATCGGCGGCTGCATCGGCGCCGGCGCCTACGCTGAAAAATTGGGATTCAAGAACGCCGTCGCCTTCGACATGGGCGGCACCACGGCAAAGTGCGCCCTGGTCGAGAACGGCCGCTTCTCGGTCAATTCGGTTTACTACGCCAACGGCTATGTCAAAGGTTTTCCGATCAAGTCGGCGGTCATCGACATCGCCGAAGTCGGCTCGGGCGGCGGATCCATCGCGTGGCTCGACTCCCAGAGGCGTCTGCACGTCGGCCCGCAAAGCGCCGGCTCAACGCCGGGCCCGGTGTGCTATGGCCGCGGCGGCGAAGAGCCGACGGTGACCGACGCGAATTTGGTGCTTGGAAGACTCAATCCGGCCAACTTTCTCGGCGGTGAGATGAAGCTCGACGTGCGAGCGGCACAACAGGCGGTGGCGCAGCGAATCGCGATGCCGCTTGGCTACGCGGGTGACAGCGGCATGATTCGGATCGCCGACGGGATTGTCTCTATCGCGACGGTGATTATGGCCGGCGCGATCCGGAAAATTTCCGTCGAACATGGGCTCGATCCGCGCGACTTTATTCTGTTCAGCTACGGTGGCGGCGGACCTCTTCATGCTTGCGCGCTGGCCCATGAACTTTTCATTCCAACGATTGTCATTCCGCCTGAGCCGGGAAATTTTTCGGCCATCGGCATGCTATTGGCCGATGCGCGCCTCGACAGCTCGAAGACTTTTGCCGGGCCGTTGAACGGGCAGACGGTCTCGACGATGGCCGAGATTTTTGCCGCCTTGGAGAAGGATGCTGCGACCGCGCTGTCGGCGGAGTTCGCTAGTCGCGACGTTTTTTTCGAACATCAGGCCGAGATGCGTTACCGCGGCCAGCGGCACAATATCAAGGTGCCGGTTTCCGGTTTGACAAACGCTGAGCAGATCCGGGCTGCTTTCGAGCGCGACTACAAGCGCCGCTACG
>Ga0209640_10006707_pt1 | contig 10061 bp, 11 predicted proteins | sample RifCSP10_1_FD_184018 | JGI IMG/M metagenome (GOLD analysis project Ga0209640, IMG submission 184018) | Soil microbial communities from Rifle, Colorado - Rifle CSP2_sed 10_1 (SPAdes) (version 2) | ecosystem: Environmental > Terrestrial > Deep subsurface > Rock core/Sediment | place: Rifle... | reverse complement strand
AAGCGCATGTACTTCACCGGTGCTAGTGGCGAGGAAGGCGGGCCGGCCGTTCCGGGCGACATCTGCGCAACGGAAATCCACGTCCCACTCACGCCGCCGACCCAACGGGCAAACCCGTGAGATCCGATCATGCGGAGGATGGAGACGATGCCGCGCTCCTGCTCCAGCTTCATCCAGTCCGACGTCGCGTGCCGAAGCGCACGCCGCGCCTTCACCGATCCCGCCGTTTGTCCCGCACGTCCTCCAGGCCCGGACCGGCAGAAATCCGATCGGTGGTGCGCGGCGTCCGCAAATGCGCCCCGGTCGCGAAAGCCTCCCGGGGCGCATGCGTCGCGCTGCCTGGCGTATTCAGCCTGATCCGGCGGACGACGCGGCAGGCGCGACTTCCTCCGGGAAGTCTCGCCGGATACGTCCGCCGATCAGGGCCGCGCAGGCCGAATCGTCGTTTCGTTCGTCCGAAGGATATCGCTGCCGGTGTGGCGAACCATTGATGCCGCCGGACAACTGTCACGACGCAGCCCGGAGATCAAGCGGCAGTACCTGACCAGGGCCTGATCTTCTCGAGCTCCTCGGCGAGCCGCTCAGAGGCGACCTCGGTGTCATGGGCCACCTGAGCCCGGAGCCAGTAGCCATTCGAGAGGCCGAAGAATCGGCAAAGCCTCAGATCGGTATCCGCGGTGACGGATCGCACACCGGCCACGATCTCCCCGATGCGCTGCGCCGGGACTCCAATCTCTTTGGCCAGCCGGTACTGAGAGATACCCATAGGGCGAAGAAACTCCTCCAACAGGAGCTCTCCCGGGGTCACGGGTGCCAGCTTCTTTGCCATTTCGCGCCGCTTTCTAGTGGTAGTCCACGATCTCGACATCTTGTGGGCCCACCGCCGTCCATCGGAAGCAGACCCGGAACTGCCGGTTGATTCGGATGCTGTGCTGGCCCTTCCGGTCTCCCTTCAACAGCTCGAGCCGGTTCCCCGGCGGGACCTTCAAGTCTTCGAGGCGACCAGCGATCTCGAGTTGTCGGAGCTTACGTCGCGCGACGGACTCGAAACTCACGAAGCGCTTGACGCGCCTCCCTTTCGCAAGGGCCTCGGTATCGGGGTCCCGAAAGGAGGCGATCACACGCAAATAGTAACGCAGCGCGTGATTCACGTCAAGCGTGATTATTCCGCAACGGAGGAGAGACCGACGTCTCGATGGGCGGGACGTGGTCGTCCCTGCCGCCGGGGCCGATGCCGTGCAGGACCAGGTTCATCCCGCACAGGCGGGCGACGTTGGGAACCAGCTCGACTCCACGCAGCGCCTCGAAGCGCAGGTGCCGCTTCTGGTCGCGGTCCAGCTCGAAGTGGTTCTTCAGGTATTCGTGGGCGGCGAGCAGAAAGCCCCCCGTGCCGCAGGCGGGGTCCGCGACCGCAGACTCACGCTCCCGGGAACCGATGGTGAAGGACGGTAATGAGCGCATTGCGTCGTGTAGTCGCCGTAACCAAGCAGTCGTACCCCCGGGAGGTACAGGAACGGGAGCGGGTCGACAGGAGGATTGAGCCCGGCAGGGAGGCCGGTTGCGTATTTGTCGGCTTTGCAGCTCGACGTTGGTCAGGGCGTACCCGGCGGGCTTGGCCTCCACGACGCCGACCGCCTTGCCGTGTACGAACAGCAGGTAGTCTGCGAACCCGTGCCCCGGGGCCATCCTGAACTCGCACACCGCCACGCCCGTCGCGGCGGCGAGGTTCATCTTCGCGCGGTCCTGGATGACCCACCCGGCGGCCTCGAGGGCCTCGTCGATCTGCTGGCGGGCTTGCCGTTCGGGCGTCGGGCTCATGCCCGTCCTCGCTCGGCCAGGAAATAGCCGTTCTGGAAATCGATGCCCCCGGGACCGATCAGCCCGATCCTCGCGAAAGCCGGTAGAACGCGAAGCGATTCGACGTCGACGACGAGACCGTGTCGTGTGCAGGCTTCCACGAAGTGCAACGCGTCCATCTCCGGACCTTGCCGCCGCAGGACGGCAGCCACCCGGGCGGCAATCGGGGGGCGGACCTCGCCGAGTCTGAGCCGGTGCTCGTGCGGCATGATGATCTGCCGGACGCGCTCCGCAGTCAGGCCGCGGCCGGTGGCAAGCTGATGCACCGTCGGCGGTGGCCATTGGGTCAGGCCCCACCAGCGAAGGAGCATGAACGCATCGATGGGGTCGGGTCGGATGACCAGCGAGTAGATCTCCTCCTCGAGGGTGTCCGCCAGGGCGAGGGCCGCGATAACGCCCGAATCGAGGCCCGGCAGCCGGATGGAGCCGTCCGCCGCTTCGCCGCCCACCCGGCGCAGCCGCGCCGAAGGTATGCCGGACAGCCGCCGGACCGCCGCCTCAATCGCCTGCGCCCGGGTGCGGTCGATCCCGGTCCGGGCCGAAATCGATTCCGCAGTCAGCCCGATCAGGTCGTCTATGGTCTCGAGACCTCTTCCCTGCAGAACCGAGTGCACGGCGTTCGCCTCATGCAGACTCGCCACCGGACACATCGCCAGCACCTTGTCGAACCGTGCGACGGCGCCCGAAACTTCGCCAGCGCCACACGCGCCCAGTCCGATGAGGGGCTCGAGGTCGCGCGGTCGCAACCCATCAAGATCAGCCAGCCTCTGTATACCCGCCAGCCTGAGCCCGGAGAGAATTCCGGCGGAGACGGAGAGAAAATCGACCGAGCGTTGGCTCAGATCGGCGGGGATCACCATGACTTCGTCGCGAGCGGCGTCGCGCGGCGGTCCGGACTCGCATCGATCATCCCCGCCGGGGCGCATGCAGGCCGAACAGGCTGAAGAGTTCGTGCTCCGTGAGGATCCGGTCGATGTCGATCGACACTTCATCAACGAGAGTGTCGAAGAGCCGTTGCTTCTTCTTCAGAATCTCGTCAATACGCTGCTCGATCGTGTCCTCGCACGCATAACGGTATACGGTGACCGGCTCGCGCTGCCCGATCCGGTGCGCGCGATCCTCTGCCTGCCGCTCGACGGCGGGGTTCCACCAGCGGTCGAAATGGATCACGTACGATGCATTCTGGAGGTTCAGCCCGAGTCCGCCTGCACGCAGCGAGAGGACCAGCACAGCTCCGTCCGTTCGTCGGGCAAACGCAGTGATCGTTCGATCCCGTTCGACCGCATCCATGTCGCCCGTGAAGAGAAGTGGAGAGGCGCGTTCGATCCGTTGCGCAATGGCGCGAGCACCGTAACGATCGTCGGCGTATTGTGAAAAAACCAGCACCCGATGGCCCTCTCCGATGATGGATTCAACGCGCTCCTCGAGATCGTCGAGTTTGGACGACTCGCCGGTGCGAGGACAGACGTTGCAGATCTGCTTGAGACGCAGAATCAACTCGAGGACATGTTGAATGGTGATCGCATGGCCCTTCTCCCTGAGCTGAACGATGCCTTCACGTTCTGCGCGGTCATAAGTCTCCCGCTGGCCCGGTGCGAGGGCAAGCGGAATCTCGATGACCGATTTGGCAGGCAGGTCCGCAGCTACGACGATCTTCCTGCGACGCAGTTGCAGGTTGCCGTGCCGCTCGAGAAGGTCGTGTCCGGGCGAGAGGTGAGCTACGGGATCCCCGTCAGCCCACGGAACGATGAACTCGCAAAGCGACGCGAGATCGTCGACGCGGTTCTCCATGGGAGTACCGGTGAGCGCCCACGCGCGTTGCCTGGGCACTCGCTTGCACACCCGACTCACTTCCGTGTCTCGGTTGCGGATGCGCTGCGCTTCATCGAGCACGACGACCCCCCAGTGGCGCCGGCGGGGTGGTGATTCCGGGTTCGGTGTCCAGTCACTGCGGAGCGTTTCATAACTGGTCAGATACACGTGAGCCTGCGCACGCCACTGGCGGGCCCGGTCGGCCACATCACCGTGCACGGTACTCGTGCGCAGCTCCGGCGCCCAGTCGCGGAACGCCCTTCGCCACTGGACCAGGAGGCCCGTCGGCACCACGATGAGCGCCGCAGCCATTCGTGCCTGGCGGAACAGGATGCGCAGCGCGGCCACCGCCTGTACCGTCTTCCCGAGTCCCATGTCATCAGCGAGGAGTACCGCGCGCCTGAGCACGAGTGCATCAATGCCATCAAGCTGGTACGGGCGAAAGTCATGCGGCCATGCCACGGCCGCCGGTTCGTTCCGGTGATACCATGGATGAGGAAGCTCGAGCGTGGCGGCGAGCCGGCTCCCTTGCACGTCATCGCGGTCCCAGCGAACGCTGATCGCCGAGCCCGGCAAGGTGAGCCGGCGCGCAGCGTACAGCCGCTCAGGAGGCGGCGGGTCCGCCCACCAGCGGCTCATCGAGAGTGTCGCGGGCGACAGCATCGCGCAGTGCAGCCGCAGTTCGAGTCAACAGGTCGGCGGCCAGGCCGGAGTCGATCAGCGTCGCTACGGCAGTCCGGGCCTCGTCGGGCGGAGGAACGGTACCCAGCCACGCCGTTCCCGGCATGTCGACGCGTCCGCCCGGGGCCAGCGCAACGACCGGCACGTGCACGTCGATTCGAATCTCGAACAACTCCGCGTCCACTTCGCCGGCTGCAACCGCGATCCATCGTGGCGTCCCTTCGAGTGCGTTGAATAACGAACGCACGAGCATGACGGTCATGAACGTCGGAAGTCGATCGGGTTTGCAGAGCGATGTCACGGGCACGTCGAGGCGGTTGTAGACGAACTCGACAGGCTCGCCATTGGTTCGAGCGAGCAGGAGCGCGCCGCTGAACGTACCGGCGGACAACACGGGCATTATGCGCAAGATACCGACGAGTGGTTCGTCCTCAGCGGCCAGATCGCGGAATGGGACGGGCACGTCAGACTTCGTCCGTGATATCGGTCTCGAGCGCGTCACCCGAAGTCAGATCCGGATCCTCGGTATAATTCATGGCGATTGTTTCGACCCCGATCTCGGGCCGGTATGCCGGGTCGAGTCGGCGGAGATCCCACTCGTTGATCCACGATCGGACGTACTGTCGCATGGGGCGTGCAGTGGACGCTTTCGTAACCTCGAGGTCCGGCGGATTCCAGTCGTAGGCGGCGGCGTGCATATTTCGAACACACCGGTAGGCCGTTTTGAGCGACTCTTGCGACTGCGGCTCGATCCGCAGCCGGTGGTCGATTACGCTCATACCTCTTTCGGCGCGGGAGGCTGCAACCTCGTCTTCGGGTTTTCCGGTGGCGAGCAGTCTGGCGGGCGCCAGTTCTCTGTCGTTCTTCGCCTCTATGACAGCCGCGTCGAAATCGTCCGTCAGGGCCAGCACCGCCATCACACAGGGAATGCGCTCGGCGTCGGACGGGTCGACCCAGCGTGCGATCTCAGCGTAAGACCGCGCACGCTGCAGCAACGAGTACCGTCCGATCAGCTCGACCTCATCGAAGAGAAGGACCCATGCCTGGAACCCCGCGGCGCGAATGAGGCGCGCAAAGAAGCGGAAGCGCTGCAATGCCAGGTCGCGGGCAGTGATCCGCGGAAGCGTGTATGTTGCGCCCTCGCCCACAGCTTTCAGGGCCTTCCTCAGCTCGGAAACGGCGATCGGCTCGCCGCCCCAGAACCGCAGAATTCGATCGATGAGTTCGGCGTCGGCACGCGCATTCTCGAGCAGGTAGAGAGTCGCAGCGAAGCGATCGTTGAGTCCGGCGGTGCGGGTCCACTCGCGGACATCGTTGCATGCAGGCTTGTCGAACAGCAGTTGGGTTGCTACCTCCGTGAGCGCCGAGCCTGTGCGACCGGGGAGGATGGCCGCATCGACTGCTGACCGGTAGACCCTGGGAGGATCGTGCAGCGTGGTTTCCTTGCTGATGACGATCTTGCTCGTGACGGCGTTGCGGGCCAGCGCACGGTGCTGGAGATGCTCGAGGAGGTGGGACTTGCCCGTACCGAAGTCGCCGGCCACGATGAAGCCACCCGCCTGGCCGGCCCTTACGCCATCGAGCCGGCGGTCGAACTCCGCTTCGATCCCGATTTGGTTTGTGCCCAGGATGTGGACAGCGTCGCGACTCGGAACGCCGGAACGCAATGCTTCGACCGCCCGGCGTCTCGCGATCCATTCCTCCGCTCGTTCGCTCATGCGGCCGACTCGATCCGTGGAAGGGCGGATGCCAGGTGCACGAGCGCGGCGAACGGGTTCGCCCGATTTCGGTCCCGGACCTCGTCCTGGATGCGAAGCTGGAGGGCATGATACGCTTCGTAGCCACGGGCCGGATCCTTCAGAAACTCGGGCGCACAACCAACCAGCACAAGACAGGAACGCAGCTCGTCCGTGCCGTCGATGAGTTGCCGGAGGACCTCGTACGCGTCGAGCACGGCTGCCTTGGTGTAATAGAGGCGGTTTCCTGTCTGATCGCGTTTCGATACCCCGAGCTGAGCCAGGTCGATAGTGAGCACGAGTCCGGTGCGCCCCACCGTCTTCAGCCAATGCGCGAGCGAGAACAGCATGTGTCGCGCATTATGCCGGCCGATTCTCTGGTAGATCAAGGCGTCCTTGACCGCCGTGATCCTGTGCAAGTCGCCTCGGAGCCACTCCAGCACTGCTTCCCGCGTGGTCTGGGTTGCGGCGCTGGAATCGATCGTACTCCGACAAAGGGCGAACATCGCATGGCGAAACTCCTGCGCCATCGCGAAGTCCTTGATGATGCGCCCCTGTAACTCCCGGCTGAAGTCGACGTTGAGCACGTTCGGCTGGTAGTGGTTGTCGCGGGCCAGGGTCTCCATGTCGAACAGGGCGGGTGCGGCCGGAACGCGGAATCCGAGGCCCTCCAGAACATCGCGGGACACCGTCCGGGCCAGCCCGTCCCAGTCGATCTGCCGGGCGGTCGCGTGGAAGACTTCCTGAATCATGTGGACCTTCACGCTGTGCGAATCGACCGCCGCGACATCAAAGTGGGCTGCCTGCGCGGCAAGACGAACCCGCCGGAAGACCTCCTCGATTCCGTCGCCCTCGGATGACACCATGAACCTCACGGCCGCGCCACCCTGTGGGATGTAATCACGCAGGTATTCGCGCTCCAGGAAAGCTGCGTATTCTTCAGGGCTGATCATGGCCGGAACGCAATGCCGAAGTAGATTCGCTGCTCTCCCTCACGCGTGACCGTGACCAGCTTCGACCTTGTTCTCGTTCCGGCGGCCGCGGGGAACGTGACGTTCCGCCCGTCCTTCGTCTGTGCGACGCCGCTGCTCTCGAGCAGGTAGATGTCACGTACGAACTCCGGCTCCGAGTAGTCCTTCGCTCGACCGGGCATCAGTGTCAGGAGCTGGTACAGGTCAACCAGCGCGACCGTGGCACCTCCGGACTGGTTGCGCTCGCGGAGGAGCAGTCGATATCCGCGGTATAGTGCTTCGAGAAACGGCTGCGGACGGAATCGGGGCGGGCGCTCGCGCAACGCCCGCAATCGTGCGACGACGATGCTGGGCCGGATCTGCTTGTCCCTCTTCTTGTCGATCTCGATCGCGGCGTCGGCCGGAACCGGCCTGATCACCGATGGGAACGTCAGCATGGTGCCATCCCTCTCGACGAGCGTGATGCCCTCTGCCGCCGCGGCAGCTACGACTTCACGGGCGAAGCCGCCCGTTTCCAGGTAGCGCCGATCGTCGAACGACCAGCTTTGACGCATTGTGCGAGCGGAATGGGCCAGAGCATCGCACAAAGGTTCCGCAAGGTTGAGGGCGCGTTCGAGGTCGCGAATTGCACCCGTCCTCGCAGCCGCGCGGGCGCGCTTGATCTCCCGCAACGCTGCCGCCGCCGCTCGTTGCGCGGATTCCGCGACCGTCTCTGCCTCGCGCAGCGCATCCTCGAGCAACGTCGGTTGCTCCTGCTGGTTCATGGGCATCTCCCGTCAGGGCCTGACCACACGACCAGATGGCAGATCAACAGACCACGCCGCGCGATGAAGCAATCGTGCGTCTCAGGCAGCCCAAACTGTAGCAGGGGGCTGACAATCGGGTCAATGCTGAGGTACCGACAGCCCGGGCGCCGTGCATCCACCGGTCCGCCGTGAGGACCCTTCGCCGATTCGCGGGGATCCTTCGCCGATTCGCGGGACCCTTCACCGACTCGCGGCCAGGGCCGATCGGCTGACTTGAATCGGGACGGCGGGATTTGAACCCGCGACCCCCTGAACCCCATTCAGGTGCGCTACCGGGCTGCGCTACGTCCCGAAACTCGCGAAGGATAACCCGAATCGCAGGCCGACGACAGGCCCGGACGCCCCGCTCGTCACACCGGACTTGGCCCCTGACCCGACGCCCCTGCCTTGCCGGATCGAGGGCGTCTCCATGGCGCATCGCACCCGCACAGGGCATCTCTTAGCGTCGTTGCCGTCGATCCCGAAAGAATACGATCTCGCCTCACAGGAGACCGCTCCATGCACCGGTTGCTTCTCGTATCCATCATCTCGACCTTCGCCATCACGCCCGGCGTCGCCCGGGCCCAGGGCTACGCCACGGACAAGGGCAGCATCAGCCTCGGCGGTACGGCCGGCTTCTCCAGCTCGAAGACCGACATCGGCGACACGTCGAGCCCGCGCATCACCGTCTTCAGCATCGCGCCGCGTGCTCTCTTCTTCGTCGCACCCGGCCTCGCCGTCGGCGGTGAAGCCTCCTTCGGCAGGGTATCGAGCGAGGGCGACGCCACTACCCAGTACGGACTCGGACCCGCCATCAACTACTATTTCGGTCACGACGACCGCGCCTGGTATCCATTCGTCGGCGCAAGCGTCCGCTTCTCTCACATCAGCGGCGATGGCCAGCTCGGTGTCGATTTCCGCGAACTGCGCGCCTCGGCTGGACTGCTCTTCCTGCTCTCCCGCAGCGTCGGAATCAACTCCGAATTCTTTGTCTCCAGAATGCACACCACCCTGGAGTCGCCCGTCACACTCGAGGAGCTCGACTCCAACACCACCTCCTTCGGCCTCGCCATCGGCATCGCTGCCTTCATCTTCTGACTCGCAGTCGGCGCATTGCCGCCGCCTCCTTCCCGCCGGCGGCACCCGTGCCTCTTGACGTCGCCCCGGTTGGCACCCATCGTAGACTAACAATGTTAGTGTTGGCCGGCGGCGTCGCCGCGACCACTCTCGCGTCGTGGCCTGACACGTTCAGTCCACGCTTCCACAGCGGATCCCTGGAGCGCCATGGGACGTGATTCGCTCGGCGAATTCGAGCACCAGGTCCTGCTCGCCATCCTCCGCCTCGGCAAGGAGACGTACAGCGTGCCGATCGTGCAGGAATTGGAGGACCGGGCGGGCCGGGAAGTCACGCAGGCGGCGGTGTTCATCGTGCTGCGGCGTCTGGAAGAGAAGGGACTGTTGCGTTCGCGGATGGAGGAGGGCGATGCTGAGTCGGTGCGGGTGCGGCGCTATTTCCGGTTGACCGCGCTGGGGATGCGGCGGCTTCGCGAATCGCGGCGGGCTCTGCTGGGTCTGTGGGACGGTATCACAGCCGAGCTGGACGGCGTGTGATGGAGGAACAGGGCAGGGAACCGCCCCGGCCGTCGTGGCTCCTGAGCCTTGCGCTTCGCCTGCTCCTTGATGCAGCGGATCGGCGCACGGTGCGGTCCGAGCTGGGAGAGCTCCACAACCGGCTCCAGACAACCACCCTCTACGTCACACATGACCAGGTGGAGGCGATGACCATGGGTGACCGGGTGGCGGTGATACGCAAGGGGACGCTGCAGCAAATCGAAACTCCGAGAATGCTGTACGACCACCCCGTCAACTTGTTCGTTGCCGGTTTCATCGGCAGCCCCGCAATGAACTTCGTCAACGCCCGGCTCGAGCACGCCGACGGGGAAATGGTGGTCGCGTTCGGTCCCGCCCGGCTCGTCGTCCACCCCTCGCTGATCGCATTGCGTCCCAACCTCGCCAACTATGCCGACCGGGGAGTCGTTCTCGGGGTACGCCCCGAGGCCTTCGAGGCGGTTGGTTCGGATGAGGACGGCCGCAGTTTGGTCGTGAAGGCCAATCTGGTCGAGCAACTTGGCTCCGAAGCGTTCATTCACTTCTCGCTGGACATTCCTCCCGTCATCACCGACGACATTCGGGAGCTGCTCGAGGACCTCGGGGAGGAG
>Ga0209640_10006706_pt1 | contig 10062 bp, 10 predicted proteins | sample RifCSP10_1_FD_184018 | JGI IMG/M metagenome (GOLD analysis project Ga0209640, IMG submission 184018) | Soil microbial communities from Rifle, Colorado - Rifle CSP2_sed 10_1 (SPAdes) (version 2) | ecosystem: Environmental > Terrestrial > Deep subsurface > Rock core/Sediment | place: Rifle... | reverse complement strand
GTTCGGCAGCGCGGCCTTGAACTGCGTCAGATAGAGCGTGATGAAGCCGCAGATGACCAGGTCCACGAAGGGCCAATAGATGATCTCCAGCACGCGGGGAAAGCTCCGCTTGTAGAGACACATGTGGCGGTACAGCAGTGCGGTGATCCGGTGGAGCTTCATGGCCGGCTCACGCTTGCGGATTGATCCCTGGCGAGTTTCAGGAAGACCTCTTCCAGGTCGGTCTCCGCATACCGCGCCTTGATGGCCTCGGCCGTCCCCTCCGCAACGATCCGTCCCCGCTGGAGGAAGATGATCCGGTCCGACATCTCCTCCATCTCCCGCATGTTGTGCGAGGTATAGAGCACGGTCAGCCCGGAGGTGCGTCGGATTTCTTTGATGAGCGAGCGCGTTTTGTCCGCAATGTCAGGATCGAGGCTCCCGGTCGGCTCGTCGAGGAACAAGACTTGCGGCTCGGTCAGAAAGGCCTTGGCGAGCGAGAGCCGGGTCATCTGGCCCGAGGAGAGCTTGCGGGTGACCTTATGGCGAAATTCCTCCATTTCGAGCCGCTTGACGACGTCGTCCACGCGGGCCTGGATGCGGTCCATCCCGTAGAGCCGGGCGACAATCCAGAGATTCTCCTCGACGGTCAGGGCCTGCGGCATCGAGACGTAGGTCGAGGAGAAATTCACCTTGCCGAGGATCTCCTCCCGGTGGCGGTCGAACGGCAGGCCGAACATCCGGATCGTCCCACTCGTCGGCGTGACGACCCCCAACAGCATCTGGATCGTGGTCGTCTTGCCGGCGCCGTTGGGCCCCAGGAGGCCGAGGATCTCGCCCTGCCGCATGTCGAAGGAAATCCCATCCACGGCCGTGAACTCTCCGAAGCGCTTCGTCAGGTTCTCGACATGCACGATCGCGTCGGCCATGGGTCCTCGTCAGAGAGGGTCAAAACAGAAACTCGGAGAGGTTTTCGCTGAGGTGGCAGGTGAGGCACTTGCGGCTCAGGACCTTGCCCTCGTATTCGGTCTTCCCGTCGTGACACCGGAAACAGTCGACCCCGCGGTGGGCGTTGACCATCGAAGACTCGATCGCCGCCTTTTCAGCCGCCGGCAATTCATCCATTTTGATGTGCCCGCGGGGGACCACGATGGGATAGCCTTTATACGGTTTCGCATGCACGACCGTGGCATGGCACGTGGTGCAGCCTTCCCCTTTGCCCCGCTTCTGAAAGGCCTCCATGTGCTTGCGGTGCTCCATGATGAGACCGGCCTTTTTGAGGGGCCCCGGCAGGTCCCGCGTGGCTACTTCTGAAATGCGCAACATGTTCCGGTGGCAGGACAGGCAGACCTCCGAGTACACCGTCGCCTTCAGGTCCTCCGGCTTCTTGGGGGTCCCGAAGACCGTGACCCAGACGTCGTGGGTGCCTTTGAGGACCTTGTCCTGGAGGAACCCTTCGAACGTCGGACGGACGTGACAGGCCACGCAGGTCACGTCCTTGTGGGAGGATTTGACCCAGGTGTCATACGAGGGCTTGATCGTGTGGCAGGACGCGCAGAAAGTCGGCGCGCTCGTGAGCGGGATGGCGACGGCCCCGGCGACCGCCCCGAGGACCGCCAGCGCGATCGCGAGCAGGGCGACCTTCGGAATTCGGAATTGCATCAGGCAAGCCGACCGCTCCGACTGGGAAACCGTTTCTCGATGACGGCGGCCAGACCCGCGATGTCGTCCGGGTCGAGCACGGGCACCCCGGCGGGAACACGGTCGAGCGGTTTGTTGGAGACGAGGGCCAGCAGCCCCTCGGGCGACACATCCACCTCACCTATGTGGTCGCGGACGACGACGATCTTGGGATGCCCTTCGTGCTTCCACCCCTCGGCGATGATCAGGTCCGTCGAGTCCTGGACATAGCGCGCCCGCAGCTCCTCCACGCGGACGTCCTCGTCCACGTCGGTGAACATCGCCAGGCTGCCTTTGGACGTCACGATCACCGTGCTGGCCCCGGCGCGCTTGTGGCGCCAGGAGTCCTTGCCCTCGGTGTCGAGGTTGAATCCATGACCCGCGTGCTTGATGGTCGCGATCCGGTACCCGTCATTGACCAGCACGGGGATCAGCCGCTCGATGAGGGTGGTCTTCCCGCTGTTGGAGCGGCCGACGAAGCAGAGAATTGGTATGTTCATGGCACGTTAATCGTTAAACGTGAAACGTGAAACGTTAACTGTGACAAGCCAAACATGATTCATTTTCGTTTAACGAATAACGGTTAACGTTTAACGGACCTAAAAACCGCCCCCCAGGACCTGGACGTTCACGACGTCGCCGGGCTTGAGCTTCTCCACCTCGACCGGCACGTCGATCAGGCCGTTGGCCTTGACCATCGACGTCAGGATGCCCGATCCCTGGCTCCCGGTCGTCCGCACCATCAGCATCCCCTTTTCCATCCAGAGGACGCCGCGGAGGAAATGGCGCCGGTCGGGCCGCTTGGAGAACTTCTCCTGGAACAGAGCCTGCACCACCGGGCGCGCCAGCGTCTGGCTGCCGCACATCTTGAGAATCGCCGGGCGCACCAGTTGTTCGAAGGTGACCATCGAGGAGACGGGATTGCCCGGCAGGCCGAAGGCGAGGGTCTTGCCGATCTTGCCGAAGGCCACGGGCTGGCCGGGCCGTATCGCCAGCTTCCAGAAGTTCATCTCGCCGCCGAGCTCCTGAAAGACCGGCTTCGTGAAATCGTAATCGCCCATCGAGACGCCGCCGGAGAGGACCAGGAAATCGGCGTTCAGGCCCTGGCGGATCTTCGCCTTCAAGTCGTCGGGCTTGTCCTTGGCGATCCCCAATAGGATCGGCAGCCCGCCGGCTTCTTTGACCTGCGCGGCGATCCCGTAGCTGTTCGAGTTGACGATCTTCTCCTCGCTGAAGCGCTCGTCGAGATCGGCCAGCTCGTCCCCGGTGGAGAGGATCGCCACCCGCGGCCGCTGATGGACGAAGACGAACGACTTCGCGAGGATGGCCAGCATCCCGGCTTCGGCCGGACGGATGGCCTTGCCCTTCGGAATGATGCAGTCACCCTTGCGGACGTCCTCGCCCTGGAGCCGGATGTTGGCGCCCTTCTGCTCTTCCTTGAAGACCTTGACGGTCGTCGGCGTGTTCTCGGTGTCCTCCACCTTCAAGACCGTGTCGGCGCCCTTCGGAATGGGCGCGCCGGTCATGATCCGGATGGCCTCGCCCTTGCCGACCGCCTTCGCGGGGAATTTCCCGGCCGGCACGTCTTCAACAACTTTGAGGGTAGTCGGCGTCGTGACCGCGTGAGCCTGCTTGATGTCCTCGTAGCGGACGGCGAACCCGTCCATCGCGGAGTTGTCCCAGGGAGGATTGTCCCGCTCGGCGACGATGTCCTCGCCCAGGACGCGCCCCAGCGCGTCGAGCAGGCTGACCTTCTCCACCCCCAGCACGGGGACCGCCGCCAGGACGGTCTTCAGGGCATCTTCTAATCGGGTGAGATCGTTCATCGCGGCTTGATCGGAATGAAACCCTTCTTCGTCGGCGCGGCCATCTGGCCCATCCCGCGCTTCCGGACGAAGTCTTCCACCTTATTGGCCAGGTCGTGGAAGGCCTGGGCGGTCTCGGTGTCCGAGCAGAACATGGCGAAGGGCTCGCCGGCGTCGCAATGCGCGGCGACTTCCGGGTCCAGCGGGATGCGCCCGAGGAACGGCACTCCCATGTCGATGGCCGCCGCCTCCCCGCCGCCCTTCTTGAACACCTCGATCTCCTTGTGGCAGTGCGGGCAGGACAGCCCGCTCATGTTCTCCACGATGCCGATGACCGGCAGCTCGCTGTCCTTCACGAAGTTGACCGACTTGCGCGAGTCCAGCAGCGCCACCTCCTGGGGGGTCGTGACGATGATGCACCCCGTCACGTCGCCGATCAGGTCCATCGTGGTCACGGATTCGTTGCCGGTGCCGGGGGGGAGGTCCACCAGGAGATAGTCCAGCTCCTGCCACTCCACGCCCCCGATGAGCTGGTTGATGAACTCGTACTTGTAGGCGTCGCGCCAGACGATCGGATCGTCCGAGTTCTGGAGCAGGAAGGCCATCGAGGCCACCTTGATGTTGTAGGCCTGGAACGGGATGATGCCGCCGTTCGCGCTGATCTTGAGTTTCTGGCCCTCGCCGCCGACCATCTTGGGGATGTTGGGCCCGTGGATGTCCATGTCCACGACGCCCACTTCCTTGCCCAGCAGCGCCAGGCTCACGGCCAGGTTCGTCGTGACGGTGCTCTTGCCGACGCCACCCTTGTTGCTCATGACCAGGATCTTGTTGCGGATGACCGACATCCTTTTGTTCACGAGCCAGCGGCTGTGGCCTTCCTTGTCCTTCTGGCAGGTCTCGTTCTCATCGCACAGGGCGCAGGCCCACATATAGGTGCACGGCTGCGAAGCCGCGTGTTGGATGATCGGAATTTCTCCGGGCATGAGTGGCTATCTCCCTTGGATCTTGTCCACGGTATGTTCCAGCACCGGCAGGACGACGGCGAGGCTCTCCCGGGCCCCTCGCGGGCTTCCCGGCAGGTTGAGGATCAAGGTCCGGCCCCGCACGCCGGCCGTGCCCCGGGCGATCATCGCCGTCTGCACTTTTTTCAGGCTCTCCATCCGCATGGCCTCCCCGATGCCGGGGATCTCCTTCTCGATCACCTCGCGCGTCACTTCCGGCACCACGTCCGTGGGGCGCACGCCGGTCCCCCCTGTCGTCACCACCACGTCGGCCCCTCCCCCGTCGCAGAGCGCGACCAGCCGCGCGCGGATCGCCGACCGGTCATCCGGCACCACGTCGTAGGAGGCCAGCGCCGCGGGGACGGCCTCGACGGCCTCCACCAGGCCGGCTCTCCCCTTGTCCTCTTCCTTCCCCTCCGCGATCTTGCTGCTCACCACGAGTATCGCGACCCGAATCACCGATTGCCGACCGCCGCCGTCGCCGCGGAGGCCACCGGGGCGACGTCCGGCGACGGCTTTTTCTTCCCGAACAGCTTGGCGCCGACGATCCCCATCTCATAGAAGGCGTACATGGGGAACGCCATGATGGACTGATTGAACGGGTCCGGCGTGGGGGTCAGCACGGCTGCCACCCCGAACGACCCGATCAGGGCCCACTTCCAGTACCGGCGCAGCGTCACCGCGTCCACCCACCCCAGGCGCGCGAGCAGCGTGATGGCCAGGGGCAGCTCGAACATGATCCCGAAGATGAGCAGGAACCACAGGTTGAACCCGACGAACGCGGCGATCGACAACTGGGGGACAAATCCCGAATCGATCCCGTACGTCACCAGGAAGTTCAAGGCGAACGGCAGCACGACGAAATAGCAGAACAGGAGGCCCAGGTAGAACGCGAGGCTGCTGATGATCACGAACGGCAGGACGAAGCGCCGCTCGTGCGCGTGCAGGCCGGGGGCCGAGAACTGCCAGATTTCGAACAGGAGGTACGGCATCAAGAGAAAACAGGCGAATACCATGGAGACCTTCACGTTGTTCCAGATCGCCTCGGCGGGCGACAGGAACACGAAGGGGACTTTATTCAAGAGAGTGGGCTCCCACTTCATGACCAATTGGCCGGTGGACAGCCACGTCACCAGGTCGCTGAAGTTCCGGTTCTTGACGATGCCGTCGAGGGTGTACTGGTCGCTGAACTTGACGAGGACGAAGGCGTTCTGGAGGGGGACGCGCACCACGTCCATGACCTGGACCGAGTAATAGAAGGACACCGCAAAGACGATCGCCAGCACGATGACTCCGCGGGTCAGCCTGACGCGGAGCTCTTCCAGGTGCTCGGTGAGCGGCATCTTCGGGTCTTCGAGCGGCGCGAAGACCTTTTCATGGACCTGTTTAAAGAAGCGATTGAACCGGCTTTCGGCCATTGTCGTTATCCGTTATCCGTTAATCGTTATACGTTATTCGTTAAACGGAAAAACGTTTTGACCTACGTTTAACGTGGAACGTTTCACGTGTCACGATCCCTATGGGTTGATGACGACGAAGATGGAATTGCCCTGGCGATTCACCAGAAGCACGGCGCTCTCCTCCTTCTTGATCTTGGCCGCCGCCGTCTCGTAGTCCTTGACGTTCGCGATCGCGTTGCGGTTGACCTCTTGAATCACATCGCCGCGCTGCAAACCGGCCTGCTCGGCCGGACTGCCGGCTTGGACGTGCGCCACCACCACGCCGGTGGTCTTCGCCCCGATGTTGAGTTGGGTCCGGGCCTCCTCATCGAGCGCCTTGATCCGAAGGTCGGACAGGACGTTTAACGGCCCCTTCCGCGGCTCGACCGCCTCAGGCGGCTCGGATGGGGCGCTCCCCCGGGCGAGGACTGCGTCGGGCGGGCGCTCTCCGACCTTGATCGAAAGGAGCGTTTCCTGCCCATCCCGCATCACCTTCATCTTGACGGTGGCCCCCACCAACGTCTGGGCCACACGGTTGCGCAACTCGCTGACGCTCTGGACCTCCTTGCCGTCGAATTCCACGATCACGTCCCCCCGCTTGACGCCGGCCTTGAGGGCGGGGCCCTGCTCGTTCACGTCGCTCACCAGGGCGCCCTTCTGCTCCTTCGCCTTGAAGGCCTTGGCCAGATCCGGGGTGATCTCCTGGATCCCGACCCCGAGCCACCCACGGACTACCTTCCCTGTCTTGATCAGGCTCTCGGCGATGGTCCTGGTGATGGAGACCGGCACGGCGAAGCCGACGCCCTCGCTCCCGCCGGTCCGGGAGAAGATCGCGGTGTTGATGCCGATCAGCTCGCCCTTCATGTTGACCAACGCGCCCCCGGAGTTGCCGGGATTGATGGACGCGTCCGTCTGGATGAAGTCCTCGTAGTCGGCAATGCCCACATTACCGCGCCCGAGCGCGCTGATGATGCCCATGGTGACGGTCTGGGAGAGGCCGAACGGGCTGCCGACGGCGAGCACGATGTCGCCCACCTGGAGCTTCTCGTAGTCACCCCACTTGAGAGACGGGAGGCCCGTCGCCTCGATCTTGATGACGGCGAGATCGGTTTTTGGGTCGGCCCCGACGATCTTGGCCGTAAATTCCCGCTTGTCGTGCAGATAGACCTTGATCTCCGACGCCCGGTCCACCACATGGTTGTTGGTGACGATATAGCCGGTCGGATCGATGATCACACCAGAGCCGCCCGACATTTCAGGACGGGGCGGACCGCCGGGCGGGCCCATCTCGGGCTCGTCCTGTTCTCCCGGAGGACCGAACGGCCCGGGGTCTCCGAACGGCCCGGGGGGCGGTCCGCCAAACGGGCCGGGACCCGGACGGCCCGGAGGGCCCTCATGGTCGCGCCGGCGAGGGTCGCGGGGACCGCGGACCCTCTCGCCCTGCGTGACCTGGATATTTACCACCGCCGGCGTGACGGCTTTGACGATGGGGGAAAAGCCTTCGGCGAATTGCGGGGGAACCCCCGCAGCCGCTCCCTCCGTCGTCGTCTGCGGAGCGACGAGGAAGGCCGCGGCCAGGACCGCGCCTGCAAGCCAACTGGTGGCCGCACGATTGAACTTGACCTTCATGGATAGCCCCTCATTCAAGAAGTTGAGATGAACCGACCCGATAACGCCGTATGATACCCCAGCCCGCATGGCATTTGCCACTGGCAAGTAAGGATACCCAACCGCTTACGGAACGGGCCGGGAGCTCAAAGGAAGGGGTGAATCAGGCGATTATGGCTTGGGTTTATAGCCCCGGGACAGCATGCACTGCTCGAGGTCTACTTTGACGAACGGGGAGGCGAGATCGCTATCCTGCCGGTTCCTGGCAAAGAACCCACACTCCTTGTATTCGCGTTCTGTTTCGGTCTCGGTCTTCCCCTCCTGGCTCCATGGGATTTCGGGGGTGGCACAGGCGCTCAAGAGAGCCAATGGGATCAGCGTCCAGCGGATCGTGCCGGTCACGTTCAGCCTCTCCTGCTTCAGCATGATCGGGATAGGAGGTAGCGGGTGAGCCCCCGCTACTCCCCTCCCACACCACCGGACATGCGGGTCCGCATCCGGCGGTTCGGTTGGTTGAGGTTAGCCAGCAAGTCTCGGTACTCCCATCCGGTCGTAGTAGCTCGTGGGCAGGGCGGTGTTCAGCAGCCTGGCGGAGTTCTTCCACCAGCGTCGCGAGTTCGCGGCCACCTGCCGGGCCGCGTCCTCATTGGCTCCGAGGCGGCGCATTTCCCGGTAGATGGTCTTCCCTCGCTTCCACTGCTTGAGCTGAATCATCCGCAGCCGGTGGCGAAGCCATTCGTCCACGTTGCTGAAGACCCGCGGCGTCTCGGCTAGCCGGAAGTAGTTCCTCCACCCAGTGAGATAGCTGCGCAGTTCGGCGCATACGGACTTCATGCTCCTTCCACCGTTTCGGGTCGTGATCCTGCGGACTCGCTCCTTCATCGCCTCCAGGGTCTTGGGGGCCACGCGCCGTTTGACCGCGCCTCCTCTCGCGTACCAGAAGCTGTACCCGAGGAATTTGCGGTCTTGCGGTCGCGCCACCGCGCTCTTCGCCTCGTTGATTCGCAGCCGGAGTTGCCCGTAGAGCCGCTTGAGCGTCTCCATCGCATCTGTGCCCGCCCGCCACGACCGCACGTACACGTTGCAGTCGTCGGCGTAGCGGACGAACGAGAGCGCGCGCTGCTCCAGCTCCTTGTCCACCTCGTCGAGGAGCACATTCGCCAAAAGCGGCGAGAGGGGTCCGCCCTGCGGCGTCCCCGCATACCGCTCCATCACCACCCCGTTGGCCAGGATGCCGGCCTCCAGGTAGCGACGGATCAGCCCCAGCATCCGCTTGTCCGTGATGCGCGTCGCCAGCCTCCCCATCAGCACGTCGTGGTTGACGCGGTCGAAGAACGTTTCGAGGTCCACGTCCACCACCACCCGCTTCCCTTCCTGGATGTACCGCTGTGCCTCGCACACCGCGTGGTGTGCGTTGCGCCCCGGTCGGAAGCCGTGGCTGTACTCCGAGAAGGTCGGGTCGAACATCGGCTGCAAGACTTGCAGGATGCTCTGCTGGATGACCCGGTCGAGCACGGAGGGAATCCCAAGCTTGCGGACCCCGCCCCCGCTCTTCGGAATCGCCGCTTCCCGCACCGGCGTCGGCTGGTAGGTGCCGTCGAGCAGTTGCGCTCGAATGGCCTCCCCGTGCTCCGCCAGGTACGTCGGCAACTCCTCCACGGTCATCCCGTCCACGCCGGGACTGCCCTTGTTCTGCCTCACGCGCTTCACCGCCGCCGTGACGTTGCCGCGCTCGACCACCTGCTCCATCAGGCGGTCGGTTCCTGAGCCTCCGTGTCCGTTCATCGCCGTCCGGGCTTCGCCGCTTCGCTGGCCCTGGGGGGCTTCACCCCTTGCCTCCAACGGGAGCTCCAGTTGCCTGGTCATCTGGCGCCTGGCCCTTCCGAGACTCACGGCTGGTGTGCTCTCCCTTCCGTTCGGCCCTTCACGGCGTTCCCGCCGCTACTACGGCCTCTGCTGACTTCTCGCTCCGCAGCCTCCTCGGCCACGTCGCCCTTTCGGACATCAGGCGAGATCTCCCCAGGTAAGAGCCCTGGCCTTCCCTGCACCGCCGCCGGATCTACGCCGCCTGACCCTTGGGTGCAAGAGCTTCGCGGTCATTTGCCCGCTCGCCCTGGTCGGCTGCGCCTCGTATCCGATTCCTGTTCGTCGGCGCGCAGGTTCGTTCCCCGCTTCCTTCAGCGTCGGCCTCACGACCGCCGCCTTGCGGTTCCCTTGGGTTCCTGCACCCTCGTTCCCGGAGGACTTGCACCTCCTAGTCAGTGCCCATGCTGGGCGCACAAATGAGAAGGCCCTCGGTGGAATCTTCCACCGGGGGCCTTCTGGTTTGCAACCTTTTCGGACGTCTGAAACTTAGTACATGCCCTCCATACCGCCTCCGTGCGCATGGCCGCCCATCGGCTGCCCCTTCTTCTCCTCCGGGATCTCGCTGACCATGACCTCGGTGGTCAGCATCAAACCGGCGACGCTGGCCGCGTTCTGCAGGGCGTACCGAGTCACCTTCGTCGGATCGATGATCCCGGCTTCCAGCATGTCCACGTACTTTTCCGC
>Ga0209640_10006705_pt1 | contig 10062 bp, 7 predicted proteins | sample RifCSP10_1_FD_184018 | JGI IMG/M metagenome (GOLD analysis project Ga0209640, IMG submission 184018) | Soil microbial communities from Rifle, Colorado - Rifle CSP2_sed 10_1 (SPAdes) (version 2) | ecosystem: Environmental > Terrestrial > Deep subsurface > Rock core/Sediment | place: Rifle... | reverse complement strand
AAGGAATCAAAAGAAGTGTCAACCACATATATGAAGGAAGCAATAGGTCTCAAAACAAAAGCAAAGGGTTTAGTGGAACAAAGCGAGAAGCAGGTCAAAGAGAGAGAAAAGGTCTTAGACGAAGAATAAAAGTAAAGCCTTATCTACTTTTTGCTAGAAAGCATCGAAGAAACTTTAAAGTTGTAAAAAACAAAAAAAGAGCATTTGAATCTTATAGAAGCATCTGCAAATTACATCAAACATACCTGTATCTAAACTGTCTTCACCATCTTTTGATAAAATGAAATTAGCTTAAATCAGACAGGATTTTCATGGCGGCCCCTACGGGATTCGAACCCGTGTTTCTGCCTTGAGAGGGCAACGTCCTAGACCTCTAGACGAAGGGGCCACTAATTTTCTGCATGGTAATTTAGCACATTAGCGATTGAAATCAATAAAATGCCAATGCTGGTTGGTTCTTCGTCCTAAATGAACAATAGGGTTAGGGAATCATAAAATTTTTAATTCCTATTACTTTAGATGTGGATAAAGATGCTTTTGACTCAGATTTAAGTATTAGTTACTCCTTGCAAGTTAGGTCTTACTTTGCTATTCTCAATATAGAAAAAATGACTGAAGAAAACAGAGAACTTGGTCTTATAACTGGCGGATCCTTAACTGAGGGGCTTCAGATGAAACTAAGCCCTGATAGAAGCATTGAGGAAGTTAAGGCTGGTAAATTCGTAGTTGTTTTTGGGCTTTATCATAAGTTCTTCTCTCTTATTACTGATGTTAAGCTAGATGCTTCGTCAACCAATGTGCTTATAAATCCACCATCGAGAGAAGATGAGACATTGAGACAGGTTCTTTCTGGGACGAGTACTTATTCAACTGTAGAACTAAGACCGATGCTGATGATAAAGCATGACGACAACGAACCAAAACCGGTAAAGACAATTCCACCCCATTTCGCACTTGTCTCAGAAGCCGCGGAGGGGGACGTTAGCTTGGTATTTGGAACCGAAGATAAGGGCGGAAGGTTTTATAATATCGGCTCTCCGCTTGATATGGATATCCCGGTATGCATGAACCTTGATAGATTTGTTGAGAGAAGCAATGGAATCTTTGGAAAAAGCGGTACTGGTAAAACCTTTCTTACAAGGCTTATGCTTGCAGGAATTATTAAGTATGGAAAGGCTGTAAACCTTATTTTTGACATGCACAACGAATATGGCTGGGACTCACAAAAAGAAGAAGCAGGCTTTTTTGTGAAGGGACTCAAAGAACTATTTCCCGAAAAGGTTTCCATATTTTCCCTTGATCCGCAGTCCACAAAGCGTCGTGGGGCGAAACCCGATGTCGAAGTCTACATATCCCTTGACCAGATAGAAATAGAAGACATTGCTCTTCTTCAAGATGAACTTCAACTGCATACGACCGCAATTGAATCTGCTTATGCTCTTTATAGGAAATATGAGGAGGGATGGCTAAGTGAACTTCTTTCGTGGAAGCAGGAAGATTTGACAGACAAAGCGAAAGAGTTAGGGGCACATCAATCGTCTCTCTCAGCGCTTTATAGAAAGCTCGTAAGGCTTAAAAATCTTCCGTTTATAGTAGATGATAACAGCCGTGGTGAGGGAACTATCAAAAAAATAATAGAATATCTTGGACGAGGTATAAATATAGTGCTTGAATTCGGAAAAAGAAACAACGCTCTTTCCTATCTTCTTGTAGCAAATATCATATCTCGAAGGATTCACGACTATTATATTGAGAAAACTGAGGGCTATTTTGCAACAAGAAATCCCGCTGACAGACCCCGCCAGCTTATGATTACTATTGAAGAGGCGCATAAGTTTTTAAATCCCCAGGCGGCGCGTCAGACAATTTTTGGAACGATTGCAAGAGAGCTTAGAAAATACTCTGTTACAATGATGATTGTTGATCAGAGACCATCTGGAATAGATGATGAGGTGATTTCACAAATCGGTACTAGGATAACTGCACTTCTTAACGATGAGAAGGATATACAGTCAGTGCTTACAGGAGTTAGTAACACATCGGGGCTTAGAGCCATTCTTGCAAGCCTTGATACGAAACAGCAGGCTCTAATCATCGGTCATGCAGTGCCTATGCCTGTAGTGGTAAAGACAAGGGAATACGACGACAAATTTTACAAAGAGATTGCATCCTTGCCTGAATCTGGAAAAGCCGAAAAATATGTAGAAGAACTCTACGGATGACCACTGATTTCGGAATTCGGATTGGTAGCTTATAGTTTTTTTCCGCTTAAACACATCTTGATTCATCTTTTGCACTCTGCTATCCGAAATCGGGATTCGACGTAGGTTACCACTTTGCTATTTCCCTTTTGCATTCTTGGATCATTCTTAAAACATTCTCTTTTGCTGTTCCACCGTAGGATTTTTTGCTCGAGATTGAGCCTTCTAGGGTTATATGATCAAATACATCTTCCTCAAATAAGTTTGAGAAAATTTTTAGTTCCGAAATACTTAACTGTGTTAGTTCTCTTCCCTTTCCCTCTGCGTATCTAACAACTTTTCCCGTAACTTCGTGTGCCTGTCTAAAAGGCATTCCCTTTCGTGCTAAATAATCAGCTAGGTCAGTTGCAGTGGCGAAGCCCTTGGAAAGCGCTTTTCTCATATTCTCGGGTTTGAATTTTATATGCTTGATCATTTCTGATAGCACCTGAAGAGATGATTTTACGGTATCGACTGTGTCAAACATGGGTTCTTTATCTTCCTGAAGGTCTCTATTATATGAGAGTGGTAGCCCTTTCATAATGGTAAGGAGAGCCATCAGATTTCCATATACCCTTCCCGTTTTTCCACGTATAAGCTCAGGAACATCTGGGTTTCTCTTTTGAGGCATAATGCTCGAGCCTGTTGTAAATTCATCTCCCAAGTCAATGAAATCAAACTCTTTGCTAGACCATAAGATAAATTCCTCCGAAAGCCTGCTTAAATGCATGGCAAGAATTGCTGAAATTGAAATGAATTCTAAGACGAAGTCCCTATCGCTTATGGTATCAACACTATTTCTTGAGACTTGAGGAAAGTTTAAAAGCTCTGCTACATACTCTCTGTCTATCGGAAAAGAAGTGCCAGCGACTGCACCAGCACCTAGTGGCATAATGTTTACCCTTTTTAGGCAATCAACATAACGCTCTCTATCGCGTTTTAACATCTCAAAATAGGCAAGTAGATGGTGTGATAAAAGAATAGGTTGCGCCCTTTGAAGATGCGTATATGCGGGCATAATCACCTCTATGTTCTTCTCACCTAAATTTAGAAGATCTTCTGCAAGCTCTTTTATCATAGAAAGAATCTCACTAATTTCACGCCTTAAATACAAACGTTCATCGAGTGCAATTTGGTCGTTTCTGCTTCTTGCTGTATGGAGCTTGCCACCTATGTCGCCGATTTTATCTATAAGGCGTTTTTCGATATTAAGGTGAATATCCTCAAGCTCTTCTTTAAAGGGGAACTTTCCCTTTTCGATCTCTCCCCTAATTCCCTCTAGCGCTTTTACTATCTTTTGTGATTCCTGTTTTGATATAATTCCTTGCTTGCCAAGCATCTTTACATGTGCGATGCTTCCCTCGATATCTTCTTTGTATAGCCTCTTATCAAAGTCAATAGAAGCTGTAAATTTTTCAACCAACTTGTGCGTTCCCTTTTTAAATCTTCCTCCCCAAGGTTTTTGAGCCAAATTACGTACCTCCTCTTGAGTATCTAACTTTTCGTTTTAGAAATAATACCATGTTTAATAAATACAAGTGTGAACATCATCGCATCTGTAGAGTGTGAAGATTAGGTTAATTAATCACTATGAACTTCTAAAAATAGGATAACATTTTTATGGTAGGGAGTTTAAGAAATTAGGAATAATTGGTTTAGCAAATCTGTAAAGCCAGATTTCATTTGCTTTCCCAGAATTTAACCACCTTTCTCTTTTAATTTGCAACCATGTGAAAAGTTTGGTTATGTTTTCCTCACTAAACTTATAACGAAAGCTTCAGTAATTTATAAGACGCAATCAGAAGAATAACTCCCAGAATCCGTCTAAGTATAGAGCCTGAAAGTAGATTTGCACCCATATACGAACCTACCAACCCACCTAAAAAGGCTGTGAACACAAACGGAGCCAACATACCTATTTCCAAACTGCCACCTGTAAAACGGCCTAAAAGGCCAGCTAGAGAGTTGACCAGAATAAAGCAGGCAGATGTGGCTGATGTTTGTTTGGGGTCTGCCCACTTCATAAACAAAATGAGCGGGCTTAAAAAAATACCACCGCCTACACCAACGATTCCTGAGATCAATCCAATTCCTGCGCCGACAGGAAGTGCAACAAGGAGACTTGGAAATTTAGAAACAGAATCTTCTGGTTTAGATCGGATTTCCGAGATTAGGCGAAATGCAGCAAAAATAAGGACCAGGGCTAGAAGTAATGAGTAATTCTTGTTGTGACGTGGATCATGCCACCTATGAACGCTGCAGGCACTGATGTTATGAGGAAAGGCCAAGTAAGTCGGGTATTGAAATGTCCTGCTCTATAGAAGGAGAAAAACCCAATTCCTGCAACAAGAAGGTTTAAGATGAGGGCTGTACTAGACATTTGCATCGGAGCGAAGGAGAAAAAAGATAAGACAGCTAAATAACCCGATGCGCCCCCGTGCCCCACAGATGAATAGAGCGATGCAACTACGAAAAAGAGCGCACATATAGTAATTACAATAGGTATTGAGAGTTCCATAGGGGTTATTTATCCTTGGAGTGCGTACCATATAATAAAGGGCAGTAGTGACCATTTGGGGCAGGCCTCGAATTGGGTAATAATTGGCGCAAGCTTATTCGCTGTTTTGTGGGTAACAAACCAAGGGGGCTTAGGCCAGATTCGAAATGGCCCATATATAACGCTTTTTTGAGGTTTATCGAACATAAACGTATTGTGGACAACGCCAATGCCGCTTTGGATGTCATTCAATGTATGACCCGGGTATGCACCCCAGGTAGTAGAGCCAAGGGCGTAACTGAGGGCGGGCCAGTGGTTGATACCTACGCTACCGTAGCAGAGATCAGAGATCGCTTGATCTAGTAAGCTTCCTAATTGAGCTTCGGTTTGTGGGTGAACAATGATGCAGGCATTAAGGGTTCCCCAGAGTGTGTTATTGCAGAATTCAACTGCCTTATGAAGGAAGTCAGCGGCGTCCGATGCAGGTAAAGGGGTTTCAGCAATAATTCCGCAAAAGGCCTCTTGCGTAAAGCAGATATCAGACTGTCGTTCAGGATCAACGTTGGGGATAAGTGTCCAGGGAATTATATCCTCGCTTTGTGGTCCAAAGACTTCAGCTTCGGGATGGGCTTCGACAAATCGTGAGTAACGGTTGAAGGAACCTGTGTAGTAGGCACGCCGAGGATGAATTTGACGGAGAGTTTCTCGCAATGTATCAAGAAAAGCTTCACGTTTAGACCAGCTAGCTTCAGTAACTAAAACCTTAGCAGCATTGCAATTGAAGCCAGCATTATTGGCTAATTGAGTTGCTATATTTTCGGCTTGGAACTTTAAATCTTTCTCACTCCATTCTCCTGGGACAAGGATGACAGGGCTAACATTTCCAAGCTCGCTTGTGATACGTTTCTTCAAGCGGGGCATGTTATTGCGTTTACGATCAGCGCCTTCATCCCCCGAACCAAAAACGATGGCATCATGGGTTTGAGCGCTGCCAGTTATATGGATCTCATCAATCCCAGGATGCTCACAAAGATAAGAGCCGACATTAGCACCACCATAGGCTAATCTTAGATAACCTTCTTGAATAAGATGAGCGAATGCTTCCTCGATGAATGGGCCGAGATAGTCGTTTACAGGATTAAGCTTCAAGAGGCAGACATGTCCTTCCACAAATAGTTTGTAGACTACATCGAGAGGGCCGATGCTAGAGACGTTGCCTGCACCTAGGATAAGAGTTACCTTCCCTTGGGGTTGAGATTGGCGGTAGAAGGAAGCCATTGCTTGACGAAGCTCATGAGGGTGTACTTCAGGCCGCATCCAGACCTCAGCACGAAATCCCGGATAGAGAATCTTATCAAAGAGGGAATCTGGGAAAACATCAACCACAACTTGGCTATTGGACCGAATGTGGATTCTATCAGGGTTAATCTTGGGGACTCCATGATGCGCAATCTGTTCTAGGGTTTGGCGGAGCAATCGAAGGTTGCGCAAGATTATAAATGGACCTGCAAGCCATTCTTCAGCGCTTTCAGGGTGATGAGGTTGAATGCCTTTAGCTTCAAGTGCCCTAATGATCTGACGATCTGCTACAGCCAGCACGCCATTTATCAGTTGCTCTATCAGTTCACATTTCTGACTTACTGATAGCTTCACCCAACGCTCTTTATTATCTTGTAAAATCTGAACCGCTCGATCTAATTCTACGGTATCCATCCTAACCTCATCTTATAAGCTCAGATCTCGTTTAATTTCACATTGGCTTAAAGTACATCATGTTGGCAGTATATCCCAAACAATTTGGAAACAACAAACATTACTGAACTACCCTTCCATAAATTTAAATTCTATTTTATATTCTTACTCGATCGAAATCTTTTTTAGCGAGGCATGGAGTTTTGGGGTTATATTCATATACAAGACTAGCTACCTATAAGCAGTGTCCTTACAGGTTTAGGCTAAAATACATTGATAAGATTCCAGAGACAAAAACAATAGAGCAGTTTATGGGCTCATGCGTTCATAAGGTGCTTGAAAGGCTCTACAAGAATGTAATCTCCGCTAAGTTAATCCCACTTGAAAAGATTCTTGAATACTACCACAAGAGATGGGCAAGGGAATGGGATGATAATATAAAATTTGTCAAAAGGGATCTTACTAAAGACGACTATAGGACGCTTGGTGAAAAATGTATAGAGGATTACTATAAGAGTTATTATCCATTCAATCAATCAAGGACGATCCATGTAGAAAAGAGGGTTTCATTTGCCTTAGATAACGAAGGAAGGCATAAGATTCGCGGTTTTATAGACCGCCTTGCTATTGCCCCTGACGGTACTTATGAGATTCACGATTATAAAACAAGTGGAAACCTTCCTACACAAAAAGACAAGGATGAGGATAAGCAACTTGCGCTATATCAGATAGGCGTAAGAGATATGTGGAGGGATGTACATTCCATTAAATACATCTGGCACTATTTAGTATTCGATAAGGAAATTTCCTCGTCGAGAACTGAGAGAGATTTAGAAAAATTAAGATTTGATAAAATTACACTCATCAATGAAATAGAGTCAGCTACTGAGTTTCCCCCTAGGGAATCCTCGCTATGTAACTGGTGTTCGTATCAATCAATATGTCCTCTATGGAAACACCTGTTCGTTATTGAAAGCCTCCCCGAAAAGGAGGTTTTACAAGAAAAAGGTATTCAACTTGTAGATAGACTGGAAAGGCTTCAGAGCGAAAGGAGAGAGATTGAGACACAAATAGAAGAAACAAAGGAGGCTTTGTTTGAATATTCAGATAGTGAAGGGGTGGACAGGATTTTTGGAAGCGCTAAGGTGGCAAAGATTAAAAGGGAAATAAAACTTAGTTTCCCTGATTCAAATGATGAGAGAAGGACTCAACTTGAGAAGGTCATAAGAGAATCAGGGAAGTGGAACGAGGTTTCATTACTTGATGTTAGAAAGCTCGCCAAAAAGGTTGAAGAAGGGAGCTGGAGTGACGGTGTTCTAAAGAGCATAGAAAAGTTTGGTGAAAAAGAGGAGAAGAAATCAGTAACGCTTGTAAAAAAGAAGGAAAGAGAAGAATGAACTCAAGGTTGATTGCATTAAGCGTTAAAATCTCTTACTTTAATTATCCTCTAAATCTCGCGAACCTCTTTAAGCCTTCCTATAAAACCTTTTATCTCGTTTGATTTTACCTTCATACTAACTCTATTTACAACTAGTCTTGCTGTAATATTAGCTATTGTTTCGATCTCTACGAGTTTATTCTTTCTCAGGGTTTCTCCAGTAGCACTAAGGTCCACTATCACATCTGAAAGCCCAACTATGGGAGCAAGCTCAATTGAACCGTAGAGCTTTACGATCTCGGCACTTACCCCCTTTTTTGCAAAGTGCTCATGCGCGATTCTAGGATATTTTGTTGCAACCCTAAGGATTCTTGCAGATGACAAATTAAACCCTTTTGGGCCTGCAACGACGAGTTTGCATTTTCCTATACTTAAATCTAGGGGTTCATACAAATCGTATTTTTCTTCTATAAGCGTATCCTTTCCTACAATACCACAATCTGCTGCCCCGTATTCTACATAAGGGGGCACATCTGTAGGACGGATGATTAGTATCCTAAGTCCATCCTTTGGGTACTCAAAAATAAGCTTTCTAGAGCCATTTGAGATTCTATTTAGAGAAAACCCAGCCTTTCTCAAAAGCACCGTTGCTTCTTTTAGAATTCTCCCTCTTGAGATGGCTAGTGTGATCATTCCTTTTCTCTCCAGATACGTGCACCAAGGGCTTCGAGTTTTTCATCAAGCCTATCGTATCCACGGTCTAGGTGATAAACCCTTGAAACTTGTGTTTTTCCGCGAGCTAGCAGCCCAGCTAAGACCAAAGATGCACTGGCCCTTAAATCCCCTGCCATAGTTGGTGCACCGCTAAGGTAAGGCACTCCTCTTACAACGGCGCTGTTTCCAACAAGTTTTATGTCCGCACCCATCCTTCTTAGTTCGCCTGCATGCATGAATCTCTGAGGGAATATCGTTTCAGTGATAATGCTAAGGCCATCGGCAACGCTCATAAGGGTCATCATCTGCGCCTGCATATCCGTTGGAAATCCAGGATAGGGAAGGGTTGTAATATCAACACTCTTAATTCTATCACTTCCCCGAACCTTTATACCCCCGTCTACTTTATATACTTCAGCTCCAACTTCAAGTAGCTTACCGATTAAGGCGCCTGAATTTTCAAACCTGCATTTCTTTATTAGGATATCACCTTGAGTTAGGGCAGAGGCGATTAAAAAGGTTCCAGCCTCGATTCTATCAGGCATAACCTCGTGTCCATTAACGGGTGAAAGCTTGGACACGCCTCGTATTGTAATTATATCTGTTCCAACACCCTCGATATCCGCACCCATTTTCTTTAGAACCAATGCAAGTTCTGTGACCTCTGGCTCGCATGCGGCGTTAAGAAGCATAGTTTCACCCTTTGCGAGTACAGAGGCAAGCATAATATTTTCTGTACCTGTTACAGTTGAAATATCAAATGGTATTACATTTCCATTTAGTTTAAATGAAACAGCTTCAATGTAACCCTCTTCGATTTTGATATCTGCACCAAGGATCCCAAGACCCTTGAGGTGTTGATCAATTGGCCTTTCTCCAATAGCACACCCTCCAGGAAGTGATACACGAGCACGACCAAATCTTGCAATTAGCGGACCGAGAACAAGCACAGAGGCTCGCATGGTTTTAACTAGTTCATATGGAGCGACCCAATTATTTAAACGAGTTGTGTCAATTGAGAGGATCCCTTTTTCATAATCGACCTCAGCACCTAAGATTCTAAGTAGCTTTGACATTGTCTTAACATCATCTAGATCGGGGACGTTTGTAAATGTACTTCTGCCTTCCGTAAGAATGCAGGACGCCATAAGAGGTAGCACTGCGTTTTTAGCACCGCTTATAGTGACTTCACCTTCTAATCTTTTTCCACCTTCGACTATTATCTTTTCCATTTTCCCTTAACCACCCTTTCTATTCCAGCCAAATCTTTTACTGCAGAAACTTCTTTAAATCCAACCCCTTTGAAAATTTCTGATACCTTTTCGGATTGGTTAGCTCCAACTTCAATAATACACCATCCTCCATTTTTCAAAACTTTTCCTGCTTCATGAACGATCTTCCTTATACAGTTTAATCCTTCTTCGCCTGTGGTGGGCCGTGAGTCTTCGACAAGCTCAGACCGAACGGTAGAAGGGTGGAGTCGAAGGGCCTGTCCTGAGCCCTGCCGAAGGATCGAGCCACATCCAATAAGTGATATTTTA
>Ga0209640_10006704_pt1 | contig 10062 bp, 8 predicted proteins | sample RifCSP10_1_FD_184018 | JGI IMG/M metagenome (GOLD analysis project Ga0209640, IMG submission 184018) | Soil microbial communities from Rifle, Colorado - Rifle CSP2_sed 10_1 (SPAdes) (version 2) | ecosystem: Environmental > Terrestrial > Deep subsurface > Rock core/Sediment | place: Rifle... | reverse complement strand
AGTTATGTCATTCTGAGCGGGGCGAAGAATCTCCACCACAACCTGTGAGACTCTCACCTGCACTCCCTGGCACTGCCCGTGATTTGCTTAGCAAATCAGGCAGGTGTGCGCCAGGTGCAAGTGTCGATCGCAGCGAACCCTCCCTCAGAGGGAAACATTTGATTTTCTTCGCCATATTTCCTATTCCAATGAATTCAACGCAGCGCGTATTCGTTCCGCATTTGGGACGGCTTGAATTTCTTCAAAAGTATCCAATGCTTGCGAGAAGTATTCGCGGGCTTTGGTCTTTTTCTGCGATTGGTCAAGATTCAATTCTCCCAATTCAAATAGCGTACGTCCGATCTGCCAGCGTGTGCCCAGCCCGTTAAATAGCTCCAGCGCCTGATTGAGCCGGGCCTCTGCTTCGGTGTGTTTGCCTGTGAGGCGATGTGCAACACCCAGAGCGCGGTGCGCGATACCGAGATACAGTTTATGGTGATCGCGAACCGCTAATTTTTCGAGACTGGGTGCGTACTTGCGTAGCGCATCCGCATCGCGCAGTTCCACTGCGGTATCGGCCAGGGTCATGTATATTTCGTGGTCATGCGCCATCGTTCCAAAATTGACGGGCTGACCAGCGGTCCCCAGGGCATTTTCCAAATTCTGTTTGACAAGAGCGAACTCGCCCTCCGCCTTCAATGGCAGGGATCTTCAGTAATGCTGGTTGCGCTGCCATTCTTCAGGCGGACCAGATACTCCAACCATGAAATCGTATGACTCTTTAGCGTAGGCATTGGCCCTCTCGAGATCCCCGCGCAGGGCGTGGACGCTTCCACTCAACGCGGCGCTGAAACAGGTCGGGCCGACGCGCTGACGCGGGTAACGCCGTTCGAGCTCGCGCCATTTCTCTTCCAATGCGATGACCTCATCCCAGCGATCAAGTCGGAAGGCACACTGGCCCTGCAATCCAATCGCGGCGGCCTGCTGTCCAATGGACTGCGCTTTAATGGCCAAGGCTTCCGCTTCCTGCAGGTGTGGGATGGCTTGCTCGTATTCGCCAACGTACATGAGCGCCATGCCTGCGCCGCTCGCTGCATCAATACGCTCGATGGGATCGTCCACGCGCGAATCCATGCTGACCTCGAGCCGCCTCAACGCGACCTGTAAGTGGTCCCGCAACAAACTGCGCCCGTCCAGCACATTGCCGAGCGCGCCGAGCGCACGCGATAGTACGACAGGATCCGCGAGCTCCTCAGCCATATCCACCGCGGACTGGGCGAACCTTTGCGCTCTTTCCCAATCGGGAGGCATGCGGCTCCGCCATGCTTCAAAGGAAAGCGTTGCCAATGCGCGCACCACTTCTGCATTCGGCTCGTGTTTCAACGCCGAGAGACTTGGCTCCAGCTCATTCAGCGATTCGAGCGTGAGTTCCCGCACCTGGCGGTAAGTATCCAGGTCGACGTTCCACTTGGCCTCGGTCGCCAGTTGGACGATCTTGCGATGCAATCGCACAGCGACGATCTCGTCTCCGTCTGGCAGAGTCTCCCAAAGGTGTAGTGAGTCGTGATAAAAAGCGATGGCCTGCCCAATGTCCCGAAGGAGGCGGTGAACATCGCCCAATTCTTCGAGCAGAGTTATATGAGTCTCAACTTGCCTGCCTTCTTCGATCAACTCCAATGCGCCGCGCAGATTTTGGATTGCATCGTCATAAGCGAAGAGCGCCACTGCCTGTCTTGCGGCTTTGCGCGAATAATCAATTGCCTTCCCGCGTTCATTGGCAAGAGCAAAGTGATGTGCAAGCAGACTGTAGAGGCCATCCAGGCGATCTGCATAAATGGATTCCATTGCTTCGCCCACGCGACGGTGGAAGGCGCGTCGGCGTTTGATCAGAATGGTTTTGTAGACGGCCTCCTGTGTGAGGGGATTGCGAAATGCATATTCGATCTCCGGCACACGCGCGGCTTCACGGATCAATTCCATGCGCAGAAGGGTGCTGAGGTGTTTATCCAGTTCATGGCTGGCTTCATCCACTTCCTGCAAAACGCGGTGATAAAAGGAACGTCCAATGACGGATGCCAGTTGCAGCGTACCGCGCGTGGATTCCTCGAGCCGATCCATGCGCGCCGACAGAAGCGACTGCAAATTGTCAGGGATGGCAAAGTCTGCACTCGCGCTCGTCGCGTGCCAGACGCGTTGGGTTTTGCCATCCACGCTTTGTTCCTCAGGGATCAGGACTCCGTTATCAATCAAAGTCCGGACGACTTCTTCGATAAAGAATGGATTCCCGCCCGACTTTTCAAGGATGCCTGACCGGAGACTCTCTGGCAATTCCGGGTTGCCGAGCAAACGATTGACAAGCTCGTTACCTTCTCCTTCTGAAAGCGGGCGCAGGACAATTTCTGTATAACGATGAGTAAATTCTTCATCAGCCGTCGTCTTGATCTGCCAGGCGGGCGCATTGCGTTCCGCGCGCATGGCGCACAACAAAACCAGTGGGATCTCTCCCGTCAAAGGCAGGAGCTGGCGCAGCAGTCCAACAGAAGCCGCATCGCACCAGTGCATATCGTCAAAGACCAATACAGCGGGCTGGAGAGAGAAGCATGCCTTCCACCAAAGGTACATCGCTTCAAACAGTTCACCTTTGAATGTTTCATCGTCCATCGGTACGCCATTGTTCTCGGTCTCCAATCCAAACAATGCTTCGAAGACATGCAGGGCACGCGGACGCCGCGCTTCATCCATCGTTTCGACCAGTGCGCTCAATTTCTCATGCAGGGTCAGCGGAGAATCGTTATATTCAATCCCGCCGATGCGCCGAATAAGCCGCTGGAATAATCCATAGGCTTGATTCGTCTCGTAGGAGAGACTGATCGTTTCGACCCAGACAGCCTGTGTGTGGCCGAGAGTTTTGAACACCTCATGGGTCTCGCTGATCAGGCGGGTCTTTCCCAGCCCCGCTTCGCCGAGCACGAAGATGATGCGTCCCAGCCCTTGTTTGAGATCGGCCATCACCTCACTTAAGGCAAGCAGCTCCGCCTGCCGGCCAACCATTGCAGCGTGCAAGCCTTCGATGCCGCGCATGCGACCAGACTCGAATCTTCGCCCCAATGCCTGATAAGCCAGCACAGGCTCGCTTTTCCCTTTGATCTCAATGCTGCCCAGCGCTCTAAATTCGAAAAGATTTTTTACCAGTTTATAAGTATCATGTGCAACCTGCACCATGCCCGGTTCCGCAGTCTGTTCCATGCGCGCGGCCAGATTGATCGCGTCACCCAAAGCGGAATATTCCATCCGCAAATCCGAGCCGACCGCACCAACCACGACCAGACCTGTATTGATTCCCACGCGCACATCGAAATCAATGCCGTATCTTTCCCTGATCTGTTCACGATATGGTTTGATCGCCTCGACAATATCCAACCCCGCCAGGATGGCGCGCCGCGGGTCATCTTCATGTGCGATCGGCGCGCCGAAGAAAGCCAGGAGTGCGTCGCCCATCAATCTTGTAATTATTCCTTCATATTGATACACGGGCTTGATCATCTGTGCGAACGCGCCGTTCATGATCTCAGTCCAATCTTCGGGATCAAGTCCTTCGGCGGCCGCGGTCGAACCTTTCAGATCGCAAAATAACATCGTCACCACGCGCCGCTCACCCACCATGCCACCCATGTCTCGTGCGGCTTCCAGTTTCTTCATTAGTTCCTGCGGGATGTATTGACGGAGTTCGGATTGGACAGAGGGCGATTGTGGCGCAGACCCCTTCGACACATCTGGCAGGGCAGTAATTGGAGTTGGCGCCGCTTGATGTGAGTGGGACGGCACGAGGGGGGAGGCAGGCCGAGGGTCTGGAGCTTTAGGCGTACTTCCAACCTGGGCGTTGAGCTGTCGTCCACAGTGATCACAAAAGAGGGCTGTCTCTGGGAGCGTCGCGTTACAAAAGGGACAATTAGGCAAAAGCCAGAATCCGCATCGTTTGCAGAATCTGGCTTCGGAGCGATTTTCCGTATGGCAATTGGAACAACGGTGATTATTCATAACTATAAGTGGAGCTAATATATCAGATTTTCCAAATCATTGCTGGAAAATTCCCTTGTTCACGTTGTCATCCCGACGGGCTCGCGGCCTGAAACTGGCGCAAGTGGTTTTGAAAAAACTGGCGACAGAGGTAAAATTGCAGCTATGAATTCATTTCTTTTCGCTTTGGTTCAGCGTAGCGCTTTCCCAGAAGTTTTGGTAGATCGTGATGGCTGATCACTCGGCGCGGAAATACCGTGACCGAGCTTATGGCCGTAGGCGTCCCTTGAAGGAGCCTGCGGTCTTTTTATTCAATTGCCAAAGGAGGAACCCATGGTCACTTTTTTCAAACCCGAACAAACTTTTCTTACAGGGTCCAAAACCCTCAGCCGTGAATATTATCTTTCACTTGAGATCTTTGCCGGAGAAATCGAGCAAATTTTTACTCGAAGCTGGTTTTGCGCGGGACATGTCAGTCGTATTCCGAGCGCGGGTGATTACTTCGTTCTCGATGCTTATGCTGAAAGCATTATTATCTTGAGAGATCAGAACAGGGAAATTCGCGCTTTCTACAACGTCTGCCGACACCGCGGCACGCATATGTGCGAGGAAGCAGAAGGGAAATTCAGCAAAACCATCCAGTGTCCGTATCATGCGTGGACCTATTCCCTGGACGGCAAACTGATCGGCGCGCCGCTGATGAAGGATGTGGCGGATTTCAATAAGGATGAGTATCCTCTGCATGCAGTCAATCTGCATGTGTGGCAGGGCTTCATCTTCCTCAATCTTTCCAAATCCCCCGAACCCTTCAAGCATGCCTTCGAGCCTTTGCTGAACAAGTTCGAAGGCTGGAACTTGCCCATTCTCAAGTCTGCGCGACGCATCCTATATGATGTAAAGGCAAATTGGAAATTCATCTTCCAGAATTACAACGAATGCTATCATTGTCCGCCTGTGCACCCACAACTGGCAAAGATCAGTCCATCTAACTCAGGGGAGAATGACCTGATCGCAGGTCCCTTTATCGGTGGCTTTATGTCCATCGAAGGCGCAGGCAGCCTCACCCTGAGCGGGAACGTCTGCGCGGCCCCTGTCGGAGAGCTTGCGGAGGAAGATCATCAGCGTGTGTATTACTATTCCTGTTCACCGAATCTGCTGCTCAGCCTGCATCCTGATTACGTGATGTTCCATACGATCTGGCCGCAATCGCCAACGCAGAGCATTGTCCATTGTGAGTGGCTGTTTCATCCGGACAGTTTTGGCCGCGCCGACTTTCATCCCGAAGACGGCATTGAGTTCTGGGATATCACCAATCGCCAGGATTGGCATATGTGCGAATTAAGTCAGTTAGGTGTTTCATCACGGGCTTACCAGCCAGGTCCGTATTCGCCGCGTGAAGCTTTGCCCGCCGCGTTCGACAATTACTATTTGCAAATTATGAACAAATAGGATTTAGATGACTCAGCCCCAGGAATTCTATGACAGGTTAATTGCCGGAGGGTTTGAAGCTCAACTGGTGATCGTCAGGCTGGCGGTCACGGATTGAACGACACGGGTGAAGTTCCTCGCGCGCGAACTTGATCGATTTGATTGAGATGTTATTTGAACAGAATCTGAAGATCCTTCCTATGGGTCGGATGCGCCACCTTTGGTGATAGAATAAACTTTATCGAATCCACCAGCAAGCACTCCCAAACTTAGATAAGGGCGTCAACGAGAATGGCAAAACCAGTGATCTTTTCAATTGACGATGATCCTTCGGTCTTGAATTCTGTCGAACGCGATCTACGCACCCGCTACGGGCAGGATTATCGCGTCCTGTCGATCGATCAGGGCAGGGCCGCGTTGGATTACCTGAAAAAGATGCAGCAGCGCAACGAAACCGTCGCGCTGTTTCTGGTTGACCACCGCATGCCTGAGATGAACGGTGTGGAGTTTCTTGAGGAAGCCATAAAAATGTATCCGCAGGCTAAACGTGTATTGTTAACTGCATATGCGGATACGCAAGCCGCGATCGATTCCATTAATGAAGTCGGGCTTGATTATTACCTGATGAAACCGTGGCATCCGCCGGAGGAACGCCTGTATCCTGTTTTGGATGAGTTGCTGGAAGATTGGAAGATCCATGTCCGCCTGCCCTATGAAGGGATACGCGTGGCTGGAACGCTGTGGTCGCTTACAAGCCATCAGGTAAAGGACTTCCTCACCCGTCATCAAATCCCCTATCAATGGCTGGATATCGAAAAAGATTCGAATGCCCGCCAACTGGTTGAGGGAATCTCGTCAGAGGTGACCAAACTTCCCGTCATATTTTTCCCGGACGGAAAGGTATTGATTGATCCTGACCTGAAGGAACTGGCTGAAAAAGTCGGATTGCAGATCCACGCGGCCCTGCCCTTCTACGATTTGATTGTTATCGGGAGCGGCCCTGCGGGACTCGCGGCCTCGGTATACGCTGGCTCGGAGGGATTGCGTTGTCTTGTGATCGAGAAAGCCGCGCCGGGCGGGCAGGCCGGCAGCAGCCCCAAGATTGAAAATTATCTTGGCTTCCCGACGGGCATATCAGGAGATGACCTCACCCGCCGCGCGGTTTCACAGGCAAAAAGATTCGGGGTGGAGATCCTTTCGGCGCAGGAAGCAAAACGGGTCCTCGTTAAAGATGAGTATCGAATTATCCAGCTTGCAGATGAAACGGAGATTTCCTGCCATGCCGTGCTGGTCGCAACGGGCGCCTCATTCCACACATTGAAGATGCCAGGCGCGGAGGCGTTGACGGGCGCGAGCATTTATTACGGCGCGGCCTACACGGAAGCGATGCATTACATGGATAAGGATGTTTTTGTCGTTGGCGGCGCGAACTCGGCCGCGCAGGGTGCAATGTATTTGAGCCGCTTCGCGCGCAAGGTCACAGTGTTGATTCGCGGCCCCGAAGCCACTGCATCGAAATATCTTGTTGATGCGATGGCAGGCAACGAGAAAATTGAAATACTTCTTAATACAGATCTGATTGAGGTTAAAGGCAGGAACACGCTGGAGCAAATCATCCTCAAAAATACAAAGAGCGGCGAGGTGCGTACGCTCGATGCTTCTGCGCTGTTCGTGTTCATCGGCGTGAGACCGCAAAGCCAGATGGTTGCGGATCTGGTGCTGTGCAGTGGAAAAGGATATATTCTTACCGGCCCTGACCTAATGGTGGATAAAAGACCGCCTCAGGGCTGGACCCTTGAACGGGATCCGTACTTATTGGAGACCAGCGTCCCGGGCATTTTCGCGGCGGGCGACGTGCGCTACGGAACAAGTCATCGAGTCGCGTCAGCAGTGGGGGAGGGCGCGATTGCCCATGCAATGATCAAGGAATATCTGAAAACGCTGTGAACATTCAGGATCTGCGAAAATCCCCGCTCTTTAATGGCTTGTCCGATCAAGAGCTGCAGCAGCTTATGGACAATGCCAAACCTGTCTCATTGCGCGCCGGCGAGATTCTGATAAAGCAGGGTGACCCGGGCGATTCTGCCTTTGTGGTTGTGAAAGGCGAGTTCGAGATACAGAAACAATCGGGGCAATCGCTTATCAAAATTGACGTGCGGAATCCGGGCGATGTGGTCGGAGAGATGGCTCTGCTTTCGCGCGGGCCGCGCAACGCGACCGTGATTTCCAAAACTGACAGTGAAACGTTATGCATTTCCCAGGAAGCATTTGAGAATTTATTAGCGTCCAGTTCCTCTGCGTCGCTGGCGGTCCTGCACTGGGTGATGTCGCGCCTGAGCCAAAATGAAGCACTGCTCCATCAACAGGAAAAGATGGCCGCGCTGGGAACGCTTAGCGCAGGATTGGCGCATGAGTTAAATAATCCCGCCGCGGCGGCGCAGAGAAGCGCATCACAATTGAAAGAGGCTCAATCCAAATGGCTCGACCTGACGCACCAAATCGAAGCGGTCGCATTCCGGGAAAATCAGACAGACTGGTTCAACGGTTTTATGCAGGAGGCAGCGCGTCGCTTGGAGTCGCCACTCAAACTCGACGCGTTGGAAAAGATCGATCTGGTGGATCAGCTTCAGACCTGGCTGGAGGCGAATGGGGCAGAGTCTGCCTGGGAGCTTGCGCCCGCGATGGTCAACTTCGGGTGGAATATCGGGTCACTTGATAAATTGAAGGGGGAGCTGCCACAGTCATTGTTTCATCTATCTGTTCAATGGGTGAGCGCAGGTTGTTTGATGATGGGATTGTTGTCGGAAGTTTTGCAAACAACGGAACGAATTTCGCAGATCGTTCATGCAGTGAAGTCATATACCTATCTTGATCAGGCGCCATTGCTCGAAGTGGATATTCATGAAGGGCTGGAAAGCACGCTCGTGATCATGCAGCACAAGCTAAAAAGAGGAGTCATCGTAAAGCGTGAATATTCCCCCAACCTGCCGCGCATCGAAGCTTTTGCAAGCGAGTTAAATCAAGTGTGGACAAATATTATTGATAATGCCATTGATGCCATGAACGGCAAAGGTGAAATTAAGATAAAAACTTATGAAGAAGACAATCGTGTGATCGTTGAGGTCACGGATAATGGCCCCGGCATCCCTGAGGAAATTCAATCACGAATCCTTGAGCCGTTCTTTACGACAAAGGCACCGGGACACGGAACAGGCTTGGGACTCCACATTTCGCATGATATTGTTGCCAATCGACATCACGGACAACTTCTGGTTGAATCGAAGCCTGGCGAAACGAAATTCAAAGTGATTCTGCCCAAACAGACTAAAGGAGAGAATTAACATGAATAATGATCAAATGATGAAAGACATACTTTTATCTGCAAAAACGGTTGCCAGTGTGGGCTTATCTTCCAATCGTATGAAGGAAAGTTATGGCATCGTTGAATATTTGAAGGGACAGGGCTATCGCATCATCCCCGTCAACCCGACAGCAGCGGAAATCCTTGGCGAAAAGGCTTATCCCGATCTGGAGTCCGTTCCCGAAGAGATCGATGTGGTTCAGGTTTTTCGCAGGCCGGAAGATGTTCCACCTGTCGTGGATTCCGCCATTAAGGTGGGTGCGAAGGTGGTGTGGATGCAGGAGGGGATCGTCAATGAAGAGGCCGCGGCAAAAGCCCGCGCGGCCGGGCTGCAGGTCGTGATGGATGCATGCATGCGCGCGACACACCGGAGATTGATCGGAGAGAAACCAATCAGGTTGTAATCACTTTTTGCTCCAGCCACCATCATTCCCGAAGCGCTCTTGTTGGGCGCCACCGGGCACAGCGGTCGAAGCATTCTTAAATTCACCGGCGTTGCGCCAGTAGACATAACAGCCTCGGTCACTACCGAGGCTGTTATTATCATGGCACCAAAGAGTCTTATTGTCTTTGAACACTCAATCGGATGGCACACGGATCACGCCCGAAAGCAAGACGTTTCGCCCATGTGGTCGGGAAAGAGCGCAGAAGGTGCGCGTCCATCCATGAGTGCGATTTCGTCCTCCAGCCCACTGTATTCACGATACACTCGATCTGATCCGCGCCTGATTCCAATGTCCAGCCTGCTGTAACGAGTGCCTCCGCGTTCAGGTGGATATCCATGCGTGCAAACGGACGCGTAGCAGATAGAAGCCGGCTAATCAACGAATCTTCACTGCTCAACAGGCTTTCGAGCAGGCTTCCCCAGGGGAAGTTAATGGTGACATGGGATGCCAGACCGTTCAACTCTGTCAGCAAAGCCTGCGTGTTTGCAATAATGAACAGCGCGTTCGGCAGTTTTCTCCGTGAGTTGGCGCGTAGGTTGTCACGGCAGGCGTCCACGCCGATGAAAAACCTTTCTTTATGTTGTTCTGCCCTGCAGCGCACATAGAGTCCATCACCGGTGCCGAGATCGAGCAGGATATGTTTATAGCCCATCAGTTGCTTTTGCAGGTCTGATGCTGTCATTTCAAGCGATGTTTTGCCCCGAATTGTTTCCATGAGAAACCTCCATTCTGTCGTGTGGATTGAATGAGACAGAATGGAGCGGGGCGGCCCGCGCGCGAAGAGACGCCTTCGTCAGGCGCCATCGAGATCATCGGGTGCAGGTTTTTTAC
>Ga0209640_10006701_pt1 | contig 10063 bp, 9 predicted proteins | sample RifCSP10_1_FD_184018 | JGI IMG/M metagenome (GOLD analysis project Ga0209640, IMG submission 184018) | Soil microbial communities from Rifle, Colorado - Rifle CSP2_sed 10_1 (SPAdes) (version 2) | ecosystem: Environmental > Terrestrial > Deep subsurface > Rock core/Sediment | place: Rifle... | reverse complement strand
CCGGTGCCTGGCTTCAGCCACACCCGCCGTTTCCCGGCCCCGGGCCGAAGCCCGAGCCCGCGGTGTGGTCAGGCCGCGCCTCGCAGCGTCAGCCGCTGTCCGTTCATCGACGCGGCTGCATCCGAGGCCAGGTAGGCGATCGCCTCGGCGATCTCCTCTGCCGGCGTGAAGGTGGAGAAGTCCTTGTCCGGGCTCTCGGCGCGCATCTCCGGCGTCACGATGGCGCCGACGACGACGACGTTCGCCGTTGCCCCGGAGCCGCGGAACCGGTCTGCGAGGGCGAGCGTCCACGTCTCGGCCGCGGCCTTCGCGGCCGCGTAGGCGGCGTTCGGGTGGGTCGGAGCCTGCGCCTGACTCGAGGAGACGAGCACGAACCGGCCGCGCCCGCTCGCGAGCAGATGCGACGTGAACGCCTGAGTCACGTTCTGCGTCGTGCGGACGAGGAGGTCGTGGAGGAACGTCCAGTCCTCGGGCGGCGACTCCTCGATCGGCTTGCCGCCCCGCCAGCCGCCCACGAGGTGAACCAGGGCATCGATGCCGTTTCGCTCTTCTCCCAGCCGGTCCGCCCAGCTCCGGGTCGCCTCCGCGTCGAGGAGATCCAGGGCCTCGGTCTCGATCTCCCCGCCCGCATCTGCCGCCAGGGCGTCGAGGCGCGTCCTCTCCCGCCCGCAGAGACAGAGCCGTGCGCCCGTCGGCGCCAGCCGCCGCACGACGACCGGCCCGAGGCTCCCGGCGGCCCCGGTGACGACGACCATGCGCCCCGCGAGGGACTCGAGCTCCACGCGCTGACGCTAGCAGGGCGCCGCTCTCGACGGACGGCTCGTGGTCGAGTACCGTCGGCCGGTGACGGATCCCCGGTTTGCCGAGCTGCAGGCGAAGCTCCGCTCCTTCTGGCCGCAGGTGACGCTGCGCTCGATCGGCGACATCGAGCGGACCGTGGTCGTCGTCCACTCGATCAGCTTCGAGGTCCCCGACCACCTCGTCCCGGTCTTTCCCGCCTACGAGGAGCGGTACCTCTGCCTCGTCCTCAGCCTCCTGCGAGCTCCCCGGTCACGAGTCGTCTACGTCACGTCCCAGCCGATCCATCCCCGCGTGCTCGACTACTACTTCGGGCTCGTCCCCGAGCTGGACACGCCCGAGGCGCGCAGTCGCTTCGTCGCGGTCTCCCTGGTCGACGGCCGGAACGAGCCCCTCTCCCGCAAGCTCCTCGCGCGACCCGGCGCGATCAGGCGCATCCGTGGCCTCATCGGGGATCCCGAGCTCGCGTTGATCATCCCCTTCTGCATGACCGACGACGAGGCGCGGCTCGCCGTCGAGCTCGGTCTGCCGATCTACGGCTCCGACCCCGCGCTCGGCTGGCTCGGCACGAAGACCGGGGGCCGCCGCCTGTTCGCCGACGAGGGCGTCCCGCACCCGGTCGGACTCGAGATCGACGGCGTTCACGACGTCCTTCCCGCTCTCGAGGAGATCCGGCGGAGGAGTCCCGGTGCCCGCGGGGCGGTGCTGAAGCTCGACCGGGGAGTGAGCGGGCTCGGCAACGCGCTCGTGAAGCTGCCCCTCGCCCGGAACGACGTGCGGCGGGCCCTGGAGCTGGAGGACGCGGAGCTCACCGTCGACGACTACCTCTCCGCCCTCGACGACCAGGGCGGCATCGTCGAGGAGCGAATCCAGGGCGACGACTTCCGCAGCCCGAGCGTTCAGCTCCGCGTCAGCCCTGCGGGGCAGGTGGACATCATGTCCACCCACGACCAGGTGCTCGGCGGCCCGCACGGGCAGACCTACTTCGGCTGCCACTTCCCGGCCGACCAGGAGTACGCGGCGCGCATCGCCACCGAGGGCCTCAAGGTGGGTCGCCGCCTCGCGCGCGAGGGCGTCATCGGCCGAGCCGGGGTCGACTTCGTGGCCGTCCGGCAGGACGGCGAGTGGAGCCCGTACGCCCTCGAGATCAACCTCCGCTGCGGAGGAACCACGCACCCCCTCTTCGCGCTCACGACGCTCACGGACGGCGCCTACGACCCGCTCGCGGGCGAGTGGCGCACGCGCATGGGCGACATCAAGCACTACGCCGCCACCGACCACCTCGACCACCCGGCGTATCGATCCCTGACCCCGGACGACCTCCTCGACGTCGTCGCCGAGCGCGGGCTCGGCTGGGACACGGAGACGGAGACCGGGGTCGTCCTGCACATGGTGAGCGCGCTCGCCGTCGCCGGGCGGATCGGGCTGACGGCGATCGGAGACACGCTCGACGAAGCCCGGCGCCACTACCACGACGTCAAGGTCGCGATCGACGCCGCCGCCGGCGCTACGTAGTTCCACGAAGCGCACATCCGCGCACGCCGCGATGCGCCGGGGCGGCGAGCCTCGCACGATTCGCCGCATGACGATGCCGACGAGAGGAGGCTCCATGGGCTCCGAGACGCTGTTCGTGACCGACAACCGAACCGGCCGGACCTACGACATCCCGATCGCAGACGGAGCGATCCGGGCCACCGAGCTGCGACAGATGCGCGTCCACGAGGACGACTTCGGGCTCATGAGCTACGACCCGGCGTTCCTGAACACGGCCTCGGTTCGCAGTGCGATCACGTTCATCGACGGCGACAAGGGGATCCTCCGCTACCGCGGCTACCCGATCGAGCAGCTCGCGGAGGAGAGCACCTACCTCGAGACCGCCTTCCTGCTCCTCTTCGGCGAGCTCCCGACACAGGACGAGCGCGAGGGCTGGGTGGACGAGATCGTTCACCACACGTTCGTGCACGAGAACGTGAAGCACCTCATGGAGGTGTTCCGCTACGACGCGCACCCCATGGGGATGTTCGTCTCCGCGGTTGCGGCGCTGTCGACCTTCTACCCGGAGGCGTCGCAGGTCGACGACCCCGAGAACCGGCTGCTGCAGGCGAAGCGCCTGATCGCGAAGGTGCCGACGCTCGCAGCCTGGGCGTACCGGCACTCGCGAGGGCTCCCGTACGTGTACCCGGACAACGACCTCGGATTCACGGGGAGCTTCCTCTCGATGATGTTCCGGATGGCCGAGCCGCGGTACGCGCCCGACCCCGTGCTCGAGCGTGCGCTGGAGGTGCTCTTCATCCTCCACGCCGACCACGAGCAGAACTGCTCGGCGAGCGCGATGCGCTCCATCGGGTCGAGCAGGGTCGACCCGTACAGCGCGATGGCCGGCGCCGCGGCCGCGCTCTACGGGCCGCTGCACGGCGGCGCGAACGAGGCGGTGCTCCGGATGCTCGGCGAGATCGGCTCCGTGAAGAACGTGCCCGACTATGTCGCGCGGGTGAAAGCGGGCGACTTCCGTCTCATGGGCTTCGGCCACCGCGTGTACAAGAACTACGACCCGCGGGCGAGGATCATCAAGGAGACGGCGGACGCGGTCTTCGAGGTCACCGGCCGCAACCCGCTGCTCGACGTCGCGCTCGAGCTCGAGCGGATCGCGCTCGAGGACGACTACTTCGTCTCGCGGAAGCTGTACCCGAACGTCGACTTCTACTCGGGGCTCATCTACGAGGCGCTCGGCCTCCCGGTCGCGATGTTCCCGGTGATGTTCGCGATCCCGCGCACCACCGGCTGGCTCGCCCAGTGGCTGGAGGGCGTCGTCGACCCGGAGCAGAAGATCGCGCGGCCGCGTCAGCTCTACGTCGGCGAGGACGAGCGCGACTACGTGGCCCTCGAGCGCCGCGGACGCGAGCTGGTCGGCGTCTGAGGGGAGGCGCACCGCAGCCGGCGGGTCTCCTCGCGCGGCCCGCCGCCGGCTTCGTCCGAGGGACAGCGCTTCTCGCCCACGCCGAACGCCGCGAAAACCCGCAACCCGGATCCGGCTCGACACCGAGGCCGCGCTGCGAGCGACGCGCGATGCTCGTGTCATGCCAGCCACGCGGCGACGGAAGCAGCGCACCCACGGAAAGCGGTGGAAGGAACAGCACGAGCGCTACCGGCAGGGGAGCCGGCACCGCGGTCGCCGCGACCGGCCTTCGAAGACGGAGCGCTAGCTTCGCTCGCCGAAGCGCTCGACGAGCCCCGCGGCGTAGAAGCGCTCCCAGCTCTCACCGGGCTCCTCGGCCGTGTACCGGCGCTCGAGCTCGACGAGCGCGTGAACCACGTGGCTCCGGACCGGTCGCGCGCCCAGCACGTCGGGAAGCTCGGAGAGGTCGAGCAGCCAGTCGGCGTACCAGGAGGCCCAGTCGGGATCGTCGCCGTCGACGATCCGGTAGACGACGTGGTGCGTCTCGGCGGCCTCGTGCAGGAGCTCCGCGATTCGCTCGACGGCCTCTCTCGGCGTCGCGCTCACCGGGCGAACTCTACGCCCGTCCCGTGCGGCACGCCTGCGTCCCTCGACGGCGACCGTGCGCGGGTCCCGGGAGATACTCCGGTCACATGACCGCCGCCAGAGCCGCGCGCCGTGCGGGAGCGAGTGCCGCCGGCTGGACCCTCGTGCTCACCGCGCTCGTCGGTGTGCGCCTCGCCGTCCCGCTCGTCGCCCTCGCCGCCGAAGGGCGGGACCTCCCGGGCCTCCCGCGCTACGACTACGTCCCGCTGAACGGCGACGCGAACGGGTTCTACTCGGCGGTCCGCGACTTCATCTCCGCCGCGGGCCGGCTGGGCGCCATCCGTCTCGTCGGGCTCGCGATCGGCGTCCTCCTCGTCACCTGGCTAGCGCTCCGGCTGCGGCCGCGCTTCGGCCTCCTCGTGCTGCTCCTGCCGGTGCTCACGCTGTCGCTCGCGATCGGCGCCGTCATCGACGAGATGGTCGCGACGGGAGCGGCCGTCTTCGGGTGGTCGCTCGTGTGGAGCATTCCCGCTGTTCCCCTGCGCGCGGTCGACGCGCTCAGCCCGGACTCCGCCTTCGCCGTCGCGCTTCCTCTCTCGTTGGCGGCCAACGCCGTGACGGTCGTCGCGACCGCGTACGTCGGCCTGTTCGCGACGGGCAGGCGCTCGGTCGGTCTCGGCTCTGCAGCCTTGCTCGCGTTCTGGCCGCTGCTCTCGCGCCCCATCGCCGGCCCGGGCGCCTGGGAGAACGGCCAGTGGAACGTGGACGTGGGCCTCCACCTCTACACCGAGCCCCTCTCGACGGCGCTCGTCACCGTCGCCTTGGCCCTCCTGCTCGCGCCGCACCGAGGCGACGGGAGGATGGCCATGGCCGGGGCGCTGCTCTCGTTCGCAGTCGCCGTGAAGCTCTCGAACGTGTTCCTGCTCGCGGTCGGTCTCGCCGTGCTGCTCGGTCGCGACGGTCTCCGCCGTGCGCTTCCCGCGGCTGCCGGAGCCCTCGCCCTGGCGCCGATCGCCATCGCCTACTGGCCCAAGGGCTACCCGACGCTGTGGGACGACCCGAACTCCGTCTCACCGCATCCGTTCTCCGTCGACTACGTCTTCCGGAGCTGGACGGACTCGCTGGTCTTCCATCCCCGCACCCTGCTCGTCCTCCTCCCGTTGCTCGTACTCGGGCTGTTCACCCTTCGCAGCCGTTGGACGCTGGCGCTCTTCACCGGGTGGATCCTGACGACGGCCGCCTTCTACAGCCTGTACGACGTCACGCGCTTCCACCCGCGCTTCCTCTACGCCGTTCTCCCCGTGGTCTTCGTGCTCGAGGCCGCCGGAGCACGCGTGCTCCTCGCACTCGTGCACGAACGCTGGGCGCGGGCGCCGAACGGGGTGCCGAGAGGCTGAACCGGCGAGGCCCGCGCCCAGGAAGTGCCCCCGGCCGGAATCGAACCAGCGAATGCGGTTCGGGAAGGTGCTTCGAGCGGCACGCAGCTCGCTGGACCGCTTGGAGCGAGCTTCCCAAGTCTGCTCCGGCGTGCCGCCACATGGCGGGCCCAATTTCACATCGAGGCGCGTGAGTGAAATAGCGCTCGTCTGTCGGGAAACGTGAATGAGGCCCACCGAAACAGTGGCGACCCGTGTGCCGTCAAGGTAGAGATAGGTTGACCTATTCAACACGCAGCGAAATCAAACAGGTCCGAATGCTAGATTGGACCGATTTGATGATGCGCGTCGGAGATAGGTCGAATGTCTCCTAGGGGACGTGGTCGCCCGAGTCGCGCGGATGTTCTGCGCACGCTCGACCAGGCGGTGGAGGACCTTCGCAGCGTTGGCGGCCTGCCGCTTCCGCTCGAGGCGGAATCGATCTGGGAAGGCATCTGGTACGAGGAGGCGCACCACTCGACGGCGATCGAGGGCAACACGCTCATCTTGAAGGAAGTCGAGCGGCTGCTGCGCGAAGGGAAGGCGGTCGGCAGCAAGGAGCTCGCCGAGTACCTCGAGGTGGAGGGATACGCGAAGGCGGCGCAGTGGGTGTACGCCCAGGCGGTTGAACAATCGCTCGACTGGTCGGCCGGCGAGCGCATCAGCCTGACCGAGCTACGCCAGATCCACAGGCTCGTCGTCGAGCCGGCATGGCTGCACTCGCCTCCGGGGGACTTGCACCAACGCGAAGGCCCGGGCTCGTTTCGCCAGCACGACATTCGCCCGTTCACCGGCGGGATGACGCCGCCACCCTTCCCGGAGGTGCCGGCGCTCGTATCCGACTGGCTGCGCGACGCCGGCCGAGGACCGGCCCACGACCAGCACCCGATGCTCTTCGTCGCCGATCTCCATGCCCGCTTTGAGCGCATCCACCCGTTCCGCGACGGGAACGGGCGCGTGGGCCGGCTCGCCACGAACCTCCTACTTGTCCGGCATGGCTACCCGCCGGTGGTCATCTACAAGCGAGACCGAACGCGATATCTCGACGCGCTCAGACGGGCTGACCGGGGCGATCCAGGGCCACTTGCCGAGATGTTCGCGCGGGCGGTGACCGACGGCATCCACCGCTTCATGCTTCCGGGCTTGGCCGGACCGCACCGGCTCGTCCCGCTGCGGTCCCTCGCCGACGCCGAGCTCTCGGGAAACGCGCTTGCGGTCGCGGCCAAGCGCGGCCGGTTGCGCGCGGTGCGTCGGACGGACCAGTGGTACTCGACGAGGCAGTGGGTGGAGGAGTACAAGGAGCGGCGTTACCAGCGGCGATGAATTCGACCTATTCGAGCGTCGAGAAAATCGAACGGGTCAACTTCCCTGGGGCGTGATCTGCGCGAGGCGTGACGTGGTGTCCGCTCGAGCGAGGTAGGTGTCGACGAGTGCCGCGGCTTCCGACTCGGAACCCGGCATCAGCTTGCCGTAGAGGTCGTACGTCGTCTGGATCGAGGCGTGACCCATGTAGGTCGTGATCGCCTTCGCATTGACTCTCGCAGCGAGCAGGACCGAGGCGAACGTGTGTCACGCTTCGTGCAGGCCGATCTGCTCGAGACCGGCTTACCCCCACGCCCGCTGGGATCGGCGCCAGAGCTTCGACGGCTGGAACGGCGTTTCGGGCGTCGCGCCGAAGCCGAGCCCGGAGTCGCTGCGCTGGCGCGCCCGGTGCGGCACGAGCTCGTCGCCGGAGCGTTCCGACGATCGGGACCGTGCGACGGCCGGCGCAGCTCCCTGGGCTCGACGTGGACGCGCCCCTTCTCGTCGCAGGAGCGCTCGACGCGGATCACGCCCTTGGCCAGGTCGACGTCGTCCTAGCGCAACGCCATGAGCTCGCCGCGTCGAGGCGGTTTCCGTCGCCGTTGCGACAGTTCGCATGCGACAGCCCCCGTCCTCGTCTTCTCCGCTGGCAACCGCTCACGTCCGCTGACTCCGCTCGGGACCGCCGCGGCCGGAGGCGATACGCTCGTTCCCGATGGCGACGCGCGAGGATCCCGGCTCGAAGGCGCGCCGGCAGGTCGCCCGGACGCTGGTCGCCACCTACCACGAGGCGGAGCTCGCGGGTCTGGTCGAACACGTCGCGGAGGCAATCGAGCGTTACCGAGCCGGCGAGCTCGACGTCCACGACGTCGACGAGGTCATTCATCGCTACCACAAAGCGACCCGGGAGCTGTGGAAGTTCTGCTTCCGTGGCGGCTCGGGCGCGTATGCCGAAACGGTTGCTGCAACGCTCGAGCATCTGACTGCGGACGGCGAGCGGCCGGACTGGTGGGCGGCGGCGGAACGTCGGCGCCTTGATTAGTCAGCGCTGGCTCGCGATCACGGTCGAACTCCTCTCCCGACGCCGATCCCGAGGAGGAGATGCCCCGCGTCTGGCTGCAGAGCCCCGGCTGGACGAGCTCACCGAGAAGTACGGGTTCCCTGTGCTCGAGGAGATGACGCCGACTGAACTCATACGCGCCGCGAAGGAGCTCGAGCACACCGAGTCAAGTGGCTGATCGGGTGTCCCACACCACCCGAGTCCCATGCCTGAGGCTCTCCGGCCCCGACCAGGAGGCCGGGAAGGACAGAGGAGGAAGGGTGGTCAGGGGACCTGCTGGGGGACGGCGGCTCAGGCAACCCACTCCACCACCCCCGCGCGCAGGCAACCCCGACTTGAGTCCCGCACTGGGGCCCCAGACGGACGAGTGGGTGGCCACAGGCAAGTCAGGACTCGTAGGCAAGGAGGTACTCGCCGGCATCCGTGAAGCCGAACGTCCAGGCGACGGCCTCGCGGGGCGTTCTCACGCTCGGCGGCACGCGGAGGAGGTAGCTGCGGTAGCTGTCGTCAGGGTCCGCGGTCGAGTTCACGACCTCCACGAGCACGATCGGCTCATCTGAACGCCGATCGATCCTCCACAGCTTCCCGAAGTCATCCTGGCTCACGAACCGCGCGAGGCCGGTGCGGACGAGCTCAGAAGGCGAGACCGATGGATCGCCCCGGACCGGGCCGGAGAAGTGCGGTGACCGCACCCGGGGAGGGCGATGCCGCATGTCCCTCCAGTCGAGGTACTGGCCGACCGTCCCGCCGATCGCGATGATGCAGCCGATCGCGGTGAAGACCACGGTCCCCGACCTCGGCGGCCAGTCGTACCAATCCAGCGCCATCTCACCGACTCCCAACGCCGTCATTCCTGCGAACAGCACGAAGAGGACGAGCGCCACGAGCGTGCAGAGAGCGGCATACACGCACGCGCCGACGAGAGAGAGCGCTCTCACCGCCCGCACCTGCCATCTCCGTCTGGATGAGTCCTCCGTGAGCTCATGCCTCGATCGTCGGGTCGTACTCCTTCCTCGTGAGCCCGAACGTCCAGGCGACGGCCTGCCTGGCAGTCCTCGTGCTCGGCGGGACGCGGAGGAAGTACGTGCGACGGGAGCCATCCTGCTCCTCGGTCGCGTTCACGACCTCGACTGCAACGAAGGGCTGACCGTCGACCTCGCGCTCGGTGCGCCAGAGCCGGCCATGGTCGTCCTGCTGGATCACCTGAGCGCCCAGCGTCAGCAGGAAGCGCTCGAGCCCGATCCGCTCGATTGCGACCCGCCGGCGCTCGGCGTTTGTCCATCTCAGAACCCGTCTAGAAGTGACCGCATCCGGGTCGCGTCCCGCGTGCTCGGTCATGTCGACGCCGCGCCAGAAGTAGAGACCCGTCCCATTCGGCCACTCGGCCGCCGGCAGCCCGTCCCAGTTGTGTAGCCGGCCCTCCTCGTCGAACCGCATGCGGGGACGCAGGAGCGCGACGAGGTCTCCGTCGCCACGCTTCCCTACACAGTGCGCGAAGAGCCCTGCCGCCGCTGCTTCGGCGAGCGGCACGAGCGCCTCGAGCCTCCGCGGGGGAACGAGCACGCGTCCCGAGGCGAGGTCGGCCGCCCTGCCTGCGAGGCTGGGCGCGACCCATCGAACGGCCCTGATCTCGTATGAGCTCCCGAGTCCGAGATCGAGCACAGTGCTGTCGGCGGCGACGAGCCGGCGCACGTCCGGGACGCCCTCGCCGAAGGCCGGCTTCCAGCGGTCGAGGAGCCCCGACTGGCGGCCGGTGAAGACCATCCAGAGGCCGAGATCACGCTCTGGGCGGCGGCGAGAGCGCCGAAGGGCGCCGATGTCGGGCGCGAAGCGCACCTTCGGGGCAGGGAGGCCGAGCGCCCGCACGTATGCACGCAGGCGCTCGGCCACCTCGTCCTCGTCCGTCCGGGCGCGCTCGAGGTCGATCCCCGCGAGGAGCTCGAGCACGCATTCGCCCGTCTTCCGCGGGTCCATCAGTCGGCCACCCAGCGGAAGTCGTCCACCGCG
>Ga0209640_10006700_pt1 | contig 10063 bp, 11 predicted proteins | sample RifCSP10_1_FD_184018 | JGI IMG/M metagenome (GOLD analysis project Ga0209640, IMG submission 184018) | Soil microbial communities from Rifle, Colorado - Rifle CSP2_sed 10_1 (SPAdes) (version 2) | ecosystem: Environmental > Terrestrial > Deep subsurface > Rock core/Sediment | place: Rifle... | reverse complement strand
TCCTGGGCCGGCGCGGCCCGCACCGGGCGCGCGCGAAACGTGAGGGCCAGGACCACGCCCCGCGGCGGCCGCGCTTCGAGCGCCAGCCGGAGCAGCCCCCCGACGGCATCGGCATCGGTCATGGGCGCGGCCGGGGTGAGCCCGCCGTCGTGAACACGGCCGCCGTCGAGCCGGCAGCTCCACTCGAAGCCGTCGGCCGCGAGCCCCGCCGCGCCGAGGCGCGCGCAGACCCGGGCGGCCAGCTCGCGCAGGCGCTCCACCACCGGATCGAGGGTCTCGATCCCCCACTCGCATGCCGACGATTCCTCGAAGAGCGGCCCCGGCCGCCAGGACACGAGCGGGCGCGGATCTTCCCCGCGGGCGAGCCGCTGGAGCCGGACGCCGTCGCCCCCGAGGCGCTCGAACAGCCCCGCGGTCGGCAGCGCCGCCAGCTCGCCGAGCGTGCGGATCCCCCATCGCGCCAGGCGCGTGGCCGTCTCTTCCGGCAGCTCGAGCAGCGACAGCGGCGCCGGGGCCAGAGCGGCGGCATCGCCGCCCGGCTCGACGATCATCACCCCCGGACCCAGTCGCGCGGCGGCGAGCGCGGCGATGCGGCTCTCCGCGATGCCCACGCGGATCTCCACTCCCGCCGCCGCGGCGGCGGCGCGGAGCCGCGCGGCCAGGTGCGGCTCGTCCCCGAAAAGCCCGTGGAGCCCGGTCGCGTCGAGATAGACGCGGCCGGCGCCGGCGTCTTCCACGCGGGGCGAATGAGCCAGCGCCACCGGCAGCAGCGTGGGCGGCGCCGGCTCGTTGACGGTGATCAGGCAGGCGACGCGGGTCATAGCGTCCAGTCGAGCGTCCAGCGGCGCCCCTCCCCCGGTGGCCCCTCGAGAGAAGAGGGGCGGGAGCGGAAGATGGAGATCTCGGAGCGCAGGCCGGCGAGGCGGGTGAGTGGGCGCAGCCCCACCCAGTGCGGGGCCAGCCGCCGCGTGGCCAGGACCAGCGAGGCGGGGCTGCCCTCGCGGTGGCGGGCGCTCCGCACGATCAGGATGGTGTCGCTGCCTTCCACCGCGCGCTGCAGCCTCACATGGGCCGCGGCGGGCATCGGGCCGAGCTCGTCCAGGTCCAGCACGACCAGGGCGAATCCGGGGCAGCGGACGAGGAGGTCGGCGGCGCTCAGCGCCACCCGGAGCCGGCCGCCGCATTTCACCCACAGCAGTGCGGACAGGTCGGCGCCCGACGCGGCGACGGACGCCGGATCGAGCGCGTCCGTCCCGTCCACGAAGGCCACCTGGCCGCTACCGGACGTCGTGATCCGGGCGATGAGGGCCAGGAGCAGGCTGCTGCCTCCGGAGGATCGGGGACCGACGACTTCGCTGAGCCGGCCCGGCGGGAACAGGCCGAGCAGGCCGTCGATCCCGTCGCGATCCCACCCTGGCGGAGGTGAGGACTCGATCGGGATAGCCATGCGGTGCTCTATAAGATGATCCGGGCCGCATTACACATCACTTGTTTAGTATATGCAACCACAAAAAAAGGCTTACGCCCCCGGCACCCGGCCGAGCCTCCCCCGCACCAGTCCCACGTAGGCCACCGCGTAGATGAGCACGCCCCACAGATAGATCGCCCAGGCCACCACCCCGATCGGCGAGCCCGCCGCGTATCGCGTGAAGCCCTCGTAGGCAAAGATGCTCAGCGACACGCCGGCGGGCCCCATCAGCAGCGCGGCGATGATCCGCGGCGCGAGCCCCCGGGTGGTCGCCCATGGGGCCAGCAGCAGCCCCGCCTGCGACACCAGCCCCATCACCCCGAAGATCGCCAGGCTGATCACGTCGGTGCGCTCCGGCTCCACGATGCGGCCGAAGCCGTACGCGGCGACCGCGAAGGCGGTCGCGAGCGACAGCCCGGTGAGCCAGGTGACGACGAAGAACGCGACGAGCACCCCGGCGCGCTCAGCCAAGCCAGGGCATCTCCTCGCGGCGGCGCGCCTCGAACGCTTCGATGGCCGGAAGCCGGGCGAGCGTCATCTCCACCTCGTCCTGCCCGCTGAGCAGGCCGTGCTTGCGGAAGGCGTCGATCTCGAAGCGGATCGCTTCGCCGGCGGGCCCGGTGATGGTCTGGGTCTCGAGATCCACCGTCAGGATGGCCCCGGGGCGCTCGGCGAGGGCGCGGCGCAGCCCGGCCGCGACGTCCCCCGGCAGCACCACCGCGAGCGCGCCGTTCTTGAAGCAGTTCTCGAAGAAGATGTCGCCGAAGCTCGGCCCGATCACCACCCGGATGCCGTAGTCCATGAGGGCCCACACCGCCATCTCGCGCGAGGAACCGCACCCGAAGTTCTCGGCGGTGACCAGGATCCGGGCGTCCCGGTAGGCGGGCCGGTTCAGCACGAAGTCGGCGTTCGGAGCGCCGTCGGCCTCGAAGCGCACGTCGTGGAAGAGGAGCGGACCGAAGCCGGCCTCGCGCGGCCTCCGGAGGAAGCGCGCGGGGATCACCCGATCGGTGTCGATGTTGGGCAGATCCATCGGCGCCGCCACCGCGGTGAGGCGCGTGAACGGCTCCACGTCAGCGCCCGAGCGTCCGCACGTCGGTGAGGCGGCCGGTGACCGCGGCGGCCGCGGCCATGGCCGGGCTCATGAGATGCGTGCGCGCGCCCTGGCCCTGCCGGCCCTCGAAGTTGCGGTTGGAGGTGCTGGCCACGCGCTCGCCCGGGGCCGCGGTGTCCCCGTTCATGCCGACGCACATCGAGCAGCCGGGCTCGCGCCACTCGAAGCCGGCCTCGCGGAAGATCCGGTCGAGCCCTTCCGCCTCCGCCGCGCGCTTGACCGGCCCGGAGCCCGGCACCACCCACGCGGGAACCGCCGCGCGGCGACCCCGGGCCACCGCGGCCGCCGCGCGCAGATCCTCGAGGCGGCTATTGGTGCAGGAGCCGATGAAGACGCGGCTCACCGCGGTGCCCGCCAGCGGCGCGCCGGGCGCGAGCGCCATGTAGGCGAGCGCGCGCTCCATGCTCGCGCGGCGCGCGGGGTCGCCCACCGTCGCCGGATCGGGCACGCGCCCCGTGATCGGCGCCGCGTCCTGCGGGCTCGTGCCCCAGGTCACGGTGGGAGCCAGCTCCGTCGCGTCCAGCGTGACCTCGTGGTCGAAGACCGCGTCCGGGTCGGAGGGCACCGTCTTCCAGAAGGCGAGCGCGCGTGGCCACATCTCGCCCCGCGGCGCGAGCGGCCGGCCCTCGAGATAGGCGAACGTCGTCTCGTCGGGCGCCACCATGCCCGCGCGCGCGCCGGCCTCGATGGACATGTTGCAGACCGTCATGCGCTCGTCCATGGACATGGCCCGGATCACCGGGCCCGCGTACTCGATCGCGTGGCCGACGCCGCCTCCCGCCCCGATCCGGGCGATGACGGCGAGGATCACGTCCTTGGCCATGACCCCGAAGGGGCGCGTGCCGGTGACCGTGATGCGCATCACCCGCGGCCGGCGCTGCCAGAGGCACTGGGTGGCCAGCACGTGCTCCACTTCGGTCGAGCCGATCCCGCACGCGAGCGCGCCGAAGGCGCCGTGGGTGGCGGTGTGCGAGTCGCCGCACACGAGCGTGATGCCGGGCTGGGTCGCGCCCTGCTCGGGGCCGATGACGTGCACGATGCCCTGGCGCGGCTCGCCGCGGCCGAAGAAGGTGATGCCGAGCCGGCGGCTGTGGCGATCGAGATCCGCCACCATGGCGCGGATCTCCGGGTTGGCGATCTCGCCGACTCCCGGCTCGGTGGGCACGTAGTGGTCGGCGGTGGCGAGGCAGGCCTCGGGCCGGCGCACCGGGCGGCCCTTGCGCTCGAGGCGGGCCAGCGCGTGGGTGGACCCCTCGTGCAGCAGGTGGCGGTCCACGTAGAGCAGCGCCTGGCGGCCGCGCCCTTCCGCCACCACGTGGCGGCTCCAGATCTTCTCGAACATGGTCAGGCGTTGCGACGTCATCGCCGCCCCGCGAACTTCTCCTCGATGCCGTGCCACCAGTCGAACCCGACTCGGCGGAAGATGTCCATCGGCCCCAGCACCGGCCCCGGCTGCCAGTCGGTGCCGTGCTCCTTCAGGAAGGCCAGCGAGCGCTCCATCGCGGGTATCGCGGCGGCCATGCACACCGCCGGGAAGATCACCATCTTGAACCCCATGCGCTCGAGCTCGGAGACCTTCACGGCGGGGGTCTTGCCGCCGATCACCATGTTGGCGAGCAGCGGCGCCTTGATCTCCCGCGCCACCCGGCGGATCTCGTCTTCGGTCTGGGGCGCCTCGACGAAGATGAGGTCGGCGCCCGCCTCCGCGTAGCGGTTGCCGCGATCGATGGCGTCGTCGAGCCCGGTGACCGCGCGGGCATCGGTGCGCGCGATGATCACGAAGTCGGGATCGGTGCGGTACTCGGACGCGGCGCGCACCTTGTCGCAGAATTCCTCGGTCGGGATCACCTGCTTGCCCGCGATGTGCCCGCACTTCTTGGGCGCCACCTGGTCCTCGATGTGGAGCCCCGCCACCCCCGCCTTCTCGTACTCCCGCACCGTCCGCACCACGTTCAGCACGTTGCCGTAGCCGGTGTCGGCGTCCGCGATGACGGGCAGGGACACGCACGAGGCCAGGTGTCCGGCGTGATCGGCCATCTCGGTGAGCGTGGCGAGGCCCAGGTCGGGCTGGCCCAGGTGCGAGGCGGCGGTGCCCGCGCCGGTCATGTAGACCGCCGGGAATCCGGCCGCCTCGATCAGGCGCGCGGAGAACCCGTCGTAGGCGCCCGGCGCGACGATGATCCCGGGGGCCTTGAGCATCTGGCGGAGGCGCGTCGTGGCTCGCATGACAGGAACCTTTCCCGGGCGCTCGGCCCGACGGGGACGGCATGGCTATCTGAGGCGCGACGGCGACGACGATTGTCGGCCAGCCGGATCGCTCTTGTCAACGCGACGAGGCTACTCGGGCAGCCCCTTCGCGACCGCGAGTCGTCTCCTGGGTGCGAGCATCGGCCCGAAGCCGCACCCCGTCAAGTGGGTCGCGGCGCGATGCGATCCCGGGCGCGCGGTCCGGCCCTTGTTGTACAATCCGCACGGGCCGTTACCCGGATCGGAGCCGAGCCATGCCGTTCGCCGACGTCGGCGGAGTCAAGCTGTTCTACGAGGAGACGGGACAGGGTGCGCCCCTGATCTTCGTCCACGAGTTCGCGGGCGACTACCAGAGCTGGCACCTCCAGGTGCGCTTCTTCGCCCGGCGCTACCGCACCATCGCCTACAACGCGCGCGGCTACCCGCCCTCCGACGTGCCCGACAAGCCGGAAGCCTACTCGCAGGCCCGGGCCGCCGACGACATCCTGGGAATCCTCGATCACCTGAAGATCCCGAAGGCGCACGTCTGCGGGCTCTCGATGGGCGGCTACGCGGTGCTCCACTTCGGGCTCCGCCACCCCGAGCGCGCGCTGTCGCTGACGGTGGGCGGCGCCGGTTACGGCAGCGTGCCGGGCGAGCGCGAGCGCTTTCGCAAGGACGTGGAGGAGACCGCGCGGCGCTTCGAGACCGACGGCATGGTGGGCGTGGCGAGCTTCTACACCAAGGGCCCCACCCGCGTGCAGTTCATGGACAAGGACCCGAAGGGCTGGCGGGAGTTCTACGACCAGTTCGCGGCGCAGTCGGCCAAGGGTCACGCGCTGACCATGCGCGGGGTGCAGATGTCGCGGCCGTCCATCTTCGAGCTGGAGGCCGCGCTCGAGCGGCTCGAGGTGCCCACCCTGATCGTGACCGGCGACGAGGACGACCCCTGCCTCGAGCCCGCCATCTTCCTGAAGCGCAAGGTCCGCTCGTCGGGACTGGTGGTGATGCCCAAGGCCGGGCACACCATCAACCTCGAGGACCCCGAGGTCTTCAACCGCGCGCTGCTCGATTTCCTCACCGCGGTGGACGCGGGCCGCTGGCCGCTCCGGAACCCCCAGTCGCAGACCGGCTCCGCCATCATGCCCGCCGCCGCGAAGCGCGAGTGAACCCAGGAGGACCGCGATGACGCTGCCGCTCTCGCCGTATACGGTGATCGATCTGACCCGAGCCCGCTCGGGCCCGACCTGCGTGCGCCAGCTCGCGGACATGGGGGCGAGCGTCGTCCAGATCTCCGCGCGCGAGGACACCGAGGGCGATTTCCCGCGCCGCGGCTTCGACTCCCAAAATCTCCACCGCAACAAGCGCTCGCTCACCCTCGATCTCAAGTCCCCGCGCGGGATCGAGATCATCCACAGGCTCGTGCGGAAGGCCGACGTGGTCGTCGAGAACTTCCGCCCGGACGTCAAGACCCGCCTCGGCATCGACTACGAGACCCTGAGCCGCATCAACCCGCGGCTGGTGTACGGCAGCATCTCGGGCTTCGGCCAGGACGGCCCCTACCGCGAGCGCCCGGGCTACGACCAGATCGCCCAGGGCATGGGCGGGCTCATGTCCATCACCGGCCTGCCCGGCCAGGGCCCGGTGCGCGTGGGCATCCCGGTGGCCGATCTCACCGCCGGCATCTTCCTGGCCCAGGGCATCCTGGTGGCCCTGCTCGAGCGCGAGCGCTCGGGGCGCGGCCAGTGGGTGCACACCTCGCTGCTGCAGGCGATGGTGACGATGCTCGACTTCCAGGCCGCGCGCTGGCTCATCGGCAAGGAGATCCCCCCGCAGGCCGGCAACGATCACCCGACCGCCATCCCCACCGGCGTGTTCAAGACCGCGGACGGCCACCTCAACATCGCGGCCTCCGGGCAGCACATGTTCCGCCGGCTCTGCGAGACGCTCGGCACCGAGCCGCTGCTCGAGGACCCACGGTTCCGCACCGCGCCCGACCGCTCGAAGAACCGCAAGGCGCTCGCGGTGGAGCTCGAGAAGGCGTTCGCCCGGCGCACCACCCAGGAGTGGGTGGAGCTCCTCAACACCAAGGGCGTGCCCTCCGGCCCCATCCTCGACGTCAAGCAGGTCTACGAGAACGAGCAGATCCGGCATCTCAAGATGGCGGTGCCGGTGAAGCACCCGGCGCTGGGCGAGCTCTTCGTGCAGGCCCCCCCGGTGACGCTCTCGCGCACGCCGGGCGGAGTCCGCACCCACGCGCCCGACACCGGCGAGCACAGCGATCAGATCCTGGCCGAGCTGGGCTACTCCCCGGCCGACATCGCCTCCCTTCGCACCGACAAGGTCATCTGACAGGAGAACGACGTGAGAGAGAACGCGCTGAGGAAGATCTGGGGCCGCGGCGAGGCGGTGGTGAACGGCTGGCTCTCCATCCCGAGCGGCTTCTCGGCCGAGGTGATGGCGCACCAGGGCTTCGACTCGCTGACCATCGACATGCAGCACGGCGTGGTGGACTACCAGGTGGCGGTGAACATGCTGCAGGGCATCTCCACCCTGGGGGTGGTGCCGCTCGCCCGGGTGCCGTGGAACGATCCGGCGCGCCTCATGAAGATCCTCGACGCGGGCGCCTACGGGGTCATCTGCCCGATGATCAACACCGCGCAGGAGGCGGAGGCGATGGTGCGGGCGTGCAAGTACCCGCCGCGCGGCTACCGGAGCTGGGGCCCGGTGCGCGCCTCCCTCTACGCCGGCTCCGACTACGGCGACCACGCCAATACCGAGACCATCGTGATGCCGATGATCGAGACCGCGGAGGCGCTCAAGAATCTGGACGAGATCCTGAGCGTGGACGGCGTGGACGCCATCTACGTGGGGCCCTCCGACCTGAGCCTGGCCATGGGCCTCAAGCCGCGCCTCGACCAGACCGACCCGCCGGTGGTGGAGGCCCAGAAGAAGATCGTGGCCGCCTGCAAGCGGCACAACGTCGTCGCGGGCATCCACAACGCCACCGCGACCTACGCGCTCAAGATGATCGCGGAGGGCTACCAGTTCGTGACCCTGGCGAGCGACAGCCGCTTCATGGCCGCCAAGGCGGCCGAGGAAGTGGGCGTCGTGCGCAAGACCGGCACCAAGGCCGGGAAGCTGCCGGCCTACTAGTGCCGGCCCGGCTGGACGGCGCGCTGCTCGAGCGGGCGCGCGCCCACCTGGGCTCCTTCGAGCGGCAGGCCCTGCCCGACGACGGGCGGCGACGGGCCGCGGTGGCCCAGGTGCTCCTGCCCAACGAGGACGGCCGCCCGTGCTTTCTCATCACGCGGCGGGCCGCGACGCTGCGGAAGCACACCGGCCAGTGGGCGCTGCCGGGCGGCCGCCTCGACGCGGGGGAGACCGCGGAGCGCGCGGCGCTGCGCGAGCTGCAGGAGGAGGTGGGCCTCACGCTCGACGAGAGCACCGTGCTGGGGGTGCTCGACGACTACGGTACGCGCTCGGGGTTCATCATCACCCCGGTGGTCGTGTGGGCCGAGCCCGAGCACGAGCTCACGCCGAACCCGGCGGAGGTCGCCAAGATCTTCCGCGTGCCGCTCGACGACCTGGAAGGGCCGGACGTGCCCCGCCTCATCAACATCCCGGAGAGCGACCGCCCGGTGATCCAGCTGCCGCTGCTGGGCACCCTGATCCACGCGCCGACCGCGGCCGTCCTCTACCAGATGCGCGAGGTGGTCGTCCACGGACGGCCGACGCGCGTGAACCATTTCGAACAGCCCGTGTGGGCCTGGCGCTGAGCGCGCGGGCCCGCGGACCGGAGGAAGCGCCATGGGAGTGCTGGACGGACAGGTCGCGATCATGACCGGCGGCGGCACCGGCATCGGCCGCGCGGCCGCGCTGATGCTGGCCGCCGAGGGCGCGCGGGTGGTGGTGGCCGGCCGGCGCAAGGCGCCCATCGAGGCGGTCGTCGCCGAGATCGCCAAGGCGGGCGGCCACGCGGTGGCGCGCGTCTGCGACGTGGCCAGGCCCGCGGAGGCGCGCGCGCTCGCGGAGTGGACGGTGGCCCAGTACGGCCGGGTGGACGTGCTCGTCAACAACGCGGGACACTCCAGCAAGCGCCGCAACGTGCGCTGGGTCGAGCAGGAGGACTGGGACGCGGTGGTGGCGGTGAATCTGACCGGGGTCTACGCCCTCACCCAGGCGGTGCTGCCGAACATGATCGAGCGAGGCGGGGGCACCATCGTGACGGTGAGCTCGCTCGCCGCGCTCAAGCCCGGCCTCATCGGCGGCGCGCCCTACGGCGCGGCCAAGGCGGGGGTGCGCAACCTCATGGGCCACGTCCACACCGTGCTGCGGGAGAAAGGCATCCGCGCCACCACCATCATGCCCGCCGAGGTGGACACCCCGATCCTCGACAACCGTCCCCTGCCGCCCGACGCGACCGCACGCGCCACCATGATGCAGGCCGAGGACGTGGCCCGCGCTATCATGCTGTGCGTGACCCTGCCCGCGCGCACCGTGATCGAGGAGATGGTAATGAGCCCCACGATCCTGCGGGACCAGAGCGCCGACATCCGGACCGCGCGCGACCTCGGGGCGACGCCGGGCGCGCGCTAGCCCGAGTCTCCCGGCCACGATGACCCGGACGCTCCGGCCCCGATGGAGGCCTGCTGGACGTGGTTGCGGAAGCCGATCGGATCGCGCACCCGACGGAACACCTCGCGGGCGCCGCCGGTGCCGGTGACGGTCAGATCACCGTGATTGAGCAGGCGCCCCAGGAGGCCCTGCTGCACGCCGATCGACTCCACCTTGGAGAGCAGCAGCTCGGTGGTGTAGCGCGAGATGAGCCCCACCTTGAAGATCAGGCGCGAGGTGGTGACCGCGAACTCGGAGGTCATGAGCTCCACGTAGTGGACGAAGGTCCAGAGCAGCCCGACCAGCGCGACCGCCCCGCCGATCATCCAGAGCCACGGCGGGTCCTGCACGCGGCGGAGCAGGATCATCAGGACGACGCCGCCCGACAGCACCAGCATCGGCTTGACGAACAGCACCCAGTGCAGCCGCGTCTTGTACAGCACGCGCTCCCCCGGCAGCAGGTGCCGCTCCACGTACCCCACGGCCTCAGCCTACCTCACACCGAGGTCAGGTCTTGCATTGCGACATTGCTCGCGGCGGCACGGCCTGGTGGGTGAGCGGGCGGGTGGCGCCGGGGTAGCCCCTGCCCGGGCGGCCGGAGCGGGCCCCCCGAGTCCGGTGCGCCGCTCGAAGAGCGG
>Ga0209640_10006698_pt1 | contig 10064 bp, 9 predicted proteins | sample RifCSP10_1_FD_184018 | JGI IMG/M metagenome (GOLD analysis project Ga0209640, IMG submission 184018) | Soil microbial communities from Rifle, Colorado - Rifle CSP2_sed 10_1 (SPAdes) (version 2) | ecosystem: Environmental > Terrestrial > Deep subsurface > Rock core/Sediment | place: Rifle... | reverse complement strand
CCGAAGGCTTTCTATGCGGCGGCGGAATTCGTGCTCAACGGTTACCTGCGCCGGGCTCTGGAGCAGGAACCCATCGATGGCGAGCGGGTCAAGAGCCTGTTGGAGACCGCCAAACTTGAGGGCGTTGCCCTTGACGCCGCCACCCTGGAATTCATCTACCGGCGCAGCCTCCAACGAATGGTAAAACGACTGGTGATTCATCCCACCGAAGTCGAGCTCAAGCAATTAAACAGCGCTGCCGATCTGATCCAAACGCTGCCTTTTTCGGTGAACCTGTGGGAAATCCAAAACGCCTTCTATCACTTGTTGGAGAATATTTATCCCGACCTGCGCCGGCAGAAGGATCTGGGCAGCAGCACGGCCGCGGCTTGGGTGGAGTCCTTCGAGGCGCTGGGACGGAAACTTGCAGTCAAGGTTGGATAAACTCCGGCTCCATTTGTCTCGTCGCCAATCCCCTGATAATTTGTCAACTTCACCTGTGTGGAGAAGGAAGGTGCCCGGTGGTGCCGCTGGTCTTCAAAACCGGCAAGCCCGACTCAAAAAGATGAAGAGAGAACGGAGACTTGGCAATAAGTCGTCGTTTTTGTTTCGGTATTTCATCGTTTCAGATTCTTTCACATTTTGCAGATATAAAGTCATCAAGGCTCATTTTTGGTGGAAATTGGTAACAGGGTGGTTACATGGGAACAGCCTGTCGTGGACCAGTGAACCCGGATTCCGCAGTTGAAGTTACAATCTCTACTGAGCGAGGTGTGAGACTGGAGTAGCAAAAGGCACCCAGATCCGCTGGATCGAAGTTTTTTTTGGTGCTTGGCAATCTGTTGCAAGCAGGTTAAGGATACCACTCACGGCACCGGTGGTCTAAACGCTGTTAGAGGCACAACTCCATTGCCTTCGCTACGAAAGGCTCGCGGCTCGTTCCGTGCATTAACTTTCAACTGCGGAATCCGGGCTGAAAAGCGATGCACTGAGAACGTGTGTATGGACCCGCAATGTACTTGGCTTCGGGCGAACTATGGTAGTGAGCGGCGTTACTGCCGGGAATGATTAATTTTATTTGTAAGACACGGTGAGACGCTGTTAAGAACTCGTAGTTAGCTTTTCTTTTACGCTACACATGCCATCCATTCACTCCGAATTGTTTGGAACGTGCTTCCCAGGGTCTCCGGAACCCTAAGTACAGGTTCGATTCCTGTCGGGCGCGCCATGTTGATTTTGCTAGAGAGTCTTACCAATCAGCGATAACCAGAAAAGAGCAGGGTTGCCTATAAGGTTGCCCAAATCCTTCAGTGTCAGAGCACTTTTCACTATTGCTGCACTCATAAGTTTGATTTCATTCCCTCTACTTTTGGGAACGTTTTGGGAACGCGGATTGACCACCGTTATGTTCCTGGCTAGTTTATTTTGCATTTTTTTGACAGCGGCTCGACCGAGATCCCGCAGCCACCACCAAAAACCCATGAGCTGCGGCAAAAGCAAAAGAGCGGCGGAAATGGTTATGGCGCTAGCAAATGCGATGAACGAAACGGTCAGAAGAGGGGATACCGGCATCGTGGTCGGGCGGTGAACCCTGTCCGAAAGGAGCAAAAAGTTAAAAGGCACCGCGGTTTGCTGGCTTGGATCGCCCAAGCATAAGGGCGAACGAGTTTGGCCGTAGCTATCAGTAATTTGTCATCCATCTAAAGATATTTCAGCGGGAGCCACCTATATGGAGGAGGGGGATAACTAATAACAAACAGCTTGTGACGATGTTCTGCCGCGCAACCACCGTAAACATAACACCCTATGCCACCCCACGCCGTGGGGTCTTGGGGTGAGAAAAATATCAAACTATTAGTGCAAAAAGTCCTCTGACACGTGCGGCAGTAAGCCGCGTGCTCCGTACAGCAATATTTGCCGCAACTATCACACCGCGATGGCTTTCTCTTATCCACGTCAAGTAGACAGCACTCAAGAACACCGCAAATCGAACCGTCGAATTGAAGAGTTCTTACAATGGGGAAGAAACCGTCATCTAGTTCTTTGTTGCAATCACATACGCTCTTTTCCATACACGTCCTACAAAATCTACCTTTAACGCTAGGAGGGAATCGGACAAATGGAAGGACGTGCTGATGAAAGTTATGATGTGCGGGTTGACACCTCAAGTCGTTATGTTCGGTGTATGGTGGACCCTGCGTAATCCCATCACTCCTCGGAGGCTTCGTACTATGCCCGCCACAATAATCCCGATAGTTCCGACAATAGAAGAGTTCCTCTCGGATTCGCCAAAAGTGTCTCCGATCGAAATCTACAACAAAATCATAGCTGTGATAACGACACGTCCTAAGGCCGCACAAATCGCACGTAGTGGAGGCTCGCTTCTTGCAATTAAGAACATCGCAGATTTCCTTCATAATGGCCCGGACCTCAAACGTCGACGTCTTCTGGGTCGCAAATAATAGTAATAGTAGAGGGCCGCCTATCAAAATGTCCAGCTTTTTTCAATGAGATAAAATCGAATGTCATTTAAGACTCAAAAGTGAACCATTTTTAACGGATTTAAAATTTAAAAGCGAACTCCTTTGAGGACCAGAATCAGAGCCAAAAACGGAGGTTCTGGTTATGGCCCAGTTGCATAGAAAGTTTACCGACGGTCAAGTCAAAGAGATGCTCCAGCGTTACCTCACCAACGAAGTCGAAAGACCCTACATCCAGGAGATCCTGAGGATTGGAAAAACCCGGTTCTTTGCCCTGATCAAATCCTATCAGACCAACCCGGCGGGCTTCTCCATCCACTACCGTCGTCAAACCAAAAGTCGCTCCATCGCCCCATCCATCGAAAGAAACGTCGTTAAGGAACTGACTATCGAAAAACGATTGATTCAGAACAAGGACGTGCCGATCCGCTCCTACAAATATAGCTACATCAAAACCAGACTCGAATCCGCTTACGGCCAGAAGATCTCTCTGCCCACCATCATCGATCGGGCCAAAAAGCACGGCTTTTCTTGAGAAAGCCCCACAGAACGGTCCACGATCGCGAAGTCCTTAACCACTACACCGGCCAACTCATTCAGCACGACGCGTCGGTACACCTGTGGGCCCCCGCAGCCCGCGAAAAATGGTGGCTGATTACCTCGCTTGATGACTTCAGCCGCTTCATCCTCTATGCCGCCCTCTTGAAACGAGAGACCTCCGGGCTCATATCGTGGCACTTCAAACGGTCTTGCTCAAATACGGTTGTCCGTTCTCCTATTACGTCGATTTCCACTCCATATTCCGCTTTGTCCAAGGACGCGATTCCATCTGGCGCGATCACCACAAGGTCACCGATCAGGTCGTCCCCCAATGGAAACCGGTCTTGGCCGACTGCGGTGTCAAGGTCATCTACGTCCTCTCCCCCGGGGCCAAGGGCCAGATTGAGCGCCCCTACCAGTGGCTCCAGGAGCACCCCGCGCGCACCAGCGTGCGAGCCAACACTACCGATATCCGCCAGGCCAGAACTTTCCTGTGCCAGGAAATCCAGTGCGATAACTTCCGCCAAGTCCATTCCTCTACTTTGGAGATCCCCTTCTTCCGTTTGCAAAAAGCCTTGAAAGAAAAACGCTCCCTTTTCCGGCAGTTCAAAATCAAACTGTCTTACGTTGGATCGCACCGTCGATGCTTACCGCCGGGTTTCTGTGAACAACCGTCCTCTTACCGTCAACCATGCTAACCCGGGTGACGCTCTCAGCGTCCGCTTCTATCCTATGACCAACGGCCTTACCGAACTACGCTTCTGGCGTGATGGCCAGCTGCTCGATATCCACCAGCTCAAAACAATCGACTTGAAGGGAGTTCAGTTTTAATTTTTGAACAGTTCACTTTTAAAATTTAGCCAACATGAGATAAAATCGAAATAAGTAGTGTCCCAACGTTTAGTGGTTGAGGGTTGATACGTTAATAAGTTACTGAACAGCTTTAGAAAATCCATGGTTTTGTCTGGTCTCGATTGTCGGAGTAGGAATCATGGTCGTCCACAACCCTCTCCATGGATCCGGACGTGCAGCATTACTGCAACTGGCTCTTGCCTTGGGTAATAACGCCAAACCGCTGCCAGACTTGGCCGTCGGACGCTGTCTTCATGGGTCACTCCCAGTTAAGACAATCTATTTCTCAGCAGCGGCTTTCAACGCTTCATAAAAGTCCCGATACGGCTTTCCCGGCAATTCGATCGGCAAATCTCGAAGTATTTTTACTCCCCAGGTCTCCGGCAGTTGGACGCCGACGACGGTGCGCACGCAGAGCAGGTCCATGGCCTCTTGGGCGTTGCGGCGAACCGTCGCAACCACATGGCGCATGCGATATTTTTTTCGGCCCGGCGCCAGATCGCGCAGGACCATGGGCATCGCATCGCCTTCCTTCAATTCGCCCGAGCGACGCACAAAAGTCTCCCAAACCTGTTTCTCAGTCTTTGAAGCCATACGATTTCCACTCCGCCAAAACTTTTTCTTGCACCGATTGCGGAAAAATTGTATCGAAAGTCGCTTTGACCGGTACTTCCCATTCTCTCGACCACTCGCCGGGCCAGGTGCAATCGTAAAGCACGGTGGCGCCTTTCTGCATCGCCCTTTCCCTTTGGCTGTAGCAGGGTGTCAGCGTGTTGGCCCGGCCTTCGTAGTGCACGACATGAATGCCATGGGCCGGGTGACATTTGGTGGAAAAAGCGTGGATCACTTTGCCCAGATCATAGACATCGAGGTCAGCCTCCACCAGAAATATTTTCGAGATCAGGGCGCGCCGCGAGGTGAGAGTTTCGAGGATTTCCCGCGCCACCTGCTTACCGCCGTACTTGACCCCGATCACCGCCATGTGCACAGCGCTCTCCCGCGGAATATTGACCTCGAGCACCGGCACCCCATGCCTTTCGAGCCTGCGCTTGATCGCCACCGCACCGGTAAGCGCGGTGATGGTCGAGCTGTCGTCGCGGTAACCGGTAGCGTCGATGGTGAGGATGGGATTATTTCGGTGGGTGATCGCGGTCACAAGACAAAAAATACCGTTGCCCATCTCGCCGGTGCGGTAACCTGGATATTCACCGTAAGGACCTTCGAGTCCGCTTGCGTTAGGCAGCACTTCGCACTCGATGACAATTTCCGCATGGGCGGGCACGAGAAGATCGCTGGTCTCGCAGCGAACAAGCTCCACCGCCGCGCCGCGCAACCCCCCGGCGAGGGCGGCCTCCTCGCCGCCAAGGTGATAGGTCGCCGCGGCCGTGAAGTGAGAGATCGGATCGGCGCCGATCACCAACGCCATCGGCATCGGCTGATTCAGCGCCACGTAGTGATCCTGAAATACTTTACCGAAATGGCTGGTCGGCCTGGGAAAGCCGCTCAGATATTGTGAATTATAGACCATGAAGCGATACATTCCCCAGTTCATCCATTTGGTCTGCGGATCATACGACACCGCTATGTCCCAGGTGCCGAGGTAACGACCGCCATCGCCGTCATGTAGCATCGGCGCGGGTAAGTCATAAACATCGGCATCCTGGCCGAGTTTGATGTTTTCCTTGCAGGGGCCTCCCTTCACCACGGCGGGCGGGATCAGCCTCCCCTCGCGCTTTTCGTACTCGGCGTAGATTTCTTTAAGCGAAGTATCAGGCGGCAATCCGAAGGCGAGCGCTACGCGCCGCCATGTCGCCATTGGATTCGCAAAAGCGGTCATCTCCTGCGAATAATCCGTGATTCGTTTGAACCAGAGCGCAGGGCCATCCTTTTCGCAGGCAAGCCGGCAGACGGCGCCGAGCTCGAGATCCCAGTGGACTTCCTTTTCGATCTCGTGCAGATCGCCGCTGGATCGCAGCGCCTCGATAAAATCTCTTGTGTCGTTAAACATTCGTCTCACTCCTTCGATCCCAGATCCGTTTCACTTTGACCCGCTCCTCGACTTTTAGCGAACGGCTCAGCTCCCCGGGCGCGAGCAATTCCGCGTCCATGGCCAGTCACGTCGTTACTTTCAATTCCCGCTCCAGCCGTTCTCGAAGCGAGTTTGTGTCTTCTGCGATCGAACGCTTCTCCACCTGCAGCATCACCCGGTCCTGCTGGCCCGCCCGGTCGAGTATCAGCCGGTACTCTCGAGTCAGTTCGGGAAAACGCTCCAGCACGCGCTCCACGGCGGTTGGGTAAAACGGCACACCGCGCACTTTCAACATTTCACTGGCCCGCCCCTTGATCTTCATTAGCCTGCGGAATGTTCTTCCGCAGGGACAGGGATCATCGCTGATCGAGCTAATGTCTTCTAAATTGTACCGGATAACCGGCGCAGCTTCCTTGAAAAGGCTGGTAACCACTACGACACCATCCTGTGCCGAGCCCGCGGGCGTCAATGTGTCGCGGTCCAAAATCTCGAAGATGTACGCGTCTTCATTGATGTGATAGCCGCTTTGCTCGGGACATTCGAACGTTGGCGCGCCCGTCTCTACACTGCCAAAATTGTCGTAAGCCTTGATCCCCCCAGTGCGCCTCGATGGCCCTTCGGGCGGCCTCGGTCATGGCCTCAGCGGTGTGAACGCCCAGTCGGAGCTTAAAGTCTCGTTTCAAGTCCAGCCCTATGCCTTCCGCCACATCTGCCAGGTGCAAGACATAAGAAGGCGTCCCCGCTACGACCGTCGCTCCCCAGTCAGAAAGAAGTCGGACCTGCCGCTCGCTCGGTGTGACAGCGCCACTGCCGGTGGGCACCACCAACGCTCCAAGCTTCATCGCCCCCTCGGTGGCGGTGAAGCCTGCAATAAACAATGAATAGGTAAAGACAACGTGAAAAATGTCGCCGCCACGAACTCTTTGGGCATAAAGGCGGCGCGACCAAAGATTGGTTATCGTGTCCCAGTCGCGGCGGGTATGAAAAAATGGCTTGGGGTTTCCCGTGCTTCCGGAACTCGCTTGAACTCGAATCGCCGGAAAATTTCCCTGATAACTGCCGAAGGGAGGATAGGCGAGAAGATCCGCCTCGATATCTCGCTTGCTGATTACGGGAAGCTTCTCAAGATCAGCCAGCAGCCGGATATCGTTTGGCCCAATCCCTTTCTCCTGCCAAAGCTTTCGGTAAAACGGGATATGTTCCCAGGTTCGACGGAAAAGGGCGATGAATCTATCTTTTTGGAGGCGTTGTAATTGGCCTCGGGGAGATCTTTCGATCGTCGCGCTGGCCGGAGCGGGCGCATAAGTCTTTACCGCCATGATTCATTTCTCTCGGCGATCAAACAGCTCTCGCCAATTTCTCATAGCTGCATCTTTTTGTTGCGCGCTTATTTCTACGGCGGCTGGAAAATCTTTCAACCATTCATAGGGTCGGCAGGCGTCGATGATCATTCGCGAACTGAAGCCCTTTTTGTCCTTGGGAATCGCAGGGTCTAAGGGTCCGCTCCAGGCCCGGCGGATGATCTCCACTGATTGCACTGGATCAACCCGGGTGCACATGGCCCAGAGGACATCGTTGATGTCGGTGACATCGATGTCATCGTCGACAACAATCACGTAGCGACCTAGATAGGCGCCCGCGTGACACTGCGAGGCAACCAAACCGGCTTGGCGGGCGTGTCCGGCATAGCGCTGACGAATTGAGACAACCGTCATGAAGCGATTGTAATAGGATGCTACATCTATGATGTCGGGAACACCCGTTTTCTCCAACTGATCCCGAATATAGGCGGACCTAATCAGATCGCTACAGCCATCGGAGCGACCCGTGGGTCGAAAAGGTGGGGAGCCGGTAATGATCGGATTGTTGCGGTGATAGAGCCGTTTCACTTTAACCACCGGCTCCAATCTCTCGCCACTTGCGTAGTAACCGGTCCATTCGCCAAAAGGTCCTTCAATCTTACTTTCGCGTGGTAAGATTTCACCTTCAATCGCGATCTCAGCATGAGCCGGGATGGGAAGACCCGTCACCTCGCCTTTAATCACTTCCACGGCCTGCCCTTTGATACCTCCCACATAGTCCAGTTCCGAGCGGCCAAAGGGCTCTGGCTTGGAAGCGATCAAATGCAGGAGGGGATCCTGACCAAAGCACGCAACCACCGGACAAGATTTTCCGTTTTCAAAGTACTTGGTCCGGTGAATTCGTCCATGCTTTCCGGGTGACATCCAGATCGCGATAGTGTCTCGGTCATGAACCATGATCCGATAGGTGCCCATGTTGATCCAACCATCGTCTGGATCGCGTGTTATGACTATGTCCCCTGTGCCGATGTACCTTCCACCGTCTTTTTCATGCCAAAAGGGAACTGGAAATTTCCACAGGTCGATATCACTGCCGTCGTAGACATTCTCCAGAATAGGACCGGAAGACACAGTGATCGGCGCAATGGATTGGGGATTCGACAGCCGCTTGCGCCAGGCGTCAATAAACTCGTGACGAGTGATATCGACGGGAAGGTTTGTAGTGAGCGCAGATCTGCGCAGAGATTCGAAGAGTCCGACCAAAACCCGATAACCCTTGGGATAACCCTTGATTTGGTCAAAAAGAAACGCAGGGCTGTCTGCCTTTCCCTTAGAGGCGAGGGCCGTGATCGTACCCATTTCCAAATTCCAATCGGCCCCATCGAGGACTTTCAATTCCCCCATATGTTCCACCTGCTCAAGCCACTCTCTTAGATCTCTGTAGCTCACATAAACCTCCCGTTGCTTCATTCCGCCACTCGCATTTCCGTCGGCAGTATATTGAGTTCCTCGACGCCGTCCTGTCGCACGATCACCGTTCCACCGATATTGGTGCGCTGTTTCCCCTTACAAGCGTTTGGCTCAAGCTCAAAGACCATTCCCGCCTGGATCACGAGATCTCCGCCCATGGCAGGCCTTCCGCGCAGACCATTGTATTTCTCGTGCCCTGGCATTTGCTCGATCCCCACTTGGGTGGCACTGGTCCAGCCAATGGGATTCAAGCTATGGATAAGGGGCGTCAAATGCCAGCACCCTTCTGAGCGGATCGGCTCTTCCATGGCATCACATACCTGCTGGAAGGTCTTTCCTGGACGAAGCGCTTCGAGCCCCACCTCGTAAGAGATCCGGGCAACCCGGCCGCACTCGGCCGTGATCGAGTTTACTGGATTGAGCGAGACCGCCATCTGCTGCTGAGCTTCTAAACCACCATAGCAAGGAAAAATCTCGGCCTGAACTAAATCTCCGGCCTGCAAAATCCGCGGCGGTTGCGCCTGGTATTGCCACATGGGCGGGCCCCAGCTCATGTTATCTATCCCGGTATGCAGTATTAGGAGCGGATAGCGAACCGCGGCGCCGCTTTCGCAAATGCTCTTCATAATCTCCGCATAGAGTGAGCGCTCGCTCACACCCGGCTTCATGTTGTTAATCATCACCTCGCAAGCACGCTCGCCAGCTCTCGCGGCCCATCGAACCAGCTCCAACTCTTCATCGCTCTTGACCAGAATGAGTTCGCAGAACGACAGAGACAGGTCGATAAACGTCGCGCCCTTTAGCTCCTCCAGGATGTAGTCCCAAGTCTTGTATGGGATAGTGCCGCCGCTTTCTCCAGGCGCCCGGCTTTCCAGGCCCACGACGCCGATTTTTCCACGCTCAAATCCCTTTTCTTTCAGCACCGCTGCGATGGCCGGACCTGTCACACCCACCCGCATGTCCTCTACCCAGGCGGGAAAGCCGCGCAAAGTGCTCTCCATCTGGCGGGTGATGCGGGTACCGGTCCAGCTCAAACAAACAGGGTCGCCCTCCAGTGGAAAAATGACAACCCCTTCCGGGTAGTCGTTGGTAAGATAGCCCTCAAGTTGCTCGCGGCTCTTGAATCCGCCTAACAGGAGGCACTCAACCCCCTTTTGCCTCATCATCTCCCGGACTTTAAGCCAACGCCGATCACGCTCATTTAGCGACAGTACCGGATATTCTGTTTTCATGATTCAAACTCCTTCTGACGAACGTTGCCAAACTATTTTCGCGGGCGGTATACCACTGCATCCATCCGGACTTCTACACCATTGGCCACGCATTCGCGGATGAAGGTCTCCCGAATGCTTGGATCTTCATCTTCATATTCGATCTGCTCACCGAAGTTTTCCTGATATTTTCTCCAGTTGT
>Ga0209640_10006697_pt1 | contig 10067 bp, 10 predicted proteins | sample RifCSP10_1_FD_184018 | JGI IMG/M metagenome (GOLD analysis project Ga0209640, IMG submission 184018) | Soil microbial communities from Rifle, Colorado - Rifle CSP2_sed 10_1 (SPAdes) (version 2) | ecosystem: Environmental > Terrestrial > Deep subsurface > Rock core/Sediment | place: Rifle... | reverse complement strand
GGTTTAGCGGGACGGGCATCTTGTTGACCGAGGAGACGGCGCACGAGTTCTTCTGTCTGGCGGACGTTGAGTCCCTTGTTGACGACGGTGGCGAATGCGGCGGTCTGCGCCTGCGGGTTGGGGAGCGCGAGCAGCGCGCGGGCGTGGCCCTCGGTGATCTGCCCGCTCGCGAGCGCGTCGAGGAGGCGCGCGGGGAGTTTCAGCAGGCGCAGAGTGTTGGTCACCGTCACACGCTTCTTGCCGACTTTGGCCGCGATCTCCTCGTGCGATAGCCCGAAGTCTTCGGCGAGATGCTTGTAGGCGTGCGCGGTCTCCAAGGGGCCGAGGTCGGAGCGCTGGATGTTCTCGACGAGGGCAAGCTCGAGCAGCTGCTGGTCAGTGGCCTCGCGGATGAGGGCGGGGACGGTGGGCAGGCCCGCGAGTCGGGCGGCCTCCAGTCGCCGCTCGCCCGTGATGAGGGTGTACTGGCCGGGGTATGCGGACTGCGCGACGACAAGGGGTTGGATCACGCCGTGCTCGCGGATGGAGTTGGCCAACTCTTCCAATTCGGTGGGGTCGAGGCGCGTGCGGGGCTGCCGCGGGTTGCGTCCAATGGCCGACACCGGCAACTGGGTGACGCCAGCGCTCGTTTCGGAAACCGGGATGAGGGCGTCGAGGCCGCGCCCGAGGCCGCGCTTTGCAGGCATTGTTCTCTACGATTTGAACTGACACAGTGACAAGGTGACACGGTGATGGGGTGACCTTGTCACCCAGTCACCTTGTCCTTTGTTGTGACTCCGTCGCCTCTTAGAAGCTCCTCCGCCAAAGCGCGATACGCCAGGCCGCCGGGCGAGCTGGGGGCATAGGCTGAGATGGGCAGGCTGTGCGAAGGCGCTTCCGCGAGCCGGACACTGCGCGGAATGATAGCCCGAAACACTTTTCCTGGGAAATGCTTGTGGACTTCCTTCACTACCTGCGCGGATAAACTGGCTCTGGCGTCGAACATCGTCATCACCAGCCCGCGGATGACGAGCTGCGGGTTGAGCGCCGACCGCACGCGCGAGAGGGTGTGCGTCAACTGCCCCAATCCCTCGAGCGCGAGATACTCGCATTGCACGGGGATGATGACGCCACTGCGTGCGGCGACCAGCCCGTTGAGCGTGAGCAGGCCGAGCGAGGGCGGGCAGTCAATCAGGATGTAATCGTAGCCCGCCTCGCTGGGGGCAAGGGTTTTGCGGAGCTGGCTTTCGCGCGCGAGCAGGCCGACCAGCTCAACTTCCGCCCCGGCGAGGGCCGGCGACGAGGGGAGGAGCGCGAGCTTAAGCTCAGGGCTGTGCAACACGTGATCGCCTGCCGGAACCTCGTTGATGAGCGACTCGTACACGCTGCCGTTGACTTTGGTCTTGTCAATGCCGAGCGACGAGGTGGCGTTGGCCTGCGGGTCGAGGTCCACCAGCAGCACGCGCTGGCCGACCGCGGCGAGATACGCGGCGAGGTTGATGGCGGTGGTGGTCTTGCCCACCCCGCCTTTCTGGTTGGCGATGGCGTAAATGCGAGTCATGTCAATGCACACTGCACGGCGCTCAATGGTGAAGTTAAAATCGTGCGGTCTACTGCGCTCTCATCCTACACCAGTCCACCTCATCGGGCGTGGGCACGCCGTCCAGTCCGGGGCGCGTCACCGAGATGGCCGCGACCTGGTTGGCGAATCGGGCGGAAGTCCAGGGGTCTTGCGTTTCATAGAGATGGATGAAAAATGCTGCCGCGAAAACGTCGCCCGCGCCCGTGGGGTCAACCTGCGTCCTGGGTAGGGCGGGAAAATGCTGGGCGTGCTTACCGTTCACGAAGACGGTGCAGCCGCGCGCGCCCCGAGTCACGACCAGCACCTGTGCCGCGGCAGCCCATTGTTCTGCCAACGACCAATCGCCGCGCAGGTCTTCGAGGCTCAGCACCGTGGCGCTGGGGCAGGGGAGAATCTCGAAAGCCCCCGGCCAGCCGTTGTGGGTGACGCGGCCATCGCCGTCCCACTGGCGCAGCCAGCCCTGCGGGGTGAGGCCCACGAAAGCCCCCTCGAACCCGCAGGCGATCTCCGGCGCGAGTTCCTGCGCGAGCGGGGCGAGGTGAATGATGGGGCTGCGCTGCCACGCCATCGGAATGGCGGCCCGGGTGAGCGGCGCGGCGCGCGCGCGGACGAACTGCGTGCGCCCACGCGGAGCGGGGCCGTAGATGTTCTCGAACGTGGTGGTGGCAGGGGAAGCGGTCCGGGCGCAGGCAAACCCAGCGAGGGGGCCGAGGTCGAAGCCATCCCCGTACGAGGTGACCAGGCCGGGCCGGTAGCCGAGGGCGTGGGCGGTGAGCGCAGCGTAAGAGACCGTGCCGCCGAGTCGCCAGCCGTCACGCACGAGGTCTTTGGCGATGTGGCCAATAGCGAGGTACTGGATGGCGGTGTCGGTCATATCCCGTAATGCGTATTGCGTATTCCGTAGTTCGTGTCCGCAATACGCACTACGATCTCAGGTTACTTGGGAATGATGGTAACTTTGCGCCGGTCGCCCTCGCCTACGCTTTCGGTGCGCACGGCGAGGTGGTCGCGCAACTCGAGGTGGATGATGCGCCGCTCGTTGGCGGGCATCGGCTCGAGGGTCATGGTGCGCCCGCGCTCGACGGCCTGTTCGGCTACGCGCTGGGCCATGCGGCGGAGCTGCTGTTCGCGGCGCTGGCGGTAGCCCTCCACGTCCACCGCCAGACTCACGGCCTGGTTCAGCTGCTTGGAAATAATCAGGCGGACGATATACTGCAGGGCGGCCAGCGTTTCCCCCTTGCGCCCGATGAGCATACCCAGATCGTTGCCCTGCACGTCCAGCAGGAGCTGCGGGGCCTCGCCGGGTTCCTCCGGCGCGCCCCAGCTCGCGCGCACCTCCGCCTTGATTTTCATTTTGGCCAACAACTCTTCCAGAGATTGCCGGGCGACTTGCAGGGTGTTGTCTTCCGATTCCGGGTCTGCCATGGCAAAGACTCCTCAGGACAACCAACTCATGACCAAGCCGCGCGAGGGCGCAGGTGCTTCACGCTCGGGTGGATTTCTTTTTCTGCGTGCGGGTCGGGGCCGGCGTGGCCGGGCCGCGAAAGCTCAGCACGTTCTTCCAGTTGATCTTCATGCCGGGCGTGAGCGCGTACTGGGCGATGCTCAAGATGTTGCCGACGATCCAGTAGATGGACAGGCCGGAGGCCACTTGCAGCGAAAACCAGCCGATCATCAGCGGCATGGTGACGGCCATGGACTGCGACATCTGCGCGGCCTGCGGGTCGGCGCTCGGCGGCGTCATCACTTTGGACTGGATCCACGTCGTCGCCACGACGAGGATCGGGATGATATAGTACGGGTCGCGCAAGCCCAGGTTGAGCCACAGGAAGCGGTTGTCAATCGGGATCAGCGAGGCCAGGCTGGGCAGGAAGGAGTAGTGTATCTGGGAGAGGTAGAACAATTGCATGGGCGAAGCGGCCATCGTCAGCGTGAGCGCCGCATACAAGCCGCCCATGATGGGGATCTGCACGAACAAGGGCAGGCAGCCCCCCAGCGGATTCACCCCGGCCTCCTTATAAAGCTTCATCTGCTCCTGCGCCAGCTTCTCTTTGTCCTTCGCGTACTTCTCCTGCATCTTCTTGAAGGCTTCGCTCTGCTGCAACTCGGCGAGCTTCTTCGACGAATTCTGCTGCTGCTGGGTGAGCGGCCAGACGACGAGGCGGGAGAGGATCGTAAACACGACGATCGTCAGGGTAAAGTTGCTGAACAGCAGCCAGTAGACCAGCAGCAGGCCGTTCACCATCGGTTGAATAATGATGTCCCACATAGTTACTTACTCGGAGCGAAAGGCCATTTGAATTCACCTGTGGTGGTGTAGGCCACGAGCAGGTTATCGCCCTGATAGGGCGTCACTAAGACGAGATCGTTGACGACGAGCGGCGCGGCGAGCAACTGGCCCGGTTTGCCCGTCGCCGTCTGGGGCTGTGACCAGCGCACGCTCCCGTCCGACAGATTGAGCGCATACAACTTGCCGTCCCCGTCGCTGACGTACAGCGTATCGGAAGTCACGGTGGGCGAGGCGCGGATGACGCCGCCGGGGGTCACGGCCCACTTCTGCGCACGGGTCTGCGCGTCCAGCGCGAACACGGTCCCGCTCAGATCGGTGAAGTACAGCACGCCGTCTTGCACGACCGGGCCACCCCACACCCAGTTATTGGTGTCAAACACCCATTTCTCGTCGCCAGTGGCTGCGTCCAGCGCATGCAGCTTGTTGTTGAACGACCCGATGTACAGCCTCCCCTCGGCGAGGACGGGCGTGCCGGCGCTGGACGCGCCGAGGTCTTGCTTCCACTTCAACGTGAGGTTGGCGCGGTTGAGCGCGTACACAAAATGGTCGAGCGAAGTCACGTACACGGTGTCGTCGCTCACCAGCGGCGTGGCCCATACGGCCTGTGTTATTTCAGCGTAGTGCGCCGTGACCGCGCCCGTCGCGATGTCTACAGCGTAAACGCGCCCACTCGCCATGCCGAAGTAAGCCGTGTCGCCGACGATGGCGATGCCGCTGACGAGCCGGTTGTCGAGGCCGTCGGTGGGAGCAGCAAAGAAGCCCAGAATGCCAGCGTCCTCCGCGTCCGGCGCGAGCTGGCAATTCCATTTCTGACCCTGCTGTCGCTTGACGCCTTTGGCGTCGAAGACGAGGCACCAGCGCCACTCGCCCTTGTCGCCAGGGTTGGCCGGGTCCAGCCCGAAGAGCATGCCGCTGGTTGAGCCGGTTGGCCCTTCGGAAGCGACGATCAGGATGTTTTCACCGACGACGGGATTCGCATAAAACGCGCCGATGTTGCCATCCGCTTTGGCAGGGAAGTCCCAGACCGGTTTGCCGTTGGAAAGATCAACGGCATGCACCTGCTGCTGGAAAGCCACGTAGGCCAGTTGGGCATTCGCGGCCAGGCCGGGCCAGGAAGGGGTGGTATCCACGCAGGCGGTCAGGAAGAGCGCTGCGGCGACGACGATTAAGAGCAGGCCCAGGCGGGCACGGGACATGGGAATCAAGTTCCTCTCCTAAGGCACCGGATCATAGCCGCCCGGATGAAACGGCTGGCAGCGCAGCAGCCGCCGGACGGCCATCACGCCGCCCTTAAGCGCGCCGTACTTCCGGATGGCTTCAAATCCGTATTCTGAACAAGTGGGATAAAAACGGCAGGACGGCGGCAGGTGCGGCGACAGCGTCACTTTGTAAAGCCGGATCAGCCCGAGCAGCAGCGTCTGCGGCAGGCGCGTGGGCCGGAAGTCTGGCTTCCAGTCCAAACGACTCGGGGCATGGTCGTGATGGTGTTCGTGCTCAAGCATTTGTTTGGGTCAACGGATTGAGCGGAGGTCGTTCAACATAATCTACCCATTCGACCCGTTTCATCCATTGATACTACGTTTGCCCGCCGCAGCAGGTTGTCCACCGCCTCCTGCGCCTGGCCGAGTTTGACTTTGGCCAGGGGCGCGCGGGCGATGAAGATCAAATCCCAGCCGGAGGCTAGCTGCGGCGCGCGCTTTCGAACGGCCTCCCGCAACAAGCGTTTGGCGCGGTTGCGGGCCACCGCCGTCCCCACACTTTTACCGGCGGCAAAGCCGCAACGCGTGGGCGGGCCAAAGGCGGGCACGTCCTGCTCGCGCGGCCCCGCCGATCTCCGGCATGCAATCAGAACAACAAGCGGGTGGGCGTGAGAGCGTCCCTCGCGCTGCACCCGCTCAAAGTCCGCTGCGCTGGTTAGTCGGAGCATCCCAGGCGTCAACCGCCGGTCGGCGTGCCTGGCCTCCCCTGACACATCTGCGCCGCGTCACTGGCCCGGCAAAGGCCGCCTCCACGCGATGGACAGGCAACTACTTCCTCTTGGTGCGGCCGCGGCCGGCTCTCGCCGGGGATTTAGCCGCGTTCCAATTCACTTTCTTGACGTGCTTGGGCTGCGTCGCGAGGCGCAGGCGGCCTCGCGCGCGGCGAGCCTTGAGCACCTTGCGGCCGGCGGCGGTGGCCATGCGTGAGCGAAAGCCGTGCACTCGCTGGCGCCGGCGAACCTTGGGTTGATACGTGCGTTTGGGCATCTCATCCTCTACGAGTCAAGTCTTCACAAGAATTCTCGGCTCTTGCGGTCATGGTGAGCGCAGCGAGGCATCTCGGCGGCGAGACCCTTCGCTGCGCTCAGGGTGACGAATCAGAACCGGTCGAACCGTGGTTTTTACGGCGGGGGGATTATAGCGCAGGGGAGGCGGGTTCGTCAACGGATTTGCCAATCACAAGTCTCTCATCTATACTCGCAGGTATGACGCGGGTGATTGTGGTCGCCAACCAAAAAGGCGGGGTCGGCAAGACTACTACGGTCGCCAACCTCGGCGCGGCGCTGGCCGAGCTGGGGGGCAAGGTGATTCTGGTTGACCTCGATCCGCAGGGCGCGCTCACGGCCGGGCTGGGTTTCGACCCGTATACGCTCACCCGCACGGCGTACACCCTCCTCGTGCGCGACAACGCCAGCCTCGCCAGTGTGCTCCGGCCCGTGAGTGACCGGCTGGCACTCATCCCCGCCTCGGTTGATCTCGCCTCCGTCGAATATCAACTCTCCGACCGGCCCGACCGCGCGCACCGGTTGCAGAACGCGCTGGAGCACAGCCGCGTGCCGGTGGATTTCATCCTCATTGACACGCCGCCCAACATCGGTTTGCTCACGGTCAACGGCCTCGCCGCCGCGCGGGAACTGCTCATTCCCGTGCAGTGCCAGTATCTCGCGATGCGCGGGGTGCGGAGTCTGCTAGAGTCCGTGTGGCTCGTGCACGAGCGCCTGAATCCGAAACTGAATTTGCTGGGCGTGCTGGCGACGATGTACAAGAAAGACTCAGCTCACGCGCAGGAAGTGGTGGCGGAACTGCGCGCCGTGTTCGACAACAAAGTCTTTGAAGCCGTGATCGGCGACGATGATGCTGTCGCCCAGGCTCCGGTCGCGCGCAAATCGGTGCTGACCTATCGCCCCGAGAGCGAAGCGGCGGCGGCCTTCCGGCGGCTGGCGGAGGAAATCAACCATGCTTAACGACGAAGGCTCAGTCAAAGGGAAAGGCGCGTCCATCATGCTCCCGCCGCAGGGCAACCCGTTTGCCCCCGGTCAGACCCCGCCGCCCACAGAGGCTTTTCCCTCCGGGGCCGAAACCGCGCCGCGCGACCTCTCGCCGGAAGATGTGGCGATGATGTACTCCGGGCCGGTGACCGCCGGACCGGCGGGTGCGACGCCCGGGACCGAAAGCGTGTCTTTCGCCGCGCCCTCAGTCGAACTCGCCTCCGCTCCCGACTCTGCGGAGGCGATGAGTTCCGGTCTGCGGGCTGACGCGGAGATTCCGGGACACGACGGCGAGGCCGCTCCTGCCGAACCTGAGGTTCTCGACTCCGGCCTGCGCGCCGACGCCGATCTGCCCGGCCACGATGAGGGTGCGCCGGTAGATGCGGCGACGCCTTCGGCCGAGGAAGCGGCGGCGCTCGAACCCAGCTCGCACGCCGACCGTATGGGCGGCGAAGCGGAGGCCTCGGGTGGCCTGCCGCCGGGCGCCCAGCCCATGCCCGGCGTTCCCACGGTCGCGCCGGGGATGACGATTCCCGCGACCACGGTGGGAGGTGGTCAGGCACTCCCTGGCATGAGGGCGTTTGCCGGGGCGCAGGTGCAGGTTTCAGACAATGTGGGCATCAGCCTCGACACCTACAAGCCCGGCGCGGCGCTCAAGGGAAAGGCCGAGCTGATCAACATGCTTGTGCCGGACGGGCGGCTGGTGACCTTGTGGACGGAGATCGATTCCGTCGAAGCGCAAGTCGCCAACGCGCCCCACTTGAGTTACAAAGGAGGGGGCGACTTGCTCGACCGCCTGGCGGCCGCGCGCAACCTCTTGATGAATGACCGCGATAACTTTGAAGAAGCGGAGCGGCAGGTGGCCGAGGTCAAATTCCGTTTGGCCACTCTAAAACGAAGCAGACTGCTGGGGCAATCTGAAGTCATCTTGCTCTACCTGCTGGCTTTTTTGGTTGTTCTCGTCGCCGGTTTGCTTGGCGTAGGGGCACGCCTGGGAGAGGTGATTACCGCCAAAGGCACGCCGACCGAGAATCTGGTGTGGACGATCCTGTTGGGAGGGATGGGCGGGATCACGGGCGCGCTGTATGGGTTGTGGACGCACGTGGCGCGCGACCGGGACTATGACCCTCAGTTCGCGCTGTGGTATTACAGCAATCCGCTGATGGGTTTGTTGCTGGGTGGGTTAGCGTACATTCTGGCCCAGGTCGGCATTCTCGCCATCACGGGCGGTGAACCGATCACACCTTCGCCGTATACCACCTGGGTGCTCGCCTTCGCGGTCGGCTTCCAGCAGAATCTCGCCTTCAGCCTCCTCAACACGATTCTAAAACGTATCATCCCAGAAGAAGAGAAATCCGGGGTGAAGCCAGGTGAAAAGGGAGCCGGCGCAGGTGCGGGCAAGGCTGCCAGCGAACCGCCGCACTTTCCGTCGCTGAAGAAGTGAATGGGCTTGCTGCACCCATACCGCCCCCGCATGCGCGCGGGGGCGGTTGGTTTTATCGGCCTCCGCGATCAGGCTGATACGCGCTCGATCCGCGCCCCCAGCGCCTCCAGCTTTTCGTCAATCTTCTCGTAGCCTCGTTCGATCTGCCCGATATTGCGGATGGTGGACGTGCCCCGCGCGCACAGCGCGGCGATGAGCAGCGCCATGCCCGCGCGGATGTCGGGCGACTCGAGCTGTTCCCCTTCCAGATAGTTCGGCCCCTGCACCAGGCAGCGGTGCGGGTCGCACAAGATGATGCGCGCCCCCATGCTCACCAGCTTGTCGGTGAAGTACATGCGGCCCGAGTGCATCCAGTCGTGGAAGAGCACCGTCCCGGCGGCCTGCGTCGCCACGGCGATGGCGATGCTCGCCAGGTCGGTCGGGAAGGCCGGCCACACGTTCGTCTTGATCTCCGGGATGGCGCCGCCGAGGTCGGGGACGACGGTGAGCGACTGGCCGCTGGGGACGAGGATGTCGTCGCCCTCGGTTTGCCACTGCACGCCCAGCCGCCGGAAGACCAGCCGGATCATGTCCAGGTATTGCACGCCCGCGTTCTGGATGCGGATCTCGCCGTCGGTCACCGCCGCCGCGCCGATGAAACTGACGACCTCGAGGTAATCGGCGCTGATGGTGTATTCGCCGCCGCGCAGGCGCTCGACGCCGTGAATCGTCAGCATGTTCGAGCCGATGCCCTCGATTTTCGCGCCGAGCGTGTTCAGGAAGTGGCACACCTCCTGGACGTGCGGCTCCGACGCGGCGTTGCGAATGTGGGTGACGCCCTGCGCGACGGACGCCGCCAGGATCGCGTTTTCGGTGGCGGTGACGCTGGCCTCGTCCAGCAGGATGTCCTGCCCGGTCAGGCCGTCGGCCTGCATGCGGAACTGCGTGTTATCGTACACGACCCGCGCGCCGAGCGCTTCGAGCGCCAGCAGGTGGGTGTCGAGGCGGCGGCGGCCTATCACGTCGCCGCCGGGGGGCGGGAGCTCGATCTCGCCGTGGCGGGCCAGCACCGGCCCGGCCAGCAAAATCGAGGCGCGGATGCGGCGGCAGAGTTCGGCGTTGGCCCTGGCGGTCGTGATGCGTGGCGTGTGAATCCGCCACGTGTGCGCATCCAGTTCTTCCACGCCGGCGCCGAAATCGCCGATCAATTGGCGCATTGTCTCGACGTCGCGGATGCGCGGGACGTTCCGCAGGACGACCGGTTCGGCTGTGAGCAGGCAGGCAGCCAGGATGGGCAGGGCGGCATTCTTATTTCCGGAGGGCGTCACGCTCCCCCGGAGGGGCCGGCCGCCTTCGATGACGAATTGTTCCATGTCGTCTCAATCCAATCGCGCGAGTGGCCGGATTGTATGGCGTGGCCGGGCATCGGTCAACCGCTGTTTGGCGTACGCTTTCTCGCCTCCCCGCCGGAGACGTTCCATCGGAACGTCTCTACACTGCCCGCGCCATTGGAAAACGCTGTAAAACGTCGAAAAAACCGCTTTTT